>ENA-ORMS01000112-ORMS01000112.1-human-gut-metagenome-genome-assembly--contig:-NODE-112-length-89188-cov-3.880863_pt1 | contig 89188 bp, 88 predicted proteins | sample MGYA00242104_ERZ508997 | MGnify/ENA primary metagenome ERZ508997 (study PRJEB26280, sample SAMEA2338704) | human gut metagenome | biome: human gut; feature: human-associated habitat; material: faeces...
TCATAACCGATATGGATGTGCCCCTCGGCAATAATATCGGTAATTCGCTTGAAGTCATCGAAGCCGTCGAGACGTTAAAGGGCAACGGTCCGAGCGATTTGACCGAGCTGTCGCTCTCGCTCGCTTCTAAGCTGCTGTGCCTTGCGGGCAAGGGCAGCCTCTCGGAATGCCGTGAGCTTGCGGCCGAGAAGCTCTCCGACGGCTCTGCTCTCGAGAAGCTCGCCGAAATGGTAGAGTTACAGGGCGGAGACCCGTCATACATCCTCGACCCGTCGAAATTCGCTTCCGCACCATATAGCAAAGCGGTTACCGCTCGTGAGAGCGGATATATATCGCATATGGATACCGAAAAAGTCGGTCTTGCATGCATGGCTCTCGGCGCGGGCAGACAGCGCAAAGACGATATCATCGACCCTGCTGCGGGCATAGTCCTGCATAAAAAGACCGGCGATAATGTCGAGGCAGGTGAGACGGTGGCGACGCTGTTTGCCTCCGATAAAAATCTTTTTGCCGAAGCCGCCGAGCATTTTGCTGCTGCTTTGACTTATTCCTCAACCGCTCCCGCTCAAAAACCTGTGGTATTTGACACGGTTGAGTAATATTGCACAATTTATGACCCGTATTTTTGGCTTGCCAATCGGTATATGCTTGTGGTATAATTTTTCAGAAAAAAACAGTTAGGAGAGATTCAACATGGGTAAACTTAATCAAATTGATAAGGCCGCCGACAGCAAGGGTAAGGGTATAGTCACTCTTTGGCAGTTTGTCAAGTTCATCGTTGTCAGTCTCGGTGCTTTCGTTATTCAGACGGTGCTTCCCATTATTATTCAGCTCTTTATGTCCGATGAATTCATCAATCAGAAGTATGAGTTCTTTGTATTTGCTTCCGCAGGCGGCGAGGGCAACGGCCTCGGCTTCTTCATCGCCTCCACTGCCAGCAACATAATCGCTCAGATCGTCTCTTTCTTCATCAACAGAGACAAGACCTTCAACTCCGACGCAAATGTGGCAATCACTCTTCCCATCTACATAGTTTTCACCGTCGCTCTTATCTGCTTCTCCGCTTGGCTCGCCCCCACCTTCCAGGGCTGGCTCGTTGCCAAGAATGTTGCCGAGAGCCTTGCGACATTCATCTCCAACGCTCTTTGCGGCGCTATTCAGTTTTTCCTTTACTTCCCGGTCGACAAGCTTCTCTTCCGCAAGAAGAAGGCAGACAAATAATTTTCCGAATCTCATCGGGAGCCGTCTTTTACGGCGGCTCTCTTTTTCTGCAAAAAATTATGGTTTGCTATTGACAAGCACAATATGTTGTGTTATTATCATAACTGAACCCGCTTATTTTGTGGTTATTATTGCTGAAAGAATGATTTTTGATGAATATTCAAGGTCTGCAAAAGCTCACTTTGCTTGATTTCCCGGGCAAAACCGCCTGCACCGTATTTACCGGCGGCTGTGATCTCAGATGCCCGTTTTGCCAAAATGCAAGTCTCGTCATCCACCCGCCGCAGGAGAGCGAGTATTCGGAGGATGAGATCTTCGCTTATCTTAAAAAGCGGCAGGGGATAATCGAGGGCGTTGCCGTGACGGGCGGTGAGCCGCTCATGCAGCCCGATATTGCGGATTTCCTGCAAAAAGTTCGCGACCTCGGCTGCGCCGTGAAGCTCGACACAAACGGCACCTATCCCGCAAGGCTCAAGGAGCTTGTCGGCGCAGGTCTCGTCGACTACGTTGCTATGGATGTCAAAGCCGCTCCGAGCGGTTACCCGAGCGCCGTCGGCATCGGCGGCTACAAGCTCGATAAAATTAAAGAGAGCATTGATTTTCTGCTTCAAGACACGGTCGATTATGAATTTAGGACCACCGTTACCCGTGAGCTTAACCCGATTAAGGATACAGTGGAGCTCGGCGAATTCATCAAGGGCGCGAAGCGCCACTATTTGCAGGCATTCAAGGATTCCGGCGAGCTGATAGGCTTCGGCCTCTCCGCCCACAGCAAGGCGGATATGGAGCGTATGCGTGAGATAATGCTCGGCTATGTTGACAGCTGCGAGCTGAGAGGTATCTGAAAAATCAACAAAAAGCAGCATATATATAGTGCATTTTACACAAACTTTCAAAAAAGCAGCACAATATATTGACAATGACTCAGTAATTTGATAATATCTTAGTCGTTGCCGCTTATATCATGTTTTTACTCGGATAAAATATAAATCGAAAGGAAACGGAGAACATGTACCAGGTCGTAAAGAGAGACGGAAAAATCGCAGAATTCGACATCAACAAGATCGCCGAAGCCATTAAAAAGGCGTTTGAGTCGCAGGAGAAGCAGTATCACCCCTCCACAATCGACTTCCTCGCCCTCAAGGTTACGGCTGATTTCGAGCCCAAGATCGAGGACTCGCTCATCGCCGTTGAGGATATTCAGGACAGCGTTGAGCATGTGCTCATCCAGTCCGGCTACGCCGATGTCGCAAAGGCATACATTCTTTATCGCCGCCAGCGCGAGAAGCTCCGCAGCATCAAGTCGACTATTCTCGACTACAAAGAGCTTGTCAACAGCTATGTCAATGTTACCGACTGGCGCGTTAAGGAGAATTCGACCGTAACTTATTCCGTCGGCGGCCTTATACTCAGCAACTCCGGCGCCATCACTGCGAACTACTGGCTCTCCGAGATCTATGACGACGAGATAGCTAACGCTCACAGAAACGCCGATATACATCTCCACGACCTTTCGATGCTCACCGGCTACTGCGCCGGCTGGTCGCTTAAACAGCTTATTCAGGAGGGTCTTGGTGGTATTCCCGGAAAAATAACATCAGCTCCGGCAAGCCATCTTTCGACTCTGTGCAATCAAATAGTTAACTTTCTCGGTATAATGCAAAACGAATGGGCCGGAGCTCAAGCGTTCTCATCTTTTGACACTTACCTTGCTCCCTTTGTTAAAGTAGATAATCTCTCATACAAGGAAGTAAAGCAATGCATACAGTCATTCGTTTATGGGGTTAATACTCCGAGTCGCTGGGGCTGTGTGAATTCGGATACGGAGGTGCTTTCCGTAAACGGATTTAAGAAATATAACGAGCTAAAGGAAGGGGATTTGATTTACACTTGGAACAACGGAGAGTTGCAATTAAACCCGGTGCGAAAAGTCATAATCAAACCTTATACCGGAAAATTGCATTCGTATTCAAGCGGCAGGTATGATCAAACCGTAACACCAAATCACAGAATGCTTGTTAAGAAGCATAATGTTGATGAATACAACATTAAACTATCAGAAGAAATATTTAATGCGAAAACACCATACGCATTACCAACAAAATTTTCTTCGTCTTCAATTAAGGGAATCGGGTTGTCAGATGACGAAATAAGGCTCGCTGCCATAATCTACACTGACGGAAGTGTTGATATGTGTGATGGGAAAGCTCACAAGGTAACAGTATATAAATCTCCAAAGCGTTATGGAAACGAAATGATTTGCGAAATTGCCGAAAAATTGGGTCTTGAATTTACAGAAAGTAAGAAACAAGGTGAGTTTGGCTCAGTAAATCAATACACATTCTATGGTGATGCGGCTCGAAGAATAATTGAACTGGTCGGCAGCAAGACGAATATCAACTCGATTTTCTTAGGAATGAATCAGCATCAAGCTGAGATCTTCCTTAACACATGGGCGGCTTTTGATGGGAATGTACAGAAAATGGTTCTTCAATGCGATAATCCGCAAATCGCAGATGAGATACAGCAAATAGCAGTACTTGCCGGCTATACAAGCTATCGTATGGAGAGACGCAAAACTCAATACATAAAACTCAGAAAAACAAAATGTGTTTATCCTCACAAAAGAGAAGAAGTTGATTATGACGGAATTGTTTGGTGTCCGAATGTCGAAAACGGTACGGCTGTTTTTAGATATAAAGGAAATGTTTATATATCAGGGCAAACGCAAGCTCCGTTCTCAAACATAACTCTCGATTGGACTGTTCCCGCCGATCTTGCGGAACTTAACTGCATCGTCGGCGGTAAGGAGACGGACTTCAAGTACAAAGACTGCAAGGCCGAGATGGATATGATCAACAAGGCCTTTATCGAAATAATGATAGAGGGCGACGCCAACGGAAGGGGTTTCCAATATCCTATCCCCACATATTCGATAACTAAGGATTTTGATTGGTCGGAAACCGAGAATAATAAGCTCCTGTTTGAAATGACTTCAAAGTACGGAACCCCTTATTTTTCAAACTATGTCAACAGTGATATGGAACCTTCAGATGTCAGATCGATGGCTATCCTTGGTACGCAAAATGTCATTTATCAAGATAAATACGGGCGTGTTTCTAAAAATGAGATCCGTCACCTCGTAAATAATTGGGTGGATAAAGGGGTTCGTGGTTACAAAATGCTTATGAACGGAAAGTTTATTGATGTTATTGATATGTTCAGGGTCCCGTATGAAAAATATTCCAAAATCGTCGCACTTCAAACCGAACTCGGGACTACACAGCGCTTTTCGTATGACCATAAATGTCCGATTGTCCGAAACGGTCAATATCTTGAAGTGCTCAGTCAAGATGTATGTGCCGGAGATAAGTTGTTATTAGCTAAACATCCTTATTCAGAGAGCAATGTCGGTTCGTATGAAGCAGGTAAAATTTTGGGGTATTATATTGCAGAGGGATGGCGCGCACATACCGATGAAATAATGTTTGCGGTCAATGAACGGCGCAACGATATTATGAGTGAAATCCGCGAGTTCTTTTCGGCCTATGGATGTCAAATAAATGTTGAGGCTCCGCTCAATCACGCTTGCAAGGTGCATGTTTACGGCAAGGCCGCTACTGGATTTGTTGATATGTATGTTAAAGGTGATAAAGCAATCAACAAGAGATTGCTTGTTGGCATATATAATACCAGCTCCGACTTCAGAACTGGTCTATATGATGGTTACTACACTACCGATGGATGCCCTAAGGCTCATTCATTTGCACACACAACGAACAAGTCTCTTTGTTTCGACTTTATTGATGCGTTCTCCACCATCGGAAAATATTTCCGTTATTCAGAAAACCATAATAACACACGTTATTTCAAACCTGACAAATCGGACAAGGAAACATTCACATCGTATAAACTTCAGGTAGCGAAGCTTGAAGAGTATAACGAGGACTATTTCCTTTGTGAAGTGCAAAATGTTGCACTTGAAGACGCTTCTCGCATAAATTCTGTATATAATTTTACTGTTAGTACCAAAGAACATCTTTATCAGCTTCCTAATGGAATAATCACACATCAATGTTGCCGCTTGCGTCTTGATCTTCGTGAGCTTCGTAAGAAGTCAGGCGGTTTCTTCGGCAGCGGTGAGAGCACCGGCTCTGTCGGCGTAGTTACAATCAATCTGCCAAGGATTGCATACCTTGCAAAAGACGAAAAGGACTTCTATGACAGATTGGATAAAATGCTTGATATAGCAGCCAGATCTCTGAAAGTGAAAAGAACAACTATATCTAAGCTTCTTGATGAAGGACTGTATCCGTACACAAAACGATATCTCGGAACGTTTGAAAATCATTTTTCGACAATAGGCATTATCGGAATGAACGAAGCCGGGCTGAATGCGAAATGGCTGCGGGCGGATTTAACCGACCCAAAGACGCAGATTTTTGCGAAAGATGTTCTCAATCACATACGCACTCGCCTTTCAGATTATCAGGAGATGTACGGAGATCTATACAATCTTGAAGCTACTCCCGCCGAATCAACTTCTTATCGTCTTGCAAAGCATGATGTTAAGCGATACCCGGATATTATCACAGCATCCAAAGAAACTCCCTATTATACGAATTCAACGCATCTCCCGGTTGGATATACGGAGGATATGTTCACGGCTTTGGATATTCAAGATGAACTTCAGACACTCTACAATTCAGGTACGGTTTTTCATGCTTTTCTCGGAGAAAAATTGCCCGATTGGAAGGCGGCAATGAAACTTGTCAGAACGATTTCGGAAAACTACAAACTTCCGTATTATACGATTTCTCCCGTCTATTCCGTTTGCAAAAATCATGGGTATATAACCGGAGAGGTATATAAATGCCCGGAATGCGGTGAAAAGACGGAAGTATACAGCAGAATAACAGGATATTATCGTCCTGTACAGAACTGGAATGATGGCAAGGCTCAAGAATTCAAGGACAGAAAAATGTATGTTCCAAAGAGTGTTTCGAATAGCAAAGAGGGGTCTTGTGCAGAGTGCGAAGTTACCGAGAGTATTAAGACGGACAACAATAATACCGAAATCGCTTTGCCTGTAGGAAATTATCTCTTCAAAACAGAAACATGTCCGAACTGCAAAATCGCAGAAAGCAAACTGGACAAAGCATCAATTCCGTATGTGAAAATGGTAGCAAATGAGAATGTTGATTTAGTGAAATCTTTAGGTATAAAGCAAGCGCCCACTCTGGTTGTTGTCAGAGAAGCAACAGTTGATAAGTTTGTTGGTACGTCCCAGATAATACAGTTTATTGCGGATAACAAGTGAACAATGAAACGATCAGAAGAAAGCGACGAGGGCATCGCCGCTTTCTTTGTTTTTAAATTGAGCATCTTACATACTTTCGCAAAGAAAGTGTAGGTGCAGTTAAATGATTAACTTAGAGAAAAAAATGAACCTTTGTTGCGGCGATTGTCTTGAAATCATGAACGATATTCCATCTAAAAGCATAGACCTGATTATTTGCGATCTGCCATACGGAGTGACTCAAAATCCAAATGATATTCCATTAGACGACAAGATACTCTGGTCGCAATACAAGAGAATAATAAAAGACAATGGGGCTATTCTGCTGTTTTGTCAAGGTAGTTTCTTTGTGCGACTTGTAAACGGTAATCCTAAATGGTTCAGATACGATCTTATATGGAATAAGGAACTTGTCACTGGATTCCTAAATGCAAACAGAATGCCTTTGCGGCAGCACGAACAGATCGCGGTGTTCTATAAAAGGCTCCCCACATACAATCCACAATTCAGCGAAGGAGCTCCATTGCACAGCAAAGGAAAAACATTCGTTTCGAAAAAACAGACGAATAATAACTATGGAAAGTATAATACGCCAAGCGACAATAGAGCGGGGTGTACTCAAAAGTATCCTACGAGTATCATATCATTCAAAAAGCCGCATCCGAGCGTGTCTAATCATTGTACCGAAAAACCAGTTGCTCTGTTAGAATTCTTGATAAAGACATACTCTAATGAAGGCGATGTTGTGCTTGATAATTGTATGGGTTCCGGCAGTTGCGGAGAAGCCTGCATAAATACCGGGCGAAAATTTGTCGGTATTGAAAAGAACGAAGAGGTATTCAGGAGTACGTGTTGTCGTTTGATGGAAAGCGGAGCAAGAAAATGACGTTCTGTTTTTGTGATCTAATCTTACATACTTTCTTTGTTATGGCGAAAAAGAAGCACAAAAGCAATGTTTCTCCTGTGCAGAAACGGTCAGCTAACCAAAAATCTTACATATTTTATTCGAGACGGAAGTTGACAGTATCTAAACTCAGGAGCTTAACGACGGGAACGTGGCGCAATTGGCAGACGCAGCGGACTTAAAATCCGCTGGTGGCAACATCATGTCGGTTCGAGCCCGACCGTTCCCACCAATTATTTGATGCCGGTGTGGTGTAACGGCCAACACACCTGCCTTCCAAGCAGGGGATGAGAGTTCGACCCTCTTCATCGGCTCCAAAGGTTTTCTGAACCTCAACACTTATGTGAAAGGAGGTTGGGAAAATGTGTATTAAAGCAAAAATCGGAAGAGTTAAAGAAGCAATAGCCGAGTATGACAGGATTCTTCATTTAATTTCCGAGAAAGACGCATTTGCCGCAATTGTGGTAAGAGCGTATCGCAAAAGAGCTGCAAAACGGCTCGAAACCCTCTGTGAAACCGGTACAACAGCGTAAGCTCCGGTTTCACGCCCAACTTCATATCCCGTAGTGGTGGAATTGGCATACACGGCGGTCTCAAAAACCGCTGATGGTAACATCGTATCGGTTCGAGTCCGATCTTCGGGACCAATAAAGCGGTTTCAGTCTGCAAACCGAAAGTTCCCCTCCAAACTTTCCTTGCTCTGGTTATCGCAATGCGGATTTGAGAGCAACAAAATATAGGGGCTTGTTGTTAAAGGTAGCCTGCCGGTCTCCAAAACCGTGTGGAGGTGGTTCGAATCCACCAGCCCTTGCCAAATCAAAAAAATATAACAGGAGTTGAATCATTTGTTTAGAGTAGAAAATTTTTTTAACGGAGACAATGTGGAGATCACAAGTCAGAATAAGGGGTTTAATGTCGTTGAGTACAAAAAGGATCTCAGCGTTGCCCCTTGCCCTGCCGCTACAGCATATTTCAGCGCATTAATGAAATGCCGCAAAAGGCAGCTCGCTATTGAAATGGACGGTTCATGCGGCGTGACGCTTCAAGCAGGTGCAATGCAATGGACCGCAGGCAATGTCGGAGCAACATCAGGAATCAAAAGTCCTATGGACCTCGCCAAGAAGCTGTTTCGAGGCAAAGTCACAGGAGAATCTGCGGTAAAGCCCGAATACAAAGGAAACGGGCTTATCGTGTGTGAACCTACATATAAGCATCTTATCGTTATGGATCTCGCCGATTGGAACGGTTCGGTCGTTCTTGATGACGGAATGTTTTGCGCATGTGAATCTACAATGAAACAAGAACTCGTCATGAGAAACAACATATCTTCCGCAGTTGCGGGCGGCGAAGGACTTTTCAATCTCGGACTTTCGGGAAGCGGAATCTTTTGCGTGGAATCTCTTTCTCCGCAGGAGGAACTGATTGAGGTCTATCTCGATAACGATGTTCTTAAAATCGATGGCAACATGGCTGTTGCATGGTCGTCTGGTCTGAGCTTTACTACAGAGAGGTCGGGCAAAACAATCGTTGGCTCAGTAGTATCCGGTGAAGGGCTTGTCAACGTGTACAGAGGAACCGGTAAGGTCTTGCTTGCACCCGTATCCACATCTGCAATGGTTCTTAGAAACACCGTCAGCAAGTGAATGTTTAGATAGCTAAAGGGAGCCGATTCGTTTCGGCTCTCTTTTTTTATTCTCGTCTTACATACTTTAGATGTAACACTTTGTTGCAGAAAGGATTTGATCTCTTGAAGAAATTTTTTAAGAACATTCTTGCGACAGCAGTCGCAACGGCAATGTGTCTCAGCGTTAACTCGGTCGCTTTTGCTGATGAAAATTCTAAAAAGGTTAACACTGAAACCACAAAACACATCGCTACCCTTTATGAACCGGAAGAACGCGAGCACTTAGAGGTTAACACTCTTTATAGAATGATTGGAAATGTTGCAACTGAGGCATCACCTTCGATTGCCACAAGCAAGGATACGACAATTATGGCGTTTTCCGATGTGGATGACGCAACGACACTTTCCGTTGAGGAATCGTCTGAGGAGGGCACGAGCAGAGCTGCGATAACCGTCACTCGACAGGCCGCTATGTATTCTACATTTAACAAGGATTAAAATGTTTGGAATGTGCCAAAGTACATTCATCCTTCTTCTTCCGATTGGTCTGTCGGCAGTGTTGTACTTAAGAGCGATGGGGAGAATGTATATGCGATTTGTCTTGAGAGCAGAGCAATTCAGTTGTCAGAAACGGGATTGCTTGATTTGAAGTTTCCGGACACTCAAATAGCCATACATAGATACGACACAGATACACAGTCTTTTGCTCCCGTTAAACTTTTAGCTACAGACGGCAATTCCTGTTATCTGATGCCCAGCTTAGTATCAACTGAAGATACAGCGGTCATAACATGGTTGTCAATACCGAAAGTTAGCATTTCGGATTTTCTTTCAAAAGAAATCGATGTTACATGTTGCTATTCCAAATATGTAAACGGTAATTGGTCAGAAGTCAAGCAGCTCACTACGATGCCTTGCAGGCTCACTCAAAACGCCATAGCTCCGTATGTATCAGGAACAGTTAACGGTAAACTCGCGTTTGTCTTTAATGTCAATGAAAATAACAAAGGGTACATTACAATTAAAGATGAAAATAATAATACTATATACAAGCAGGAAGGCATTTTCGATTTAGTCGTAAATGGAAAAACCGAAACGGACAAAGATGGATTTTATTTTGTCGAAAACGGAGAGCTTTTCACTATAACGGGTTCTCCGGCAAGCAAGCTCGTTGTTGCCAAAAATCTTAATGGAATAGTTGACCTTTGTATTTCGAACTCCGGCAACATTTTCTACGCTACGCAGCAAAAGCCGAATATCGTCAGTAAAATTAAATATGACGCAAAAGACAAGAGATACGGCAATGTCGTTCCGGCAGCAAATGCCTCAAGCAAAGTTATCGGCATTTCGGTAGCCGAATTCAGCGGAGCAGATATGCTTACGGTATTAACGGCAGGTACGAGCGATGAGATTAAAGCGCTCAACAAAATAGATTCCGAAAATTGCGGAGCTAACCTGTATTACGTCCTCTGTGCTGAAAAGGCTGTGGATGTTCCTGTAAAAGATGAACCGACAACTAAGTACACCGACGCCAAGGACACAGACAAAACTCAGAACGATTATGTTCCTCCTTATTCAGAAAAGGAAACGATAACGAATGAGGAAACACCCTCAACGGGCTCGAAGTTCGAGTTCGGCGCACTTGCCGCTTTGGGTCTTGCAATAATAACCCTCTCAAAATTCAAAAAGAGAAAAACGAAATAAGTGATTTAAGAGTGTCGTTCAACAGAACGGCGCTCTTTTATTCAGAAACACGAATTTGAAATTCAATCTTACATACTTTTTATAAGAAAAATCAGATTCCGGAAGGTGATGAAATTGAGGGTGAGAGTAGTTTGTATATTGTCTGTTTTGTTGCTTTTCGTTTCAATGACATCGTGCGGACAGTTGCCGCAAGAAAGTACGCAGGCGAACAATGAACCTAATGTGCAAGTCATTAACTATGGAATTGAAATGAAAAACAGTGATTATGTGTATACTATCAACGAAGACGGTATAACACTTAAAAAGTATATAGGGACCGGAAAAGAGATCACGATCCCACAAACCATAGACGGCTATGATGTTGTATCGATTGGGCAGGATTGTTTTTCAGATAAGAAAGACATTCTCTCGGTCGAACTTTCGGGGAAACTGAAAACTATACAGAGTTTTGCTTTTTACCGCTGCGACAAGCTGTCGAAATTGATAATCAAAAACGGGCTGAAAATCATCGGAAGGTCTGCGTTTGCTCATTGCACTACCCTTGAAGCCGTAACGCTTCCGGAATCCGTGACTAAAATAGGGGAGTGTGCTTTCGCGAACTGTACCGAGTTAAAAACAGTATCATTCGCAGGGCGGCGAGAACTCCAAATAGGAGCCGCCGCATTTTCGGAGACGGCAATAGAAAAAATAGTTCTTCCCGAAGGCACAACAACGATAAGCAATGCAGCGTTCGTCAATTGTAAAAAGCTAAAAGAGGTTTATTTACCCAATAGTGTAAGCAGTGTGAAAAGTAATGCTTTTAAGAAGAGCCCTAAGGTTGTATTATATGCAGCTTCCGGTACATATGGCGAATCTTTCGCCAAAACTAACGGCATTAAACACAAAACTGTCGGCTAAAAGAAAGGAGAACTGTTATGAAAAAAATACCAACGCTTTTCAAGAGACTATTTGAGGGCGGAAATATCGTAAGTGTTTTGCCTGAAACAGCGGAAGGCCTCGAGTACATACTTACGGATGAAGATGTTGTCCCGACAGTTAAATGGGACGGGAGCTGCTGCGCTTTGATAGGCGGCAAGTTCTACAAGCGATATGATGCCAAAAGAGGAAAAACACCCCCTCCCGGCGCTATTCCGTGTTGTGGGGCGGATCCCGTGACAGGGCATTGGCCGCATTGGGTCGAAATTAAAGAAGACGATCCTGCGGACAGGTGGTTCGTTGAAGCGTTTTTATCGGTTTTTCCGAATGTGCCGAGCAGATGCGAATTCACCGGCGTAGACGGCACATTTGAGGCTATTGGACCTCACTTTCAAGGAAATCCATACAAAATCAATAGAGAGACGCTTGTGAGACACGGTACTCATCCCATAGCAAATCTGGAAATGACTTATGAAGGTATCAAAGACTACCTGAAATATGCAAAGATTGAGGGCATTGTATTTTGGTATCACGGAGAACCGGTTTGCAAAATAAAGCGTACCGACTTCGGATTTGAATGGCCAACCAAATTATATTAACCACGAATTTTTCGTTTGAACCATTATCGAAAGGGCAGGTCGTTTATGCGACTTGCCCTTTCGGCTGTTCAGAAAGCACAACTCAGAATTTATTCTTACATACTTTCGGCGACAACGAAAGAAAGGTGTGTTTTTATGGATAAATTCTACGGAGTGATTGCAGAAAAATTCAGCGGAATTTTTTTTGATGATGACAATTTCAAAAAAGTACTTAGGGCTAATACTTCATCTCAATATCAGATGTTTGCAACTCTTCAGCAGGCATGTGAGTTTGTTCTGGAGCGAATAGCTCCGTCTGCTAAGTTCTATGTGGTTCGAAATGGCACTATATGCGGCATCTTCACGAATTGGAGAGACTGTGAACCTTTGGTTAAGGGCTATGAGAATGCAAGATACAAGAGTTTTAAGGGGTTTGATGATGCGGTTTCATATTACCTTGATAAGGAACAACCTACTCAAAACAAGTCGAATTCAGAAAACATCAGAATGAATCATAAAGTGCCATTCGCTTATGTGGACGGAAGCTATAATGTGAGAAACGGAAAGTATGGATACGGCGTCATTTTGGCAACTGCCGATGACATGTTCACTTTTTGCGGGTCCGGAAACGATGCTGAGTTGGCAAGTATGAGAAATGTTGCAGGTGAAATCGAAGGTGCGAAGAGAGCTATCAAAGAGGCTGAAAAGCTCGGACTTTCTCAAATAACCATTTATTACGACTATAAAGGGATTGAAAAGTGGGCTACCGGCGAATGGAAAAGAAATCTACCGAGCACCGAAGCATATCATCGATTTGTAAAAAACGCTCATATCCGAGTTAACTTTGTTAAAGTAAAAGCTCACAGCAATGTTGCGCTCAATGAGAGAGTCGATCAGCTTGCCAAAAGGGAGGTGGGTATCTATTGAGCAAGAACGCTCTTATGCTTTCCGTGTCCGAAAGTTCCTATTCAAAAATTATCACAGGCGAAAAGAGGGTGCTCATAACAAAAGAAAAGCTTGATTTGTCTGAGAATGCCGATTGCTTTATCGATGACGGCACTCACAACAGCGTCAAAGCTCATGTCACGGAGCTTATAGAGTACAGCGTTTTCGGATTCAAGGAAGCCTTCCAATCGTTTATGGAGCACAACTCGCGGTTGCTTAACGGCGAATGTATCAGCGAAACCGGTTTAACATATCACGAACTGTATGCTTTTTTGAAAGATTCCGATTTAGACTCGTCATTTTTCGGAGCAGTTATTGGGGAAATACGCAAATTGAATCATGAAGTCAGTTTTGGACAAAGAAACGTCTGTGCGTGAAAAATAAATTTAGTCTTACATACTTCCTTTGCCGGCTGATGTTGATTGTGAAAAAAGGAGAGTGATTGTTTTATTTTATCTAAAATAATTTTCTTTATTAAACGAAATCGCAAACCGGTCATAAAGGCGTTGTCTGCTTTCGGAGTCACCGCGATTCTAATGCTTTTTCAAACGCTTCCGACTAAGTCAGCAATTGTTTGCAACGCCCCCGAAATGTTCGATGCGGTGGAGACGATGACTGTTTCTGAAACAGCTGATGAAGAGAACGCTTGCATTTCCGCATTTGAAGATGAAGAACTCACCGAAGCGAAAACGACAACAGAAGAGAACAAAATTGATGTGGATGATTTCGAGTCTTTGTCGGAATTCGGAAACAGCGGACTACCGATCTCGGAACTTGATATTCCAGAAGACTTAAATCTTGACGAAAACGGAATTCCGGAAAACTACGCATACTGTGTTGAGGCAAAGGCTACCGCATACACAGGAGATCCGGCTACTGCTTCCGGAAGAACTCCCATGCCCGGTCATATAGCGGTCAATCCCAAAGAATATCCATACGGAACAGAGCTATATGTCGTTTCGGCAGACAGCAAATACATATACGGATACTGTGTTGCCGCAGATACGGGCGGCTTTGTCAAAAAGGGTAATACCGATATCGATGTGTATCTGGACAATGAGGACATGTGCGATGACTGGGGGAATCGGGAAGTAAAAATCTATGTGCTTAACAAAGAATGAGGTGATGATAAATTGCAAGCTTTTTGCAAACATGAATTCGGAAAGCCGGTATCATTTGGGTTCCGAAATCAAAACAAAAAATACGCTATACAGACATTGCAAAAAACCTGCATAAAATGCGGGAAACGAAAACTGTACGAACAGAAAATCGTTCGGGAATACATTCCCGGCTACGATCCAAACACTCAAACTTAAAACGAGGTAATAAAAATGTTAAATGAAAAACAAGACAAAAATAAAAGCACAGATTCGAATACAACATCTTTACTTGAAAACTGCGATTTGGTTGAAGCACCGCCGGAAGAGATTCAAGACGCGGGCGATTTCTAAGGGGGCAAGGCTTCCTTGATATCAATTTATGGTGCAAGCAGCGATCTCGTGATAGTCGAAGAAAACGGTGTATTGCTCGAAAAAATATGGTGTGACGGGAAGGATGTATTGTTGTATTTGTCCGATGGAAGCGAAGTCCTTGCCCAGTATTCAATCAAAAAGTCCGGCATCTGGTCACTTGTTATTCAAACAGAAGGATACGGCGAGTATGATCTGACGGAATATGATGAAAAAATGTCTCAAGTTTTAAGTGATACAATCGATGTTGACGCCGAGCTTGATGACTACGTTTTAGTGTAGAGAAAAATATTTCAATCTTACATACTTTAGACGAAATGAGGTTTGAAATATAACCTTGATTCATAACTGATTGTCCAAATCAAAAAAAACAAAACGAAAGGATGATGTACTAAATGTCTACATCAAACAAAAAGTCGAGACGTAAGAGTCTCATCGCCGTGGTTCTCGCAGCTGCTTTGCTCATAACCGGAGCATATGCATTCCTGACGGCTACCACTGAGACGAAAGTCAACAACTTTACTGTCGGCAATATCAAGATCGACCTCGATGAAGGTCCGTGGGATGAGCTCCCTGATACCGATATGGACGGAATCCCCGATGTTGCTGAGGAGATAGTCTCCGGTCAGATCATCGAAAAGGCTCCCTCAATTAAAAATATCGGCGCTAATGATGCGTATGGTTTCCTGCTTGTCTCTGTTCCCAAGGCACAGTCGGCTGTTATAGCTGCCGCTGACGGTACGGTTGCAAGAGATGACAATATGCAGCCCATCCCCTCCACTAATGTCGAGCTCTTTGAGCTTCTCAATGCCGAAGGTAAGAACATCCTTGCAAGCGGCACTGATCTCGGCAACTGGAAGATGATCGATATCACGGACGCTCTTAACGCAAGAGAGAATGCAGCAAATGACTCCTACAATCATTATCTCTTCGCGTATAACGGTGTAATTTCCGGTTCCGCTAATGCCGGTGAGGGCACTGTGAGCGCTACTACCGAGCTCTTCAAGACTGTTAGATTTGCAAATGTCACTGAGGAGTTTGCCGGCGCAACTGCTCCCGTACTCAACGTAAACGTTCAGGCTATTGCTATTCAGGCTGATAAGGAGATAACCTCCGTTGATACCGCTTGGACAGCTCTTAGCAACGATGCAAGCTTTGAGTATCCCGCTGTTGTGGCATATTAATCAAATAGCACAACCAAACTTAGGGCTGCCGCAAATGCGGCGGTCCTTTTCTTTGTCACTCTTTTGTCGTGCTATTGCGTTTTCGATGTCAAAATTAGCTGATATAATCCTTAAGTGAAAAAGTTACTTGTTCAGAAACTCTTATGCAATAAAAATTCTTACATACTTTCTCTGAAAATAGAAATGAGGCGATGAAATTGAGATTATCTAACGGATTGCTTTCAATCATGGTTCTGCTTTGCGCATTGTTATGCTTAACATCGTGCGGAACACCTGAACATAAACACTCAGTGTTGCCCGGAAGCGAATATTGTGAAACATGCGGAGAAAAGATAGTTGTTTGCGAAAAATGCAGTATGGTTAACAGTGCAGATGATGAAAAATGTTGGTTTTGCAAAGAACCCATGCGAAATTAAGAGGTGAAAATAATGGTAGACAAAATGCCGATATATTCTGAAATCGGTAACTTTTATATTGAAGCGAATCCGGACCAGTCCGGTGTTCGTATTTTACTTGACGTTCCCAAAGGGGCCGTTTGGATATGTACGATAATTGATGACGGCGACAATTTTTGCTTTTCCTCTCGTATACCCGAAGGCTTTATAATTCGCAAGATGCCGCTTACAAAACACAAATTAAAAACCTCTGATGGTAAGGACCCGTCATTGAAGTATAAGAATCAGTTGGAGGTTGATACGCCTTACCGCAGGATGTATGCTCGACCTATTGACCCAAAAGACCTCGCCAAAGGCGTTGCTGTGTTTTATTCATACGGCACTACACTATGGAGCATAGCGCGATGCCAGAGCGAAAATGGTGTTCTTACAATAGATTTTGAATACTGACGAAAAAATTAATTCAATCTTACATACTTTGTCTGAATAATCCAACAAAGGAGTAAATTGATATGAAAAAATCCACAAAAGCAATAATCGCAGGTTCAGTGATCGGAGCGTCTTTGACACTCGGCTGCGCCTTGGGCAGACTTATCCGAAAGGATGCATTTGCCGTTGACCCCGATACGCTCTTCTTCACAGATGAAGAGATTGAAAGAATCGAAGAACAGGCAAGAAGATGCCATTCGCGTTCTGACAATGTTGAGGAGAAGGGAAAAAAGGATTGTTTCAATTCTGATGTAAAGCGGAGACTCCGCTATGACGGTAAGAATTATCGTGATGAAAACGGAAAGGTTCTTTCGGAAAACGAGGTTGCTGAAACTATCAAAAAATTCAAAACCGTAGTGATCGATTCTAAGGAGGACATTCCTTTGGAAGAAATTGAACGGCTCATCCTGAATTCCGATAAACCGGCTGAAAACGATGCGGAAATCGATGAGATCCTGTCCTTCCTTCAAAGCATATTTAACAACGAAAAGAAAGGGTGATTGCCATGACCGGTTTTAAGAGGTCGTGCAAAATATTAGCTGTTGCTTTAGCAGCTATACTGATTGCGGGTGGTATCATCAACGGTGTTGCTGCTTTCTTGTCTTCTCGAACCGGAAGTGTAAATAACACATTGTCTGTCGGCGATGTAAAAATCAGCATCGCCGAGACTAACGAACGCACTCTCCCATTAGTACCGGGAACAACGGTTGATAAAGACCCAAAAATAACAGTAAAAAGCGGCAGTGCCGATTGTTATGTTTACGTCAAGATTAGAGAGTCGGCAAATCTTAAAACGTATATTACTTACGAGGTTGCAGACGGATGGGCGCCGCTTGGAGAGGATTATCCCGGAATCTATTATCGCGAATCAAGCTCAATGAATGTAGATGCGGTATATTCTGTGTTGAAGGGAGACAAGGTGTCGGTAAAAAATGTTGACAACACAACGCTGTCTTTGATTACAGGGAACAATTTACCGAGATTATCGTTTGCGGGTTTTGCTGTACAAAAGAGAGATGTTAATGACGCCGTTGCCGGTTGGATTGCTTTGAAAACTCGATATCCAAATTTAAAATGATGACATGACAGACGTAGGTATGCACCTGCGTCTGCTTTTTTTGCTGCATCTTTATCTTACATACTTTTTTTGCATACAAGAAAGGGTCGCTAAAGTGAACTGCCCACCACCGAAAGGAAGTGGGCATTCTGCGGAACTTTTATATAAAACCACAAAGAAAGGAAGAATATATCATGCCAGTACTTGAAAATGATACTCCGGAGATGGAGAACATAGAAAAAACAGAAGAGGCTGAAACCCCCAAAGAAGATGGTGCAGATAACCGACAAGAAAACGATACGGTTGATTTGTTTTCTATGTTTGATAATGAAGAGGAAGAACCTCAAAAGTCCGAAAAGAAAAGCCTTCTGCACAGAACAAAAGAATGGCTTTCAGAAAAACTGAACGGTTTACGCAACGCCATAGGAAAAGCTATTCAGACAATTAAAGATAAAATACCGGTTTTAGGGCGTAAGGGTGGCCTCCTTGACAGACTTGAAACAAGAGTTCTGGGCGGTAAGGATGCATACAACAAGATTTATTCTGTTGTCACTAAGGAAGAAGCGGATAAAGCTATATACCAGAAAGAAAATCTTCCTTCTACAATTCAAGCCGAACTCAATAAGCCGGAAAATAATATCGGGATAAATAACGGTAAAAAAACTCTGATACAGGATGCCGATTTGCAGAAGAGATATATGGCTAATGCGTACACTATCGGAGTTGACGGTATAGCCGGTTCTATGGCTTATTACACCCTTAATAGCACTGATGATTTAAGCTCTGTGAAAGTTCCGGGAAAAGAAGCGGCCCACGGAGCGGAAGAACTTAAAAATGTCGAAGAGAATATGTTTGCATTCAAAACGCTGGTCAACAAGTTTCGGGCAAACATTGCGGACGGGAAAGACGTCAGTGAAATGCTGCCCAATAAACCATATGTAAGCAAAGATTCCGGCGTTAAAATTACAAAAGGTTCTTTTGACATTGGCCGCGAAAATATATTAAAGGTTACAGTTGCCGAGAAGGCGGACAACAGCGTTGATCTTTCCGTATACAATTTCACAACCAAGTCCAAACTCGAAATCAAAAAAGCTGAAAGTTTCAGTGACGCAGTCAAACAGGCGGAAGAACTTATAAACGCATCTGAGAGGGCAACAAAAGAGTTGGCTGAGACCTTTGCGGAACATGACGGTAAGGAACATAACGAAATCGTTGATTGCACTATTGTAAACACCGACGCTTTGGGTATAGGCGATATCATTGAAACACAAAATGGGCGCCTTTATGAAATTAAAGATGGTATAGATGTTGCCGATGACGAAAGAATATTCTTTTGTGGACCTATCGTATTAAGCCAAGAATCCGGAAATTATGAACGCGCGAACGAAAATCAAATAATTGATGTATCAAGCAAAGATATAAAAGATATACATAAGGATATATCATTAGATGGCGTTCGAGAGGTCTTGCTCTCAGAGCAGGTAGCGCCTTTGCCCGAACCGGAACAGGTCGCAGAGCCGGTCGAAGAACACGCTGTTGATATAGATGTTGATGAGAGCCTTGAATCGGTGCTTCTTCGAAAGTATACTCCTCCCGAAACCCCCGAAGAGGAACAGCTTGACACCGAAAATGCTGATGTAGAGATTGCGAATAACTCTTCAGGGATTGAAGAACCTTCTGTCGAAAAACAAGAAACGAAAGAGACGGAAGTTGTAATTGAAAATGGCGAAGCAGAGACTGAGCCTGTTGCCGATGTAATCGTTGAGGCTGCTCAAGATGTACCTGAACAAATACAAGAAGTTCGCAAAGAACCTCAGGTCGAGCCGACAAAGGATGAAGATATGGCCGTCAAAGATATCATTTCTAAAGGTGGTCATGATTACCGCGTCACCAAAATCGATGAGGTCAGAAATTGCTTTTACGTTAAACCGGTCACATTTGATGAAACCAAAGGAAGCTGGATCTCAATAGGTAACAAGGCTGACGCAATTGCTCTTGAAAGAAGCGGGGAATATGACATTAAAGAGAAAGCGCCGCAATACACGCCTCAAAAGAACGATACGGTAATTACAGATGACGGAAAGATCGGCGTATATGTGGCAAAAAACAAAGTCAGGATCGACGGCGAATTACAAAGCTGTAAATCGGAGCTTCTTCAAAAATATACTCCTCCCGAAAAAGCCGAAACAATATCCTCAAAGGATATCTTGGATTTCGAAGTCGGAGGTGAAGAGAAACCTCCGTCACTTGATGACGCAGTTTCGCACTTTGGCGAAAGGGGCGAAGATATAGAGATTGAAATGTCGGAAGACGAGTTGGAAATGTCCTCAGATTTTTAACTTAAATTAAAGGTGCAGAATTTTCTGCGCCTTTTTTTGTTCAGAAAGAAGCGAGTGACATAAAGTCTTACATACTTTCAATGAGTTAAAGGCGCTAATCTTACGTACTTTGCACGGAGAAATCCAAATTCTCACCAAGGGGGCATATGTATGTCAGAAATCCAAAAAGAACATCCGAATAATCAGATGAAATGCGGAGACTCGAAGAAACAGCCGGAAGTAGGTGATACTGTGAGACTATCGACACCAACGGAGAGATAGCGGAATTTACGAAGGCAATCTTCGAGCAAGTAAGTTTCGATAATTAACAATAAAAACGACATTTTATTTGCAGATTGAGAGGTATTTGCATTGAAAAAGATAAATAATCGTGATGCAGAAAGGATATTATCTCATCTTCAAAAGGCAAGGGATATTATTGAGCAAGCAAAATCTAAAAGCGACGATGGTGAAATATTGATGGATAGTGATATTGCTGAAAATTGTATTGGTAATATCAATGAGATTCTTATCGCCATAAATAACACTGTTTATTAAAGAATTGGGAGTTGCGAAGAATGAAAAAGAGCGAGGCTATTGAATATCTTCAAAATATTAAATACCAATTTGAAAAATCTCTACCAGAAGAAGGAGATTATGAGAGCGATGATTATATTAGCAAAGAAACAGTAGAAGCGGAAGAAGATAATCAAAACTGCATCGAAGCGTTGGAAATGGCAATCAAGGCTTTGCAAAGAAAGTAAGGTAGGCATATGGTAAGAGCAGATAGATATTATGATGTCGGATGCGATTTTTGTGGAAAACATTTAAGCACCGACTATCAGACTGGATTGTTTAATACAAGAAAGCAAGCAGAAACCAAAGCAAAACAAATTGGATTCAAAACAAAGGATAAGAAAAATATCTGTCCTGAATGTTTAAAGTCCAGTGGGAAGGATATTTATGAAATTTGAACATACTTTCAATGAGTTAAAGGCGCTAATCTTACATACTTTGTACGGAGAAATCCAAATTCTCACCAAGGGGGCATATGTATGTCAGAAATCCAAAAAGAACATCCGAATAATCAGATGAAATACGGAGACTCGAAGAAACAGCCGGAAGTAGGTGATACTGTAAGAATTTCGGACGGAACCGTCTGCGTCGTGATCGAGATGTCACCGGACAAAACCGTCTACAAAGGCGCGGTATTAAAGGAAAAGAACAACGGTTTTGAACTTGAGGGTTCGAAAACGGTAACATTCGGCAGGGACAAAATCGCGTCAACACGGGAAAACGAGGATTTGCGCTTAAAAAGAGAAAACGAATCTCATCACAAAAGGAAAGAAAATAAACATACTCATAATATGTCGGTTTCTGTAATAACAAACGGCGATATTGATGGGTATATCAAAGGTGGAAATTCGCACGAGACCATCATAAGCGGCGAGACGGCAGACGGCGTTTTGTTTACCGCGCATTCTATTGGGGAGAACATATCTCGTTCCACGATTGAATCTCGTGTTAACGATAGGGTCGAGTCGGCTGATTTGACGCATGAAAAAGCGGATGAAAGCGCAGCACTTTCCGAAATCAACGAGGCATTGAACGATCCGTGTTCGAGTGCTGTGATAGAGGTTTCGGGCGGTGTTGTCCTTAATAAGAGCGACTTCGGTCACGAAGACGATGCTCAGGGCAAAACGGAAATCGACTTTGAATCAGGAGCTGGCGACCGTTCGGGAGCCGATCCGTCAGACCACAGTTTATCTCTTGATGAAATCCTCGAACAGACAGGAGGGATCGCGGACGATTCACCTCTTAACAGTATTTCGTATAATGAGTCGGAAATTGATGATGACTTCGACCCGGAGCTTACGCTTATCTAAACTAAATCGGAAGTGATTATATGGGAAAACGCATTTTTGATGCGATGACGGTTTTTGTATTTGACCATGATTGTCAAGAAAAAGACGAATACGACCTGTACAACGATTATGTCGAGAGGAACAATTGCCGTTTTTCATTCGAAGACGCACAGGCGCTGATTCTGTTTATCAGACGCTTGCGAAATGTTGATAAAAGAATTCTTTGCAAAACGCGAAAAATAATAACAGAAAGGTGAGAGAAAGCATATGGCGAAAAGGGTAGCTTTTTATCAAAATGTCGATTGGCAACAGCTTGTTAACGACTATCACTCCGGTGACACTGAGAAAAAGGCTCAGGCGGCTGAAGCTGCCTGCCGTGCGTTAAAGTATTACATCATTAAGATAATGAAGAGCAAATATCATTCTTACATTGAAAGAGAAGGCAAGGATCTGATACAGAGCGGATATCTCGGTATAATTGAACACCTTGGCGAATATGACCCTTTAAAAGGCGCTCCGACAACATTCTTTGACTTTCACATCATGCAGGCGATGCAAATGTGGCTAAATGTATCAACCAATCAGTCATCCATTCATTATCAGACGGCAAATAACAAAATTCAAGCAGCTATCCGCTATTTTCAAGCTAACGAAATCCCATATGATAACATAAAAATAGCTGAAAGAACAGGGCTGCCGCTTGCAACTATCGAAAATACGCTTGCGGTCGTAAATAAAGCTTCCGCTCTTGAGATTAAGGAAGAGATCAAGACCGGAGACGGTGAAGAAACCATCAGACCGGAGGCATTTGGTTCTCCGGAAGACGAGTGTATAAGCAAAGAGAAAAAAGAGATCCTGATGATGAGCATAAGAAAATACCTTGACCCTGAAGAACAGTTTACAATAATTCACCTTTTCGGTATAGGCAATTGTGAGCCGTGCTCTTTAAAAGAAGTGGCCGCCCGTTTGAACGTTACGTTTGCGCATGTTAAGACATTACAGCGTAAAGCCCTTAAGAAGCTTGCAAGTTCCGGTGAACTGTCAGCACTTGTGAGTGACAGATATAACGACAGCGGACGCTGGCTTGATGATGAGCTTGAATTCTTCCCGAAATCGGATGACTCGATACAGACAGTCGAGTTTGAATTTGAAGATTTTGCTCACAGCGCTTGAGCAGAAAGGAAATTTAATATGAAGTTTTCTGAAGTACGATATTCCTGCGGTCATTACGGTTATGCGGAACTGCCTATAGATGAAGAAGAACGTGAAGCCCGGCTTGTGTTTTGCAGCACAAAAGCTCGTTGTCCGGACTGTTATGCAAAAATCGCAGCAAAAAGGGACAACAGAAAAGCAATCGGATGCATCAGAATTAAGATGGATGCAGGGGATTATAGCAAGAATTACTCTGACTGTCAGTACACAAGAGTGGGCATTGAGAATGATGACCAGAGAATAGTGTTCGTTCCTAAAGAGAGAGTTGCCGCTGAAGCTGTTTTAAAGATTCTCGGAGTTAAGTGCAATAATCCTAAATATGAAAGGATGTACAGAATTGCGGTAGATGATTATATCCTTCGTGATACTTCAAACGCAAGACGAAAATTGCTGTACGCAGATAATATTTCAGATTGTCAAAAGGAACGGATTTCTACCGCCTTTGATGTTATAGAAAAATATCAAGAATCGGTTTCAAAACAGTGAAACGATTCAAATGTTTGTCGCCGCTCGACACGCGACTAATTAAAAGGTCGAGGTCAAATAAGGAAGGCTCCGTTCGTTGCAGAATGGAGCCTTTTATCGTAAAAAAGCTGCAAGCGATTTATCCCGCTCTGTCACCATAGAGATCGTCAATTCTAAGAGAAGCTGTTGAAACTCTAATTTTATCTCTCGTATCTGTCTTACATACTTATCGTGATTTCAAGCGGTAAGTGGAGAAACTCAGAAAACGATTAAGGAGGTAAATAAGATGTCAACGGTAAATAAGATGTCAACACGAACAAGGCGTTATCAGCAAATCGACTTCACACAACTTATGCAGGACTATAATTCAGGCGATGAAATCAAGCAGAGACAAGCTGCTGAAACCGCAGTCAAAGCGCTTAAAGGTTTCGTCATCGCAACGATCAAGCGCTATTATCCAACATACATCAGGCGTGAGTTTGATGATATGCTGCAAAGCGCTTATCTCGGTATTATTAAAAGCCTGCCTAATTATGACCCTGAACGTTCACGCCCAACGACATATTTTTCTAAGCATATCAAACAGGCAATCCAGCTTCATTTAAATATGCAGGAAAATCAGTCCTCTGTATATTACCAAACAATTAACAATAAAATACAGAAGGCAGTGGGCAAAGATGCAAGCCGCCAACTCGATGCTGAAGAAATTGCTGTTGAAACAGGTATCTCTGTTAAAACTATTGAAAAAGCGAGAGCGATTGCAGTAGGCTCTCAGAAGTATACTTACGATGAGAAAATCGAAACCGAAATTCAGACCTATGATTCTCCCGAAGATGCTTTGGTTTCTTCCGATGAAAAAGCGATGTGTTATAATTATCTCTCGGCTGTGCTGTCACCTACGGAAATGAAGGTGGTATGTGAAAGCTTTGGAATCGGAGGATACGATCCCGTGTCCACAGCTCAGATAGCAAAGGCGTATCACACAAAGGTTGAAAAAATTGTTGCTATACAGGAAAGCGCATATGAAAAACTCAGGACGCCTGAATTTGCGGCCATTTTCAGAGACGGAACGTGTATGCCGACAAAAGCTGTTCTTCTTGAGGACTGCGAGTTGAAAGCAGAGAGTGAAGAACTCATTTCGTCTGTGGCTATCTAAATTAAAATTGTTTTCTTGAGCAAGCTCCCGTTTTTCGGGAGCTTTTTTCATGCTGCTTGGTCTTACATACTTTCTGTGTATTACGATAATAGGAGGAAGATTAATGCTTGATTTGATTAAACTTAAAGAGTACATAGATATTCCGATGGTGCTCGAAGCGCTTGGCGTTGAAACTGAATATAAAAGTCAAAGGATATGGATGCTTTGTCCGTTTCATGACGACCATAAGATCGGCAGTGCATACTTCAAAAAGAACGGATGCTTCGTGTGTCACGCTTGTGGCACGGTCGCAGATATTTTTGATGTCACTATGGCGGTAATGCATTACACATTTACTGAGGCTGCTAATTTTATCGCTGAGACTTGCGGTGGAATTGACCGATTTGCTGTAAAAGAAGACGATGCTACTGCTATAGCCGTTAAGGATTATCGAAATTGTAAACTGTCATTCGGTGAGATGCAGGCGTTACACATCCCTAAAGCAGTCAATCTGCGTGCTTTATATATCTATGATAAAGATTTATATAAGCAAATTGTGATGAGTAAAGCAGAGAAGATGCATGGGATATATCATGAAGCTTTACGGGAATTGTGCCAGCGCGATGGAAAAGAGGCTGTGAAAGTTTATGAACTCTTCGGAAATCAAACAGCTGCTTCCACATACGTCAGTCTCGCAGATGAAGTGCGAAAGCGGATAGTAATGTGTGAAGAAATCTTGGAGAGGCTCGCATAACGCGGGTCTCTTTTGTTTTTAGGGGCTGCGTTTGTCTTACATACTTATTATGATTTGTACGGCACTCGGAGTGTTACGTTACAAGAGTAAAAGGAGGAAAAAATATGACAACAAAAGTTTATTCACCTTACTCAGAGCGGCCCCTTAACGCCAAACAACTGGCCGACTGGGCAAATAAGGTTCATCGGCAGTCCGGAGGAAAAGGCTCTCCGTTCTCTCGCTGGGATTATTATGAAGATATCGCAGCTGAATCAAGGCTTGCGGGAGTGCATTGTAATTGCGGCGTTGACGAACGTGGCTTTTCAAAAGGCGAATTTGTTCTTTCTCCGCTTAATAGCGAAGAAGTAATGGACGGCGGAAAGGCATACATGAGATGTCGAAACTGCGGCTGCTGGTCCCATCTTTAAGTTAGGGGTGATCTGCATGAAAACTTTATTGGAAAGAGTTCGTTCAAATGAACTTAACGATGATGAGGCGACCCTACTGATCATGGGATTTTGCAAAGGCAGATTGTCAGGAGCAGGTTGCGAAGGCTGTCCTTCCAGAACCGAGCTTTCACAAAACGGACGCTGTGTTTTTGCGGGAATGTCCATTGAAGAGGCAAAAGCAATTACCGGAAAAATTTTGAATTAAACAGGAGGAAAGACATGAATACTCAAACCGTTAATGTAGGAGATATCTGTATTTACAGTTATGATGACTGTGAAAACAAGTCGCTGACAGTCGTTAAAGTCATCGAGTTCTTGTCGGAAGAGATTGCTTCCGTTATTTTTCTTGATGTGCTCATTGATGATTCAGGCAACGATTTTTTTAACTATCTGTTAGAAAGCGGCAAGCCTATGAATGTCAGTCTTAAATACCTGAAAAAATGTCACGGTGATTTTGTACCCTACAAATAATCTTTTGTTTGAGTGGGAGGAACAGTATGGATATTTGGCTTGATCAACAAGATTTTCTGACGCTTTCGCAGAACGAAGTGAACGAACATATCAGGTTGACAAAAAACGCAAGGAGGAAAAGATATGCTGTTCAATTTGAAAACGGCATTATCGACAATTCAAACGCCTCTGTATGCGAAGAACCCGGATAAGATTCTAATCGCCTGCCCGTTTTGCGGTGGAACAATGCTGGCTGACAACAAAAGATACACATGCTACGACTGTTGTAAAACAGGAAACATTGTAGACTTTATAGCGGAACGAGATCACACATCACACAAGAAAGCTGCGTTAAGAGCCGAAAAAGATAAGCCCTCAAAAGAAACATTAGATGAAATCTATCGTTGCAACGAATTGGCTGCTCGCTTTTTCGAGGAACAAAAGAGCGAATGCAAATACTTGGCTAAAAGGATGATTTCCAACAAGACAAGCGCTGCATTTCGTCTGGGATATGCACCTCTAAATTCTGAAGCGCTGCTTGAATACTTAAAAGCTAACGATATTTCTGATGAAGTAATGATCGAAGCCCGTCTTTGCAATGATGAGTTCCGCCCGTTTTTCCGAAACAGAGCTATGTTCCCGATTACAGATGAGTTTGGGAGAATTGTGGGCTTTGGTGGAAGAAGAATAACAGACGATAACCCTAAAACGCCCAAATATCTCAATTCAGGGGAGAACTTAGTGTTTCACAAAAAAAGTGTCCTTTTCGGATTAGATAAGGCACTTGGAAATGACACTGTGTATATTGTCGAAGGGTATATGGATGTTATTGCTTTATATCAGGCAGGTATCACCAATGCTGTGGCAGCTCTCGGAACTGCTATCGGAATAAGTCACTGTACTTTGTTGAGAGATATGGGTATCAAGAATGTCATTCTGTGTATGGATAGCGATGAGGCAGGAATCAAGTCGATAATACGGTCAATACCGATTTTAAGAAATTATTTTACCGTCAACGTCGTGCGACTTTCAGGAGCAAAAGACCCGGACGAATATATAACCTTAAACGGGAAAGAATCGTTTATGTCGCTTGATAGAATTAGTGGAGACAGTTTTTGGGTTGAGCATTGCGATGAGAAGCAAAAATACTCGATAGCGCTGGATTGTCTTTTGTAACGTAAAAGAGCTTGCAGAAATGCGAGCTCTTTTGTATTCAGAAACAGAAAACGCAAACCAAATCTTACATACTTTATCCGGACAATCAGTCAGAACAACAAATTTGAAAGGGTTGATGTATTAAATGATACGAACAACTAAATCCAAGAAGAGAAATGCGATTGTAGCTTTAATGCTTGCAATTGCTCTCACGATCACAGGGGCGCTGGCTTTCCTCACGGCAAAAGACAGTGCTACCAACAAATTTACTGTTGGTAATGTAAAAATTACTCTTACAGAGCCGAAGTGGGACGCAGCAAATCCTTCCGGTACGCTTGAAAACATTGTCGCCGGTCAGGTGATTGAAAAAGACCCGACAATAAACAATGTCGGCAAAAACTCTGCCTATGTCTATATGCTGATCGAAATTCCCAAAGTCTATCAGACTGACATAGTATCCAAAGACGCTAATGGAAATGAAACAATTGAAACGGTGATGCATCATCCTTTGTTTAGCTTTAAGGCTAACAGCGGATGGTCTTTGGTGGACAGCAAAGTGGGAACTGATGTGGATGCATATGATTACTATCTTTATGGCCACGACGCGCCCCTTGCTCCGACAGAGAGTTCGACCTTGTTTAATGAGGTCACTTTTGCCAATATTACCTCTGATTTTGTCAACGCTATTACCGGAAACAACATAGTCGATATCAACATAAAGGCTACTGCTTACGGTATCCAAAGCGACTTTTACAATAAAGAAGCAGGCGAAAATGCAAGCGCCGCTACAGCATGGAATCTTTATGCAAAGCAAAACGACTGGAAATGGCCGGTAAATACTTACGAAGGCGTTTCTGCACTCAATTATTTCAACGAGGATAACGAACTCGTCAATTCCGATTATTACTACGAAGGCGCACCTGTTGCAATGTACTTTGCGCCATCACTTGCAAAAGAAGGCTATTCTTTTGACTGGGTCGATACAGGCACCAATGAGGTGGCTTATTCGGGCATGGCAATGCCCGCGCATGATGTTGACCTCACTGCCAGTTACACTCCTTATGACGAATCCGTGAATGCAAGCGATTATTTTAACTATATAATCCACGGAAACGAAATCGAAGGTTATTCCGCAACTCTTTATTCAGCTGATGAAGCCGCTTCAACATACCCCACTGCACCTACAACTGTCAGAGTGCCCGCATACATTAATGTAACCGGAAACGGCACTATCGGCAGCCCTGTTGAAGAGGCTCAAAGTTACAAGACATATACACCTGAATTTGCAACCGATGCAAACATCAGTGCGGATCTGGCAAGCAAGGTTTGGTACGGAACAGACGCGCAGGCTATTAACGGAACCGTAAGTGTTCCTGTAACCGAGATTTATCATTTCGATTATGACGAAATAAGCATGGATACTTATTTCGACTTTGGCGATGACGATCTCTGGAGTGAAATAGAGCCCATGCTTGAGCCTATCGGCTTCCAAAAGTTTGCTTCTTCACTTGCCCAAAAAGTGATTCTTCCCGACACCATCGTTGAAGTCGGCGATTGTTCTTTTGGTGATATAAGGCATTCAGCGACAAGAAATGGCACAAATGTTATTGAGTCAATAAGACTCTCCTATGCGCTGAAAGAAATTCCTGATTACGCTTTTGCCGAGTGTCAGAAGCTCACGGAGTTTATCATTCCGAACAGCGTTATGGGAATAGGAGATCGTGCTTTCTTCGGATGCAATCAGCTCACAGAACTGAATATTCCCAAGAATATTTCTTACATCGGCGATTATGCGTTCTCAGGTCTTGTGGGCCATGGCGGCGTAGGCGCTGAGTTTGAATGGAATTACGCACCCGCCGGTCTTACTTCTTTTACATTCGAGGAACCTGCAACCATCAATGACATCGGCGAAGGTGCTTTCGCACACTGCTCAGGACTGACGAAAATAACCATTCCCAAATCTGTAACCCATATCGGAAAAAACGCATTTTACAAAACCGGCTTGTATAACGATACAAGCAAGTGGCAAAACGGAGCTCTTATAGTTGATAACTGTCTGCTTGAAGGAAATGCCTCTGATATCAAGGAAGGCATTGAGGTGGTTGCGGACTTTGGGCCCGACTCGATATCCGGCGAATTCGTCTTGCCTAAAACCGTTAGAGGAATAACAGCACTCGGCATCCCTCGAAGCAGTTCGATTTCGGTCGCGGAAGGAAACGAACATTTTGTGGCGGTAGATAATGTTTTGTACAACAGCGACAAATCTACATTGGTTTATTATCTCCCTACGAAAACTGAAACCGCCTTTAATGTTCCTTCTTCTGTTAAAACTATTGATAAATACGCTTTTGCCGGTTCGGTTAACCTTGAAAATGTCTCTATGGCAGATGGTGTAACGGAAATTAAACAAGGTGCTTTCGCAGACTGTAGCAAACTTAAAAGCGTTAGTCTCTCAGCCGGTATCACTGAAATTACACGTAGAGTCTTTGAAGGAAGCTCCGGAATAACAAATCTTCAAATACCTGTAAGCGTAAAAAAGATATCTATTGACAACGCCATTAACTCCGTTAATTGGTCTGCAATTCATTATCTCGGTACACCGGAACAGATGCTTGAAGTCGAAGGCTTTATAGATCCGGAACGCCAGACTATTCACCTTTTTGATGGCTATGTTGCAAATTACGGAACAAATGACGTTTGCTATGTTCGCCCTGCATACGGTCCTATGCATGGACCGGCAAGTTCCGTGATCGACAGCTACCGTTCCGCAACGGCTTACGGTGCATTCTATCCGAACCTTCATAAGTTTGAATATTTCGGAACCGGTGATATTTCTGATCGCCACGAAGCGCGCGAAAACAACGATATCAGAACATATTTCCCGTTTGACGTCTATGCGGATGATATCAACACCGTAGTTATAGGCAGCGGGATTACCGGACTTGGCAATAAGGCTTTCTATGGCTTTAACAGTGTAACCAAAGTTGAAGGCGGAGAAAATGTTGTTACTGTCGCTGATGGAGCATTTGAAAACAGCTCGTTGACAGATGCGGTTGATGAATCCGGCGTTTTTTACCTTGCAAATACTCTTTACAGAGTTAGCCCGAATTACAGCGGCGCTTTTATTGTAAAGGACGGAACGACCGCAATTTATAAAAGGGCGTTTAATGCCTGTACAAAAATCACAAGTGTTACCATGCCGGACAGTGTGACTTCAATCGGCCAAGAGGCGTTTGATAGCTGCGTATCGCTCAAGGACGTGGTCTTGAGTAAAAACATCAAGACTCTTCCTGATATGGCATTCTGCACTTGCCTCAGCCTGAAGAACATAAACCTCCCGGATGGTCTTACATCAATTGGCAGTCAGTGCTTTGAGGGCTGCGACAGCCTTGCCGAATTCCATATTCCTACAACCGTGACACAGATCGCTGAGGACGCACTTCTTGATGCTTCTGCCAGAAACGGTATCAAGGAGGAGCTTTCGGGAATGACTGAAGAAGATATAGCCGAATTCTGTGAGGTATGGAACGTGTCCCGTGAGTGGTACAACGTATGGAGCGCACAGATCCCGAGCGAAATGACTATTTGCTCCGGAAGCAATACTGCATATGCTAAGACTTATGCAGATGCGAAAGGATACACCTTTAATGTTTGTCAGCATTAAAAAGTAAAAAGTGCGGGCAGGGAATAACTTCTCTGCCTGCACAGAGTTGTCAAACAATATTTCTGCTCCCGGTTAATTCGGGAGCTTTTTTTCTCAGAAATCTTACATACTTTTTACGCAACACAATAGGAAGGATTTGATAAGATGCGAAAAAAGAGTCACATCGTTATAATTATATGCTTGAGTTTGATATTTGGCATAACGATAGCAGGTTCATTAGCCTTTTTAACGTCGAAAACCGAAACGGAAGCGAATAGTTTTACGGTCGGAGAAATAGCCATTGAACTCAAGGAACCTATGTGGAGCGCTCAGGCAGATTCAAATAAAAACGGAATACCGGACAAAGCGGAAAATTTATCGCCTGCTGAAGCCGTTGTAAAGGATCCGAAGGTCACAAACACGGGAATTAATAATGCATATGTCTACTTAAGAGTTCGTGTCCCCAAAGAACCCGTTGCCTATGCAGACTCTAACGGAAAGGTCGTTCGCATCGACTCAGACAAACCGATAGAGCTCTTTTCATATGCGGTCAATAACGGATGGACGGAGTTTATGAAAGATGAAAATAATAAGTATACGGACTATTACTATTATTACGATGAAGTCCTTGCGCCATCAGATACAAGCGTAACTTTATTCGATCAGGTTGTTTTCGCTGACGCAATCGAAGGGCAGCTTGAAGATGAAAGATATATGGTGGATGTAACAGCTTACGGAATACAGTCATCCGATAACAACAATGTCTTGCAGGCATGGAATCAGCTTGCAAAAGAAAAACACATGTTGGTATGCGAAGGTGTAACAGTATGAAAATCATATTCAGAATAATCAGAAAGCTATTGCTTTCGGCGCTGCTGATCCTCGCTGTGTTCTTTGTGGGACTTCGGATTGCGGGCTTTAAGCCGTATAACATCGAAACGCAGAGTATGGAGCCTACCTATCCCGCCAACACCCTCATATATGTCAAAGAAATATCGTTTGACGATTTAATAAAAGGAGACGTCATTACTTATGTGAATCAATCAAACTCTACCGTAACTCACCGTATTATGTCAATCGATTCGGACAAAAGAAGCGTCCGTACAAAAGGAGACGCAAATGAGTTTGAGGACATCATGGATGTGAATGAAGAAAACATCGTGGGAAAAGTTTATTTCGGTATCCCGCTGATAGGAAAGCTATCCGGAGCCGTCACAAGAACTGCCGAAACTCTGTTGAGAGAAAGGAGTAAAACGAATGAGCAAAACACAAAAGTTTAAGAAAATAGCACCGATATTGTTGATAGTTGCAATACTTATCAGCATTATCGGAGGCGGTACGCTTGCGTATATAACCCGCGAAGCACGTGCCGAAAACACAATAACCGCAGGAGACATTAAGGTCAAACTGTATAACATGCGGGACGATGATACTACGATGCCCAAGGATGGGATCCACAGTGTTTTAGCTAACATAACATATCCTAATGTTGTCTATGCGAAAAATGAGTGTGACTATCCCGAATATATACGAATGCGCGTTTCCAAGCAAGTCACTGATAAAGACGGAACAAAACTGGACAGCTCTAAAATGCATCCGAAGTTCAACGAAGAAGACTGGACATATTCGGAAAAAGACGGCTACTACTACTATAATCAGGTGCTTGCTCCGCATACAAATTCCGCACCGCTTTATGACGGCATTTATTTTGATAAAACAATTGATAACACATACAAAACGGCCACGCTGCACATGAACATTATCGTTGAGGCTGTGCAGTCTGACAATAATGGCAACAGCGTTTTTGACGCAGAAGGTTGGGAGGTAAAAGACGCATCATGAAAAAGGTATTAAGTATTATATCGGTAATTATCCTTTGCTTTGCAATGAGCATTCCCTCATTTGCTGCAAGAGGATCAAATTCTATTTGTGGTGTAAATTACACTAATGCAAGTCAATTTTTGTTCAACCCCGAAGGCGGCGATTTGTTCAGCAACTTCAAAGGTGTAATGCCCGGCGATAACTTAAAGCAAGAAATCGTCATAGCGAATCAGCTTGCGACAAAAAAAGTGACCCTGTATTTAAGAGCCGAAATCGACGAACAGTACAAGAAGTTTTTGGACTGCATCGAGATAGAGGTCACTCTCAAAAAGGGAAATGATGATGTGAAATCGCTTGCAAAAAACAAAGCATCAGAACCCGGTGAACTTGCCAAGAATGTTAACATCGGCACATATGCACCGGGCGAAAAAGGGCTGCTTACTGTTTATATCCGAGTTGACAAAAATATGGGTAATGAATTCAAGAAAGCTGTCGGAGTTATTGATTGGATCTTTTCTGCCGAAGAGGGCGAAGAGATAACCACTGAAAAGCCGACAAAGAATGAACCTACAAAAAATAATCCGACAACCACAAAACCCGCTACGGAAAAGCCTACGCAAGAACCTTCACAGAAACCAACACAGAAGCCTTCGCCGACCCCTAATACCGGTTCCAACGATAAAATAGGTCCGATACTCGGAATAACGGCAGGCATTATCGGAATAGCGGTCCTGCTTGTCCTAAATAAAAAGAAAAAAGACACACAGTTCAAAGCTGAGTCAGAAAATGAACATACAGAATCAGACAATAATCAATAATTAAAGGAGAAAAGAATTATGACGTATGTGTTCATAGGCGGCGCAATCGTAGTAGCGATAGCAATTATCGCGGTTATTTGTAAGCTGTTTTATCGTGTCGCTGATGCAAACCAAGCTCTCGTTATAACAGGTGGAAAGGAGCTTATTATTAAACCTTCGGGAGGCAGTTTTGTCATTCCTATATTCCGAAAAGCTCAATACTTCCCGCTCAACATGAGGACAATAACATCCGATAAAGATGAAATCAAAACTCTGACATCAGTGCCGATTTATACTGATTGGACAGCACAGATACGTCCTAAAAAGGATGACAAAGACGCTCTTACAAGAGCGGTTACTTCCTTCCTGTCAATGGGAGAAAACGATATAAACGAAAATATAAAGCAAACACTTACAGGTACTGTTCGAGATGTTGTTTCCGCAATGACTCCTGAAAACGTTCTCCGGAACAAAGAAGAATTTAAGCGCAATGTCGAAGAGACAGTTGCGGATGAGATGCAGAAAATGGGGATGGAGCTTGTGTCGCTTAATATCCAAGATATATCGGATCCCAACGGATATTTTGATGATATCGCGGCGGTCGATATGGCCGACAAGAAAAAGGTCGCTCAAAATAAAAAGGCCGTTGTCGAACAAGAAATCCGTGAACAGGCAGCTGCATCCGAAAAGTCCGCAAAAGAAAAAGAGCTTGCATCTGCTCTGTCAGTAGCAGAAAAAGAAAGAGATAACGCTCTCCGTATTGCTGAATTTAAGACCGAAACCGATAAAGCAAATGCCGATGCCGAAATCGCCGGTAAGCTTCAGGCTACTGTAAGACGTCAGGAGATGACCGTTGAAGAAGGCAAGGTTGAAATAGCAAGACAAGAGCAGGCAAACCTCGCGGCTCAGAAAGCAAAAGAAGTTGAAATAACGAAAGCTGAAACGATTAAAGCGCAAGCCAAAATCAATGCAGATGCCGAAGCGCAGGTCAAAGGAATCAACGCTGATGCGGATGTCCTTGTCGCTGAAAAGCAAGCAAAGGCTATCAGGATTACCGCCGAAGCCCATGCGGATAAGGTTATAAAAGAAGGTCAAGCAGAAGCTGACGCTGAAAAAGCTATGCTTGTAGCAAGGGCGGAAGCCGAGAAAGCAAGACTCCTCGCTGAGGCTGAGGGCGTTAAGGCTAAGCTGCTCGCTGAGGCTGAAGGTGAAGGCGAAAAACTTAAACAGCAGGCGGAAGGTGAAAGACAGCTTGCTGAAGCCCGTGCTGCAAATGAAAAGGTCAACTTTGAAATTGAAAAAGCCAAGATTTTTGCAGGAATGCAAATTGAAATTGCTACCAAGACAGCTGAAGTTATGGCGAGGATCGGCGAGAACGCTGAGTTTGTCAATTTCGGAGGCAGTGCAGGAAACCAGTCGGGGAATGTGCTTATTGACACATTAAAACAGGTTCCGTCACTTATGAAGCTCCTCAATGTGGAAAACGAAGCACTTAACGGTCAGAGCTTCAACGAAGAGATCGAAGGCATCAGTAAGGCCGCGTTCGGTCCGATTAAAGGCGTTTTAGCCAACAACGGACAAGAGCCTGCTGATGGAGAATAAATATATGGCCCCTTGGTTGATTCGCAAGGGGTCAATTAATTGAAAGGAATGATTTGTTTGCGTAAATACAAAGAAAAAGACTCTGCTCCATCAAAATACTGTGCAACGGTAAAACTTACGGAGCAGACGTACAAGAGCGATTACTCCAAATGTCGAATAAGAAAAGACTTGCCGAAGGAAAAGGGTATGGTGTTTGTCCTCATTCCATACGAGCGCATAGCAGCTGAAGCTATTACCGAGATTTGGGGAGTTGATAAAAAAGATGCTGAGAAGTTTAAGAAAGCATATATTAAGGCTGCAAATGAAACTCTCAGACAGTCAACGCCCAGAATGCGTGAAAAGCTCGAAAGGTCAAGCATGTCCGACAAAGACAAGAAACGAGTAGGGAAGGTCCTCGAAATCGTTGAGGCTTATCAGAAAAAGCTCAAAGAACGTAATCTGCCGTTCCCAGAGCTCATAAATCCTTCGCAGCTTCCCGCTGCTCCCAAAAAGGAGAATGCGGTAATAGAAGAAAAAAAGAGAATTGTTAATGAACTTCTTGAAAATAAACCTGCTCCAATTGAAAATACTTCGGTTTCAAAAGTGGTTAAGCCGATAGAACCGGAAGTTTCAGATATTCAAGCGACTAAGACGGAAAAGACGCCGGACGCAACACCAATAACATCCAATGACGCAGAAAAAGTTGAGTCTCCGGAGATTCCGCTCATCGATCTCGATAAAGAAGAAAAAACAGATACAGCAAAGAAATCCAAAATCGACAGAGATTCGGTAGTGCCGGATTTCAGTCTTGGACTTACTATTGATGACCTGTTTGATGACGAAGACAGTGCGCCAAAATCGTCGCAAAATACGGATAACACTCTTAATGATGAGCCTTTGCCGGAAAACTACATAGATGAATATTTTGAAACAAAAGAAAAGGCAGAAGATAAAACCGTAAAAGAGAACACAGAACCGTTACCTGTTTCCGATAATGCTTCGTCAAATGATGATGAAGATGATGAAGACATTTATGCCGATTTGCTGAGTTGAACTCAATAACAAGAAATCCGGAGATAATCTTACATACTTTAACCGGACAATCAGGAATAAGTTTATTTGAAAGGAATGATGCATTACATGGTTAATTCATCTAAAACTCGCAGGGTAAAAAAGCGTAATTCGTTTATTGCTCTTATGCTTGTGGCTGCACTTGCAATCACAGGAGCACTTGCGTACTTGACAGCCAAAGACAGCGCTACCAACAAATTTACTGTGGGTAACGTCGATATTGATCTTACCGAACCTTCGTGGGTTGAAGGAAATGGCGAAAATGTCGTGCCCGGTCAGGTAATTGCCAAGGATCCCACTATCACAAACACCGGCAAAAATGACGCGTTTGTGTATTTGATGGTCTCCGTACCTAAAGCGGACGACATTACCGTTGTCGATGAATCAACAAAAACTTCAACTAAGGTAAATGACCTCCAGCTTTTCTCATATGAGCTCGACAGCGGCTGGACGCTTGTTGATTCCAAGATAGATAATGATGATCTCTATAATTATTATCTGTATGCCTACAACACAGCGCTTGCGCCTGAAGACAAGACCACACCGGCGTTTTCCACAGTTAAGTTCGCCAACATAGCCGAAGGCCAGTTCACCGAAGAAAATAACAAGCTGCAAATACTCGTTGACGGCTATGCTATTCAGAGTGACTTCTATAACAACGAGGCCGGCGAAACCGCAACGGCAGCTTCAGCTTGGAATCTGTACGTAAGGCAGAACAATTGGGCGTGGCCGAGTAATCCCGCGACTGCACATTATTCGTTCGTTGGTTATCGCCGCAGTCCTGTAAAGACTTTTGCGTATTCAAGCGCAGAAGATGATGTCGTCATGCCAACTCCCGTTTCTACGGAATTCAACGAAGTTACCTTTAACGGTTGGGTAAGCGAAAGCGGAAAGCAATATAAGGTCGGAGACGAAGTCAAAATAGACGCGCTGTATATTCTTGACGAAAACGGAAATCCGATAAACATTAATCCGGTGCTTCGTGAAACCGTAATTTCGTCCACTGACGGAGACGACACAGTATCAACCTTGCCGGTAAAACTTATGCCGAAAAACGATACATGCAGAACGGTTATCATAAGAAACGATATTCTTGATACAAGCGGACATTATTCCAAATATGTTAGTGATTCCTCAATGAAGATTGAAAGCAATGTTGATGGCTACAAGGGTGAATACTATCAACTTTCTTTCGGAGATCCCACTACTGAATATCCATATACATTTAATGAGGGCGATAACTGGTACATATGCGGAATTGAACCCGGTACTACTCTCAAAGACTTCATTAGCTCGTATGTGAGAGTTCAGGGCGATGGCCGTCTTGAGGTAATCACAAGCTGCGGCGCAATGGTAGGAACCGGAACCGTTGTTAATGTATATGACAGACATGGTACAGAAACCGTTGAGGACGATACACTGGTTGAGCGGTTTACCGTAATTGTGTATGGCGATGTTAACGGAGACTCGTATATAACCAACAAAGACGGTGCTATGGTTAACTTTGAAGCTTTAGGTGGGACAGGTTGGTCGCTTTGCGAAGATGATACGTTTAATAGACTGTATGTTCTTGCCGGAGACTGCAATAAAGACGGTCGTATTAATGCAACCGATTGGAGTATGATAGTTGACGACATTGAGGGTGCAGTACCAATCGAACAAACCTTTATCCGCTCATTTCATCAGTAAGTCTTAAGCGAAAGGAAGACAATTAAATGCATAATGTAATATTCCGCAAAACCAAATTTAAACGCACTTTTCTCTCTTTGCTGTTAGTTGCATCTTTCATTATCACAGGCGCATTCGCATTACTGACCGCAAGAGACAACGCGGTCAACAAGTTTACTGTAGGCAATGTTAACATTGAACTCACCGAGCCTTCGTGGAATGAAAAAGATGCCGAAAATATCGTTTCGGGTCAGGTTATAGCGAAAGACCCGACCATTACAAATACAGGTAAAAACAGTGCGTTCGTCTACATGATGGTAAGCGTTCCAAAGGCTGATGACATAACTGTCTATGATGAGACTACGCAGTCTCCCCAGAAGATAAATAACCTCCAGCTTTTCTCATATGAGCTCGACAGCGGCTGGACACTTGTTGATTCCAAGATAGATAATGATGATCTCTATAATTATTATCTGTATGCCTACAACACAGCGCTTGCGCCTGAAGACAAGACCACACCGGCGTTTTCCACAGTTAAGTTCGCCAACATAGCCGAAGGCCAGTTCACCGAAGAAAATAACAAGCTGCAAATACTCGTTGACGGCTATGCTATTCAGAGTGACTTCTATAACAACGAGGCCGGCGAAACCGCAACGGCAGCTTCAGCTTGGAATCTGTACGTAAGGCAGAACAATTGGGCGTGGCCGAGTAATCCCGCGACTGCACATTATTCGTTCGTTGGTTATCGCCGCAGCCCTGTTAAGAATGTAACCTATGCAAGCGCAGAAGATGTCATTACAATGCCCAATGCGATATCGACCGATTTCGGGGATAAATCTTTCGCCGGCTGGGTTGATGAACGCGGCGACCATTACACCATCGGTGACACGGTGGAAGTTGAAAAACTATATATTAACGATAAAGATACCGGTGAGATTCTTAATCTCTACCCACGAATGACTGAGATTGTGTCAGCAACTTTTGAGGGTGACAATTCAGAGCTGCCCGTAAAGCTCATGCCTAAAAACGACATTTGCAATACAGTGATAAACAGAGGAGATGTTTCCGAAACGAACGCTAATACTCTCGATTCGGACGGTAACAGACTCTACGGCGAACCTACCACTACCTATCCGTATACATATGCTGATGACAGCGATTGGTTTGTATGGGGCGTTGAGCCGGGTACAACTTTGCAGGAGTTCTACGATTCTTACGCGAGAGTGCAGGGTGACGGCTATATGGTCGTAACACCCAGTAACGGCGTTATGATCGGAACCGGCTCCGTAATTAAAGTATATGATAAGCACGGAACCGAAAGCGAAGAAGATGATACGTTAGTAGAGCAATTTACAGTTGTCGTATATGGCGATGTTAACGGCGATTCGACTATTGACAATTTTGATGCTTCTATTGTATCAAATGACAGCCTTCGTATAATCGACCGTAGCTTTATGCTTAAAGCGGCCGATATAAGACGCGACAACCGCATCAACGCTACAGATGTGTCGCTTATTTGCGATCATTTTGCCAATCAAGGCACTATTAATCAGGTTACGGGATTAATAGAATACTGATTCGCCCAAAACAGTTAGTTTTTAAAAACAAATCTTACATACTTTCAGCGAAAAACAAAAAAATCAGGAGGAACAAAAAATGAAAGTAGTATTTACGATATATCGTTGGATCTTATATCCGCTGATTATCATCTACTTACTGTTATCTGTTGCACCGTTCGCTTTGGGTATACGCCCATATATTGTCCTTTCTGCATCGATGGAGCCGACAATAATGACCGGCGCATTAGGATATATCAACACCAAGGACTGTGAAGATATTAATACGGGTGATATCGTAGCATTTACCATGGGTGATGAAATTACGGTCCTGCATAGGGTCGTAGGCGTAAATCAAGACGGTACATATGTAACCAAAGGCGACAATAACGACAACGAAGACTTTGCTTCGCTGCATCCGTCCCAAATCGTTGGCAAGGTTATCGGCTCGATACCGAAACTCGGATACATATCGAGCTGGTTGCAGACCAAGCAGGGAATGATCATCGCCATTGGGCTCGTAGTGATCGGATTGATTTCGTCATGGTTCGAGGATCGCTCTGACGACAAAAAGTCAAAGACGGTTTTTCAGCCACAAATACCAAACTATTTTTAATTTCAAAAACCAAAGGAGATTTTTAACAAATGAAAAAGATGAAAAAGACCAAGAAGTCTGCAATTGTAGCAGCCTGCATGGCAGGCGTACTCGCCATTACCGGCGCATTCGCATTCCTGACCGATTTTGATTCGGCAGAGAACAAGTTCTCATTCCTTGATAAGGATGGCAATCAGACCATCGAAATCGACCTCGTAGAGCCTAACTGGGATTTGACTGATAACGATCAGGACGGCATTCCCGATGCTGCTGAACACGCTATTTACGGTAATCCCGTATCCAAGGACCCCAAGGTCCTCAACCTTGGCGAGAATGATGTTTACACCTTTATCAAGGTGCTTGTTCCCACTAAGAAGGTTATAACCGCTAACCCTGACGGTACATGGATACATTCCGATACTAAGGATGCAGATGGCAACTGGATCGGTAAGGACACCGAACTCTTCATGCTCCATGGCCTTGATACCGCAAACTGGACCCTTATCGAAGACGCTACTGTCGTCGATATGGAAAAGGGCTACACCGCTTATGTCTATGGCTACAACAAGGCTCTGAAGGGTGCTACTGTTGATGCTGAGGGCGCTGATGTTATCGATGAGACCACCAATCTCTTCACCTCTGTCGAGATGGTTAACCTTGTAAACGGTCAGATCACTCCCGAAGATAACCTCAACATTTATGTTGACGCATATGCTATCCAGTCTGCTGGCGTTGAGGCGACCGCTCTTGGCGACATTTGGAACATCTATGTAAACGATGCAAGTGCGTCCACCGCATTTGATTACTTTGCACCCCTCGCCTAAGTTATTATGCGCTGTGATCGCAAACCCGTAAATTGCGACAAAAGTTCTGACGGGGGAGAAGGGCTTCCTTCTCCCCCTTAAATTATAGTGGGGGATAGAATATGAACAAAGCCAAAAAGGTTGCTTTTACAACTTTAATTGCTATTCTGACAACTGCAATAACGGCTTTTGCCGCTTTTGCGATTTTATCAAGTGTGTCCGAACGACATAACGGTTTTAAGGTCGGTTCACAGTCAATAACTATTTCTGAGGACAAATTCAAGATTTCTTCGGATGATGTTATAAAGCCTGATGAACCGTTTGAAAAAAATCCCACGATTACTAATACCGGTTCCGTTGACTGCTACATAAGAGCCTATATTGGTTTCAGCGATACGAGCTTAAAGCAGAATGTAGAATTAGGCTTAAACAGTGACTGGGTTATTGGCGACGACGGGTACTATTACTACCCCAAAGCCGTAAAACCGGGTCAATGCGTTGAATTGTTCAATTCAGTAACGGTTCATAACATCAGCAGATTTTCTACGGAATTGTTCGTATACGCGGAGTCGATAGACGCCAATGATTATGATTATTTAACGGCTTGGCAATCTTTTGCGGTTTCTCCGGCGATAGGGGGCTGACGAATGTACTGTCCTGTTTGCGGCGCAAAGGTAGCCGCTAATACAGCTTTGTGCCCCTCCTGCGGGATGTCTATTGATTTACGGCTGTACTCATTGGAGCCCGAAAGGACAGAGCGGGAACTTGCTAAAACGGATGTTCAACAAAATGCCAAATTTGCTTTTTTGGCGTATTTGGGACCATTGATAATTGTGCCCGCTTCGATGTCAAAGAAATCGGCCTTTTTGAGATTTCACGTTAATCAAGGTGCAATACTGTGCATCGGATATCTAATATCATTGCTGTCATTCTGTTTACCTGATCTTGCTCTACTAAGTTGGGGCCTGTTGTTTGTGACGGCTGTGTTTTCGGCACTTGGTGTACAATGTGTGCTGCATCACGAAACGAAGGAACTGCCCGGCATTGGTAATTTCAAAATAATTAAAGATAAAGAAAAGGAGTAATATTATGAATAAATTCAAGAAACTTGCAGCTATCCTTATGGCTGTTGCTATGATGTCTATTACTGCGATAGGCGCTTCCGCCGACAATACCCCTGCATCCGATGACGCGGCTGGAATATCCGTATCGGGTGATGCAGATAGTGGCTCTTCCAAAAAAGACGCTGCTACGCCGGGTAAAGATGATGGCGCTTCCGCTAAAGACGAGGGTTCGTCAAATAAGGATACAGGTTCTTCGACAAAAGATACGGGAGCTTCAGAAAAGGATGAAGGCTCGCCTAAGAAGGACGAGGATTCGTCCGGTAAAGACACCGGCACTTCCGATAAGAACAGCGAAGGTTCATCAAACAAAGATACCGATTCGTCAGTAAAGGGCGAAGATTCCTCAGATAAGAATAACGACTCTTCAAAGAAAGACGAAGATACTTCCGAAAAAAACACATCTAAAAAGGATGAAGATAAGTCAGAAAAAGACGACACTTCATCGAAGAAGGGCGACGACGCTTCTAAGAATAATGATAACAATGCCCCTAAGAAAGACGACAGTAAGTCGGATGAAGATAAGACTCCATCATTTGAGCGTCCTGCCGACGACAAGAGCACGACAACTAAAAAGGATGATTCTAAGAAAAACGATCAAAAGTCCGAACTTCCTAACACAGGTTCGGCTATGACCGGTATATTGGCTCTCGCAGCGCTCGGTGCTGCAGCCACAAGTGTGGTTGTTGTAACCAAAAAGAAAGAAAATTGATATGGCAAAGGTTTTTGTATACCGTATGACGGCAGAAGAGCGTGAAAACAACAAAATGATTGGTGACATAGATGAGACTCTCAAAGCAATCAACATTGCGTATTCAAAATTCAATTCAGTCACGGACGCAAACATAATTGAAGCTCTGTTATACGAAATCAAGTCTTTAGAGTCAAAATATGAGCATCTTTTAGCTGAGGCAAAAGAACAAAATGTCATAGCGAATGCTAAACGAAACATTCTCGTACCGGCGTTTGATGCGGAATATGCGATACATTAACAGCAGCACCCTTACGGGTGCTGTTTTTCTTTTTATCGTTGCGGTCAGTCTTACATACTTAAAGCGAATTAATGTGTCAAATGGAGGTTTTGACATTAAAATAAGGAGGAAAAATCATGTTTAATCAATTTAGCACATCATCTCTGTTTAAGGTCTTTCCGGGTTGCCGAACGGTATCTATTGCGGGTAGTTCTACGACTTACGCAATTAACTCCTCTGGGGCTCCCGGTAAGGAGTTGTATCCGTGCCGACCGAGCGGATTACGAAACAACACTGCAAAATACAGTTACGCTCTGTTGGCGTATAAGTTTTGGCGGGAAAACAGGTTGCTTGTGCTCAAGCATAAATCTGAACATTTGTTTTATGTGTCATACGAGGATCCATATAGCGATCCCGCCACAAAAGACAAAGCTTTTTTGATCCTCGATGAGCGTGCTATTCCCGACAAGCCTTATTCAACGCGTACTCAGGCTGCCATCGTATCAATTATGGCGGCGGTTGAACTTGACTTGTTTACGCCGCTGTATGAGAACACTCCGTTGATGTTTTGCGATGCGGTGTACTACGGCTATGTGAAAAAACGCGTTTTTATGTTTTCAGACATACCCGACCCGACCATAACGGCGCAGGCCAAACGCGGCTATGAAAGCGGAGAGTGGGATGTTTTGATCGGTGAACTGTCTCTCAAAAAGAAACCGATTGCGGAAAAATCGAAATCCGTAAAGCCTCTTCACGACTTCCAGTATTATAAAGACGGTAATGCGTTTATCGACTTTGAATGGAAGCGAGAGAGTAAAGAGAAGATTTCTCCTTTGAGCTTTCTTGAGGATTTTGTGCCGACTTCGGAGTTCTTTTCCCTTGCTCAGAAAATTGAGTACAGAGTCAAAAAGGTCATTGAAAGAATGTATGACGGCATGGAGGGGAGAGATGCGATCAAAAACGATTATCTCAACATAAGACTGACCGGTAATCCCGGTTCAGGCAAAACGGTGTTGGGATATGCTCTTTCTTCTGCGTTAGGTCTTCCTATCTACACCGTTCCCATTCAGAAACACACGGAAGAGGATACCTTTGAGGGCAAAAATAAACTTGTCGATAATAAGTTTACTTTTGTTACCACTGATTTCCTTGATGCTTATAAGAACGGCGGTATAGTTGTACTCGAAGAGATAAATCTTGCCGATCCCGCACTCATCATGGGCGCATTAGGACAGGCAATTGAACCTCCGTTTATTGTTAACGAGAACGGCTATAGCAAAGTGACAAGGCATCCGCTGTGTATCGTCATAGCGACTCAGAATGTCGGAACTACGGGTTCCAAGGGCGTCAATCAGGCGCTTGTATCGCGTTTTCCGCACACATATGTCATTAATGACCCTACGAGCGAGGAATTCATCGAAAGACTTATGCTCAGATATCCGGACAGGGCCGTTTGTGAATGGGTGTATAATTCATATACAACCATTAAAACTTGGCTTTGTGCGCCTGAGCAGTCAGCCGAAGATATTGCTTTAGCGCTGACTTTCAGAGCATGTACCGGTATCCTTGACGACATCGAAGAAGGTATACCGAAGGAGAATGCTATTATGAAGTTCTATGCAATAATTTACGGTGAGAGTCCTGAAATCGCAGATAAAGCTCTGACCGTTATTAAATCATTGCCCGGAATGTAAATTAAGGAGGAATTTGCTTGGATTCACAAGAAAGAAAATGGTTAGCCGAAGAGGCGTATATGAACAATCTGTCTTGTGCGTATATCCAAAGGAAGACAAAAGTGTATGGGATCAATCCGCCAAGTAATGATCTCGGTTACACTACAATCAGCAAGGACACAGCGTTGATTTATGTTGCGAGGCTTCATAAATTCATGGAGCCTCTCAGCATAGACGAAAGAAGCTTGTTGAGACTCGGTATCTATACACATGAGGCGCTGCATCAAATATTTACTAATTTTGACGAAACCAAACGACTCATGCGCACTCTGACAGGAAGGAAAAAGGCCTTGTTCGCTGAAATCTCTAATATAGTCGAAGATACCCGTATAGAGTATTTTGCCGACCAGAAATTCGGTGGTGAGGCTTTGGCTGCTTTGCGTTATACGATTAAGACCATATATGACAGTTCAAACGGAATAGGCAAAGAAAGCGATCCCGCCACACAGGTTCTCAACGCGCTGATTTATCTTGGAGATCTCGGACTCGTTAAAGGCAGTTTTACATTCGCGGAAGCATTTGATTGCTTCAAGAAAGTAGTGCCTTATTTTGAAAAGGCGGTTACAGAACCGATTTGTGCTAAGGCATTAAAAATATCGATGAAAATAACCGATATTATTTCTGAATTGATTCCCGAACTCCCGAAAGAATATGAGGCGGACAGACGCTCAGAATCGGCGTCGGGTTCGGGCAAAGGCTCGGACGCAGCAGAGAAAACTGATGAAAACGGCAACAGGAAATCTTCCAATATTTCTAAAGAGTTTCTCGATGAGCTCGATATCGACATTGATGGTTGCGAAACCGAAGGCGAAAAAAACGATGATGAAGATACCGGCGATGAAGCTTCCGGCTCGGGTTCTAAAGACGAATTCAGTCTTGATGAGGATGATGACTTCGAAGATGATATTACGGATTTCGATGAAGACGGTGATAAAAAAGAAACCGAATCGAAAGAAACTGCAGAGGATGATGATTCCGATTCTGCGGGTGTGCATGGAACCGGTGAAGCTTTGGATGAAATCAATAAAAAAATCAAGGCTTTTTCGGAAAACCGCGACAAAAAGTCTTCCGGTGATGCGTCTAAAGATGAGTTTGATGATGCGCTTGCCGCTTTGTCTCGAATTCTTGATGCCTTAAGCGAAGCTGCTGAAAAACAAAATAAAGCCGACAAGCCTGATGAAGATGAGAAAATTGCCGATGTCGATCTTTTAGACGATCCCTACACAAAAAAGATCAATAATATTAAAATGCCGCCAAATGAAAATTACTCCGAATTGCTTGAAAAAAACAGCGGTTTGATCAACGCGACCAAGGGATATCTAAAACGCATCTTTCTCAATGAAGCGGAAGAAAAAGAGCGACACACGAGCGGTGAGGTGAATCTTTCAAGATACTTTGACAAAAGCTATACTTCATCAAGGATCTTTGATAAGAGACGCAACAACGACAGCCGCGATATTTGTGTGATGGTTCTTGCGGATGAATCAGGTTCAACAAGAGGTTCAAAAAATCAAGCCATTAAAGACTCTGTCGTAGTTTTGAGTGAGGTCTGCGCTGCGTTGAATATTCCGTGTTATGTTATGGGCTTCTCAGCGGATGAAACTGACCGCGATTCCGCCTTAATGAGACACTACACCACATGGCGTAATAAAAAGGCGGACAGAACATCAATTGCAAGTATGACCGCCCGCTGCAATAACAGGGATGGTGCATCGATAAGATACGCCACCTCTTTGTTAAAGAAACAAACCGAATCGGTCAAGTTGCTTTTTGTATTGTCTGACGGATTACCGCTTGCCTGTGGTTATATGGGAGAGCCTGCAAGAATTGATACACAGCTCGCTATTCGTGAGGCTAAAAAATTGTGTTCAGTTACAGGAATATTGGTTGGAAACACCGATGTTGAGGCGATTCATAAAATGTACGGAAACGACTTCTTGCTTGTGCAGAATGCAGTAGAATTGCCGGCGCAGTTAGCCAAAACCTTTCGAAAAGTTTTTTAATGTCAAAAGAGCTCCCGATTTTCGTCGGGAGCTCTTCGCTTTAGTTATCACTTTTGTTGACGGACTCTGCCATCTTTCTCTTTCGTGTTTGTTGCCTGTCATATGCGCGGAATTTATACATTGAGTATATAAACTGGTTGTACGCCTGTTCATCCTTTGAAAATGTGGCGTGTAAGAAGTCGATCGGATAATCAAAAAGGGTGGTGCAAGGGAGATATAGTTTAACTTTTTTCAGGAACTCGATTCCTGCGCTGTCGGAAAATGCTCTGTATAAATCCTCCGTGCTCTCGAAAGTGCCGTAATTCCTTATCGCGTATTTCAGGCAGAATATAGCTCTCATCTCTCCGTCTCGACCCTCAACGAAACGCTTGGGGAACTTTTTTATTTTACCCGACAATATTTGCTGATACATGATCAGTGTTCTTTTTTTAATATTTATCTTTATCTTGTCGGGGTATATTTTTGAGACGATGTAGTAAAAATCTTTATCAGGATCGAATTCGGGAGGGAAACTGACAAATTTTACAAGATGTCTAAGCTGGAGCAGATCGATCACCTTACCGTTAAGACCATTGTACGCTTCGTCCGGAGTCCAATGCATTATGTTTTCAATAGCATACTTAAAGACATCCAAAGCGAGCAGCTCATTGCCATAACTGCTATAGCGAAATACATCTCCGTCAATGTTCTTCTTCTTTCCGAGCAATGCCTGTTCGTACTCATATATAACTTCCTGCGTGTTCATAATTTGCCTCCTAATTATTTTGCCATAAGTATGTAAGATATTAAAGGCAAATTCGCATGACAGAAAAACAATTTTCGCCCAAAATGGGGATTTTAATTGATGGGTAGTCTTACATACTTTAAGTGTTATCAATTTAAGATTAAAGGAGGAATAGCATGAAAAAACCAAAAGTTCTTTTGGACTGTGATGATGTACTGTTTTGCAGTAATGAGACGGCTCTTAATGAAATCAATAAGCTGCACGGAACAGATTATACCTTGGAAGACTTATCTATGTGGGGTCTTACCGGTGACAGTATTATTGACAGCAGACTGAAGATGTTTACCGATCCTGAGTTTGTTAAAACACAGCCTCTTTATCCCGGAGCGAAACAATTTGTTAAGGAACTTTCCGAAATTGCTGACATCTGTTATTGCACCGCAGTTCCGCCCGAATGTATGACCGTGAGGGCACAGCGCATTATCGAGGACTTTGGCGCAAAATCGTCACAGATAATAATTGCGTCAGACAAAAGCTCTATTAAAGCCGATTATCAACTCGATGATTGTGCAGAAAACATCTTAAAATCCATAGTGAAATATCCCGTGTTATTCAGGCGTCCGTGGAATTATACTGTTTCAGGCGTTACTTCCGTTTCAAAATACGAAGATTTTTTGTGTTTTGTGAGATACACAAATGGTAGAACACCTGTAACAAACATAGCTCCAAATTCAATTGTGTGTTTGGTGGGACCGTCAGGCAGCGGCAAAAACGAAATAGCTGATGAAGCATGCAGGACTCTTGGGTTTAAGCGTTTGGCGACAACTACAACCTGCAATGGGCAGAACAGCGGTAATAATCGTTATGAACACATTACACGAGACGAATTTTTCAGAAGACGGGAGAACGGCGACTTTATTGAAACGACCGTGTATGGCGGCGAACATTACGGCGTCATGAAATCAACGTTGGACGATTTCGCTGACGGGGAGTATACCGCAATCGTACCGATGGATATGTGCGGCGCTATGGCTGTCAAGAATTTGTATCCAGAAAGAACAGTTACTGTTTTTGTAGAGAAGGACAAGTATGCACTTGTAAATGAGATATTAGACAAAAAAATTCCACAAAAAGAGAAAATTATTCGTTTACTCGGCATCGACAATGAAATAGCCAACAAACAGTTCTGCGACTTTACAGTATCAGCGTTCATCGAACTTCAAAGTATCATGCTACAAGAAAAAAGGCTCGTGTAAACGGGCCTTTTTTGTTCGGAAACGCAAATCAAAATCGCAATCTTACATACTTTTCCTGACTAATTTAATAGGAGTGAAATTTATGAATCAAATAATTGATATGATCAAACAGAACAAGAAAATAGCCATTGTTCTTGCGGTTGTGCTGGTTCTGCTTTTGGTCTTTTTCATCATCGGAAACAGGGGCGGCGGTACAAGTGGGTATTTTGACACTCTCGAAGGATTAAGTGCAGAAGAGCAATACAACGGAACTATCACAATCAATACCGGCAGCAAAGACATAAAACTTGATGTCTTGAAAAACGGCAGCAATTATGTCATTTCCGCATCCGTACCCAATTCCGATCTTTCTTATAATGACCTGATCGTTAAACAAGATGGTGTCATATATCTAAACTCCGGAATTATTGTATCAAACGGCGGGCTAATCGCCGTAAGGGAAGCCCAGCAAGAGGAATCTGTGCGGCTGCTGCCTACGCTAATTGAAGCGTTAAAGAAAGCCGAAATCACAACAGATGTTGATGAAGAGGGCTTTGCTACTCTCTCTGTGAACAGCACGGAGGAGTGGGCTGCCTTTTTTAACGCTATTAACAGCGTCTTGACAGAAAATATTGATTCAATTTCAGGCGGTTATAGCGAAAAAGAAGCTGTGAAAGCTCTGCTGAATGATGCAGCCAAGAATGCTAAGGCTGCCGCCGAGACGAGCACTGTTGCCAACGCCGTTTCCGCATCAATAAAGGCGGAAAGCGTAGATAATGTAAAAAAGTATACAGGAACATTTGAGTTTACAGCAGATTTCTCCGTACTGCCGGATTTCGTAAACCCGGAAGATTTCGATTCAAATCAGTTCAAAATAACCGGCGAAATCAATATAACGGTTGGTGCGGCTTCGACAGCAAAACCGGTTGGCGCGGTTTATGACGCCAATCCACAGTCGCTCACTCAGTTTTTTGCAACTCTGTGGGACAGCATTTTCGGCAAAGAAGCATATACAGCGTTAAACGAAGTCACAGTTACAAGCACGGAAGTGTACAATAAGTATAACCTTGGCGAGGTCATTGAGGAAAGTAGATTTAAGTTCAACAAGGAAGGCTTGGAGTCGGCAGAGTGGATAATATCTTCGACAAATCAAGATATCATTACTGCTTACGCTAATAAATATACCGAAAACGAGAAACCTATTTTTGACGAGAGTTCGGGAGTATACAAACTTGTACTCTTCTCTTCCGAAAACGGACTGCTCTCGCTTAATAAATTAGGAACAACACCCAAGGCTTTCGGAGAATATCTTAAAACTGCAAAAGGGGGAGAAATAATTGTTTAAGCGCATACTGTCAATTCTTCTTGCTATTACCATTTTCTTTGCTTTCTCCGGGTTTGCTTCAAGCAAGCCACAGGAGGTCGATTTGAGTACTCCTGAGGCGAAAATCTCGGAATCTGTTCTTCAATATCCCGCGACAAATGACGACTTTAGGTATGATGTTTACACATACTACGTCGCAATTACTCAGTGCTTGTCAACGAAAAGCAACATAATCATTCCTGATACGATTCAGAATCTGCCCGTATATGTGATAGCTAATGGCGCATTCGCTAATCAGACAGCGATCACATCAGTCACTATGACAAATAACATAATCGAAATCGGAGACTCGGCATTCGCCGAATGCATAAACCTTCAAAGTGTAAACCTGTCAAAGAATTTGACGACCTGCGGGGCGAGTGCGTTTGCTGACTGTGACAATATAAAAGCGATAACGATTCCCGCTTCTTTGTACACTATTCCGTCAGACATGTTTTCGTCATGTGACAGACTTACCGCTGTTACGATTGAGGAACAGCAAGGTGAACAGAGCGAAACGGAGACGCCTTCCGGAAGTGATTCTGAGGAGGGGAGAAGCATTTCATCAAGTGCATTTGGTTCATGTGATCTCCTTAAGAAGGTTTGGATACCCAAAGATATAAAAACTATAGATTCATCCGCATTTTCGAATTCCATGGAAAACCTTACAATATACGGAGAAGCCCAAAGTGCCGCTGCACATTACGCTTCGGAAAATCTTCTTGATTTTGTGGTTTTGGGGAAAAACGAATTTAAGAATGTTGCATCCGCAGCAACCGCCACCGAAAAAATGACTCTCGGCGACAGCGTGGAAAGCGATCGATGGAAGATATCATTCAACGCCGCATATTCACTCAGGGGCAGCTTCAACTATATGACAAGCGGAAAACAGAAGGAAAAGACATTACAAAACGGCAACGAATTAATCGTCCTTTGCTTTTCAGTGAAAAACATTTCAGGAAGCGATCAGGAGTTTAATTTCCTTGATGTAAGCGCTAAAGTCAACGGATATACACACAAAATATCATCGTATGGCTCAATAGGCTATTCTCAACTCGCTCAGTATGACAGGCTGTTAGTCGGTAAAGTGAAATCAGGGGAGATCCTTTACGGATATATCGCCATTGAGACCACCGCCGGTTGGAAAAATGCATCCGTTCAATTTCTGAACGACACAGCGCTGGAAAGCTACAGCTTCGATATAAAGGCTGACAGCAAAGATATAACTTATATCGGGTCCGCTAACGATCCTGCCGAAAACGCACAGGCGTCTGAGACTGTTCCCGCTGAAATTCAAACAACTGAACCAATTACGGAGACAGAAACGGAAGCAACATCATTAAAACAATCTTGATGTTTCCATAAGCTCCGCATCGTTGTCTATGGATAGGCCGAGCTGAAATATTGACGCCCGGTTCAATAGATACTAAAACGACAATAATAAATTGGAGGCCGGCAGCTGTCATAATGAGTGTATGTTTGTACTTCATGCTGTCAAAAAAAGTTGGGATTTTTCAAAGCACTTACAAATCAAGACTAAAAAATTAAAATATTTGATTTTTTGTGTTGAATTTCCCGAAGAAGTGATGTATACTAATAGCAGGAGAGGTGAATTGTATGTTAATTGAATTTAAGTTTGGTAATTTCAGATCTTTTAGAGATGAAGCAGTTCTTTCTATGGAAGCCATGGGATTGGGCAGATTGAAAAACTGTTTAATTTCATACAACTCTATGAAATTAATACCCTCTGTGGCGATATACGGAAAAAACGGCGGAGGAAAAAGTAATGTTATTCGTGCTTTTTGGTTAGCGGTACAGTTTATAAAAAACGCACAAAGAACGCAGCATGAAAATGCAAAAATCCCCGTAAAGCCTTTTCTGCTTAACGATTACTCTAAGGATGAACCCACGTTTTTTGAATTCACTTATGTCTTAGACAATGTGAAATATATATACGGATTTTCTGCAACAAAAGAAAAGATTTTTTCTGAATATTTGTATCATTCGCCTAAAGGACAAAAGGCTACTGTGTTTACAAGAACGGAGCAGAAGTTTACTTTTACGGAAGAGAAAGCTAAAAGAAAATTGATAAGTGAAGCGGTTGCTCCTAATCAATTGTTCTTTTCTGTTGCGTGTACGATGAATGATGCCGATTGCATGAGAGCAATGAAGTGGTTCCGGGATTATGTTTTCTTTTCAAGAGATTATGCGGACATTCCGGAACAACTGTTGGAATATTCAAATGATAAAAATATGCTTGCAGCAATTTCCGGATATGCAAAGGCAGCGGATCTCGGCATTGAAAAAATGGAATTTGAATTTAAGGATGAAGTAGTTAAAGATTTTGAATCCGAAAAGAATATTCCAGAGGAAATAAGATTCGCATTAACTGCGTTTATGCAAAACCTAAAAGAAAATTCCAATATATCAGAGATTGGTTTGCAGAAAAGTGAGGTTCGAGCGACTTCCTATCACAACGGCATAAATAAAAACGGCATCAAGACTTCATTTACGCTTGATTTGTCCGATGAATCAGACGGAACAAGAAAACTTATGTCAATAGCACCTGCGATTGAATCCGTATTAAATAATGGTGGTATCGTACTTGTAGATGAACTTGAAAAAGAGCTTCATCCTATGCTTGTAAATTATATTGTTGCGAAGTTTCAAAGCAAAACCTCAAATCCGAACGGCGCACAGTTGATTTTTACGACTCACAATACGGAACTTTTGAATATGGAGCTTATGCGAAAAGATCAATTGTATTTTGCTGATAAAAACAGAAAGGATGGGGCAAGCGAACTGTATAGCATTGGTGATTTCTCAACGAAAACGGCTGACAATATTCGCAAAGGCTATCTTGCCGGAAAATATGGCGCTACACCCGATATTGAAATCGAGGAGGTAGAATAATGCCAAGAAAAACTAAAAAAGCCAAACCTCATATTTATGTTTTTTGTGAAGGTGAAAGTGAGCAGGCTTATACAGATTTTTTGAAAGAGCATTTTGAAGATGTTGCTGTTATAAAAAAGCCGAAAAGCACAGGGCTGTTTGAATTTGCAAAGCAAAAATTCAATAATGATGCAACATATAAAAGCAATGCGGAAATTACTGATGAAATATGGTTCTTTTACGATGTCGAAAAGAAGGATATAGGTAAAGTTGAAGCAAGACAAAAAATTATAAATGAACTCAGACGACTGAGAAAAAAGCCGAATATACGAGTCAGACTTCTGATGACAACGGCATGTATCGAATATTGGCTAATGCTTCATTATAAGTGTTTCGCTCCGTCTATTGAAACAGAAGCAGAGAAAGACAAGATGCTTAGAAGTGTTGTTGCTAAAGAGTCTACTTATGAGAAAGGTGACAGAAGCTCAACCGCCAAGATAGCTAAAAGATATAAAACAGCTAATAAAAACGCGAAAATAGTTTTGAGGAACCTGCTGCCTGACGGTTTACCTTCTTTAGACGATACCGATGAAAGAAATGTGTGGCTTTCAGAAAGCAGCAAAACATTCTCAACCGTATTTGAAGCAGTTGAATATTTGGATAGTCTTCAAGACAAACAAATAGCTAACGAATCAGAAAATGAATAGTTCAACGCTTTCAAAGAATGCTCCCGTTTTTTCGGGAGCATTAGTTTTTGTGTTATGTAAGTGCCAAATCGTCACTATGCCAAATATAACCGAATGTTTTTGTGCATAATGGAAAAATTAATTATGAAGTGTTGCAATTTGAAGCAAACGGTGATATAATGCCATAAAAGCGAATGCGTTTCGTTGTGTAGAAACTTTTAGCCGACACAAAATCTTACATACTTTCTTTGAACGGATAAAATCCGAGTTTTTAAGGAGGAATGCGCTATGATTGTGATTGAGGTCGGATAACCATGTTTATGCTGAGACAGGAGTCTCATAAAATAATTCATTTTGATAAAGGAGTTTGTTCAATGAAAAAGTTAATTTCTGTTTTCTTTGCCATCCTTATGGTGATGGCAGTAATGGTTCCTGCGTTCGCTGCGTATGGCGACTATTCGAATAAGTCATATAAGGTATGCTATAATCCCACCGAAGAGCAGCCTTGGGGTTGCGGAAAGATCAATGATGTTAATGCGACAACTTGCCGCGTTTGCGGTGGCACTCTTGATGATGAACACTCAGGTGTTATAACGAACTGTGAGCATGACATCCCTGACAACATTGGTGGCAGTTTTATTAGATGCCCTGAATGCGGCTGGATTTCCGGTGCTGATGAAACAGAATGTCAATATTGTGATGCGTCAATTGTCGGTTGCAAAAAATTTTGTATCGAGTACGGCCTTGTCTGTCCCGGATGCAATAAGTACATCTATCGTTACGCCCCTGATGAGTTTGAAAGATGCGGCGATTGCGGAACTCTCATTAATGAGATAGAACCCACTCGTTATTCAAGCGATCCGCTTGATCCCGATGCCAACTGGGATGAGCGCCCGGTAGATGGCAACAAAGAGCCTACTTTCTTTGAGAAGCTTGCTAATGCTTTTGCAAATTTCTTTGCCAAGATTGCTGAGTTCTTCAAGAAGATCATTGATGCTATAGGCTCAATATTTAAGTGATATTCTCTTGGATCCTTTCATTTTATAGCGCGAGAGACAGGGGCAGGCGTATGCTTGCCTCTGTTTCTTTTAACGTAATCTGATCTGGAATTTGCTCTATATTTGAGTTGCATCTTACATACTTTATTGAAAATAAATCTCTTTTATCCATTTTTTACTTGACAATATTACCTATAAGTAATATAATGATTATGCCTTTAGGATGGGAGTTGATAATTAAAGTGGAGTTTGAAAAAATTGAGGGTTTTTCAAGAATATATCAAGTGAATTGTTTTGAAAAAGAGTTTGTAAAAGCAACTTCAGAGAAAGGATCGAATGGTCGTTATCATAAATGGCTAAGAAGGTCGCTATTTATATTGGATGATATGGGCAAAAAAGCACTAAATACAGAGAGTTTTGAAAAGCTTTCGGTCGATAGCGTGGATTTGTACGCAATAAGGTATCCACACTCCAAAAAGAATCCGAGAGTTATTTATGTATATGCCGAAGAAAACGCGATATATATATTACACGCTTTTAAGGAAAGCAGCAGCAAAGATTATGATGCTGCGACTAAAATTGCTAAAAACAGGGCAAAATTTATATAACATTCTATTTGGGAGGAAAATCACTATGAAAGAAAGTATTAGAAGCAACAATTGGCTAATTGCTGGTATCCCTCAAGAACAACTCATTTCCGAAAGAATCCTTGCGGTTATTGGTGCAAAAATCAATCTAAAAAGATTGGAAATGGAAATGGATCAGAAGGCCTTCGCCAAATATATGGGGGTGACGCAGGGACTTGTTTCACGTTGGGAAAGCGGCAACTACAACTTTACTATATCAAATTTAGCTTCGATTTGCCAGAAGTTGAATCTGAATTTCGATGTTGTATTAAAAGAATCATCTCAGGCAGCGGACTTTATTGTTATGGAAGAAAACAATTCGTCTGTAAACAGTAAGTGGAACGATTGGATTTATAATGCAAAAAGATGTCAGATTGGAGGAGCTGCATAATGGAATTGGACAACATTGTTGCAGATTTAAATTTTGTATCATCAATGATACATAATATTGAAGCAGATTGTCACATAAAAAAAATTGAAGATGTTACCCAAAGACGATTTGGAATAGACTTTAAATGTGATAAGCCGATTGAAAATGATAAAGCAAAAATTGGGAATTTGTTATTAATAGTTGAAGTTATTATTAATGATAATAAGGAAAACACAGATCACATTAAATTTACAGTTGAAGGTAAATTTTCTTCAAGCAATTCACTAAGTGACGAAGAGTTTTTGACATTGCTTAATATCAATGGTGCTGCTGCTCTTTATTCGATCGCTCGTGCAAAATTTGAGGTCATTTCAGGATTAATATATCCCGATGGAAAATTTGTTTTACCGATGATTAATATCTTAAAGTATTATGAAGAAAAAAATAAAATTAAAAACAAAAACAAATTAGAGCAGCAATAATGATTTGCAGGAGAGCCGGAATATTCCGACTCTCTTTTTTTATTCCCGTCTTACATACTTTACAAAAGAACATATTATTTTGTAAAGGAGATAGGAACAATGAAAAAGAAAAGAATCATCCTTGCAGTAGTAAGCTGCTTGGTGGTGCTGTCCGTAACTATCGGCTCGTTTATGCTATTTAGGACTCCTAAGGCTAAGGCTGCCGAAAGCGACTATATTCAGACCACCGAAACGAAGGGGCTGAAGTATTCGAAGGACATAACCGACAATGGAGATGGAACATATCTGCTTAACCTCGATACTTATACCACAGAAACAGTTAAGTACATCAGAGAGACTTTATATAACCCTGTGGATATTATCTTTGTTGTTGATATGAGTCTTTCGATGAGAGAAAAGATGGACGGCGGCAATGGAAAACAGACAAGATTGTATTATTCCAAAATGGCTATGAATAGTTTCCTTACTGAAATCTGCGCTCAAGCAAAAGTGCATCCCGAAGCGCTCGATACCAGACTGTCAATGATAAGATTTGGTGCAGACGCAGAAAAGGTGTTCGCTGATCACAAAAAAGTAATTAACTCGAATGGTCAAGTGAATAATAACATTACCGCCGCAATAGAGGATCTTGGCGTTCCTGCAGGCGGAACCAAGACGGATTCTGCACTGGAGTTAGCTAAGACAACATTGGACGAAATTATCAGAAAATACCCCGATGAAAGCAGGAGGAGAATAGTGGTTCTGTTTACTGATGGCAACCCCACGCTTCCTCTCGGAACTGATTTTAATGAGAGTGTTGCCAATGATGCTCTTTCTGCGGCTAAAAACATTAAGAACACAAACAACACTTTATTGTATTGTGTGGCGTTAAGTGAAGTAACCATTAAAGCGGGCGAACTTCCTGCCTATGATGGAAATGGCAAAAACACGGATAATAATCTTAATAGATTTTTGCAATACACTTCTTCATATTACAAAAATGCTAAGAAGATAAATGTAGACGGGTATGAACTTGTAAAGCCCATTGACAGGAAAGGAGCGCTGAAGATTTATCCTACATATTGTTACTCAGCTTCAAACCCCACCGCATTAACGAATTCTTTTAAGCAGCTGGCGCAGGAGATCATTATTAAACAGATAATATCCGAAAAGATGGATGAGTCAACCGTGCTGAAGGATTATATCACTCCGTATTTTGAGCTTGACACTTCAAAAGAGATAAAGGTATATACATATAATCATACAGGTAAGGATGCCTCTGACAACGCTTTGTTTGCATCGGAAGGTGCGGAGTATACCAAAGCTCAAATAGAAGTTAAGGGCAATGTCGTTAGCGTAAGGAACCTTGATTATGAAGAGGGTATTGTCGCTGACATAACCGATGTCGGAGGCAATGTAACATATAGAGGGTATAAGTATAGCGTCCAAATCCCAATCAAGGTCAAAAAGGGCTTTTTGGGCGGAAATAATGTTCCTACAAACGAGACGTTATCAGGCGTATACTCTGACGAAAACACCATAGGTCCGAACGAAAAGGTAGTACGCTGGTGTGAATTCCCCGTGCCTACCGTAAATGTTCCGGTCAAAGAATTTACATTCGAGTTAGCTGATAAAAATATATACGCTAATACGCTCTATAAAGAAAACGGTCTCATCACCGACTACCCCATATGTAAATTCGATGGGGGAGTAATAGACTTTTCGAAGGGCAACTACGGACTTGAAGACTGGCAGAACAAATTCGTTGAGATCAGTAAAGTAAAAAGTATACCGATATATGATTATTTTCATGGAGACGGCTATGACAAAACAAACAGCAATGGCACGGATATGTATAGCGTCTCACTTTTCAGAGGCGGAACGAGTTTCGTAGGTAATAGCAGTTATCATTTTTATCCCGATTCTATAGATTGTTCCGCCACAATAACTATTACTGCATCAGACGATAACAGACAATCGTATACAGCGACCTCAAAAGCTACCGTGTTCTACCCCGAAGTTACCTTTGCGGATATAACCGCACCTGTCGGAACAGATATTTTTTCATTATTTAAGACACTTACAATTCAGAACTACAATTACCACATTGTTCCTTATAAACAAATGGTATGGAAGAACGGTAATACTCTCTCGACCGCAGTTACTATGTCAGGGTATCCTAATATTAATTTCCAATTTGTCTTTTGGACATATGGAAATAAAGACCGGCTTTGTGAAAACGGTAGAGCGTTCGATGATACGGCTGTTATGGTAGGTGCGTATAAGCTCAATGAAGATGTTTATGCAACCGGCATACAGTATGTTCACGAGAAGTGCAGCGAAAATGAAAAAGAGCTGCCTAACGATTATCACTTCTGGGTACATGCGAACGGATATTGTAAATTAACTATTCAAAAGACAGGCAGCAATTCTGCTGATGTTAACCAAAGCCATGTCTTCTATATTCGTAATGAAGATCATGCTCAATATGAAGATAACGAATATCCACAGGATTCCGAGTGTTGGGTCATTGACAAGTACGATCAAACCCAAATCAGAGAAGACCTGAGGTGTCCCAATGATGTTGATATGAACGTTATTGTACACGGGAACGAGTCCGTCACCGTTATTCTGCCGGCAGGCACTTATACTGTTATGGAAGATGACGGCAGCTACCAGAGTACTTATGGCAGCTGGTCTTGGCGTTACTACGCGGACGCATCTGGGCAGGAAGTAACGCTGGACGCAAATACGAGTGAAGCAACCTTGGTGTTTAACAACGAAAGAGTAAATGACCAAGGTCTTTCGGGCGGCTCGTGGCTCGTTAATGAATTCACCGGAAGCGGTTTGGTTAGAAAACCGCAATAAGAAAAGACGAGAGAGCCGGAGAAATCCGGCTCCCAACTGAATTTTCGAAAGATTGAAACGAAAGGAAAAAGCACATGAAATGGTGGCGCGAACAAAAAGATAGATTCCTGTACATTGGCGAAAGGCTCCTTAATGTGCTTGTTACAACGACATATATTTTCTGCGGAGCCGGAATTGTGTGGATAATCGGCAAGTCCGCTCTTGAAGCGTTAAACGGCAATGGCGGACTCACGACCGTTCGAATAATTATATGCGTTTCACTTATGTTCGCTTTTTTGCTTTTAAGATTCTTTTCTCGATATCTCGAAAAGAAACACTTGGAACTCAGAGAAATTGTGTTTGGCATGGATTTGCTTAATGGCGACTTGTATCGGATGCGACAAAACCAAAAGGATCCTAATTATATAGCCGTACCCGTTAAACGCGGGAGCTTGAACCCTGAAGAGGAGCTTAACAACTTAATCGGTCTTGATAATGTAAAAGAAAAAGTTGATAAGCTAAATGCGCTTTATATTTATGAAAAGGGACTCAGCAAAAAGAATAAATCGACAGACATAAACAGGCATTACGCTTTCATCGGGAATCCCGGAACGGGCAAAACGACGGTTGCTCGCATATTTGCAGGATTGCTCCACAAAAACGGGAGAATACGCAGAAACATCTATGTAGAATGCACGGGAAACGATCTTATATCCGAATACGCAGGAGATACCAAAAACAGAATTGCTAAAATATATAACAAGGCAAGAGGCGGGGTCCTTTTCATTGATGAGGCTTATGTATTAGCACAAACCGATGAGAGGGCTGCCGAAGCTCTTGCGCAGCTGTTAACGTATATGGAAAACGATCCGTCAACGGTAGTTATTTTTGCCGGATATAAAGCCGAAATGGAAGCGTTTATAGGGATGAACTCAGGTCTCGCATCGAGAATCAGTCAGAAGATTTATTTTGAAGACTATAACCCGGCACAGTTGTTGCAGATATTTGCAAAATTCTGCTGTTCAAAAAAGCTCACTCTTTCGGATAGAGCCGCAAGCCTGATGCTTGGTGTTTTCAGTGAGAAAATCAAACAGACAGATGGATATCCGTTTTCAAACGGAAGATATGCTCGCAACTGTTTCGATGCCGTTTATCAACAACACGCTATCAATTCCAGAGATCAGAATGATAACGACAGAAATACTATATCTGAATATGATGTTAAACCGATTCTTGCGGAAATGCTCGCCATTGACTGATCTGCCTTTGTTAATAAAACGGATGCTTCAAGTTAGAGCGTTAAATAAGAATGACCGTGAAGTTGGGGAACTTATGCGCGGTCGTTTTTATCTTGTCTCTTGTTCTTGATGTACTTTATCAATTTATCTATATACTTTGCCACGATCGTTATTATTATCACGAGCGCATAGAAGTTATTTATGACAAATTCAAAAAGCCGTCCGTTTTGGGCGGCTTTTCTGTGTATCAAAGACAGTACTTATCTAAATCTTCTATTGCTTTTACTTTTTGCTTCTGTATAGCGTGTATGTAAATATCCTCCGTTATTTTTGTGCTCGAATGCCCCAAGAGTTCCGAAACGATTTTGACATTGCAGCCGTTTTCGAAGAGCATGGTTGCGAAAGTGTGCCTCAAGGTATGAACGCCGCCAAAATCATCCGATGGTATCCCTGCATTTTTCAGTATTCTTTTAAGTGTTCTGTTCATGTTTGCAGGTATAACTCTTTCTCCCGACCTCGTGTTTAGCACATATTCGGATTTCGGGAAAAGCTGCTTCAAAGTGATAAGAGCTTCCATCGCCTTAGAGGAAATGGGTATGATCCTTGCACCACTTTTGGTCTTCGGTTTGTTTTGCTCGATAAATTGATATCGTCCATCCACGTTTGTGACTACGATATTTTTATTAATAGATATTGTCCTTTCCTCGAAATTGATATCTTTCCATCTAAGAGCCGACAATTCACTTATACGAAGGCCGGTGTACATCAAGAGCTGTATAGCATAACCTGTTGGATAAACATAAGAACCGTTACTGTGCTTTCGCGTTATTTCCTTTTCAATTTTTGCTCTCTGTTCCTTGTTGAAGTAACGGTAATCGGAAATATCCGGTTTACTGTTTTCGGGTAGAACGACTCCTTCACACGGATTAAAACTAATATGCTGTGTCACTCTGAAATACCGCACACATCCCGTGACAGCGTTGTAGGCTTTTTTAATTATTGAGTACGAATAGCCTTTTGAATAGAGACCGTTGACCATCGCCTGAATGTCCGTGTATTTAAGACAGCGCATAGGTATATCTCCGATAAAGGGATATACCTGATTCTTTAGTGAGGCTGATTTCGTCGCATAGCTCAACGGCTTTAGTTTCATTTTCTGATTGTTTTCCATCCAGCCTTCTGCGTAATTCTTAAACGGTATGTCGTCCGTCAGAAGGCTCTGTTCGTTCATGTAGAGTTGGATCTTAAAATCAGCAATTTTCTTAATAAGTTCCTTGTGATCTTTAGAGCTAAGACCTTTTCGATATGTCTTGCCGCCGATCTTGTAGCGTAGGTCGCATCTCCATATTTTACGCCTTTCCTCAAAGTAAATAGATTCTGTACTCTGATTCGAAATTCCATCCATTTTTTTCTCCTTTCATACTTGCCCTTGCTTCTAAAGTTCAGATGGAATAAAGGTCTATATTAAAATGTGGATTATGCCGAATTTTGCCGATTTTAAAAGCCAAGAGCGAAGAAATCCTTTACATATCAGCAAATTCTTAATGATGCATCGGCCTGCAAAACCTCGATTCCCCAGTTCAAATCTGGGTGGCACCTCCAGAGTAAAAGCTCCGAAATCCTTGTGTATCAAGGCTTTCGGGGTTTTTCTTTTGCCTGAACGAAATTTTGCAGCAGTCAAGCAAAATTCTAAATTAGCACCAAAGCTACCGAATTTTTGCCGAATTTTAGGCTGTTTTGCGAACTTTGCCGAACTTATTTTGCACACAACTTCAAACGTCAAACGGTGTATTCATTAAATACCATTTTTATGCATACTTCAAGTTTCTTTTCGCTTCTTTCTCTTTTATTACGCATTTTTTATCTTTTACAGTCTCGCATTTTTGATGAGTACGTAAATTTTGACGAACTTTTGTCAGGAGATTGTCGGAGCTTTGGTATGTAAGATGTCAAGTAATAAGAATACAATCACAACTAAAGAAATACATCTTCGGAAGGTGATTGTTGATGATCAAGCAGATACTCGGCAAGGGATCTGTCTATGCGAAGAAAAATAAATACGGAAATCGCTATTGGTATCTGGAAGTGCGATATCTTGATGAAAACGATGAGCAACATAAAAAGTACATCAGGGGCGTTACCAGAAGAGACGCTTTTGTTAACGGTGATGAGTTCATACGGCAAACCAACGAGGATATAGAGCGGATAAACAAAAATGAAGCTTCTGACTGCAAAAATGTATCTTTCAATGAGTTCTGCGCCGATTATCTTGAAAAAGTCTGCAAGAGAAAAGTTAAAGACAGCACTTACCTTAGATATGTTACTACCTTTAAGAAAAACCTGTCACCGCAATTGGGCGATATGCTGATGAAAGATATAAGCACTTTTGATATTATCGACTGCATTAATAAATTAGTGGATACCGGATTATCCGAATCAACGGTGAAAAAAGCTTATTTGCTGTTGTCAAAATGTTTTGCTTTTTATAAGACCGTCACAGGAAGCTTGTATAGCCCCTTAGAAGGCGTTGAACAGCCAAGGGTAAGAGTAGATACCGGAGAGCATATAAAGTGCTTTACGCCCGCAGAAATGGAGCAAATAAGGCTTGTTTCAACGCACTGCTCAGATAATGGTACGTTGAAATACGCAAATGCCATTGTGGTTTTAGCTTACAGTGGGCTCAGAGTAGGGGAACTGCTTGCTCTTACATGGGACGACATTGATCTCATAAACAACACCATTCACGTTGGCAAGACAATTTCTCAGGGCGTTGTGCAAGAGAACGGTACTGTTGATTACAGTCTCAGGATACAAAATATGCCGAAGTCAAAGAGCGGAGAGCGTACTATCGTGCTGCATCCTTATGCCAAAGACGCTTTAATCAGGATGCGAAATAAAAGCGATGGTTCGGAATATGTCGTTTCCACTGAAAATCACAACCCGGTTTCTCCCGGCAGAATTTATAAAACTTTCGGTTCAATTCTTAATAGGTGCGATTTTCAAGTAAATGGCAGGACCGGAGTTCACTCTTTGCGTCATTCGTTTGCTACATACTTAATCAAAGCAGGGTTAGATTCGGATTCTGTCGCGGTTTATTTAGGACACTCGACCGATGCCATCACAAAGAAGTTCTACATTCACGACAAAGAAAATATAGCGAGGAACAAGTGGCTGCAATCTGCTGTTTTTTGCGCTTAACTTAAAAAATAGGGGAGCGGTTGGCGATACAAAATGTACGCTAACCGGTCCCCTTATCTGTTATTGATTGCACAGGTATTTTCCTGCACAAAGGTCTTTTAACATTTCCACAGACCAAATGTCATTTGACAAATATTCAAGAACACCATACCGCCACTTTAGAATCATTGAGGGTTCTCCACAGCCACGCTCCGGAGAATTGTCATAAACATAACATTCGTCACAAACATCAAAAAGTTTAGGAAACAATGACATTGCACGATGGAAGCGCTGCGTAACCTTTTCAGGTGGTACATAATGTCCACCTTTGTTTTTTCGCTGTTCTACACGTGAAATGTTTATTTTGGGGTCAATGGTTAGAACATAAATACATATAACCCTGTACCCCATCTCCTTTGCTCTTTGCATCAAATCATAGTTTCTTTCAGTTGAAAGAAGCGTTTCGAAGGTAAAATCCTTCTGCTGTGAGAGCAGGTATTCTCGCGTATTTGTTGCGATTATGGCAGCCTTAAGTGCATCACAGCTAAGGTGATTCTGTATGTCGTCCGCATTAACATACTCGCCTATAGTTTGATATCCTGCTGTGATTGTGCTTTTCCCCGAACCGTTTGGGCCGGCCATAACCATAAGGATAGGAGTTGAGCATAACATCACCGGGTCTCCTTTCGAATGGTAATCGGTTCATTTGATGTTGGATCTAAATAGGTGAATTGATGCGATAAACCTAAGTTATTCGGATCGGCGATTGCGCTTTTAACCGACGCATCTAAAAAGTCTAAGTCTATAGTGGGTTGCATTTGTTTTTTTGATTGCGCTGTGACATCAAACGGAAAGCCATTATTAGCAATAAAACGTTTTAAGAAAACATTAATGGCTGTACTTAGCGGAATTCCGATTGCATCAGCAACTTCTTCCGCTCCTTTTTTTACATTATCTTCAACTCTGGTTGAAATTGTAGCCATAATACCTCCTTTCTTAGTTTATCGGAATCACCATAAGTTTAGTACGTCCTGTTTTTTTATTGTTTTCCGACTTCCATATCCTTACAGGGGGAAATGCAGGTATAATATATGCTCTTTTTGTCACATATAACCTACATTATTATTATACCGCATTTCATAAGTTTGTCAACAGAAAAGTGCAAATGTGATACAAAAATATAAAATTGTAATACATTGTAACACTTTCGCTCCTTATAATAGAACCCATATTAGCGTTTCCTTGTACAGAAATAACCATCTCATTTAATATCTTACATATTTTATGTGCCGAACAATCACATCGCTTTTTTCACTACGATCTTACATACTTTCCATGAAACACAAAAGAGGTGATTATTATCGGCGAGTTGTATAAAGAGTTTTCTGAACATATGCAAAAGACAGGAACATACCGCAGCGATGCCGTTGAAGAGGCGCTGGCCCTCCATTTTTCACACCCAAAATTAACAGAAAGGTTGGCGAATTTATCCAAGCAAGGGGTACGCATGAAATCGCGGGTCGAAAATCCTTGGTACACAGAAATGAAGCAGCATAATGTCTCAGAAAAACAAATCGAAATTATCAAAGAATACGTTCGTTTTAAGGAAAAGAATCATCGAGAGATTATGGATGATTTCAAGAGACGCTCGGCGGATATAGGGGCATTTTCCCCTAATTACAGAAAAGAACGATAAGAAAGCCCACTGCGTAAGCTGTGGGAGTGTCAAAAGAAGTTTATGTTTTAAGTGAGGGTGGTAAATGTCAGTATCTTTTATAATTAATTCTTCCGGCAAACCGAAAGAACTGTACGACATGAGTGACAGCGAGATAAACAATTTATCAACATTGCTATCGGGACCAATCAATAATCTTAATAAATCAAGAGTGAGTGTTATAAAGAACAGAGAAAACCCCATTAAGCTCTCAGACTTATCAGTCGATTCGCTTGCCGTCTTAAAAGCATCTGTGAACAGTTACAAAAACGGTCGGATCAAAGAAGTTCATATGTATTACAGTGTCAGCGAAACCGAACTTATTTCTGCCTTGATAAAGTGTAACATGAATGTATCAATGACGGCTCGTGAACTACATACTACTCGTGATAAAGTACGGGAAGCCATAAAGCGCTTCCGACTGAGATGGGGGATCGACCTCACCACTTACGCAGGACTCAGCAAAGCATATACATTTTCTCTGGGAAGCTGATTTTCGAATAGGTCCGCTGAATAAGCGGACCTTTTTTGCATCCCTCGTGTTCTTACATACTTTCATTGATATCTAAAAGAAAAAAGGAGGTAAAACAATGTTTAGTGGTTCTATTCATACGCACAGCGAAAATTCATTAACCGATTCCGTTGCGAGTGTCGAAGAGCTCGTTGCTCGTGCAAAAGAAATGGGTGCGCCAGCTATGGCTTTGACTGATCACGGCACTTTAATAGGTACATGGGATTTCTTTGATGCCTGTAATTCGGCTGGGATAAAAGGCATAGTCGGAGTTGAGTTTTATGTTGGTAATAACGGTCAAAGAGAGCATTTGATAGTATTACCCAAAAACGAGCAGGGCTTTCGGGCAATATCAAAAGCTGTGACGGAAAGCAACTACAACATCATCGGAGGTAAACCTATCGCAAATGCCGAAATCCTGAAAAAATGGTTTGGGAAAGGTTCTATCGGTTACGACAATGTGATAGCAACATCGGCCTGTGTTGCAGGAGTGCTCGCAAGCGCTTTTTTGAGTAACGAAAAACTTGAAAAAGAACAAGAACAGCTCTTAAAAAAGAAAAATAAGGAAAGCGATCCCAATAGCCCATTGTACAAGCAATTCCTTGTCAACTACGAAAAGATTGAACAGGAATTTGAACAGCTTAAGTCGAACAAGGCAGAAAAGAAAACGATCGCTGCCAAAAAGTATATTCAGCGTATCAAAAGGGCGACTCAGAAAAATGATGAGGCGGAACTTGCTCGTATAAAAGAAGAGGAAGAAGAATCCCGTAAGTGCCAAGAAGAGTTACCGAAGCTGGAGTTGACCTTAAAGACCAAACAAAAGCAGCTCACTGAACAACGCAAAAGAAAAAGGGATATCGAAGCGTCACACGCCAAATACTGTGCTTTGCAATCAGAGATTGAAGAAATCGAATGTCGAAAAAAATCAGAAGAGCAGATGCTTGATGATTGTTATGTTAAACTACAAGAATATCAAGAGCTTTTCGGTGCTGATAATTTTTACATCGAACTACAATATCACGGCATACCGAATGAAGCTAAAATCATGCCCATCTTAGCAGATTTGGCTGAAGCTCAGGGCGTACCGATAGTAGCGTCTAACGATATACATTGTGTATATCGGGAAGATGCAGAAGGCAGAGCCGTAAATTTCGCACAGAAATATTGGTGGACCGGCATTGAAGATTCCGATTGGGAACTCTATATGAAAAGTGACGAAGAATTGTCTGAGTGGCTTTCTAAAATATTACCAAGCCATATCGTTCGTGAAGCTATCGCAAACATAGGCAATATCTTCGAAAAATGTGATGTTGAATTCCGTTCGGAAACACACTATCCCAAATTTGATTGTCCTGAAGGCGCAAAGACACGACTGAGAAATCTTGTTGAACAAGGAAAGAAGAAAATTTCAGAGTGGACGACATCATATGAAGAGCGAGTCCAATACGAACTTTCCGTAATTGAAAAATTGGGTTTCTCCGATTATCTTTGTGTTGTTGAAGATTTCCTGACCTATGCGAGACTCGTTGGAAAAATTGACATTAACAATCCCGAATTTCTTGCAGATCCATTCAACCTGACCTTGCTTGAGAAACTTGCTAAGGACGGAGTAGGCGAAGGTGCAGGACCCGGAAGAGGCTCCGGTGCGGGAAGTTTAGTGTGCTACCTCATAGGCATAACAGATATTGACCCTCTTAAATACGACTTGCTGTTTGAGCGCTTTCTGAATCCTGAAAGAGTAACCATGCCCGATATAGATTCGGACATCGCCATCGATATACGTCAGTATGTTATTGACTATATAAGGCACAAATACGGCAAAAATGCCGTCTGTCAGATCATGACGAGAAATTATTTCTTGTCGAAGAACGCCATAAAAGCAGCAGGCAGAGCGTATTCGCAGAAAGTCAATGACGGAAGGAAATTCTATGAGATAACTGACGCAATGTCAAAGATGATCACAGAAAAAATGTCTCTATCTGATATTGAAGGTTTGGTCAATGACACATACGGAAAAGCAGCCGGCGAATCATACAGCCCGGATGCTCTTGAGATTTTCCGCTTTGCCAAGCTGCTTGAAGGAAAACTCAGCAATATAGGTACGCATGCCGCCGGAGTCGTCATATCCGACACACCCGACATATCAGATCATTTGCCGCTTATTTGTGTGGAAGGTACAATGTCATGTCAATGCGACAAGAATCGCGTTGAAGCTCTCGGATGCTTAAAGATGGACGCTCTCGGATTGAGAAATCTTTCTGTTATTACGGATTGTGAAAGAACGATCCAAAAAGTGTATAATAAAAAGATATCAATGCGCGATATACCTATCGAATCGGCAGTGTTCAAGAAAGTATTCCAGACAGCAAAAACCAATAGCGTCTTTCAGTTTGAGTCGGATGGCATGAAAAAGGTTCTTTTAGGTTTCCGTCCTGATAAGTTCGAAGACCTGATATTACTCAATGCAGTGTTTCGTCCGGGTCCTTTACAGTACATCGACGAAATCACTGCGGTGAAAAACGGTGAAAAAGAACCCGAATATGTCATTCCGGAAATGGCAGAAGTGCTCAGTGAAACTTACGGAAAACCGGTTTATCAGGAACAATTGATGGCCATCTTCTCGCGATTTGCAGGCTTTACGCTCGGTGAAGCGGATATAATAAGGCGTTACATGTCAAAGAAGAAAACGGATAAGTTTATTAAGTACAAGGATAAGTTTATTGACGGACTTGTGGATCATGGCGCAGAGCGTAAGAAAGCAGAGGACTTTTGGATGGAGCTCGTTAAGTTTTCCGAGTACGCTTTTAATAAAAGCCATTCTACCGCATATGCTTGGGTAGCTTATGTCACGGCATACCTTAAACTGCATTATCCGGAGGCTTATGCCGTTGGTTCGCTCAATTATCCTGCTACAGATAAATTCGAGTCCGTTCTCAATGAGTTTCTTTCAATGGGTATCGATTTCTCTGTTCCTGATGTTAACAAAGCATATAGCGGTTTTGCACTATCATCAAATAAAATAGTCTATGGATTAAGCTCGATTGCCGGAATAAAAAAAGCAGCTGAAAAGATAGTTCAAGAGCGAAACGATAATGGCAAATATTTATCGTTCGAGAATTTCTTGATGCGTACTCGCATGTCTAAAAATGTCACAAAAAACATGATAAAGGCCGGTTGCTTTGATGGATTACATGATAATCGCAAGGAATTGCTGGAGTCCTGTGATTTTATTGCTGACATGGTTACAAAAATACGTAAGAAGCAGGACGAGCTTGAAGCCGAAACAGATCCCGTAAGACGTAAAAAGCTGACCGAGTCAATCGAGAGTTACAAAGAAAAGCTCGAAAATCGTTACGAGCCTGTTCGCGAAGATAAATGGCAGCGCTTAAGGGACGAGCAAGAAGTGCTTGGACATTTTATCTCTGAGCATCCACTTGATGTAATAACCGTACCTCAAAACCTTAAGCTAAACAGCATCAGCAACCTCAAAAAGTATGACAATACGATTTTGGCGTATGCGACCAATATACAGATTCGTCACAAAAAAGCCGATGGCAAAGAGTTCGCATACTTCGATATCGAGGACAAAACAGGGAAAATATCCTGTGCATGCTTTAGCAAGGACTATGAAAGCTGCGGGTGCAATATTAAATCTGAGGCTATTTTAGTAGTTAAAGGCGATCAGAGGTATGATAAGGATCGCGATGAAGTGTTTTTGTGCGTTAAAGATGTGCAGCCGTTCGTTGAAGAACCCAAATCCGTTGCGATATCGGTCCCTTCATTAAAAGCTTGGGAAGACGGCCAATCGAAGGTTTTGCCTTATTGCGATCAAAATGGCGATAAATTAGTCGTATTCTTAGCGGACGAAGGCCGCTACATAAAAACCGACTATATCGTCAGTGCCGACATAACATCCGCCGATTTTTCGTGGTAAAAACATTGTTTTAAGAGTCGCCTTTTAGGCGGCTCTTTTTCCGTTGATTCCAAAAGCATGAAAAAATAATCAAATCTTACATACTTTTCAAGAGATACAAATTTGAGTCTTGTGAAAGAAGAATGTTAGGAGCTGAAGTAGTTTGAAACATAATAATGTTTTTATATGCGGATGGGTCAGAGAATTACCTAAGGTCGTAAAAAATGATGCGACCGGTGAGTATGTTTTTGCCATGGGCAGAATCGTAACGCTGAGAGGCTTGCGAAAATTTGGAGTCAGAACAAGCAGAATTAAATATGATGAGCCTTTGATATACACGCAGAATCCGGAAATGTGCAAGGAAATAGCGTCATGGAGCATCGGAGATATTGTTGAAGTGAAGGGTGCTTTGACCACAAAAGATATCAATAAAGTAACTACTTGTCCCGAATGCAAACATAAAAACGCACAGCCGGGCAATGCAGCATATGTGACCCCGATACATTGTTATGTTCGAGAGAGCAAAGGGTATGACAAAGACGAAGCTTATGAGGCGCTTAGGCGACTCTGCGAAATATCAAATAATGTAACACTTATAGGAGTCGTTTGCCGAGAGCCGGAGCTGTACCGAAAAAACAAAGTCAAAATAACATCATATCAGTTGGCGGTTCGAAGGAAATACCGAATAGCCGAAGATGCTTTGGAAACAAAAACCGATTTTCCGTGGGTCAAATCCTTTGGCGGTATAGGGGAGAATGATGCGTTGGTTCTCAGAAAAGGCTCGTACCTATTTTTAGATGGTTGGATACAAACTCGCAAATTTCCTCGCGAAACCGTCTGCGAATGCTGCGGACATCCGTACAAATGGAACGACTGGTCTCTCGAAGTTGTGCCGTATGCAAGCGAATATGTGCGAAACTGCCGCACCCGCGAAGAATTACAGGCAGAGGAAAAAGCACGAATTGAAAAAAGCTACAAAGAGTTATTTGCAGATGAAGAACCGCCTCAGACCGGCTCAATTGAAAACATCGAAGAAATCGAAAAAGAGCTTGACGAATATAACTCTTTCGAGGAACACGATCAGGATGCTTTAAGAAAACTCTCATCTTTTGAAGACCTTGATAATTAATATTCACAAAGACAGGCGATGTGCCTGTCTTTTGCTTTTTTCACATACGCTCGTCTTACATACTTACATTGATATTGTATGACATTTGGAGTGTCTACAGAAAGGAGGAAAACAAGAATGAAGTATGAAAAAAGAAATCAGTACGCCGACATAGACAGTTTAATGAGAGACAGATTGGCTTACCTCGAACCCGCGATCAACTGCATCAAGGGCGCCGAAAAAGCCATCGATCTTATTAAAAAAGCCGTTTCGGAAAACCAACATATACACATTGTCGGAGATTACGATGTTGATGGGATCTGCGGCACAACAATTGCGTATAAAGGACTGACAGCATATGCAAAAAAAGTTGGTTCCGAAAGCACCATTACGCCGAGATTGCCAAAGCGTCAGACTGAAGGTTACGGTTTGTCTCCTAAAATCGTTGAGGAGATACCCGAACACTCGCTGTTGCTCACTGTTGATAACGGCATTGTAGCGTTTGACGCCGTCAAACTCGCCAAAAAGAAAAAGATGACCGTCATAGTAACAGACCATCATCTTCGTGCAGATTCCGGCGAATTACCGAAAGCTGATGTTCTGATTGATCCCAATGCGGTAGCGAGACAGTGCGTGTTCACAGGATATTGTGGTGCCGGAATAGCTCTCAAACTTATGCTCGAACTTGATAAAGATAATACGGAGCTTAACAATGAGCTGTATGTGCTGGCGGCAATAGCTACTGTGGCCGATGTAGTCCCGTTGAAAAACGAAAACTTTGTAATCGCTCAGTTTTTGAAACAGGCAGATATCAATAAAGGGTTAAAAGCTCTTATGGAACTGTTTGAAATTGTTGATGTGGACGAAAAGGACTGTGGTTACAAAATCTGTCCGGCGCTTAATGCCTCCGGTCGGCTTTTTGATGCAGGAGCGGAAGATTCAATGAAGCTTTTAATGTCAGAAACCGATGAGACAGCTTCCCAAATAGCGGAAAAGCTCTTCGCCACAAATGAACAGCGAAAGCTGATGACCGAAGAGGCCGTATATGAAGCAGAGGAAATTATTGAACGTCTAAACATGCAAAACGATAACCCGTTATGCGTTCTCGGCGATTTTCACGAAGGTATAATCGGAATTATTGCCGGAAGGCTTGCTGAAAAATATCGAGTTCCGTGTTTTGTGTTTACGCCAACTGAGAATTACACAGATAACGGCGATATCATTATAAAAGGCTCAGGACGTTCCTACGGAGACAATAACCTCAAGGAGATCCTTGACAATTGTAAGGAATTGCTCGGAAAATACGGAGGTCATAAAGCCGCTGCCGGCGTCAGCATGCCGTATTCCAACCTTGATGAATTCCGAAAAATGTCTTCGCAATTTGCGGTCAAGACCGAAGATGTCGATGTCATTTATTATGATATCGAAATTGCTCCGGATAAACTAAAAGAGTGCGTCGAAAAGCAATTGTCTTCTCTCGCAATCTGTGCTCCATACGGTGAAAGCAACCCGGAGCCCGTTTATCTTGTTCGCAATGTACAGCTTCTGCCCAAGGACGGCAAATTGTATAAGCTTATGGGAAACCACCAGCAGCATATTAAACTGTACGGTAAAAACATTGACTTTGTTGCATTTGACCTTGCCGAAAAGTTCCTTGAATTAAACCAACCGATAAAGATCGATTTAGTCGGGAAACTCGGCAAAAACTACTTTAACGGTGTGGCTTATTATCAAATAGAGGTCATTGACTTTATGCCTGCTGAAAAGAAGGAAAATGTATCAGGACTGCGCGAAAAGCTCATGTCCAGAGCAGTTGAAAGGAGTTAAATAATGGCTAACGAAAAGGAATACTTACCGACTTCTCAAATCGCGAAAACCGCTTTGCGCTTGCGAAGCGGCGATGTGATTTTGCTTGCAGTGGAACATACCATGCAGCCGTATTTCACAAACGATTATCTTAAAACAGGAAAGTCGTTGGAATCATCAAATCTGGACCGCTTCATTGTCAAGATGAATAAAAAACCGATTGATGGAACAACGACTTCTGTAAGAGCAAATCTCCCTGCTGACCAAGTGGTAGGTTTGTGGGTGTTAAGCGAGCAAATATATAAGGATGTACGTCTTGCGCCTATTTCCGCTGCCCAAGCTACGCAGGAAGCCGTTAAGAACACAATCGCAACATCTCTTAAAAACTCTAATGTGACGCTTTGCCTCGATAAGGCGCTTGCGGCTGCTAAAAAAGCTGGCTCGGATGTCATATTGCTCTCGGAAGCGAAAAAAGAACTGTTTGCGCTGCCGGGAGTGATAGCTGCGCCAATTGCTAAAGAATACTTTGAAAAGTATTCTAAGCCTGTGTTTTTGTATGCGCCGCCGGCTAAATACTTTTCGACCAAAAACGATGACGGTGAAAATGAATGCTACGAAATCAGCGTGTCATATCACGCTACAAACAGGATGCCCATACAAATCGTTATCAAGAATTTTTGGGCACCTGTCGATAGGAAACCTGACAACACAACTCAGATAATGATGTCAAAAGCTCACGACACCAAAATGGTGACAACTTGGATGTCACTTGATGAGTGGTTCTGCACGATTTCAAAAATCAAAGCATGTTGGGACGAATATGCGACTGCGTCATTTACTTACCGATATCGCAAAAGTTTGGTTAGAAGTACAGATTGAACTCTTTTCTGTTGCCTCCGCTTATATAAGCGGGGGCTTTTCTTTTTATAATCTTACATACTTTCATCGAAAAAACAAAATATAGGAGTGAAACAAATGGTACTTAATTTATGGAGAAATACAACACCTTGCTGTGCGAAACATTTGCCCGAGCGTGTAGAAATGCAGTTTGTGACAGGAGAAAAAGTGTTATCGTACAAATGCCCCGTATGCGGAAATCAGATTACAAGCACTGATTTCGAGAGAATCCTTAACGCTATATCCAAGATATATGTGAAGCGCTCGCAAGATGCCGAATGGGGTAAAATCATAGGCGAAAAGTTCTACGTCAGCAAGTATATAAAATGCGAAATTATCGATCAAACGGATGATGAAAAATATTTTGTGTCGATATTGAATCCGAAAGCGGTGACTCGTCATTGAAAAGTATAATTAAAAACTACTGGTTTGTTCCTGTTATTATAGCTCTTATTGTCGTTGTAAATTTGTTCTTTTTCAGATTTTCTGTTGTGGTCGGCGATTCGATGGAACCGACTCTATCAAACGGAAATGTTTTGCTTGTCGATTTAAGAGCGGACATTGAGAGATATGATATTGTCGTTTTCAAAAACGAAGGTAAATATTTAGTGAAAAGAGTTATCGGGTGTCCCGGTGAGACCGTGCAGATAATAGAAAATGTGATATATATCAACGGAGAACCAATCAAAGACAGCGTTAATACTCAAATTGATATAGACAAATACGGGTTTGCCAAAGAGCCGGTCGTTCTTAAAGAAGGAGAGTACTTTGTGCTCGGTGACAACAGGAACAATAGTAGCGACAGCCGAGTCTTCGGAGCCATCAAGGAGAAGAATGTTCTCGGAGTAGTTGTCGGTCAGCACACATAAGAAAGAGACCCACGCTAATGCGTGAGTCTCTCTTTTTTTTACGTCCTCAAGTTGCAGCCCAAGGCTTTCCGTTAAACCATACAGTTTCTTTTCCCGGATTAACACGGGATAATTCCGTCTCATCTTTTACGCTTGCAAGCCAGAGCGCATTCTTGATGAACGCTTCCATGTCGATACTCTCAAAGGGAACTTTCATTTTATCAGGCGCATGACCCCAACATTTGTTGTAACGATCCCACCAAATGCTGCCGCAGTCGGTATAGAAATACAGTCTGTTATTGTTGGCGTGATGGTACATATGCAGGCACATGCCCTTGATATAAGGCACTCTTTTCGGAAGCTCTGACTTTCTACAATTGATGCTTGCGAGCATTTCCTCGCCTGTTTTGGGGCGAAGCGTTTGAGGTTTGGCTAATTCAGCCTTTTCTTTGTATTCATCCAAGAAAATCTGAAGGAGCTTTCCGCAAACATGTACGTCATCTTTTGCTGTGTGAAAGGTCATACCTTCATCTGCGCCATACAGTTTTGCGATAGTTCCGAGTTTATGGTTCGGTACAGATTTTGAATCAACCAAGTCTCTTGCCGCCTGAAGGGTGTCAAGCACAAGTCCCGGTCTGAATGTTCTGCCATGCCTTTCAAACATATCGGTCAGAAAGCGATTGTCGAACGGCACATTGTGACCGCAAACGATAACGCCGTCGGGAAACCACTCGAACACTTCATCGATAACATCGTCTTCGATCGGCTTGTCTGCAATAAATTCATCGGTGATGCCATGAACTTCCGTAGAAGCAGGCGGGATTGGAAATTGCGGATTGATAAAGAGCTGAACGCTATCAATAAGATTCAACTCGTAGTCTGTCCCGACAATGAATTTTTCTGCGGACAGCTCAAGGATTCGGTCGCCCTTTTCACAGGCAAGACCTGTTGTTTCTGTATCGTACACAATAACCGTATTTCCTTCCTTCAGAGAAAGGAAATCGTTTTGCGTTTTGATACTTCGGTATCCGTTTTTAACCATCAAATTCCTCCTCACTTTGCGAAACGACTTATGTTGGCGTTGTAATACTCTTTGGCAGTAGCGATAAATTTGGCGTCTCCGTCATCAACAGTAAGGCCCCTATTAGCGTAAAAGGCAACTATGGCATCTTTTACTTCCGACTTAACATACTGTCCGCCTAAGCAAAAATCAAGCCATGACTTACCGTCTTTATCAGCATAAACTTCATTAAGCGTCTGCCCTTTCTTTTTGCCGGAGCTAAGAACATATTCACCGGGATCCGCAATGACCGAAACGGTTTCATCAGCGATCTCAGGAATCACCTCCGCAATCGGCTCCTCAGTAACAACCGGAGTGTCATCCGGGATAATCTCAGGATCTTCAATTGCGCAAAACTCAGCAGAATCATCTGTTTCGACATTCATCATGTCAACAGGTTCATCATCGGAAAGAACCGTAGATAACTCATCGGCTTTTTCGGCGACTTCATATGCTCTGGGTATCTCTGCGTCTGAGTAAAACTTGCCGTCAAATCCAAGCATACGAATCATTGCCCGGTCAAAAGCTCTTGTAGCCGCAGAAGTCACGGGAAATTCCTTCCCAATCTGAGTATCGGCGGGACTTTTTGTTTTTTCCCCGATTTCTTCAACTCTAAAGCCGCTTTTGACATCTGTAATGACGCATTTAACGAGGGCGTGATTGGCGTTGTCTTTGATAACTGTAATCTCGCTTTCAAACATGCCTCTCATTGCAAGGTCGTGGATATCTTGCAGAGATTTGTGAGAGATAACATCAAAGGCTTCACCTTCGATTTTCGGGCAAACGGCGACTTCGAACTCTTTTCCGTAGGGTTGTGATTTGAGTAACATTTCTTTTCCTCCTTTTATTGTTGAGCTCGATATGGACTTAACTCCAAATCGTCTCTTTAGCACTCAAAGTATGTAAGATTAATTATCGTTGTTTTGTGGTATCTCAATCTTACATACTTACGGTGATGTAGTTGACAAAAGGAGGGTTGACTATGATAAATAAACATTTTTCCCTTAAAGTGCTTGCAGTAATGCAGGAATTTACGCGCAAGGGAATGCTCTTGCCGAAAGAAAGAGCGCTAATCGCCGACATGTGTAAAACATATGCACGTAGCGGAGATGATGACGAGTTTTGCGAACGCCTTGACTGGTGCTCAAAAAATTTGTCACAAAATGTTGTCAAACAAAAATTCAAAGAAATTAAGGAGGAAATCTACAATGACAACGACAGCCAAAATTACTCCGTCCATCGCCAAGACAACGCGTGACATCCTTGGTGTAGGGTATTTATCGGATTCTTGGGTAAAAACGGGAACCAATGTTGAGGATTTCTTCAAAATTCTCAAGGCTCTCGATGCGGTTACGACATTTGACAAAACCTTTATTAAGGATATAGTCTTTTGTTCGCCGTACAATCACGAAGAGGACTCGATCTCGTTTAAATGCTTTACAACACCAAAGCCTTGCGGCAAACGTCTCCCGCAGAACAAATTTACTGCTGCATGTCTCGATATGCTTTACGCAGAACTTGTGAAGCAGAGAGGATGCCTGCTTTGGGAAGGTGGTCTTGGTAGGGAAAAGCTCTGCAGAGAAAAGGCTCTGCGTGAACTGATGAACACACTTGGGCTGTCAGGCTCTGCAATCGAAAAGCAGTCTCCTCGCAGGGACGCTTATATTGCAGAACTTATAGCACATACACCTGAAAAGCGCCAAGTGACACTTGTTAGCCGTACCGAAGGTGATGATACAGCCGCTTTTACCAAAGTAATGGCTGTCCGTTCTGATAAGTACTGCCCGGTCCCGTTAACAGAGCTTGAAACCGTGTTCAATACTATCCTTGATTCGGACATGGGCGAGGTGGTATGTAAACGCTGGTATGTCGATCACGATTTCGCAGAAATAGATATCGAATTTCCTGCTGCAACAAAAGAATTCAAAGAACTTTGCGGACTTGATGAAAACATTGAGGCCGGAGTTAGACTTGTGACATCAGGGACAGGATATTCCTGCGTTTGTGCGAAGGAGACATGGCGAGTCAAAAACACCGTGTCCGAACACAATATCGTTAAAAACAAACATATCGGAAAATGGAGTACTGAGGACTTCGTCAAGAGAGTCAAGGAAAACATATTTGACGAGTACGCTAAACTCCCGGAGCGCCTGTGTGAGCTGTTTGATGTGGTTATACTTGACAGCGATGATGTGAAAATCAACGGCGTACCTTATGCCGAAAAAGTGCTGACAGACTGTGCTAAGGAAGTGTTCAAGTACATCAATCTTGCTTCAGCGTTCAAAATCAAAGCGGATGATGACAAAGAAAGACGCAGAAACCATGTTAATCGAATCACAGAGCTTTTGGTCCAGTCATTTTCGGTTGAAATGCAGAAGGCTATCGCAAACGGTGAAAATCACATTATTACGGCTTACGATTTTGCACTTGCCGTAATGACGCTCCCCGAAAGAGTCAAGGGCATACCTCAGAGCTATATGGAGACTTTCGCAAATCTTTGCGGTAAAGCCGCCTATGCTCCGTATTCTTCGGAAGTTAAATCTGCCGAAGCCGCTTCGGAAATCTCATTTGTCGCTTAAATTAATTTTTTAAATAAAGAAAGGAAACAAAAATTATGAAAATCGAATCTAAAAAGGGAACTCTTTATCTTGGAACTATCGTTGCTTACGACGATAAGAGCATCAAAATCAAGGACGAAGAAGCTGTGAATGCTTTCCAGCTGGTCGAAAGAGCTGCCGAACAGCTCAAAAAATGCCATCTCAAAGAAGGAATGTTCATTAGCCTCTTTGTCGTGAACGGTTTTGTTGAAAACTTTAAATTTAACGGCAGATACAGCCTTGTCGTTGAACGCAAGAAAAAAGACTCCGATGAAATATACACGACAAGAATTAACGTATTCATCGGCGTTGCAGCAAGTGTTACCAAGCGCGAAAAGTGCGTAAGCGTTTCCATGCCCGTAAAGACAAAGGACAATACCGACTGGTATTCCCTCACCTGCTTCTACGGCTCGGACGAAGAGCATCCCGTTGATCTTGGCGAAAAGGCAGAACTCGAACTCACTCCTGTCGAGGGAGAACACAAGGTCTGCTTCTGGGCTTTGACCGGAGCGCCGAGAAAGTATAAGGATAAGAACGGTAACGATAGGGAATCCTTCGCGGTTCGCAATTTCTCAACTTTTGAGTATGTTCGCTAAAAATCATAGTTTCAACAGGAGCCATGCAGAAATGCATGGCTCTTTATCAAGGAGGTATTCTTATGGCAAATGTAAGAGAAATTGAAATTGTTAATTTCAAGGGAATCGACCGAATGTCAGAAACTTTTGATTTAATGCCCAAATATATAAGTGGCAATAATGGTTACGGAAAAACCTCGTTTTTGGAAGCGATCCGTTACGCTCTCACCGGTAAAACCCCGACCAGAGAACCAATCCTTCGTGAAGGAACAGATTGCGGATATGTAAGCATAGTGTTTGACGATTCGGACAGCACCGTGGTTCGCAGAGATTTTTATAGAGAAAAAACGACCAAGGTTACAGTAAACGAAAAGACGACAACCGCTAAACTCGCACAGAGGTTAATATGTTCCCTTCTCGATATCAACGAGGAGACGCTCAATATTAATACCTCCTCAGATGTGTTTAGGGAAATGTTTTCGGGAACACTGAGCAAATATCTGCTGGGATTCGTGGAGGAAAGCTTTTCCAGAGAAAAGCTCTTCGGATTAATACAGTTTTCTGAACAGGAAAAAGAGATGCTGAACAAGCTGCTGCCGCATTCCTTCGGTCTGCCGGAATGTGAAGCCTTGTACAATAGGCTTTACGAACAAAGAGCAGTATTAAAAGCAAAGCTCAATACATTTACGGCAGCTGAACTGACAAATCCGCCAGCGAAGCCCGCAAGAACCGAAGAGGATGTTGATAAGGAACTTAACACCATTATTGCTTCTGAGGGCGCTGCGAAGGTTTATGCTGAAATGTACAAGCGCTTTCAAACTCAGCTCGCAGCATACAATACAAAGTTGTCGGAAATAAGCTCTCTTGAAAGTGAAATCGCCAGTATTGCTACTGCGGACTTCGATCCTCTTGAGAAACTTGAAATAGCAAAGAAAAAACAGGAGGCGCTTACCGCTAAAGCGACAGCGGAGGGAACGATCAGAACATTGCGGAAAAACATTGAGGTTTTCAAAAAGACATTAGCAAATCTTAATACGAATGTCTGCCCGATATCCGCAAAGTTGATATGCACCACCGACAAAACGGCAGCAAAGCAAGAATTCGAACAGTCGATTGCGGATAGTATTCGAGCGATCGACGGTCAGAACGACATAATTGCATCAGCCGAAATAGAACTCAATCGCTTGAACTCAAGAGAACAGGAGATATCGATTGCGGAAAAAGCCATACAGCGAAAAGAAAGTCTTATTCTTTCTTTGGCACGAGCCAAAAAGATGCTTGGTGATGCGCCTGTTGAACCGGATGTTCCGCCTAAGGCAGATGTTTCCGCCAAAGAGTCTTTGCTTGCAGAAAAAGAAGCGATTCGCAAATACGAGATATACAAAACTCGTAAAGCGGAATACGAAAATACATTAAGACTGCACAATATCTATAATGAGCTTGTCAAAAAGTTTGCGTCTAAAGGAGCTGTTAACGCTGCAATCGTCGATTATTACTGCGATATATTCAATGACAGTATTAAGCCTTTTGCTGATGCAGTAGGGTACAGCGTGACCTTTGTTGCAGGAAACGGACTGACCGTTTTGGTGAGATCTGCCGCAGATAAGTCTTATGTCGGCTTCGACTCGCTTTCTACCGGCGAACAGTTTGTAACGACAATACTCGTGCAACATCTTTGCAATATTCTTTCAGGATGCAGCATTATGCTGATCGATGATTACAACGAGCTTGACAGCGTAAACGCTTCAAAAACCAAGGAGCTGCTCAATGAGCTCTCTGTCGAATATTCATTGCTGGTCGTTGCCGGAACTAATTTATCATAGTCTCAAGCCTCGCTTTCAGCAGCGAGGCTCTTTTTTATGTCTAATCTTACATACTTTCTTTGGCGGACACCAAAATGCTCCGGGAACAAACATCAAATAATTAAGTAAGGAGTAAGATTATGTATTATAAAGTTAAAAACTCAGCTCGCCTTGTTGGAGAGGTGGTAAGCACATACCCGGCAGAAAAAGTCACTATTATGACTATCAAGACTGAAAGAAAAGACGGAGACAGGACTACCTATAGCTTCCCTAAAGCTGTTTGCTTTGACAAAACAAAAGCACAGGCGGATAAAATCCAAGTCGGAGATCATGTTTTAGTCAACTGCACGATTCAGTCAAATAAACGGGATGAAAAAATCAAGAACCAGTCGCTCAGAACCATTGCTGTAAATCATATCAGCAGAGTTGACCCGGCAGATGAAAGATATCATTCCGTCAACTCGTTTAGATTTTATTGCAGAATTCTCAGGATCAACAGGATCAATAAGCATTTTGCCTCCGCACGAATTACTTTTTACACGAACCGAGTCCACTACATAACGGTCGTCTTTAAGGATGACGACGAAAAAAAGGTCGATGAATTTTGCAGTTTGCCGTTAAATTCGCCATGTGTTCTGCTCGGTTCAATCGATACCAAAAAGTACATTAGAAAAGATGGTACAATAAAATACACCGAAGACTGTACTGTACGAAACTTCTATGAGGTAAAGCCCAAAAAGAATACATCGGAAATTGAAGAAAGCGCAGAATAGTCTCAATCCCGGAGCAAATGATCTCAGCCACCCTGCAAAATCAGGGTGGCTTTCCCATACCCAAATTGGGTGTAATTCGAACGGAAATCACTATAAAATCTTACATACTTTCCACAAAAACAAGTGAGGTGATTATTCTTGAAGCTGACAGTGAGACTCTATAAGCGGCATGATTTGGATCTGTTGTTTTTGTATAAACAAAATTCAGATTTCAACTTCAAGTCGCAAATGAAGGCCGCACTCAAAGCTCATGTTCGAAATGAGATAGTGCGGAATGAAATCCCATCCGGTGAGTGTCAGGCAGTGTCAAAGCTGCCAAGTGTCGTGCAGCTGCACATTATGCTCGATTTGCCCGATGACGAAGATATTGCGAAATGGGTCAAAAGCATTACAAGAGGACGAAGAAACAATCTTATCAAGAATGTCTTTCGCAACACGTTTCCTCCGATTGAAGCTCCGTATAGACTGTATGCTGAAACAAACAAATTTGATGAAAGAGGTAAGAGTAATGATTGAGAACGAAAACACAATTCACGCATTTGACAAGACGGAAGCATACCAGATGGTCAAACCCCTTATCCGAAAAGTGATCGATATTTGCTCCGCCAATGATATACCGATGTTCTTTACGGCATGCGTCAAGGATGACGGACATCAAAGCAAATATGTTAACGAGAGCGTTACTCCGAAGAGTCACGGCGTTGTTCTTTCACAAGACAGATTTTCCGACCACATTGCGGTAACGATCGGCTTCAACACCGTTCCTCCCGTTGAAAGACCTGACATAAGCTATGATGACGCAGAAGAATAAAGCCGATATTATTAAAGATTATCAAAATCCCACGGTTACGATACGCAGTATTTGCGACAAATACGCCGTATCGTCGAAGACCGTAAGCAAAATAATTGCCGAAGCGGGCCTTAAACCAAGAACCAAAACGAAAAGCTTGCGCACAGAGTATGCTGATATATACGCGGATTTTCTGAATGGTGAAGCCACAACAGAGCTCGCTCGAAAATACAAGCTATCTCAAAAACAGATCAATAACGCCATCCGTGACTGGAGAGGTAAGAATGTTGTTAAACAATATTGTAACGGGATAAAGGTCGAAAGGATAGCGGAGGATAATGGACTGAGTGTATCACGGGTATACCAAATTCTCAAAAACCGTTCAGTGCCTCTTATGCAGCCTAAAAAAGCAGTAAGATTTTCTTCGGCTGAACCAATCAATATAGGAACGATCATTTGCGAATACAACGACAAAGATATTCCGGTATCTGAGATATGCGAAAGATATCATGTAAGCTCCGCAACGCTTCAGAAGATCCTTATAAAAAACAACATACCTTTCAGAGAAACTAATAAGATACCTGAGAATAAACGTAATGCGATAATAAAAGAGATGTCCGAAAACAAAGAAGAAATTGAAGAAATCGCAAGACGTTATCGCCTGAATGTAGCTACTATACAGAAGATAATGAGCGATACAGAAAAAGAGAATTTTCCTTTTCGGGATGAAACTCTTGCGAGCTTCGTCAACGATTACTCGTTGTCAGCTAAGAACCTGACTCAGCTTTGTCGTAAATACAAAATCAACAGAGAAGAAGCACTGAGCGCTATTGCGAAAAACGATGCCATAATCAAAAGAAAGAAAACAATTAAAAATGCCGTGCAGAAGTACAAGAGGGGAGCGAGTGCGGATATGATCGCCGCAGAGCTTGGAGTGTCTCGTGCTACTTTTTATCGGATAGTGAATAGGAAAGGAAGATATAATGACTGAACTGATTGAATTTATTAATTGGGACAAAGAGCGATTGACAAAAGAACTGGAAGAAATCGAAGCTCGTACCGATATCGGTAAATTCCATGTAACAAAAGAGGAGCAAAAGAGATTTTGGTTTACTGTGTTTCTCCCAGCGATGATCGCTCTTGCTTTTACCATTTTTGCATTCATCTGTGCAGGAGCAATAGAAAGCTACGGTATGCGCGTTACAGTTAAAATACTCACACTCATTATCGGCGGTTTCGCAATCGCTCTGCAAACATTTAAGATTTTTTCTTTTGATTCTTGGAGAAATCTTTTAGTCCCTCCGGTAATAACTCCCGAAATGAACTTCCACAAATGCATATACGGCAAAACTGTAAAAGACATATCTCTTGAAAACTACCCGTTTCACGACAAGTTGATCGTGCGCCCGAAATATCTCGTCCTTTCCGATGAGGAAGGAAATGAAACTAAATATTGGTTTACTGAGGAAGATTGGTCATTTGTTGCCACCGATAAAGATAAGCCGGTGGTAGACTTAGAGGATATGGTCGTGTTTTGCCCTTTGGCAAAAGCTGACAGGGACGGTGAAGAATAAAAATGTTTATGAGCGAAAAGGACTTTCGAAAGCTCGTTGAAAAAGACCCCAGCCTTGTCAAATCCTATTCGTTAGCTATGGGAAAGGTACCGAGAACGAACAAATACAGAAATGTTAAACTGTACGAATATGCCGATGGGCTGGTCTCGGAAACGAAGGGCTTAAGCGAACACGGATCGGTTATTAACATATTTGATTCGATGAAAGAATACGACAGATGGATGCAGCTGAAACTTCTGGAAAAGAGCGGAGAGATATCAGAGCTTGAGCGGCAAAAAACAATGCTTATCCAAGGCGAATTCACATACCGCGACTTACAGGGTGAACACAAGATAGGCAAGATAACATACAAGGCTGATTTCTTTTACCTTCACAACGGAAATTATATCGTAGAAGATGTGAAGCCCTTTGATAACAATACAGGGAGATACAGACTCACAAAGGACTTTACCCTCAAATGGAAGCTGCTTATGAACAAATATCCGTCATTTCAATTTGTGATTATTTGAGAGGTATACATAATGGATATTACAACAGTACTGAGCGAGTCGATGCGCGATGTCTCTATTTCGCAGGACGAGATTTCCGATATATTTTCGTCTGTTCGGCAAGAAAGCGGGCTTACAATAATAGTATCTTTGATTCTGCTTATTCTGTCAGCGATGTTTATCGTTCGGAATATGAGGAAAAGCAAAGCGAAAAATTCAATTAAAAATGAAATCAGGGGGTATATGAAAGAGAAATATGAGTATAGCGGAAATGTTTGTGTAGTAAGAAACGGCATTTCCTATTCACGCGGAAACATGAGTGTGGTATTCGACATACCGATCGACAGAGTGACCTACCTTGCTCCGTGGATGGTGGACGAATGGTTCGATGAGCGCAACTACAGTGCCCGCGAAGCGAATATCGTTCTTGCGGATATCGCTGAATACTTGCGAACGGCTAATCTGTGCAAAACTGTCAACATTATTAGCGATGAAGATTACGAAAAAATGTTCGGCGAAGAAGAGGCTTAATTTCTGTTCAGAAACAGATAGCGCACCTAAAACCTTACATACTTTTTAAACGAAAGGAGGGCGAGTATGGAGATTTTCGGTACATACACTAAAACGATCTTCCGAAACGAAGTTGATGGATTTACAATTTTTAAGTTTAGATTAAGCAAACCTATTATTGATAATCCGCTGACAGAAGTGACTTGTAAAGGGAACATGCAGTTCGCATTACTTTGTACTCCTATGAGACTTTCGGGAAAGATACTACATGATGATTACGGCTCCACTTTCGTTGTTGAGAAAGCCGAGCCGTTTTCCGACAGTGAGTCGGTAACAATAGAGTATCTTAGTTCAAAGCTCTTTTGCGGGATCGCGGAAACTACGGCTGCAAGAATCGTTGCCGTAAGCGGCCCCGACATATTTACTTATGTTCAACAGGAGGACGCCAGAGAAGAACTACTGAAAATAAAAGGAATGACCGAAGAGAAAGTAGATTCACTTATCGACTTGGTTTGTCATTCGAAATTCCAAAAGGAAATACTCGATTATATAACCGTTTACGGCGGAAACTTTTCTCAAGCCGAGAATCTTTTTGACGCCTACGGGGTTAATGCGTTGGAATATCTCAAAGCTAAACCATACGAAATAGGGGACTTTGTCGATTTACCTTTCCAAATTTGTGACTGCATAGCAAAGGAGAACGGCATAAAGTACGATGATATAACAAGGATAAAGGCTCTGATACTAAATGTTATAAAACGATGCTATTATTCGGGCGGGGATATGTACGTTCCGCTTGAGAGGGTATTTAGGGGAGTGGAGTACACAGCAAAAAATCTTTCGGCTTTTCCCGGAAATCCCATATCTTGCGGTCTTATCGTGGCGGCACTCGGCGAAATGAAAAAAATAGTATCTGAGGTCAAACTTAATAACGATATGACGGATATTCCAGATATTCGCTATTATCTTAAAAGAGCTTTTTTTGATGAAAAGAGCGTTGCCGATAATGTTAAAAGGCTACAGCGTTGTCGCACCAATTTAAACATTGAAAGTGAGTGCGCTGCCACTATTGCGGAAAACAAATTGGGAATTAAATACAGTGATACTCAGAAATCATGCTTCAAATTTCTCGAATCAAGCGGCATAAAAATTATAACGGGTGGTCCGGGGACAGGGAAATCAACCGTTATTAATGGGCTGATATACGCCTATACGGCAGTGTATCCGGATAACTCAATCGGGATAATGGCTCCTACTGGACGTGCGGCACAGAGAATAAGCGAAATAAAAAGCCGTGAAGCCGGAACCATACATCGGTCGCTTAATATTTTACCATACGGAAATGATATGCTTGATTCGGCGTATGATACGGATTACCCTGCGGATCTTATAATAATAGACGAAGCGTCTATGGTAGATACATCACTTATGGCATTGTTGCTTAAATCGCTCAAGAGCTCTTCGCTTGTGATTTTCTGCGGTGACATTGACCAGCTACCTTCGGTTGGAGCCGGTAATGTGCTGCATGAGCTTATTGCTTCAAAAATAGAGACAGTACAACTTGACACAAATTTCAGGCAAAAGGATAAGTCAACGATTATTGATAATGCGCTCAAGGTTAATGCAGGAGAGATTGATTTGAACACAGATGTGAGTTTCCAAATAATCGAATGCGACAGTGAAGAGGAAATAAAGCGTGTAGTTACAAAGGAATTCATTAATATATATGACACCAATCATCCGTATGACATACAGGTTCTCTCCTCAACAAGAAAAGGGCAGGCAGGAATCTACTCGCTGAACAAAAGCATACAAAATATCATCAATGACAGAAAAACCGTAACCGCTCATGCAAATAGCAAATTCAGACTAAAAGATAAGATAATGACTACGCACAACAACTATGATATAGGATACTTCAACGGCGATGTCGGAATAATCGATGATGCGGATGAAGAAAATGTCTATGTAAAATTTCTCAAGGAGGAAATCGCTATTCCTAAGAAATGCGTACAGGATATGGAGCTCGCTTACGCCTGCACGATCCATAAATCGCAAGGCTCAGAGTACGACACCGTCATTATCGCTTTGCCAGCGCAGCCATCAGTTATGCTGCGCAGAAATTTGATATATACTGCGATAACAAGAGCAAAGCAACGAATATTGATCGTTGCACAAAAAGGATGCATTAACCAATCTATTATTACTGCCGTTGATAATTGCAGGAAAAGCGCATTGTGCGAAAAAATCAGAATTGGAGCGTGATTTTACGAAAAAGAACTTCATTACTTATGATGAGCTTGACGCAGTCGAAGAGGAAGTATCCGCATACCCTTGGAAACCGGATGATATCTTTTATTGTATTGATGATGTAAAAGAACATATTGAACCTGATATTAAAAATAATATCCGCTTTGCTGTTTGGCTGCTGCAAAAAAAGCCAAAAACCGAATACGAAAAAGAATCCCGACGCTATTTAATGAATGTAGTTAACGGGTTCGTGAAGGAGGCGGACGAATGATTACAATACTTGTTGAAAAACCTGACATGGCAAGAAAAATTGCCGCCGCATTAGATGGTATTAAACTTTCCGATGGAACGGTGGTTACTTTCAGTCAGCTTTCAAAATACGAAAAAGCAGTTATGTCTATTCAAACTAAAAACGGTTACATACCGATAAAATTTAAGGGGCAGGACTGCGCCGTAACTCATAGTTACGGACATCTGTTTTCTTTGTGTGCTCTGACCGACTATGACGAAGATTACAAACAATGGAAAAACATAGATTTGCCTTTTATTCCGAAGCATTACAGACTTAAGGGCCTGCCGAACACGGCAAAACAGTTCGCTGTTATTAAAGAATTATTTAATAAGAGTGATTTGATTATTAATGCTACTGACTGGGACCGTGAAGGTGAGGCTATATTTTCATATATTTACGAAAAGGCCGAATGTAAGACGCCGTATAAAAGAGCATATTATCATTCTATGACTGAAGAAGAGTTCGACCATGCTTTCAATAACCTCAAAGATTCGGCGGACGCGAAACCCGGCGAAAGCGCCGGCAGATGCAGGGCTATCGCCGACTGGCTTATCGGTATTAATTGCACAGTCGCAGCAACACTGCATTCGAACGCTAATTCCGTTGTGAGTGTTGGCAGGGTCCAAACGCCTACACTTGCGATGATCGTTCAACGCGAGAAATCTATACGAGACTTTGTGAGCAAAACATATTATGTGCCAAAAGCGACATTCACGACACCCGACGGTCAAACCTATATCGGAACAAACGATACAAAATTCGATTCGGAAAAAGACGCCGAGCTTTTCCTAAAAGAGTTGTCAGGTCGTGGAACCGTTACCGATATAAAAAGTGAAATAAAGAAAGTCGATGCTCCGTCTTTATACAGCTTAAGTATATTACAGATAGAGGCTAACTCTAAATTCGGATATTCGGCAAATCAGACTCTTGAAATTGCACAGTCTCTATATGAAAAGGGGTATACAACATATCCGAGAACAAATAGCGCCTATTTACCGGAAGACTATAAGGCCGCAGCCGATAGAGCGTTGACTGCAATATCGATTCTTCCCGAATACGGCCCTTTTATCATCGGCAGACCTAAAACATACAATAAGAAGTATTTTAATGACGCTAAGATCGAGAGCCACTTCGCTATTGTTCCGACTCATGTTGTTCCAGAAAAACTTACCGAAAGTGAACGCAATATTTATGACATGATTTGTCGTTCGCTCATAATGACGATCTATCCTCCTGCAAAAGTCAAAAAGGTAAAGATAATTACTTCAGACAGCGGTAATGACTTTGTAACCAGAGGCTCCGCTGTAATAGAAAAGGGCTGGATGGAAGTGAGTGGAGTGCCAAAAGATAAGAATATCCCCGTTCTTAGTGAAGGGGATAAGGTTAAAGGTTCTTATGAAGTTGTTGAGAAAAAGACCGAACCGCCTAAAAGATATACGCAAGGTGATCTCATTAAAGCAATGGTAGCCGCCGACAAAGACGCTGACGCCATGGATTGCAAAAGTCTTGCCGAACTCGGCGTTGAAGGCATCGGTCGGGAATCCACCAGAGCGTCCATTATAGAGACATTGTACAAGAGAGGATATATCGAGAATTCGAAAAAGTCCATAATGCCCACACCAAAAGGGATTGCCCTTATTGACGGATTGCCGCTCGAAGAAATCAAATCCGCTCACTTAACAGCAATGTGGGAAAGTAAGCTCAGTGACATAGAAAGAAAAAAGGAAGATCCTGATGCTTTCGTTAAGGATATCGAGAGTCTGACGAAAAAATGGTGCGACATAATCCGAAACGAGATGAAAGGAGATTTTCGCGCTCCTTCTGCTCCGGAAAAAAGTGATTTGAAATGTCCCGTATGTGGAAATGCAGTCAGAAAGACTCCGTGGGGTTATGGATGCTCAAACTATAAAGCAGGATGCAAATTCGGTATTAACCGGAATATTTGCGATAAAAAACTGACGGATAAACAAATCGAAACATTAATAACCAAAGGTGAAACGAAGGAAATAAAAGGCTTTAAGAGTAAGAAAACTGGAAAAGAATTTTCCGCAAAGCTTACGATGGATAAGGCCGGCAAGGTTTCGTTCAGCTTTAAGTGAAATATAGCAAGCATAATTAAACAATGTGGCTTGCT
>ENA-ORMS01000113-ORMS01000113.1-human-gut-metagenome-genome-assembly--contig:-NODE-113-length-89055-cov-5.000449_pt1 | contig 89055 bp, 78 predicted proteins | sample MGYA00242104_ERZ508997 | MGnify/ENA primary metagenome ERZ508997 (study PRJEB26280, sample SAMEA2338704) | human gut metagenome | biome: human gut; feature: human-associated habitat; material: faeces...
GCCACTTCTCCTGTGGTTCCCAGTCATGATGTCTTATCATCCAGTCCCTGATGATCTCAAAATAAGGCGTCTGCACATCACTGTATCCGAATATGCCTTCTTTGACACGCTCTGTCAGTGCATCTTCTATGTAAGAAGATGTCTCAAAATCCATATCCGCAACCCAAAGCGGCAATACATCTTCAGGCATACCTCGTCTTTTTGCAAAATCATATTTTAAACATCTTGTATTCTTTCTATTAATTATTCTATCAAAATTAAGGTTTCTTTCTGCCATATTATCCTCATTTCTGAGCGATTTATCGCGAAGAGGCGAAGAGAAATTCGCACAGGCGATTTCTCTTCTGCCATAATGGCTATTTGCTTTCGCTCCGAAACAAATAGCTATGTGAAAAATAATCGCATCAGCATTATTTTTCACACTATCCTCCATTCCGCAGATACTTATGTATTTATTTTTATATAATGATATCAGCAATTTATTTCCTATTACTTTACTATGATTATATATTACCAAATAACTTATTATTTGTACAGTATTATTAAGATTGAATTTCTTAATAATAGCCAAAAGATTCCTATAAAATAAAAGAATACAGAATATCGCTTGCGACATTCTCTGCCTGCGGCGGAGCGTTTTTTGCTTACCAGGACAATTTCAACGAAATTTCCTGGTAAGCAAAAAAGACAGGCAGATTATTCTGTCTATCTTTTCGCAAAAAAAAATAAGCGCGAGACGGGACTCGAACCCGCGACCCCGACCTTGGCAAGGTCGTGCTCCACCAACTGAGCCACTCGCGCAATGTGTATGTGCTGTTAAGCACATTTGGTATTTTACTATACCTAAATATATTTGTCAACATTTTTTTTATTTTTCTATAATTTTTCATGAAATTATCTATAATAAAATGTAAATACAATTAATAAAGTGAAAAGTATATTTTCACTTTATTAAAGATATATTTTCTCTATACAATTCGCCCATCTGTATTCTTATTAATTAGTGAAATTATATATTCATTATTCCCATATTCACGTCTGTTTAATTCATTTAACTCCTTAAATTTTATATCTATCCACAGTTCTTCCGAACCCAGAACGATATTTCCAAGCATTATTCCTATATTTATATACTTGTATCTCTCAATATTTCCAATCATATGTTTCTTAACAAAAATATGAATGCGATTATTGTATACAACAAACCTCCATGGCTGCGCATTATAACTTGATGGAGCAATCCTAGCAATTTCTATTAATCTTTTTACTTCATCATTAGGCTCTTCTTTTTTTATACAGATTTTATCCAGCTTAAATCTGTTGATTTCTTCAACCTCACGATACATAGAAGTATTTGGATATCCCATTGCTAATGAAATTACTAAAACTTTCCCTTCTGAATTAACAGGTTTAAAAAATACAGATTTTGCCTGATAACAACTCGCTATTCCTATCGCACTTAAATATACCGATAGTTGCTGTAATACAAAGCCGGCATTAATCATTCCCTGCTTTGTATCTGATGCATAAACTCCGATATAATATGGTGCATAGAATGATTTCTTACAATAATCAGAAATTACGAAACTTATTTTCTCATTTTTATCGAATAATTCCGTATCTCTTAATCTGCCTTCTATTCTTTCTAATAAATCCTTCTCAATCTCTTTATCCATAAAATTTCTGACAGATTTTCTTCTGTATAGTGCATCAATAATTTTCAAATCAGTACCTCCCGATAACCATTACCGCTGGTCACTTCTATTTCATCAACTTTTCAAATTCATCTAATAGCTGTTCAAACATCTTCATTGCTAACACAACAGGCTCCTTCTTACTCATATCAATTCCTGAATATTTAAGAACTTCTATAGGATAGTCACTACAACCTGCTTTTAAAAATTTCTTATAATCCTCGACCGCTTTCTCACCCTCATCTAATATCTTCTTAGATAAGGCAACTGCTGCCGAAAAACCTGTGGCATACTGATATACATAAAATGATGAATAGAAATGCGGTATTCTTGCCCATTCCATTTCTATCTCCTTGTCTAATATTATATCATCTCCAAAGTACTTTTTATTAAGTTCATAATATTTTTCACACATTATATCACAATTAATAGCTTCACCTCTGTCGACCATTCCATGGACAATATTTTCAAATTCAGCAAACATAGTCTGTCTGAACAATGTAGTTCTAAACTGCTCTAAGAAATGATTAATCAGATAGGCTTTCTCTTTCTTATCTTCCGCCTTATTAATTAAGTGGTTAATAAGTAGTGATTCGTTACATGTAGATGCCACTTCTGCTACAAATATTTTGTAAGCCGCATTTGAATAGCTCTGGTTAGTATTTGAATAATATGAATGCAATGCATGCCCCATCTCATGGGCTATTGTAAATACATTGTTTAAATTCGGCTGAAAATTGAGAAGTACATATGGATGAGTTCCATAGACACTCCACGAATATGCTCCACTTCTCTTGCCCTCATTTTCATATACATCAATCCAGCCATTATTAAAACCTTCTTTAAGTAGACTTATATATTCCTCTCCCATAGGCTTAAGTCCTTCTAATACCATTTCTTTTGCATTCTGATAGGAAATATTTTTATTATATGCATCAACAAGCGGCGTATATACATCATACAAATGCAATTCATCTACATTCATAATCTTCTTTCTAAGACTTATATATCTGTGAAGAAGTCCAAGATTATCACTAACTGTTTCTACCAGATTATCATAAACGCTTTCCGGAATATTGCCATCTTCAAGAAACATTGCCCTGCTTGATGGATATTTTCTTACTGTTGCATAGAATTTATCCTTCTTAAGACTGTTTATATAGATTGCTGCAAGGGTATTTCTGTAATCATCATAAGATTTATATAAACCCTTAAATGCTGCTTCTCTTACATTTCTGTCACTGCTCTCCATAAAAAGATTAAGTTTGGCGTGAGTTAATTGTACATCTGTGCCATTTTCATCCTTGATAACTGGAAATTTGATATCTACATTATTAAATACGCTGAATATGTCATTTGCTCCTGACGAAAAGCTCTGAGTCAGTGCTAATATTTCTTCTGCTTCTCTACTTAAAATATGACTTTTCTGTCTGAATAAATCTTCAAAATAGTGTTTATAACTATCCATTTTATTCTCTGTCAGATATGCATTTATCAAATCCTCTGACTGTGCTAATAACTCAGGTTCTACAAATGATGATGCTGCATAGAATTTAGTCAGCAAAGCAACCGATTCATCCGAAAATGATTGATATCTGCCATTACCAAGATTCTCATGATATTTCTGGTTAGCATAGAAATATATCTTTTCCACTAAAAATTCTATCTCATTTATTAACTCAATTGTATGCTTGAAATTATCCTTATTCTCACAAATTTTCCCCTGCATCTTAGTAAGCCCCGGTAATAACTTTTCTACCTTTTCTATGTCCTCTCTCCATAAGTTTTCGTCACTATATACATCTTCCATTCTCCATTTAAACTCATTACTGATTTCTTCTCTTTTCATCACTTTATTATCCATTTTCTTCTCCGTTTCCAAAATTTATTTCATATTTTTATAATATTGATATATTTATATTCATATTTATATCAATATTATATCCAAATTATATCTAAAACGTTTGTTCATTTAATTTTTCAATCTCTATATATAATAATATTAGATTTACCAATATTTTACAATGTAGTTTTGCATTTTTTTTACATATAAAATGTTTAATTTTATATTATTTTATAGTATTATATATAGCGTAATATTAATACAATTATTGTAGAATGGAGTTTAGTATGAAAAATTCATTTAAAGAAAAGCATTTTTCCGTTTTTCTTATCCTAACATTGGTCTTTTCGCTTTTTTCAATTAATCCTTATAGAATCGAAAAAATTTATGGAGATACAGATTCTAATGTCCACGTTGTGTATAAGGCACATAGCCAGAATATCGGATGGCAGGATTCAGTCTCTGACGGAACCCTTGCAGGAACAACAGGTAAAAACCTGCAATTAGAGGCTCTTAATATTAGCCTGCAAGGTATTTCCGGTGATATCCAGTACAGAAGTTATGTTGATGGTTCAGGCTGGCAATCATATGTTTCTAACGGTGCAACTACTGGTACAACCGGAAAACATAAGCGTATTATGGCCATACAGATTTCTCTAAAAGGGGAAGTAAACGAAAAGTATGACTTATATTATCAGATACATAAATCAAACGTCGGATGGATGGGCTGGGTTCCTGCCGGTAATGAAGCAGGTACAAGCTGTATCAATAATAAGATTGAAGCAATACAGATTATGCTCGTTCCAAAAGGAAGTCCCGCACCGTCTAATTTACCCTCAACTGTAGCGCAGGCTCCAACTGTATACTATAGTGCTCATGTATCTGATATAGGCTGGCAGGACTATGCATATGATGAAGGTGTCTCAGGTACTACATCAAAGAATCTAAAACTAGAAGCTGCCAGAATGAAATTATCTACCAAATCATTTGGTATTCAATATTCTCTTTATGTTGAAAAAGATGGCTGGCAGGATTATGTATCAGACGATGCAATCGCAGGTACTACCGGAAAAGCGCGTAAAACTTTTGGATTACGGATAAGGCTGACTGGTTATCAATCAGCTAATTACAGCGTATATTACAGAACTTATAACGCTTCTGGTGGCTGGGGACCATGGGTATGTGATGGTGCCATATCAGGAAGTGATAAAGAATGCTATATGCTTGAAGCATATCAGGTAATTATTATTAAAAAGGGGGCAGCTGCTCCTGCATCTTATACACCGGTTCCATCTCTTGATCCAATAATTCTTAATTATAGTACTCATATTCAGACTTATGGCTGGCAGAATGCTGTATCTAATGGTGTTATTTCAGGTACTACCGGTCAGGCTAAACGTGTTGAAGCTCTCCAGATGTCTATATCCGGTGTGCCAACTTCAAAACTCGGAATAAGATACAGTACTCATGTACAAAGCATAGGATGGCAGGGTTGGAAATCGAATGGTAAATATGCCGGCACTACCGGTCAGGCTAAACGTATTGAAGCCGTCAAAATCAAATTAACAGGCAGCGAAGCATCTAAATACGATATATATTATCGTGTACATTCGCAGACACTAGGTTGGCTAGGCTGGGCAAGCAATGGTAGCATAGCCGGTACTACCGGATTAAAATATCGTGTTGAAGCCATCCAGGTTATGATTGTTGCTAAAGGTGATCCTGCACCAGGTTCTACAAGAAAACCATATGTTACGGCTACATATAAAGGTATTGATGTTTCTCATCATCAGGGTAACTCTATTGATTGGAAGCAAGTAGCTGCTGCCGGTTATTATTTTGCAATGATTCGTGTACAAAATGGAACATCGGCTGATAGGCATTTCAGTACAAACATTGAAAAAGCTAATCTGGCAGGACTTAAAATAGGTGCTTACAGCTATTCACTTGCTACAAATGTAAAAGAAGCTGAAAAAGAGGCAAAAAGCATAATTTCTAAGCTAAGAGGCATGAATATCTCTTATCCAGTAGTATACGATATTGAAGACGAGTGCCAAAAAAATCTTTCTACAACAGAACGTACTAACATGGTTCTTGCATTCAAGAGAATTATAGAAGCTAACGGATATGACTTTTTATTATATGCTAATAAAAATTGGATGGAAAATTATCTTGATTATAATCGTTTAAATAAAGCTGGTGTAGAGCTATGGTTTGCCAGATATAGCAATTTTGATGAAGGATTTGAACATCCCGGCAATGGTAGTAAAATTAAATTTCCGGCAAGTATGGTAAAAATCTGGCAATATTCTGAAACTGGTTCCGTTCCTGGTATTTCAGGCAATGTTGATTTAGATGTTTCTTATAAAGCATATTAAATACGGATAGATATTTATCAGAAGAGAAATTACTTATGCGAATTTCTCTTCTCTTATTTTCACAATTATACAGGAATCGAGGATAGTATGAAAAAATATAAAGTTATTAAATCTGATTTTTTATCACCTGAAGATATTGATATTATTAACAACATTAAACATATAGCTGAAATATCCGATAATACGACTTATGATGTATATTTAGGAGATGATTCAGTTACTTCTGTTTCTAAGCTTCCACTTGCTTATTTATGTTCTTGTGACAATCATTTCGCAGGATACCTGACAGTGTTCTTTTCATCCGAGAATGACATTAATCTCTATGCCTGTGTTCTGCCAGACTACCGAAATCAAGGGATATTCTCATCTATCTTAAATGAAGTAACTAATGATATTAAAAATGCAGGTATTAACCCTGAGTGCATATATTTTCCAATCAATAAATTTATCAATTTATCAGATACTTTGACTAATATTACTTCTGATACTATGCCAGATAGTATGTCAAATTCTCCATCAGATGCTGCCATACATTATCTTGCTAAACGTAATTATTCAATAGCACATATTGAATATAAAATGTGTTATTATTTTAATTCGTCTAATTCTGAGAGTAATAACAATTCTAATGCCTTTAATAATCTGTCTGATTGTCCACTTGAGTTACTTACCAGAGATTATGATGAACATACCTCGGAATTTACTTTCTGGATTGGCGATGATTATATCGGTGGCTGTATGATTTATAAATATAGCGATAAGTCATTGTGTATATTTGATTATGAAATAGAATCCTCAAAACGTGGTAATGGTTATGGTAAATATGGCTTAAAATTAATTCTTAATTATCTTGCCAAAGATAATTATAACGTTGTCTCACTCCACGTTTCAAATGCAAACAAAAAAGCCTGCAGCTTATATAAAGGCTGTGGCTTTATAATTGAGGAAGAAGTTGATTACTATAGTCTATAGTAATCAACTTCTTATCTTGTATGATTTATTAATCAAATCCAATATTAATTCAACATATATACCGATGGATAATAGCTAAATACTGCTTTGCCAAGTATCTTATCTTCCTTAACAAAATTTGTTGTATGCCAGAAACGTGAGTCCTTAGAATTATTCCTGTTGTCTCCCATTACAAAATAACTGCCCTCCGGCACAAGAGTTTTTGCAAAATCACCTGATGAATCTGCACTTCCACCTTCGAAATAAACATAGTTCTCTTCTATAGGCTCATCATTGATGTAGACAATTCCATCTCTCACCTCAACATATTCTCCTGGAAGTCCGATTACTCTTTTAACATAATTCTCTTTTTCATTTTCTGGATATTTGAATATTATAATATCTCCACGTTTTGGCTCTGAGAATACATATGCCAATCTGAACCCTATCATTCTGCTCTTCTTATGAATAGTCTGTTCCATAGAACCTGTAGGTACGGTTGCATTAATTATAATAAAATTATTAATTACTAATGCTATGACAACCGCTAACAACACAAGTCTTATGAAACTGAAAATTTCTTTTTTAACATCTATCTTCTCAGGCTTCTTACGTTTCTTATCGTTAAACCTGTTCGAATTAACAATATCATCTGTCTCATCATCGCCCCAATAGATTATCTCAATATCATCATTATGGTCGTAAGTCACTAAGTCTCACCTCGCAGCTATCAACATAACCATCGTTGTCAGCATTTTATTCTTATAATGCCTTCTTAATTGCGGCCATAAGTTCATCATATGTCTCATATGCAGGTAACTGTGGATATTCAGCCTTAATTGCATCTGTACTCTTGAATAAGAAACCAGCCTTACTTGCTAAAATCATACCTAAGTCATTATGACTGTCACCACTTGCTATAGTATCATATCCGATAGACTGCAGTGCCTTAACTGTTGTAAGTTTAGACTGTTCACAACGCATCTTAAAGCCTGTGATTTCTCCGTTATCTGCAACTACTAATTCGTTACAGAAGATTGTAGGATAACCGAGTTTCTTCATTAATGGTCCTGCAAACTGTGAAAATGTATCACTAATAATTATTACCTGTGTTAAGCTTCTTAATTCATCTAAGAATTCTTTTGCTCCAGGAATTGGATCAATTTTCTCAATTGTCTCCTGAATCTCTTTTAAGCCTAAGCCATGCTGTCTTAAAATATCAAGTCTGAAATTCATTAATTTATCATAATCAGGCTCATCTCTTGTAGTTCTCTTTAATTCTGGTATTCCTGTTGCCTCACTGAATGCAATCCATATCTCAGGTACTAATACGCCCTCTAAATCTAAACATACAATATTCATATCTTAATCTCCATTTCTTTATCTTAGTTATATTAAACAGTTACCTGACTGCTATCTTTATATTATAGAATATGATGTTAATGTCTGCAAGCATTTATTTTGTAGATAATGTCACATTTTTCTTGTAGTATAACCTCATAACAAAAGTGAGACCTTTCCTAAAAGCCTCACTTTTATTTTTCTTCGATATATTATTCTCTACTACTTTGTTAAATCCTAAGTATCAAACCTGCCCTACAGATTAGTGTAACCCATCAGACTATAGTCAACTGCCTTAGCTGCTTCACGTCCCTCGTGAATTGCCCATACGACTAATGACTGGCCTCTATGCATATCACCTGCTGTAAATACATTCTTAACTGAAGTAGCATATGAATCAGGATTACCTGTCTTAACATTAGTTCTTTCATTAACGTCAACACCAAATGCTTTTGTAACGTAGCTTTCACTTCCTAAGAATCCTGCTGCAATAAGAACGATATCCACATCGACTTCGTATTCACTTCCAGGTATTTCCATCATCTGGAATCTTCCTGTCTTAGCATCTTTCTTGCTCTCTAATTTCACAAGTTTGGCCTTACACAGATTACCTTTCTTATCTGCGATAAATTCCTTGACAGTTGTGCAATATACTCTTGGATCGTGACCAAATACTGCGATTGCTTCTTCCTGACCATAATCTGTCTTGCAGACTCTTGGCCATTCAGGCCATGGATTATTAGCTGCTCTTTCATCAGGTGCTTTTGGCATCATTTCTAACTGTAATACACTTTTTGCACCTAACCTTATTGATGTTCCGACACAGTCATTACCTGTATCACCACCACCTATAACCATTACATTTTTACCCTTTGTGGAAATAAATGCATTATCCTTGAATTCACTGTCAAGCAGACTCTTTGTTGTAGCTTTAAGGAAATCAACTGCGAAATATATTCCATTAGCTTCACGTCCCGGTGCTTTAATATCTCTTGGATTAGAGGCACCACAGGCAAGAATTACTCTGTCGTATTCTTTGAGTAATTTATCAGCTTTGATATCTTTACCGACATTTACTCCTGTGATAAATTCTACTCCTTCTTCTTTCATAATATTTATCTTACGCTCAATGTATTTCTTCTCTAATTTCATGTTAGGAATACCATACATTAAAAGTCCGCCCGGTCTGTCTGAACGTTCATATACTGTTACGCTATGACCTCTCTGGTTAAGCTGGTCTGCTGCTGCAAGTCCTGATGGTCCTGAACCGATAATTGCAACTTTCTTGCCTGTTCTTACTTTAGGAACATTAGCTTTAGCAAAGCCCTCTTCGTATGCATTTTCTATTATTGCAAGTTCATTCTGTCTTGTACATACCGGTTCACCACCTAAGTTACAGGTGCAGGCTTTCTCACAGAGTGCAGGACATACACGTCCTGTAAACTCTGGAAAATTATTAGTCTTATGAAGTCTGTGATATGCCTGTTTCCAATTACCGTTGAATAACAAATCATTCCATTCAGGTACTAAATTATTAAGAGGACAGCCTGATGCCATACCTCCAATCATCATTCCTGCCTGACAGAAAGGAACGCCACAATCCATACATCTTGCACCCTGTAATCTCTGTTTTTCCTTAGAAAGTGGTGTATGAAATTCGTTAAAGTTCTTTATTCTTTCTTTTGGTGAGACAGCTACACTGTCTTCACGTTCATAATCCATAAATCCTGTTGGTTTTCCCATGTCGTGACTCCTTTCTAGTTCTTTGTCATAGCATAAAATGCTTCAATCTGTGCCTGCTCGCTGCTAAGACCTTTTTCTTCCATCTGGACAATAGCCATAAGCATCTTATTGTAATCATGAGGAATTATCTTCTTAAACTTAGGTAAATATTCTCCAAAGTTATCAAGAATCATCTTACCTTTTTCTGAATTAGTATATTTAACATGGTCAGAAATCATTTGCTTTAAGTCCATAACATCATATTTAGATGTTACTTCGCTTGCTGATACTAATTCTTTATAAAGTTTTGTATAAAGGTCTTTGTCCTCATCAAGAAAATATGCGATCCCGCCACTCATACCTGCTGCAAAGTTTTTACCTGTTTTGCCAAGGATAACAACTCTGCCACCTGTCATATATTCACAACCATGTTCTCCGACTCCCTCTACAACTGCTATTGCACCAGAGTTACGAACACAGAATCTTTCGCCTGCTACACCATTTATATATGCTTTACCACTTGTAGCACCATATAATGCAACGTTACCAATTATGATATTTTCATCCTGTTTGTACTTAATTCCCTTTGGTGGATATACGATAAGTTTACCACCTGATAATCCTTTACCAAAATAGTCATTGCTGTCGCCTGTAAGTTCAAGTGTAAGTCCCTTCGGAATAAATGCACCAAAGCTCTGTCCGCCTGCACCCTTACATTTTACGATAAATGTATCATCATCTAATACATTGTCACCATATTTCTTAGTTATCTCAGAACCAAAGATTGTACCAAATGAACGGTCTGTATTAGTAACATCTACCTCTATGCTGCGTTTCTGTTTCTTATCAAGAGCAGGTAATAATTTCTTACATAAGACTTTCTCATCAAGTGTCTTTTCAAGCTCAAAATTAAATACATTTTTTTCATTATATTTAACAGGTTCATGCGTAAATTCATTAGCAAGTATTCTTGTTAAATCAACTTTGCCTGCATTAATTGATTTGGCTTCAGTTTTAGCTTTTAATAAATCTGAACGTCCAACTAACTCATCAACTGTTCTGACACCGAGTTTAGCCATATATTCTCTTAATTCCTGAGCAATGAATTTCATAAAGTTAACTACATATTCAGGTTTACCTTTGAAACGTTTTCTAAGTTCAGGGTTCTGTGTAGCCACACCTACAGGACATGTATCTAAGTTACAGACCCTCATCATTACACAGCCCATTGTTACAAGAGGTGCTGTTGCAAATCCGAATTCTTCTGCGCCAAGCATTGCAGCTATAGCTACATCACGGCCACTCATAAGTTTACCATCCGTTTCAACTATAACTTTATTACGAAGTCCGTTTGCAATTAATGTCTGGTGCGCTTCTGCAAGTCCAAGTTCCCAAGGAAGCCCTGCATTATAGATTGAGTTACGTGGTGCTGCACCTGTACCTCCGTCATAACCTGAGATAAGTATTACCTGTGCGCCTGCTTTTGCAACACCTGCTGCTACAGTACCAACACCTGCTTCTGATACAAGTTTTACGGAAATTCTCGCATCTTTATTAGCATTTTTGCAATCGTAGATAAGCTGTGCCAAATCTTCGATTGAATAAATGTCGTGATGAGGTGGTGGTGAAATAAGGCTCACACCCGGTGTTGAATGTCTGGTTTTGGCAATCCAAGGATATACTTTCTTACCTGGTAAATGTCCACCTTCGCCTGGCTTAGCTCCCTGTGCCATCTTAATCTGAATCTCTTTAGCACTTACAAGATATTTAGATGTAACACCAAATCTTCCTGATGCAACCTGCTTAATTGCTGAACATTTATTTATCTTATCATTTACCGTATCAAGTCTCTCGAGACTTTCTCCGCCTTCACCACTGTTAGATTTACCATGAATCATATTCATCGCAATTGCCATTGTCTCATGTGCTTCTTCTGATATAGAACCATAAGACATGGCACCTGTCTTAAATCTCTTCACAATGCTGTCTACACTTTCGACCTCGTCAATCGGAATACCTTTTTCAGGATAATTGAAATCGATAAGTCCTCTTATGTGAACAGGATTAAGTTCTTCATCTATCATATGTGTGTACTGTTTAAACAAATCATAATTGCCTGTCCATGTGGACTGCTGTAACAGATGAATTGTCTGAGGATTATATAAATGCTCCTCTTTATTACTCCTGAACTTATGACTTCCGCTGCTCTCTAATGTAAGGTCATTAGCAAGTCCTAATGGATCAAATGCTTTAGAATGACGGCTGTCTACCTGTTCTTCTATATCTTTAAGTGTTATGCCTCCTATACGGCTTACTGTGTTCGTGAAGTATTTATTAATTACATCTTCGCTTATACCTACTACCTCGAATATCTGTGAACCCTGATATGACTGAATTGTAGATATACCCATTTTAGAAGCAATCTTAACGATACCATGGAGAACTGCTGAATTGTAATCATTTACTGCGGCATAGTAATCTTTATCAAGCATATCATTATCAATAAGATATTTTATTGAATCCTGTGCTAAATATGGGTTAATTGCTGAAGCACCATAACCTAATAATGTAGCAAAATGATGTACTTCTCTTGGTTCACCACTCTCTAATATAATTGCAAGGCTTGTTCTCTTCTTAGTTACGACAAGATGCTGATGAAGTGCTGATACTGCAAGCAATGAAGGTATTGCAACATGGTTCTCATCAACTCCTCTGTCTGAAAGAATGAGGATATTAGCTCCGTCTTTATGCGCTCTGTCTGCTTCTACGAATAAATGGTCGATTGCTTTTTCAAGTGAAGTATTCTTATAGTAAATGATTGGAATTACTTCTACTTTGAAGCCTGACACATTCATATTCTTAATCTTTAATAAGTCTGTACTTGTAAGAATTGGATTCTTAACTTTAAGTACCTGACAGTTCTCAGGCTGCTCTTCAAGTATATTACCATGCTCACCGATATATACTGTAGTTGATGTAACTACCTCTTCACGAATCGCATCTATTGGCGGATTGGTTACCTGTGCGAATAGCTGTTTAAAATAGTTAAATAATGGCTGTACCCTGTCAGATAATACTGCAAGTGGTTTATCACAACCCATTGCTGAAATTGGCTCTGAACCAGTCTTTGCCATTGGGAGAATTGATGTCATAAGCTCTTCATATGTGTAACCGAAAGCTTTCTGTAATCTCTTTCTTTCATCTGTAGAATACTCTTCTACTTTCTTATTAGGTATCTTTAAATCTTTAAGTTTGATAAGGTTATTATCAAGCCATTCACCATATGGCTGCCTTGATGCATATCTTTCTTTGATTTCATCATCATCTATAATTCTTCCCTTAACCGTGTCTACGAGAAGCATTTTACCTGGATGTAAACGTTCCTTAGCAATAATCGTAGTTGGGTCTACATCTAATACGCCGACTTCTGATGAAAGCACTAATGTATCATCATCTGTGATGTAATAACGTGATGGTCTGAGACCGTTTCTGTCAAGTACAGCTCCCATAATATCACCGTCAGAGAAAAGTATTGATGCCGGTCCATCCCATGGTTCCATCATAGTTGCATAATACTGATAGAAATCTCTTCTTGCCTGACTTAATGTATGGTTATTATCCCAAGGTTCAGGAATAGTAATCATTACTGCAAGTGGAAGCTCCATACCACTCATCACTAAGAATTCAAGTGTATTATCAAGCTGTGCTGAATCTGAACCCTCCGGATTAACAACAGGAATAACCTTGTGCATCTCGCCTTTAAGATATTCAGAATTCATTGTTTCTTCACGTGCCAACATATTATCAGCATTTCCACGAATTGTATTAATCTCACCGTTATGAACCATTAATCTGTTAGGATGTGCTCTCTGCCAGCTTGGGTTTGTATTCGTACTAAATCTTGAATGTACCATTGCAATTGCTGATTCATAATCTTTATCCTGTAAATCTTCAAAGAATAATCTTAACTGGCCTACTAAGAACATACCTTTATATACAATAGTTCTGCTTGATAATGAAACTACATAAGTATTATCATTACTCTGTTCAAATACACGTCTTGCAACGTATAACTTTCTATCGAAATCAAGTCCTTTTCTAACATCCTCAGGTTTCTTTACAAAGCCCTGCATAATGTATGGCATACATTCTATTGCTTTTGTACCTAGTACATCCGGCTTTGTAGGAACTTCTCTCCAGCCTAAGAACTCAAGTCCTTCTTTTTCCACGATAATTTCAAACATCTTCTTAGCCTGATTTCTCTTAAGCTCGTCCTGTGGGAAGAAGAACATACCAATACCATATTCTCGTTCTGAGCCTAAAAAAATACCGAGGGACTTAACCGCTTTGCTAAAGAACTTGTGTGAAATCTGTAATAAGATTCCTACACCGTCTCCGGTTTTTCCCTCGGCATCTTTGCCTGCTCTATGCTCTAAATTTTCAACTATCTTTAATGCGTTCTCAACTGTTGCATGTGTCTTTTTACCTTTAATGTTGACCACTGCACCAATACCGCAATTATCGTGCTCAAACTGTGGACTGTATAATCCATTGTCTTCTGCACTCTTGAATAATTCATTTTGATTCATGTGCAATTCCTTCCTTATTCAGTTTTTATTCCTAGATGAGTGACTCTAGATGTTAATTTATGTTTGCTACTATACTACAATGTTTTTCATTTGTAAATAAGAATTTTAAGATAAATTGTCAGACAGTTTTTGTTATTTATACAATTTTCAAAATTGTGTATACATTTTCCCTCTTCATAATACAAACCTTTACATCTGTTTTCTATCGAATACCACTTTAATCTCTGTACCAGTTCCTGCTTCACTCTCTACATATATCTTAGCACCTTTATGTTGTGCAACTATATGTTTAACAATGGCCAGTCCAAGTCCTGTACCGCCTGTTGATTTCGAACGGCTCTTATCTACACGATAGAATCTTTCAAATATTCTCTCCTGATATTCTTTAGGTATTCCAATTCCCGTATCTTTAACAGATACAACTGACTTGTTATCATCCATATATGTTGAAACTGTAACTGTACCATTTTCATTATTATATCTTATCGCATTATCACACAGGTTATAGATTAATTCTTCCATCATCTGCTTGTTAGCGCATACGAGTGCATCTTCGCCCTCCCATTTTATGCTTACCTTTCTCTTCTGTGCATTGAGTTTAAGCATCTCTACGCAATCCTGTGCCGTTATTCTTAAATTCACATTTTCATACTGGACATCTCTGTCTGACGTATCTAACTCTGATAATCTTATTATGTCATTAATAAGTGATAACAGTCTGTTAGAACTTTTATGAATCTCCCCTGCGAATCTTACGACATCATCACTGTCAGCCATTCCATTTTCAATTAATTCGGAATATCCTGAAATTGATGTCAGTGGTGTCTTCAATTCATGTGATACATTTGCAGTAAAGTCCTGTCTCATATGTGCATTCTTAACAATATCCTCATGCTGCTTCTGAATTGTGTTAAGAAATGGTTTTAATTCTTTATAAGTCGAAATATCTGAACATCTGTCCATATTATCTGCCATCATCTCTATAGGCCGCATTAAACTCTTTGTCAGAAAATGTGATAAAATAATGCAGAATACTAATAGAACTGCTGCTATAACCGCAATTATCGGAAATGATGACCTGTATATATTGTAAATGCTGCTTGCCTCTTTAGCAACTCTTAAAACCGAACCATTATCTATTTGCACAGCATAATAAAAGGTGCTTTTATCCATCGTCTTAGACTCTCTTATAGCCTTTCCTGCACCTTTCTTAAATGCCCGTTCAACCTCAGGTCTTGTGCTATGATTATCCATTCCTCCGATGTCAGCATTCGTGTCGAATTCGACTGTTCCATCAGATCTTATGAGTGTTATTCTAAGCTCATCTCTTAATGTTAACTCCTTATCATTTTCCATATTCTTATATGAATCAGAATCAATTATAACGTGTGCATACGTCTTTAAACTATCCATTACTTCTTTCTTGAATAACTCGTAGAATACCATTGAAGTAATGGCAACCGTAAAACCTATCGCAAGAATTGCAATCAACAAAAACTGTATATTAATCTTCTTTTTCATTCTAACATATAACCTACATTTCTAATAGTCTTGATTCTGCTTCCTGAATCTTTTAATTTCTGTCTGAGTGTCTTAATATGAACATCTAAAGTTCTTGATTCACCTTCATAATCAAGGCTCCATATTCTGTCCATAATAATATCTCTCTTTAACACGATTCCCTGATTCTGGATTAATAACTTCAAAAGCTCATATTCTTTGTAAGTCAGTTCACATGGCTCATCACCTACATACACCATATGTTTTTCACCGTCCACAAATATGTCTCCGACCGACAGGAACTTATCATCTTCCATTCCCTTACTACGTCTTAATATTGCTTTTACTCTTGAAATAAGTTCCATTACACCAAATGGCTTAGTAAGGTAATCATCAGCTCCCATATCAAGCCCTTTGACTTTATCAATCTCGGTAGTCTTAGCTGTAACCATAATCACAGGTATCTTCTTAGTCTCCGGAACACTTCTTATCTTCTTTAGGATTTCTAAACCATCCTCATCAGGCAACATTATATCTAACAGAATTACATCAGGATTTTTCTCTGCAAGTTTCTTATAGAATGATTTTGCACAATCGAATTCAATAACCGTATGTCCACTGTTTTTCAATGCAAATGCTTCTATTTCACTAATATTTTTATCGTCTTCAACAATATATATTAATGCCATTTCACCATTTCCTTTCTTTGTACATTCAGGCAATTACCTATTTTTTATCTGATTATAAACTATATATTTTAATTCTATATTCAGCTAATGTAAAATCTGTGTAAAATTTGCAGTCTTTAAGTTTATTTCTCAACTTTTATGTTTATTTATTGAGTTAATTTTTACCGACTATTCTGATACTTTATTTTATCTGCTATTCTGATACTTTATTTTATCTGCTATTCTAATTCTTTATTTACTGCAATGCTTTTATTTTTCTTTTAACTCTATTGCTCTGACTTTTTACCATATTTAACATATATATAACTCATCATTGCAACCATACATATCAGGCCTGCCATTAATCCGATGATACCGTTCTTAAGTAAGCCTGATACTAAAAATCCAATAAAACTGCACGCAGCTACAAGCAACGCATATGGCATCTGCGTTGAAACATGGTCTATATGCTTACAGTCAGCCCCTGCTGATGAAAGTATCGTTGTATCTGAAATAGGTGAAATATGGTCGCCACATACTGCTCCTGACAGAATCGAAGCCACGCAGATTACAAGCATATTTCCATTTCCAAATACTGCTATTGCAATCGGAATGAGTATGCCAAACGTTCCCCATGATGTACCTGTTGCAAAAGCAAGTCCTACAGAAATTAAGAAGAATAACATAGGTAACAATCCACCTACTGCTGATTCAGTATTTACCACACTGCTTACAAAACCACCAATATTAAGATAGTCATCACTACAGACTCCTGATAATGTCCATGCCATGCACAGAATTAATATTGCCGGTGTCATTGCTTTAAAACCATTCGTAAAACTGCTGCAAAAATCACTAAAGCTTATTACTTTACGTGGCACATAGAGTAAAAATGTGAAGATAATCGTAAAGAACGAACCAAGCACAAGTGCTCTTGATGAACTGCAATTAGCAAATGCATCTACAACACTTTCGCCCTTAAATAAACCACCTGTATATAACATAGCTACAATACACGAAACTATAAGAAATACAATTGGAAGAACTAAATCTTTAACCTTACCATTTCCGACAACTTCTATCTCTTCTGAACTACCATTTTTCTCTTCTTTGTCCATTTCCTCGTACTTCTTCATTTTAGCGAAATCTATTCCTGTAATTATAATGAACAACACAAATATAACGGTAAATATTGCATACATATTGTAAGGAATTGTCCTTAAAAATAATGAAAAACCATCTATCTTACTATCATTAGGTAATGATGAACCAACTGCCGCCGCCCAGCTTGATATTGGTGCGATTATACATATAGGTGCTGCTGTCGCATCAATTATATATGCCAGCTTTGCTCTCGTAACTTTATATCTGTCAGTAACAGGTCTCATTACAGTTCCAACTGTAAGACAGTTAAAATAATCATCTACAAATATAAGTGCACCCAGACAGCTTGTTGCAAGCAATGCTCCACGTTTACTTTTAATAGTCTTAGTTGCCCAGTTTCCATAGGCTTTAGATGCCCCTGAGCTTGTAATTAGCGCAACGATTATACCAATCAACACGAGGAAGATAAGTATATCCACATTTGCTCCGATTTTTTCGTCCATAATATCAAATGTTATCTCTACGCCCTTTATGACATTGAAATCTGTATAAAATAATGCTCCAGTAATAATACCAAGCATTAATGATATATAGACCTCCTTCGTCCATAATGCCAATATGATGGCAATAACCGGTGGCAGCAATGCCCAAAATGTTCCCTGCATTAAACCTGTCCTTTCTGTAAAAAATGCCTGAACATTACTGCACAGACATTTTATATAATTACAATTTTTCTATTACTTCTTCAAACGGTCTTATGTGTTTGAAATCATCCATATATAATCCTTTCGGTAATCTGTCATCACTAAGTATCTCCTTAGCAAACTCAATATCCGAAAATGTTATCATTACTATCTTCGGATTATCATAAGGTATCATGCTTCTCTCTTCTTCATCATATTCATTGACAATATTATTGACCGCTTCGATCTTAACAAAATCATCATCACGTCTAAACTGCACTTCACGTTCAGATACTACATAAGTCTTAATATTTTCTGAATAAGTTAATGTCTTAAACAAGTCAATACCAAACTTCTCATTGCCTAATAACAACAATCTATTCATAATTCTTCCCTTCTGCCTGATATTTTTTAAACACCTTGATATTATAACATTTTACCGATTATTTGCAAGGCAATTCTAATTTTTAGCTGCGGCAATTTTTTCTGCTAACTCTTCTAAATAAACCCATCTGTCCATTTTCTCTTCTAGCAGAGCTTCTGCCTGCTCTTTTTCTTTTGTTAATTCACCTAATTTCACGAAATCAGTTGCATTACTTTCAATTTCCTTTTCTAAGTTACTGATTTTATCCTCTAACTCACTTACTTCACTTTCTATCGTATCATATTCACGTTGTTCCTTATATGAGAACTTTGGCTTACGATTAGTATTTCTGTCAGACGAAGCAGAACCATTCTTAGTGCTATCTTCAGCCGAATCTTCGCCACCTTTTGTAACTTTTGACTTTTCATTACCTTTTAGTGAAACAACATTCTTATTCTTTCCACTGCCTTTTATTCCTGTTAAAGCATTTTCCCCCACTTCAACCTCATTCATTTCTTTTCTTAATACATAATCACTATAACCACCCTCGTACTGGTTAATAACTCCGTTACCCTCAAATGCAAATATTCTCTTAACTGTTCTGTCTAAGAAGTATCTGTCATGTGATACCTCTATTACAATTCCATTAAATTTATCTAAATAATCTTCTAATATTGTAAGTGTCGTAATGTCCAAATCATTAGTAGGCTCATCTAATATAAGAACATTTGGTGCTTCCATAAGAACTCTTAAGAGATTAAGTCTTCGTTTCTCACCACCTGATAACTTTCCGATAAGACTATATTGCTTCTCAGGAGTAAATAAGAATTTCTCTAACATCTGCGATGCTGTTACTGTTCCGTCAACAGTTTTGACATATTCAGCAGTTTCTTTAATGTAGTCTATTACTCTTATCGCAGGATTCATATAGGCAATTCCTGCCGATTCATCATTTTCTATCTCCTGTGAATAATATCCTATCTTAACTGTCTGTCCGACAACTAATTCTCCGCTATCCGGCTCAATTCTTCTAGCAATTATCTTCATTAATGTTGTCTTGCCACAACCATTATCTCCTATGAAGCCAATTCTGTCATTCTTAAGGAAAATGTAACTAAAATCTTTAAATAGGACTTTATCACCGTAGGCCTTAGAAATATTATGAAGTTCTACTGTGGTTCTTCCTAATCTTGATGATACGGAGCTCATCTCAACATTCTCCACCTCAGTCGGAGACTTCATATTTTTTAATTCTTCATATCTTTCTATTCTGGCTTTCTGCTTCGTAGAACGCGCCCTTGCGCCTCTCATAATCCACTCTAATTCATTTCTAAGGATAGATTTTCTCTTCCTGTCACTTGCAAGAAGCATATCTTCCCTTTCAGATTTCAGCTTAAGAAAACCTGAATAGTTAGCCTGATAACTGTAGATTTTACCTTTATCAATTTCAACAATCCTGTTCGTTACACTATCAAGAAAATATCTGTCATGCGTAACCATAATAATCGCACCTCGATAAGCCTTGAGATAATCTTCTAACCAGCCTGACATTTCATTATCTAAATGGTTAGTAGGCTCGTCTAAAATAAGAATATCTGCTTTTGATAACAATGTAGATACCAAAGCAACTTTCTTTCTCTGACCTCCTGATAAAGTCGATGTAACCGCATTAAAATCATTTACTCCAAGTTTCATAAGCATTGTCTTAGCATTACTCTCTATATCCCATTCTGACTCGACTTTAGATATATTCTGTCTTAATATACTCTCCATTATCGTCTCATTTTCTTTAAATTCAGGGTTCTGTGGCAAGTATCTTATCACAATATTATTAGCCTTAGTAATGCTTCCCTCATCTGCTTCTTCATATCCTGCAATAATCTTAAGTAATGTAGACTTTCCTGTTCCGTTTATTCCTATTACTCCGACTTTCTCATTCTCCTGCAGATAAAATGATACTCCATCAAGTAACGGTGTATCTGCAAATGTCTTTTTTATATTATCAACTGATAGAATATTCATTGTATTTCTCCATTTCTATGCATTTTCTCATAATTAATCCGTCGATCAAAACTATATAATACCAACTTCAACAGCCACAAATTCTTTTACTTTAGAACATATGTAATTTCAACAGTATTATAATTATATATCCCAGCTTTTTTAACACTATATCCCATAATATCATATTTTGTCTTAAATGTTAATTTTTCTTATACATTTGTCGATATGTTATATATGATTTCATCTAGAGATTGGAGAGAATTTATGAAAATTGATAGAAATACTTCCACCATTGTATCTGATACAACTAATCAGAATAATGTAAATAAGAAAAAAGATACTACTGCTAATACATCTGATACTAAGAATACAGCCTCTGCAAAAGATAATGGCTCAATATTTGCAGGCGACTTAAACCTTGGTTCTGACATTGATAATAAACGCAGGGAAGCACAGAATATTGCCCTTAATATTTTGGAAAATGCATTTAAAAGTGATAAGAAAATAGATGATGAAATTGAATCAAGAAATAATCATGTCAAAGAATTAAATGACCAGATTAACGAAGCAAATGATATGATTAACAATATTAATAAAGAGATGGACATTATCAAAAAAGGTTATAACATCGATGATGCCAGCGAAGAACAGGCTGACTATAAATTATTATTAAAAGAGAAAAATTCCCTTAGTAATTCTGAAATAACCCTGTCAGATGAAGAACAGGAACGCCTTGCTTATCTTCATGAACGTGGTCTTACTGATTACCAGAAAGAAATGCTTAATTTAGAAGCTAATAAAGGTATCTATAAAAAGGAGATTAAGGACTGTACAAAGGAAATCATCTCTGAAAATGCAATTGTACGTGGTATACATATTGAGCGTTTGAAATCTCATGATATGACCGATGCCCAGAAGAATTCCGACAAGGTTCTAGAAGCCTCTAATAAAGAAATTATCGGTATGCTGATAGAAGATTCCAAAGAAAGCATTGATAAGAAATTCGAAGATGAAGAAAAAAAAGCTGAAGATAAGAAAGAAGCTGAAAAAGAACTTGAACAGCGAATTGAAGCTGCCAAAACTGAACGCAATGGAAAAGCTGATTATAAAGATGACGATTTAGAAGAAATGTATAAATTAGATTCTACGCTGGATAATGTAGTTAACAGCCAACAAGATTCTACTATGGACGATGTTAAGAAGTCACTTACCCAGGTTATAAATGAATTAAATCTTACAGCTGATGATTTAAAAGGAGCTGTTATTGATAAAGATGTGTAATTACATATCCTTATGAAACATTTATTGAGCTATAGGACAGAACGTCTGATGTCTTGGATTAGTCATCAACACATTTTGTTCTATAGCTCATTTATTCTCTAATGTATAACTAAATATCCCGCCGCTATACACAATACTATCTGAATTATTGCAAATCTGTATACCGTATGTGTATTCGACCAGTTCCATACTTTTCTTACGTGGTCGTGAATTGGTGTTCTGACATTTGTAAGAATCTTAATCTTTAAGAACCTGAGTAATGATACTTTGATTAATCCTAAACCACCGTCTACTATCAATACGCCTGCAACTAATAAGTATAAAATAGGTGAACCCATCTTCAAAACTGCTATACTTATGAATAATCCCATTGCTCTTGACCCTGCATCACCCATTAACATTTTACTTGGTGTGGCATTAAACCATAAGTAACCTAAAATGCTTATAATGAACAATAAAATTGTATATGAAAATTTACTGTCCATACCTTTTATTAAATCTATAACATAGACAGATGATAATGTAATAATTGTAAGTGTTCCCGATAAGCCGTCCACACCATCTGAACAGTTTGTTACATTTATTGAAGCCCATACAAGAATTACTATCAATATTCCAAATACAACCGGGTTAATTGTCACATATTTATCAGCGCATGCAATAAATATTCTGTTATCATTAAAATTCAAAAATGTAATTGCTAACATTATTGCAATTATTAAATCTAAAATTCCTTTCTTATATTCTCCCCATGGTGACTTCGCACAATCATCAAGGAAGCCCGTAAGCATCGCTGCCACAACTAATATAAGATAAATTAATATCTCAACATTCATTTTGGCAAAAATAAGCGTTGATACAACATACACCAGAACGAACCAGAAGCCTGCTCCTCTTGGCTTACCTGCCGACAGCGAACCGTCATGTGCATAGGCACGCCCCATATCCTTTGGTAAAATTCTTGTGCATTTACTAAGCATCAGACACGTCATTGCAAATGCAAACAATATTCCGACAAATGCAACTGAACCGTAATCCAGACTGCTAAAAAAATAATTTATCATTGGTCTCTCCTTAAATATTTTTAATTAATTAGATATTGCATATGATAACACTTTTTCTTAAAGCAGGCTAGTATTTTATAAAATATTCTAAAGCTTTAAATATACTTCGCATTATCATAAACGTGATAATGAATTGATGATGAATTAATGAATATATTTATAATTAATCACGATGTATCCATTTAATAATTGCAGCACCAATTATAATAATATATCCGATAATACTATATATATCAGGTATCTGATTCAGGAATAAAAAGCCTAATATTGCTGCAAACAATACCTGTGAATAGTCAAATACTGAAATATCTTTAGCAGGTGCTTTAGCATAGGCCTGTGTAACCGTAAACTGTCCTGCTGCCGCACAGATTCCGGCAATCAAAAGATAAATCAACTGCATCAATGTCATTGGGTGGAAATCAAAAATCACAAATGGTAATGTTATAATACATGAAAATGTTGAGAAAAACATTACTATGACCGGACCTCTTTCACCTTGTTTACCTAATTTTCTTACAAATGTATATGCGGTTCCTGCTCCCAGACCTCCAATTGCAGCTACCACAGCAGGAATACATTTCATATCCAGAGTTGGTTTTACAACAAATAATGCACCGATAAAGGCTACAATAACCATACTCCACTCAAATCTGTTAGCATACTCATTAAGTATTAAAGCCGACATAATTATCGCAAAGAACGGTGCAAGTTTATTAAGTATATTGGCATCAGAAATATTCATATGGTCTATAGCATAATAATTACATATCAAACCGATAGTTCCGCATATTGCTCTCATTAGCAATGATGGAATACTTCCCTTCTTTATCTTAAATTTATCCTCCGTCCTTAAAAGCATTACTGCAGCCGCAAACATCGCAACAACATTTCTAAAAAAGCCTTTCTGCATAGTCGGTAAATCTCCGGCTTTCCTTATGAAAAAGCTCATACATGCGAAGAAAAATGCTGCCATAATTATGTACATAATTCCCTGATTCTTCTGTGACATTTTCATTTTTTCATCTTCTTTCCATTATTTTGCAATTAACATTTATCTAGTCTATTTTTTATGCCAGGTTCAAAAGGTCTAAACCCACATGAATTTAATGTATATTTATTTACAATTTATGTTTTATTATAGTTTTGGTTATTAAATTAGTAAAGTAATTATTTGTCTTTTATCAATAATGATTTTATGTTATTATGAAACTATATTTAAAAATTCACAAAACATTTTATCGAAAGGAGGATTAGATAGTTATATTTAATTCAAATATTTAATCCAAATATCAAAACATATGAATTATAATGACTATCTGAATTGTATGAATAAAAAGGAAATATCCGAAATCAAGAAAACATTAAACCCTGAGAATTCCGTTATTACAAGAATATGCGGCTGCTATATTGATGGTGAAAAAGAAATCAAGTTCAAATCTAAGGAGGCTTTTCATTCCCTTTCTGAAGAGGAGGCTTTTAAATATTTTGACATTTTTAAGCACTCACTTTCAGGCTCAATCGGTAAAAATCTTCTTAATATGGAATTTCCACTTGATGAAGAGAAAGCAGGCGGAAAGCAGGAATTTCTTCTTAAACTCAAAGACAGTGGGCTTGAAGATGATGAACTCTTAGATGAATTCTATCAAAAAGTTGTAGAGAATTATATTTATGCTTCAAATTACTACATAATTCTTATCCATGGCATCTATGATATTCCCGGTAAATCATCTGACGGTTCAGAGATGTTCGATGCTTCTGATAATGTCTATGATTACATTCTCTGCAGTATCTGTCCTGTTAACCTTGCCAAATCAGGACTCAGTTATGATGCTGACACAAACAGTATCGTTGAACGTGTAAGAGACTGGATTGTTGCTGCTCCCGCAAATGCATTCTTATTTCCAGCATTTAATGATAGAAATACTGATATCCACAGCCTTTTATACTATTCAAAGAACCCTGAAGAATTACAGTATTCTTTTGTAGATAATATTTTCGGTACAAATGCACCAATGACAGCCGAAAGCCAGAAAGAAACATTCAATAATATTATTATGAATACTCTCGGTGAAGATTGTGACTTTAATACAATCAAAACCATTCACGAAACTCTTAACGAAATGATAGAGGAAACCAAAGACGAACCTGAACCACTAATTCTTACAACCAATGAAGTTAAACACGTCTTTGAAGAAAGTGATATTCCTAATGAAAAACTTGAGGTTTTAGAAAAACAGCTTGATGTGGTCGCTGCCGAACAGCAATCTCCTACTTTCTTAGCTTCAAATGTAACAAATGTAAGGAAATTCAATATTGAAACTCCTGATGTTGTAATCAAAGTCAATCCTGAGCGAACAGACTTAGTCGAAACCCGTGTTATTGATGGTCGCCAATGTCTTGTTATTGCCGTCAATGACCATATTGAAGTTAATGGAATTACAATACGTGCTAATGTTAATGAAGATTAGTGATTATATTTTATAGTGATTAAATTCACAAAAATCGAGGAGAGTTTCGTGATTGAAACTCTCCTCTTGTGTTCATATGTGAGTTATAGGTAACAGATAATTGCAAAGATTTATATTCCAAAATGGCCTATTTCATACCAGCCTTTCTTAATTTTTCTGAACTGTATCCCGTTACCATACCAGGATTTAATTTCTTTTTTTGATTTTTTATAATCTTTGGTATAAATTACTCCATACATTTTCGTTTCATCCTGCCAAAATATAATATAGTAATCTGTTACCCACAAGAAATCATAGTGTCCCTTATATGAAGTTTCACATATTTTTTTAAGAGATTCTTTTTCCTCTTCACTCATATTAACTTCTTTACCAGTATCATTTTCTTTTAACTCATATGTTTTGTCATCAATAACTAAAACTAACATTTCAGAATTATTTTCTCTATCATAATACTTAAAAAGCATATCCTTTATTAATGTATAGTCTTTAGATACTGAATCAAAATCTTTTATATATAGTGTCTCTCTAAACAAAAAAGTCTTAATAAGAAGAAAGATAATGAGAAGAATTAACAGACTAATAACTATTTTCCTTTTTTTCATTTTACACGCTCCACATTTTCACCATATTTTTATTGCTTCGTATATTTCATTTCTACCATAAAAGATTTCATAATATTAATTTCTCCCATAACCACCAAAAATGGTTGTCATTAGGTCAAGTAAAATGACCTAGTATTAACTATACAAATATAAATGCATTACAGAAAAAAACACAAACGAACTTCCAAAAAGAATTACAAAAAATAACCACTCTGTAATCACTTTCTTTGAAACAAATTTTTCGTGATTACTTTTTTTGACATATATGGTATACTTTTTTTCTTCCTTAAGCCAGCCAATATGTGAACTGCTTTCAGCATTATAGTGGTAAACACCATCTATTTCATATTCAAATATTCCTTGGCATGCTCGAGTAACATTTAAAATTTCCTTACAGGTACCAACCGTTTTTATGGTATTTATTTTCTTAGACAAATACATAATGACAAAATATAATAAAAAGAATCCTGAAATTACAATTTCGCCAATCATTTTTTCTCACTTTCATTCTTATAAATTCTAAGAAACTATCTTTCCATCTTTTATTTCAATTATTCTTTTACACTGTTTTGCAATCTCCATATCATGAGTAATTATTATGACTGTCTTACCATTATCATTTATTTTTTTAAAAACATTCATAATCTCCTGCCCTGTTTTCGTATCAAGTGCACCTGTCGGTTCATCCGCTAACAAAATCTCCGGTTCATTAACTATTGCCCTTGCTATGGCTACCCTTTGTTTCTGTCCTCCTGATAATTTATTAATAGGTTTACTCTTTAAATCTGCAATTCCTACTTTCTCTAATGCACTTTTTACCTTATCCTTTTTATTTTTAACACCTTTTGTAAAATATAATGGAATCATTACATTCTCTTCAACGGTATATTCATCTATTAATGCAAAATCCTGCATTACAATACCTATTTCTTTATTTCTTATCTCTGCTTTCTTCTTGGCACTTACACCACTTATATCTTTACCATTCATTTCATATGTTCCTTCTTCAAAATCATCTATACAGCCAATTATATGCATCATTGTTGATTTACCTGCACCTGATTTACCTATTATTGCAACAAGTTCTCCCTTGTTTATCTCAACATTCACTTTATCAAGCGCATAGAACTCATTACTTTTCTTCTTATTGTATATCTTTGATATTCCTTTTAATTTAATCATAGCTAACCTCCATTTTCATACTACTTTAGTTTTCTCTTAAAATATCAATCGGTGTATTATCTCTCATTACATTAGCTGCCATAATAGCTGATGCTATTATCGTTAAAATGCACATACACATCATAATAATCACCTGTATAAAACTGATATTTGCAAATATTTTACCAAATAACATATACTCATTATGTATAATCAGCATTACTATTCCAAGTATCATAGCCAGTACACTATTAATTGACATTTCTATAATAGTTAAAATCGTTCCACCTGACCATTTCATACCACATATAAACAGTTTGCCATAATACTTACTGCTTCTCGCTGTTTTTACGGCTGACATTCCCATTATACATAAGCATATAAGTATAAAGTCAACACTAATTAATGGAATATATTTCGCATATATATTTTTTTCTTCTCTATCTGATAATTTCTTCATTCTTTTTAAGGAAACTTCTTTATCAAAAGCCAGGTCATATCCATTAGATGCATCTAAACCATTTTCCATTACAACATCCTGATTATAGTACATTGAATCTTTTGATATATTATCTTTATATTTGACAATTACATTTGAATAGCCTATGTCAGGTTTAATTCCGCTATTCTTTATCTGTGATTGAGTTGTAATGAGTTTTACTACCTGTAATTGTTCATAACTATATACTGTAAATAAATCATTTATACTCATATCTGTATTCAACTTTCCACCCGTTACACATAATTTCTGTCCCTCCATAATCTTACCACATATATGTATTTTTATATTCTTTTCTCCATCAGGTGTTACAATGGCTGCATTAATAGTATCTCCTGTTTTAATACCATAAGGGTTATCTGATATAACACCATGAAGTACTCCGGAATCATTTGATTCTTCTACCCATCTTCCCTCACTTAAAATAGGTTTCATATATTTCTGCATTCTCTCATTGTATATTGATGTGCTAAGAACAGAATGTATATTATCAAAACATTCAATTGATATTTCGCTAATTGCCATAATCTTATCAACATCTTTAAGCTCATTTATATATTTTTCTTTAGCAAATGAAATGAATTCTCCCTTCTTTCCAATATAACCTTTAGCATATCTATATGTCTTTGTCTGAATCGTTAATGTACTTATAAGAATAGTTGATGATATAATCATAACAGCCAGAATTACAACAGTAAAAAAATTAAACCAGAAATTTCTAAAATATTCCTTAATTCCCAATCTAAACATTATTTTTCCCTCCTTCGTAGCATATTCATGATATTCGAATCTGAATATATATATGTAATCACAGAAGTTACTATCAGCATGCATACAAGATATATTAATGCCAACTTCGCATATGCATTGAACGTATATATCTTAGTTTCAAGCTCGTACATCTTCTTAACTACGATATTTTCAAATGCTAATTTAAATAGTATCATTCCAGATAACAAAGTGACTACACTCACTATTAATATCTCAGCTTCATTTATAATAAAGAGCTGTATTCGTCTTGCTCCCGTAAGCCCAAATACTGCCATCTGTTTTCTTCGTCTGCTTATTATATATCCATACAATAATCCCGTATCTAATGCCATTGCAATGCCTATTATAATTGCGAAAAGCATTATTGAATTTATCGACATCAATTCTTCTGCATCCTTTAGAGGAAATTCCTCTACATGAATTTTATCTCCAAATGTACCCTCTAAAGTATTTTTAAATTTTAAGTAATCTGTCTGTCTTGGTAATTTTCTAAAACCTATTGTTATCATATCTATCTCTGCATCATCAGGATATCCCAAATATGACACTTCAATCATCTTACGTGTATCATCTGAAAGTGCACTAAGTCTTCCAATAATGTTATATTCCCGGTATTCTGTTCCTACTTCACCAACTTTTTTTCCTTCTATAATAATGACTTTAGAACCATTTCTAATCTCTTCTTCCTCAAAAAATCTCCCCTCTTTTATTCCCATATTTTCTCTTATAGATTTAGCAAAACCATATTTTCCATCTCTATATTCGTTATGAATCTGCCATATTTCATCATCATATCCACCAAATATAAAGAAATAGTCCATTCTATTCTGCACTTCTCCAAATATTTCTTCAAAACATTCTCGGCACTCATTCATCGTAGGCTCTTGTCCGTCTTCAAAAGAGGCACTCAATGTATAAGTATTAATTGTCAGTTCCTGTTTAGATGCATCATAACTTGTATATATTCCATACACAAAATATATTATATTTACAGCAATAAGTTGTGAACATATCAATAGTATAAATAATCTATTTTTCTTAAGTAATTTTCCTATGTTTTTCAAAGATATTTTTATCATAATTATCTCTCCTTATTATATACACTATCTACCTTGATATACTCTATATTCTCCGGATTAATCTCCTGTATATACGAAGAATTTATAAATTTTCCTTCAGGTATTTTCTGCACTATACTCTCTGTTTCATTTTCATACACAAAGAATATCTTATCATAATCAGCCTCATTAAAATTATTTAAACTTTCATCTTTAATATTAAAAATGTATATTTTTATCGTATCTTCACTTATACATTCATATAGTTTTTTTATTAAATCATAAGTTTTTTTGTCGTTTACGCATATAGCTATCCTTAGCATTTATATCCACCCTGCTTCCTTATATTTTATTTAATTCCTGAACCTTATCATCTGTACCCTTTTTGCATCTTTTGTTTTTTTATTAATTTATCCCTATTTTATATTAAGTTTTCAAAGTTCATTTTCGACATTTAATGACCAAATTATACCATAACTTATAATAAAGGTAAATCTTTAGTTTTTTCTTATACTTTCATCATAACCTTTTTACCAATATCACTTTCTTTTAACTGTTAGAATCTAAAAAAGAGAAACTGACACTTTTCAAAGTGCAATTTCTCTTTTTATTATATTTTCCTATAATGATTAATTTTTGTAATTCTTAATCCATTTTCCATCTGAGCCAACATAATATATGTCATTGTCAACCCATTCAGAAACAGCCATTGTTCCATCGGCCTTTACATAGTATTTTCCGGCTATCCATTTAGATGTCTGCATTACACCGTCTTTGTCCAGATAATACCATTTATTATTTGTTCTTATCCATTTTGATGTCACCATTACACCGCCTTTGTCCAAATAATACCATTTATTATTTGTTCTTATCCATTTTGATGTCACCATTACACCGTCTTTATCCAGATAATACCATTTATTATTTGTTCTTATCCATTTTGATGTCAACACTACACCATCTGCATCGAGATAATACCATTTGCCATCAATGTTTTTCCAGCCTGTCTTTAATTTAGGAATTACTGTTATGTCAGTAACTTCATCACAATGTTTACAATGTCTTGATTTAATACCCTCTTCCTTTGAAGTTGCCGGTCTGTCAACTGTATATTCATCTGAGAATTCATGTTCACCAGCCTCAAATGTATATGTTATGGTTGCATATTCAGAAGCACAATATTCATCTGTTTCTTTTAATCTCTGGTAGATAGTATATTCTTTTCCGTTTTCTAAACCTTTAAGTTCATTACTATCCTGCCAGTTTTCTCCGTCAAGACTATATTCATAACCTTCTTTAACTTCTAATATAATTGTTGAACATGTCTTATCTGTAACAACCGGTGAAGCTATATCTGTTACTTCTGATGCTTTTTTAATTACTACTTTAACATCTATTGATGTTCCTAAACATAATTTTGTACCGTCTAAAATTGCTCTAAGTGTATAAATACCACACTCAGATGGTAATTCTTCTAACAAATTATCATTTGCATCATACCATTCAAATATTAATTCAAACCTCCAGTTTGAATCAATTCTTGCATGATTCATCAATTGAAATTCTTCTTCTGTCGGTTCACTAACAGCATTTCCTGTATAAATAACTTTTTCAGGATAACTTACATTCTTTATCTCGTACTGTTCAAATAACTGAACCGGACCATTAATTTCATCATTCGATTTGATTATTTCACCTGTTCGTTCGCCCCATGTCACATCATATTTATCTTCAGTTTCATTATATGTATATGCATATCCGGATGTTATATTATAAGGTTTAATTCTTTCTCCTAAAACATCTGTGATGTCACCATTTACAATTTCTATATTATTAGCAACACCTTTATATAATATGCTTTCCAAATCTGTTATTGTTAATTTGTTACATTCAAAATATGAATATGCTTTGCTTGTCTGAATAAATTTTGCACATGTAATATTATTAGCTAACAGTTCTCCTGAAAGATTTAGTACATCACATGTAATACTAATATATGGCATATATACTTGTGTATCAGTAATGGTTAATTCATTTATTGAAACTTCAGTATTCTTTGTTGATAATCCTTTTATCGCACCACCTGAAGCAAGTGAAACTGTTTTCCATGTAAGCTTATCATTAAGTGGTCCAGTAATTTTCAATATGCCTCCATAATTCAAATTTATTTCGTCCATATTGCCTATTGTCTCTACCGTAATCGTAGAACCTAATTCAGCCTGTATATTCTTGCTTGATAATTCTTTAAATGTTAATGTCACACCACTAATAGCAGCTAAATTACCTGTAATCTTAACTCTCATTCCAGGCGCTGATATGCTGCTGCCTGACTGTGCATCTATTGAAGTCCATGTTACGTAGTCATCTGACGTACCTTCAACAATAATCTTTCCTCCATTTTTTAATATAATATTTCCCATATTTCCTATATTATTTACTTTTAACATTCCTGTATTTGAAATATTTAAATCTCCACCCATAGTTATATATTTAAATATAGTTTCTACTCCTTCAAATGTTGCACCTTCTGTTACTGTAAGGCTTAAATCAGGTGCAGTTATTGTACCGCCACTATTTATTAAGATTGATTTCCAAGTTGCTATACATTCGTTTTCTACATTAATTTTGCCGCCATAATAAACAGAAACAGCTCCTCCGATATTTCCTATCGTCTTTAATGTTAATACTACTGACTCCATAGCAACTAAGTTTCCACCTACAGTTAAAGCTTTTAATGTAAATGAACTATGCTTAAATGTTGCATCGTCTGTTACTGTAAGGTCTAAATTAGGTGCATCTATTTTTCCACCCGAATCTGCCGCAAGCGACTTCCAAGTTGCTTTATGTTCTGACTCATCAGATAACATAAGTGAACTACCATTATTTACTATTACATCTGCTAAATTTCCAATATATTTTACATTTAATATACCACTATCAGTTACTGTCAAATTGTCAGCTTTTTCTATAGCAGCTAATTTAACAGTTGATGATTGACAACACATAACATCACCTGTAGAAGTTACTTTAACACTTATTGCATCTAACGAAGAAATACCTCCAGCATAAAAACTTCCAACCGTAATATTACACTCTCCCACAACAGTAACCTTGCCTGAGTATGTAATAGTGAAATCTCCATCCACATTTCCTATTGTATATGTATCAAGATTTCCGCTAGATGTTACATTTAATGTACCTTTTCCCTGAATATGTCTTAGCTTGCAGGAATATGTATAGTCCGAACTTCCATATCCTATTTCAATATTTCCATTTGAATTAATTGATAGATTCGGTGCAGTAACTACACTGCTGTAAACAGTCTGGAATTCATTGACATTTATGGAAATAAGCTTTTCATCATTCTCTCCCTGAGAAGGTATTACTCTTTCTTCATCTCCGACAGTAGCATATGAACCATTTTTCACAATAAACTTATCAAGATCACCCAATGTATCAAATACTGCATTAGAACCTGACTCTATATTTAATGAACCACCTTCCCAGCTCTTTGCCCAAAAATTCATACCTACGAGCTTAAGATTTTTAGGATAATTCAAAGCATTGCTTAAATCACCTGTAATTTTAGTTGAAGCTTTACCAATATCAATACTCGTTCGACTAGTAAACGTTAATGTACTTCTTTCACTTCCTGTAACTCTCTCAACATCTTCCACAACAATATTTTTCACATCTGTTATAATTTCAAAACTTACATTGACATTACTTGCAGATGCATCATGTATAGTACGTTCACTTGCATCATATCCAATATACAGATTATTATTTGAAATTAACTCATCTTGTGTTAATGCCATAAATGTATCTTTTGTATAATTACCAATTACATAGCCATTATCGCCAATCCATATGTCACCTTCCGGTACAGTTGTTGAAATGTCTATTGTTGCAGTTGTATCCTGAAGTGTATATATTCCTTCTGATTCACCAGCACCTGTTACATTATTAATAACAACACTTGCTGCTTTATTAATAATTTTAAATTTGGCTCCGCTTGCCACATCGAATGTAAGTTCATAATATTCTACATTCTCCGGTCTGCTTTCTGTAGCAGAACTTTTCACCCATTCATTATTTTTTTCATCATAGGTTTCTAAATAAATGAGATTGTTTCCACCTTTTATGTCTCCACTTATTTTCAAGACAACCTGATTTTGGATTTCAGTATCGCCTTCTTCGCCTGAACCTGTATCTGTTTCAGCTGCCATTGAATGTGTTGCAAATCCTGTTAATACAAGCCCTGCAATCATAGTCATCATACATAGCAAATGTATAAATGACTTTTTAAACTTTTTTTGTTTCATAAACTTCCTCCTTTTTATTGTATGTTCTCTTAGAATTTACCAATCAATTAATTCTTCAATTAATAATTTCTAAAATACATTTGTTTTTCCCGAATTATTCTAAACCCGGAATTTTAACGTTTTCATAATTTCCACCGTATTTTATTTATTTCAACCTAACAAGAATTATATAAGTATTTTGTCGTATCGTCAATGGATTTAGTGCCTTTTGTCATTTTTAGGACGAATCGACAGTCCTTTAGGATTAATCGTCATTCTTTATTCATAATAATAAAGAATGTCGCCTGCGACATTCTCCACCTGTGGCGGGTTGCGATAGCAACATTTTCTGCTCCGCCGCAGTGTGATCCTCGCGGAGCGATTTTGCTTACCAGGACAATTTCAACGAAATTTCCTGGTAAGTAAAAAAATTGCCGGAGAGCAATTTAACTATGTCTCTCCGGCATTTTTCCAAAATAAAGCATCAATGCTTTTTCTGCATCATTACTATTCCTTGCAAATTCTATCTCTTCAATGTTAAATAATATACATCCACAATGTCCTTTAAAAGTAGGAAAACATATTACTTTAAGATATCTGTCTATTTCAGGACTGTAATCGATAATCTCTAATTTCTTGCCATATAGCGTTGCCTGCTCATAACTCCTTAACCATTTCGAATCCATATTACTGAAAAGGCTTCCAAACGATTTGCCTATTAAATCATCAAGCGGAATCTTTTCAAGTCTTGCAAGCTCCCTGTTTCCATATCTGAATATCCAGTCTACTGCATGAAATTCATCATTAAATATCATCTCAATATCAGCAAATGCAAATGGCATATGTTCATAACTCTTATAATAATTACGATATTCTTCATAACTTTTCGGCACATTATCTTCTGAAAAACTGCCTATAATTTTCTTTTGTTTTCCCGAGATTTCTTCTTTTATTGCTTTCTTTTTACGAATAACATAATCAATTGCTTCACCATTTGACAAATATATTCTGTCGCTGACTTTGTAGACTGCAATAGCTGAAACCATCGTGCTTCTATGAACTATGACAAATCTATCCTCCAACTCCTGCTTTATGTTTTCTAATGTGGTTCTTATATGATATATATTATCATCTAAAGTATGAACATCTGCAATATTTCTATTCATTGTTATGTAAAGTATATCATTTATATTAACAACTACTTCTTTTTTACTATGCAATAGTATTAAACAGCCATCTTTTACCTCTTTTAAAGAATAATTTATATTTTTCATACTAATCCTCATTTCTGAGCGATTTATTGCGAAGAGTCGAAAAGAAATTTCTGCAGGTGATTTCTCTTCTGCCATAATGGCTATTTGCTTTCGCTCCGAAACAAATAGCTGTGTAAAAAAATAGCATCAGCATTTTTTTACACTTATATCTCCTCGTAATACATTTTCGAAATTAATTATTTTATTTTCAAATTACTGCTTCCACCTACAATTATTCCAATATTACCAGTTGATTCACCATTTGTCAAAGTTCCATTATAATCTACTGATGTTATTGTAATGACATTATTATTTACCTCAAAATTACCATTCCATTTATCCTTTAATTCCACATTTTCGCTAAAAGTTATCTGTGTCTTCCAGCTTCCACAAGTCTTGCCTGAATTATTCGTAACTGTTATCTCATATTGATAATATGTCTTGCCATCTGCCTGCCACGAATTCACAATCTTTGCCGAATTTCCTATATTTACCATACCATAAGTTGTCTGGTTACCACCTTGCGACTGATTGGTATTTGATTGATTATTATTTGATTGGTTGTTATTCGAATTACCATTATTTTGTGACTGTCCATTATTACCTGACTGATTCTGAGATTGCTGATTATTATTTGAAATATTTCCTGCGTTTTCAGGTAAACTCAACTGTCCTGTCATTAATTTTAAGAACCATTTACCACATTCACTAAGGTCATTTACCGTAAATCCGCTGAATTTATTGCAAGCTGAACTTATGAGCGACGAGGTTTCATTTTTATTAGACAGATTCCAGATAACATAACTAATCTGATTATCATTTAGCATCTTAATCCATTTACCTGACTGCTCCTCATCAATACCACCATTTCCTGAAGCATCACATATTCCAAATTCAGATACAAATACAGGTAATCCGGCATTTACAGCATTCTGCACCTTCTGCCTCATATCATCTCTATGTGTTGCTGCATAGAAATGAAATGTATACATAATGTTTTCATATCCTGTTATCGAATCAGCAAGTGCCTGGTCTACATATTGCGACCAATTAGGTGTTCCTACTAATATCACTGCATCTTTGTCATATTGACGTATTACCGGAATAATTTCATTTGCATAATTCTTAATATCCTGCCAGCTCGTACCACCATTTGGCTCATTGCAGATTTCATATATCACATTGTTATTTGCAGCATATTTAGATGCCATTTCATTAAAGAACTGTTTTGCCTCGCCTATGTATGTGTTAGGATTACCGTCTGATAAAATATGCCAGTCAATTATCACATACATTCCATTATCTGTTGCATATCTTACACCCTTATCAATCAGATTCTTAAGATAATTCTTATCTCCTCCTGTACAATAACCATTATATTCGGCGGTATACATTGCAAGTCTGATTACATTTATCCCGAAATTATTATGTAATTCTTTAAAACATTCGGCATTAATATAATCCGGAAACCATGCTATTCCATGTGTACTTATGCCTCTTAATTGTACGACATTTCCTGCTGCATCAGTAAGCTTAGAGCCTGTTACTTTCAACCTTCCACTTGGATTAGTTACAACATTTCCCACTACCTGATTATTATTGTTATCAGTCTGTTCTGTCTTTGTTTCATTATTATTTTCCCTGTTATCTCCTTCTTTATCCTCTTCATTATTATTTTTCGAACTATCATCTTCCTGCGGAGCCTTAGAAGTTTCATCAGACTCTTTAGGCGTTGTAATCTCCGTATTTTTGACTGCATTTTCACCACCTGATGCATTACCACCTGATGCCGTTACACTTCTTTGTCGGTTTAATAATAGAATGGTTATAATAGCAACAAGAGCAACTACAACTATAGCTGCTAAAATTACTTTTTTCTTATTTTCCTTAATAGACCGCCAGATTACACCCATTGTTTTTCTCAATTTATCCTGCATTTAATTCACGTCCTTAATATGTTCTTTTTATCCGTTACCTTATAAATATCGGCATAAAATCATCTGAATCTGAGCAGACAAAACCACCAATTTTTCCAACAACGTCTCTGAATATTTTCTCCATATCTTCTCTGTGTTCTGAATCTGTTTTTATACCATATATTACATTTACATTATGAGTATCAAGGAATTTCTTATCATCCACATCTCGGAACATAGAAAGTTTTTCTATGTCTATACTTGATTTCTCACCAAGTTCAATTTCTATAACATCGGCTGCCTCCCAGAATTCTATCTTATTCTTCGCCACCTCACTGATAGCCTCATATAAATCTCTGCTGCCGATTTCATTAGTGTTCATATAATAACAATCAATATATGATGATTTTTTTGTATTTTTTGCTTTTTTGTTTTTCATACTAATCCTCATTTCCGAGCGACTTTGTCGAGAGGAGGCGATGAGAAATTCGCTAAAGCGATTTCTCATCTGACATATATGCTAATTGTTTTCGCCCCGAAACAATTAGCTGTGTGAAAAATAATCGCATCAGCATTATTTTTCACACTATTCTCCTATATTCTTCACTACTTATTCAACACAATATCCATAAATTCCTGCAACTTGTTTGTCACATATTTATCTTTATGAATTATTAACTGAAAATCTCTTTCTATTTTAACATCCTTAATTCTTATTGCACATAGTTCATCATATCCTGTTATCAGACTTGGTGATAAAATCGTTACACCAATTTCTGATAACACAGCATTTATAATTGCCTGCGTATTATTACAGTTCCATATTACATTTGCTTTTAGATTATCTTTACTTTCGATTGCCTCATCTATGATTGTTCTTGTTCCACTGTCTTTCTCCCTTAGAATCAGAGGATATCTTAAAACTTCCTCAAGATTAACACGTTTACGTCCTGCCAGCTTATGATTCTTCTTGCATATAAACATCATCTCATCTTTCATAAATGAAATAGAACGTATATCATCATTTGTTACCCGTCCCTCTACAAGCCCGACATCTAACTTGTTCGACAACACAAGTTGTATAATATTTCTGGTATTGGAAATGTCTACATTAGATGAATGTCCTGAAAATTGATTAATATATTCCGGCAACATACATGTACCAATTGTTACGGTAGCGCCAATTCTTACAGGTGAATTATCTTCATTTGAGCCAATCTGCCGTTCCATATCCTCTGCAATACTTAACATTTTTCTTGCATACATATATAACTTTTCGCCTTCTTTAGTAATATAGATTCTCTTATTAAGACGTTCAAATAATACGACCTTATATTCCTTTTCTAACTCGGATATTGCACCACTGACCGTCGGTTGTGTAACAAATAATTCTTTTGAAGCGGTACTCATACTCCCTGTTTCTACAACTTTTACATAAATCTCTAAATGCCTTAGGGTCACTGTCTCCCTCCTTTCTAGCATTTTAGTCACTATGATAAACTTTATATAGGTTTTTACTTATATATATTATAATTATTATATATTTTACTTATTAAGTCAATAGCTGTATTATTGTTTTCGGAAAATTAACAGAATAGCGAGGATTAGCATAAAAATGAATATTAATACTTCTAACGAAAATGCATCATCAAAACCAAAAATGCTGTGGCAATTATTTATCTCTATGTTTACTTTAAGTGCATTTACATTTGGTGGTGGATTTGTAATTGTATCTCTTATGAAGAAAAAATTTGTTGAGGAATTAAAATGGTTTGATGAAGATGAAATGCTTGATATAACAGCCATCTCCCAATCATCTCCCGGCCCAATTCCCATTAATGCCTCTGTAATTATCGGTTACAGAATGGCGGGTATATTAGGTTCCATAATTGGAATAATCGGGACTTCACTTCCACCTATGATAATAATTTCCATTGTAGCTATTTTCTATAAACAATTCTGTGCCAACAAAACAATTGCAATTGCCCTACAGGTAATGCGTGCAGGTGTTGCCGCTGTAATCTTTGATGTGGTACTTAATCTTGCTAAAAATGTCTGCAAGACCAAAAAAGTTCTTTACATAGGTCTTATGATTATATCATTTATTGCAGTGTGGTTTTTCGATATTAGTGCAATGCTTATTATATTTACATGTCTTATAATCGGTATTATCAATGCATTAACCGATACCATTAAAGCAAAACATTTAAAATCTGATACTACGAAAAGAGGTGCTAAATAATGTTACTCTTAAAAATGTTTATAAGCTTTATACAAGTTGGTTTATTCTCAGTTGGTGGTGGATATGCTGCTATCCCATTAATCCAGAATCAGATTGTGGAGATTCATAAATTAATCACTATGTCTGAATTTACAGACCTTATTACTATAGCAGAAATGACACCAGGTTCAATATCTATCAATGCAGCTACATTTGTAGGTACAAAATTATCTGGACTTCCGGGTGCAATTATCTGCACAATTGGTTGTATACTCCCATCATTTATCATATGCTCAATACTTGCAAGATTTTATTATAAATATAGGAACTTAGGTGCAGTACAGACTATTCTTTCTGCTCTCCGTCCTGCTGTAGTTGCATTAATTGCTTCCGCAGGATTATCAATACTTCTGCTTGCTCTATTTAATGCAGATAAACATGGTATTTCACTAGGTAACTTCAGATATGTTGAAACATTGCTATTTGCCGGTGCATTGATTTTACTTAGAAAATTTAAGTTAAATGCCATAACCATTATATTTGGCACAGGTGTTATAGGAACATTAATATATACATTTGTATTATAGATACATAGAAAATATCAAAACTACCTTTTATGATAAATCTTTCAAACTTCTCACATACATATTATAATTAAATTATCTGTATTAAGTAAATTTGCATATATAAATATCGAAACTTTTGTAAGAATTGCTAATTTGTAAGTTATCTTTTTCGGCTCTTTTGATGATTTGAGTTCATTCAATGCCATACACTTAAACCGATGTGTTCGTCTATGCCACACACTTGATTTATGACGTATCGTGTGCAAGTTATATGCCGTCAGATGCAAAAGGTCGGTGCAGTAAATCACCGTTCAAGCGAAGCACGTTTGATTAGCTGCACCGTAATAGACTTTGCAGATGACGGCATTTACTTGCACTAGATAAAGGAATTATGAAAGCGTGTGTCATAGACGGACATCTCGGCTTAAGTGTATGTCTGTTGAATGTACACAAAATTTGAGCCGAAAAAAGATATCTTACAAATTTACACAATTCTTACAAGGTGTTTCAATATTTATATATATCAAATTTACTTTAACAAATAAATATAAGCTACATATGTATGTGAGAATTTTGAATAAATTATAATAAAAATTGCACCAATTTATTCTATGTACTTATAATGTTACATAAAATAACTAGTGCAATTATTTTAATCTTTCAATTACTTTTTCATACGTCTTTTTATATAATCTTCGATAGCATCAACTGTCTCTTCTATTCCTAGCTTGCTACTGTTTATTGAAAAATCGTAATTTCTTGAGTCACCCCATTTACCTTCACAATAGTAATTGTGATATGCCTTACGTTTCTTATCCTTATGAATAATCAGCCTTCGTGCTTCTTCTTCTGACATATCATGTAATTGAGCTATACGTTTTATCTTTTCAGACATATCGCCAAGAATAAATATACTTATCAAACCAGCATAATCTTTTAACATTGTCTCTGAACATCTTCCTACAACGACAAAAGATTCACCTGCCGAAGCCTTATTCTTAAGATAATCAAACTGCATATTTGCAATGTTTTGTTCAGGTGAATTACTATATCCATTTACAGTTCTCGAAAAAATTTTATTCTTTGGAATTTCATCATATTTCTCAAGTTCTTTTGCATTAACATTCTTCTCAGAAGCAATTGCATCTAATAGGTTATGGTCATAAAATGGCAAATCAAATCTCTTAGCTAATTCTTCAGCAATAACATGACCACCACTTCCGAATTCCCGACCAACTGAAATAATAATCTGTTTTTCCATACTAATCTCCATTCCGCAGGCTCAAACTGCCGGAGGAACCGCAAGCTAAATACCAGATTTAGCTCTGCGATAGATGCTATTTGTGGCGCCCGCGGCACAAATAGCTGTGTAAAAAACCAGATATCAATCCGTATTTTCACACTACTCCTTATCCGTACTATTTAAAAGTAACGAACTAATATAAATACTGTTGAAATAACTAGTACCATCATAGTTGCAGGAACTGCTGATTTGCAATATTTACCCCAGCCTACAGGATGTCCCGCCTTAGCTGCCACTGATGTTCCAACAACATTTGCTGATGCTCCGATTGGTGTAGCGCTACCACCAATATCTGTTCCCATTGACAATGCCCATGCCAATACTGCCAGATTTGCACCAGATGCAATCGAAAGATTCTTAATTACAGGAATCATAGTTGCCGCAAATGGAATGTTATCTATGAATGCACTTGCAAATGCAGATATCCAGATGATTATTACAACCATCATCTTAACATTTCCACCACTGATTTTCTCAATAAAATTAGCTATGATTTCTAACACACCCGTCTGTTCAAGTCCGCCAACAACCATAAACAAACCAATAAAGAACAGAAGTGTTTTATAATCAATTCCTTTTATCAGTGATTTAATAGACTTTCCTGCGACTAATAAAGTAACTATCGCAATAAACATACCAATAAATGCAACCGTAAGTCCTGTCTGAGCATGTGTTACTAATAATATTATAGCACAAGCAAATATAATACAACTAAAAATAAATCTTTTTTTGTCAGTAATCGCATCTTTCGGATTTGGATATGTACTTTCATCTATATGTCCAATAGCTACTTCACTTGCTTTAAGCTCTTTTCTAAAACAGAAATAGAAGAATATTACTATAGCAATAAGTGAAATTCCTGCTATCACACCTGTATTTGATATAAAATCTGCAAATGAATAACCTAATGATGTACCAATAATAATGTTAGGTGGATCTCCACACATTGTAGCCGAGCCACCTAAGTTGGCGCAAAATACTTCTGCCAATATCATAGGCACCGGATTGAATTTCAATAAACCTGCTAACTCAACAGTTACAGCAGCAAGGAAAAGTATTACCGTTATACTGTCAATAAACATTGCAAGAACTGATGACATAATCATAAATGTCAAAAATATAGGAATAACCCTGTAATGTACTGCTTTGGCAATTGTCATACACAACCAGCGGAAGAAACCTGCTTTCGCCATTCCCTCTACCATAACCATCATTCCAAGTATAAATATTATGGTTGCCCAATTAATACCACTTGAACTTTCTGTTGCCTCACCTGACTGATACCAGAAATCTAATGTAAATATTCCCTTAACATTCAATGTCTCAATAATCGCATGCATGCTATGCATACATCCCCCTAACACTATACCTATGGTTGCAACACCGCACACCAGAGTAACTATGTGTCTTTCGATTTTGTCCATAATTATAAGGACAAACATCAGTAAAAAAATTGAAACTGCAACTATTTTTGCTATCATTTTTATATACCGATTTATCACGGAATACGTGATATTGCCCAACTAAAAAGTGAAAATATCTGGGTCTTATCCTTTCTTTAGTATCTTTTTCACCTTTTATAAATTCACAAAAATAATTCGCCTAACTTCTGCCAGGCGACATCTTTGTCATTTATATGTTTCTTCTTATTTATTATATATACCTGATTTCCTAAACAGATATGAATTTTAACACTTATGTTGTGATTTTTCAAGTAGATTTTCAATTTCATTTTTTAGACATTTTTTTGTCCTATTTCACTAATTTACTTTTATTATACTTATTTTATAATCTGTGTTAGAATGAAGCTATATTTATTGTGATTAAAATGTAGATTTTTAGTCTCTTTAATCAGTCTTAATGTAAATGTAGAATATCCATATTATTATATATAAATAAAATTACTATTGGTTTTATATATTAACATTTAATCTAAACCATACCCTAAAGGAGTTATTCGAAATGAAACAGAAACAGAAATATGATGTAAATATATCACTTTTATTTATCTTTGGAATATCATTTCTTGTATGGGGGATTTATCTGGCTATAACTGGTTTTATTAACCGTCAGGGACTAAAGCATATGACTGTAATTTCTAAAAATACATCTGACTATAATCTTTCTAATATTAAAAAAGGCGATTATATTAATTTCTCGTATATTAATATGTCAGGTAGTATAGATTCTAATACCGAAACATTTTTCCCAATTTGTTCAGTAGATGCCACTATGTACTCTTTATCTGATATTGAATCATATTATTATGCAGTGAATTTTTCTTCTTCTGATAAATATTATGTATTAAAAGTAGGCAATAGTTGTGATGATTTCAACGATTTTATAGACCATAACTCTACTTATTCTTCACAACAAAATATTAAAAAGTTTACATATGATTTTTTATCATCACAGACTTCTTCTGATTTACAGAAAAAATCTTTTACTGTAAAAGTTGTTAAACCATATGCCATGTATGACTCTTTTTGTGATGACTTTAAAGATTTTGCAAAGGAGGTTTCAGACACTTCAGATTCTTTAACTCCTCCATCTTTATCTCTTAGCACAAAATATATGTTAGAAATGGTAGATGTACATAAGGAGCGTCAGAAATTAATTGCTGGAATCTTTATTATAATTGCCGGCGCTGTATTATTAATTTTCTCAAATCTATCGCAGATATTAACCAAACGTAATGTAATTGAGGACAAGGCATTTAATCTGATGTATTCAACTGATTCTGAACTTACAGCTACTGATGTACGTGTCATTAGTGATGTTGCACATGATTTACGTTTAAAAATTTCATATTATAAGTATAAATATTCACAAATATGGAAAACTCTAAGAAACAGTCTTATTGCTTCCGTAATAACTTCTTTTATGGCAGTAAAATTGCAGATCTTATCAGCATTATATATCATTGCTTTACTATGCATCATCAAAACTGTTGTGAATATCATCAAGCTTATTATAAATAGAAATACATCATTTGGTGTAGCAATATGCAGTATTTTTGACCGCGAACCTATCCAGAAAACAATCTATGAACTTCAACTTAAACTCAGTAAATGCGAGTCGGTTATTAATGAGGAAATGTTAGGGGAAATGAAGGATTGGAGATGATGATTAGAGATGAATAATAAGGAAGATATGCAGTAATACGTTAAACATTATACGTTATAAATTATAAATTCATGTAAAATATACTTTAAAAAGGAACTTTATTACAATATGTTAAATATCAGGAATTATAATCAAATTGAACGGGATGCCTTAGATAAAAAAATGAATTCACCTGAAAAAATGTAAATGCTTCATAGCAAGTACCTAGTTTTATAAAAAGGTCGTGTTCTCAAGACCTTTTTGCTTTTCTGTTATGTTCCGGCAATTCTGGTGACCATGGCAAAAGTTTTTCAAGAAAACTTCTGTCTGTGTCATCCTGATGCTCCGGCAGTTCTGTCAACAAGTATTCGAAATACTCATATGGCTTTAAGTTATTAGCCTTGCCAATTTCTGCAATACTGTAGTGTTCTCAAACCTGCGCCAACTCTTCCCACGCCTTAAGCTGTTTTACTCTTATCATAATTTACAAGGTTCTCAAACCTGGAATAACGTCCGATATGCTTATGCAGGGTTTTACTCTTATCATAATTTACAAGGTTCTCAAACTGCATTTGAATTATTCAGTAAAACTTTAAAGTTTTACTCTTATCATAATTTACAAGGTTCTCAAACTTCTTTACTGCTATAGTCATTAAATTTACTGTTTTACTCTTATCATAATTTACAAGGTTCTCAAACGGGCGATTTTTTTGATAATTCTTTGCCTTTGTTTTACTCTTATCATAATTTACAAGGTTCTCAAACGCATAAGCACAACTCCAACATTCTGTATATGTTTTACTCTTATCATAATTTACAAGGTTCTCAAACTTCGGTATTTTCCTTTTGTGATTTTGTATTGTTTTACTCTTATCATAATTTACAAGGTTCTCAAACTGCAAGTCACTAAATAAAGACTTAAGAGTTGTTTTACTCTTATCATAATTTACAAGGTTCTCAAACCCGAGCAGTACAACTCACAAGGTCTGTACTGTTTTACTCTTATCATAATTTACAAGGTTCTCAAACAGCAAGTGCATTTAATATGAGTAAGGCTGAGTTTTACTCTTATCATAATTTACAAGGTTCTCAAACGCCGAATCCCTCGACTATACTATCTCCGATGTTTTACTCTTATCATAATTTACAAGGTTCTCAAACTTAAGTGACACGCACATCAAAAAATTAAAAGTTTTACTCTTATCATAATTTACAAGGTTCTCAAACCATAAACATTTATAGCTTCTTCGATTGAAGGTTTTACTCTTATCATAATTTACAAGGTTCTCAAACGCTAAAGCACAGCCCCAACATTCTGTATATGTTTTACTCTTATCATAATTTACAAGGTTCTCAAACCGCCGTTGCGTTTTCTGAAACTGTAACAACGTTTTACTCTTATCATAATTTACAAGGTTCTCAAACTAAGAAAGGAGTTTATCTATGCCTAATATGTTTTACTCTTATCATAATTTACAAGGTTCTCAAACTCTTCATCTTTGTAAGTTCTAGGAACTACAGTTTTACTCTTATCATAATTTACAAGGTTCTCAAACCTTAGTCCTATACATAAGTGCATAGTATTCGGTTTTACTCTTATCATAATTTACAAGGTTCTCAAACATATATTTATTGCTGAATTTGTTCCCTCTGGTTTTACTCTTATCATAATTTACAAGGTTCTCAAACTAAACGTATATATGATTACTTTGACAATAGTTTTACTCTTATCATAATTTACAAGGTTCTCAAACTGGAAGATGCAGTTGAAAATTCATTCTGAAGTTTTACTCTTATCATAATTTACAAGGTTCTCAAACGCTTATTTCTGCTAATGGCAATGATCTTGGTTTTACTCTTATCATAATTTACAAGGTTCTCAAACTTGGTCTAACTTGGTCTTTTAAATATATTTGTTTTACTCTTATCATAATTTACAAGGTTCTCAAACTTGGATATGTTAAGTGAAATCATCGCAGACGTTTTACTCTTATCATAATTTACAAGGTTCTCAAACGAATTTGTAAAACGTATATGCAGCATGTTTGTTTTACTCTTATCATAATTTACAAGGTTCTCAAACTAGCCCATTCTTCGAAGTCTTTAGAATGTTGTTTTACTCTTATCATAATTTACAAGGTTCTCAAACAAGACGGAACATAAAAAACTTGAAATGGAAGTTTTACTCTTATCATAATTTACAAGGTTCTCAAACGGTCTGTCGCGTAACCACTTCTCTGTAACTGTTTTACTCTTATCATAATTTACAAGGTTCTCAAACGCAAAAAAGAAAAATAAAATTAAAAAAACTGTTTTACTCTTATCATAATTTACAAGGTTCTCAAACCATTGTATGAATTTGCCAACAAGCAAAGAAGTTTTACTCTTATCATAATTTACAAGGTTCTCAAACCTCAAATAGTTATCTCCGAACCTATCCATCTGGTAAATGGAGTAAATTATAATATATTCACTTTACTATTAAACACTGGTCTTTGTCAATAATATATTCCATTTCATCACCATTCCAATCTTTTTCTCTAGATTCAATAAGCAACAGTGATATCTTACAATAATTACTTATTTTATATAATTCTTCTATTTCTTCATCTGATAAATACGTTTTTAAATTAACAAAAATAATTAACTTATATTTACATATAAATGAACAAATTTTTATATATTCAACTAATTTTTCAATAATTGTTTGATAATCCGAATCAATTTTTACACCATATAATTTAAACATATCTATCCAATTAAAATCAAACTGATGTGTTATATTATTATACGGAACATTATCTGTTATTTTATCTATAACTAATTGTATATTTGTATTTAATACCTCCCTTTCTTCTATACAATCATTTGCAATGTCATTCATATATGAATAAAGACCATTAATAATATTTTTTCTATTCAAATCTAGCGAATATGGTTCTATAACCATATCCGCAATTTTATTTAATTTTAAAATTTTATCTTCTTCTGATAATACAAATTTTTCAATTAATCCACAATATTGATTATATAATTCTTGCATAAATTCTGCCATATTTTGTGGATTTTCTATTATTAATACACTGGGTTTACTCTCTGATAATTCAATTACTAAATTATATTTTGCATATGTTAGTTTCATAATATCACCAGCCTATCATCGTTATCTAAAACTTCATTTTTTCTTTCACCAACTATGTATTCTATTTTTCCAAATTGTTTTTCTGTTATTATCATTGATTGAACAAGGCCTGACATTGGTTTGTTATTTCTTATATTATTAACGATTAACTCCGCAGCTGAAGCATTTTGAGCTAATTTACAATATATACTTTCTTGCATCATTAAAAAACCATTTTTTATCAAATACTTATGAAACTTTGTATATTCCTTGCGATCCGCCGATGTTACAGTTGGCAAATCAAACATAATAATTACTCTCATAAATCTATAACTCATTTTCCACAAACCTTATTACTGATACATCTTTCTCATTTAATGCCTCAAATACGCTTTTACAATATATTTTTACAGCATTATTAAGAAATTCTATTTTGTTATTGATTCTTACTTCTTTATTAATTAATGAAATTATCTCATGTTTTTCATCTGTTTCAAATTTTTCTAATTTCATATCCATTATTTTCTTATCAACTAATGTTCTGAACGGTTCCATTAGATCTGAGCCTAAATTAAACTGATTGAACATATTATTATGAAATAGACCTATCTGTGTTATATATCCATTTGAAACTATTTCTCGATTAAATAATGATAAAATTATTGAATATCCATAATTAAGTCCAGCATTAATAGGACATTCCTTTGTTCTTGTAAAATCTTTTCCAAACAATGCATTAAAATACACTTTTGCTGCATGTCCTTCTCTATTAGTCACATCACCTAATTCTATTTCCATTATATATTCTTCAAGCATTTTAGATTCATTTATCTTACCATAATATTTCAAAACTATTGACTGCTGCTTTATCTTTTCTGAAACTATTTCTGTCCACACCATAGCTTTGTCAGAATCAGTCCACTCTATCTGCTTTCTTATTTTTATACTAGTATCATGACTTCCATAATATGCCAATAATTCAGAACTTGGATTTCTTTTCTCATCGCAGAAAATAACCTTTATTTTTCTCTTCATCAATTCACTTAACAGGTATGCTGTAAGAGATACTGCTGTACTCTCTATAATCAACATACCTATTTCATTTAAATGAATTTTTGTAGTTTCCTTTCCTCTCACAACTAGAAAACCTATCTGATAATCTAATTTGGCATTTTGAGAAATCACAACTGTCCGCCAGCTCATACTCTTAACAGGTCTACTTTACTTTCGTATAGCCCTGTAACTGACTTATTAATAAGTTCAAATGATTTTTGGTCAGAAATTTTTTTATTTACTTTACATTTTCCAACGTTTTTTCCCTTTTTAAAATCAGACAAATCAATACCTTCATTAGATTTTTGCGAAAATTTTATTAATTGAATTAACACATATATCTGTCTATCAATTGGTAAATTCAAAAACTCGACCTTTAAATCTTCTAATTTACTTCCAATTCCATTTGGTCTTTTATTGTAAATTGAACCATTATATTTTTTATTCAATGTTTCAAACAATCTCTCATTGCGATATTTATTTATCCCTAGACTTTCTAATCTGTCCTCATCGTAATTTTCTGTACTTACTTTCAATAAATCTTTTACATATTTCATTTCATCATATGATAATACCATTTGTACTGCATTTGATAAAAGTAATTGTTCTTCACTTCTTCCAGTTAGATAAATTGGATATCCATTTACTTTTATTAGGGAATACATTTTTATTTTTTCATATTTTACCTTCGGATTATCATATCCTAATATTTCACTACAATATATTTCTATATTTTTCTTTGTTATCTCTCCATTATTCATATAACACGGCAATGATTCTACCGTTCTTATTCTACGTTTCTTAACGGTATGTTCAATTACAAAAAAATAAGCTCCAGATATCTTTTGATATCCACCATATTTGTTTATATTTTCATATCTTATATCACTCGTTTTTATTGGATAATATGCACTCATATTTTTTATCTTATTAGTTGATACTAAATTTTCTTTATACAATCCGCCATGTTCCTCATAACTCATAAAAGTAACCAATGGTGTATTCTTCTTTAATGTACCTTTAACAACTTTCATGCTTTCGCCATTGCTTGCTGTCCATGCAACTCTATCTCCACGTTGCACATTATAATCAAATAACTTATACATATGATATTCGTTCTTCTGAGGATTTTTTCTATATTCCTTTATAAAATTACGGGGATCACTTGTAAATTTAGTATCATATACATTACCAACCACTATGTTTAAATATGCATCATTTGCATGATGAAAATCATTTATTTCACGACATTTTATGCATTCATATTTTTGTCTGAATAAGCTGACATTTCCTGCCTTAACATATACAATCTGAGTTTTATCAAATGATTTTTCCAATATATCTGTTATTACCTTTGTTCCCTGTCTTGTTTCTACAATTTGTCTCATAATGAAATTAGCTTTTTCTTCATCTGAAAATGGCTCTTTTCTTGTCAATCTTTGATATTTTACCTTAGTAATAAAGTTTTTCTCATACAACATTTTCCAAAATGCATATTGATTTTTTCTAATATCATCTTCAATCGGAAATGTATCGCTTTTATGTGCATTTTTTTCTTTTTTAACCAAAACAAGGTTATTTTCTATACTATCGTCCTTTACAAAATGTCTTGGATATATATGGTCAATGTCATATAAATTATCATTAAACAAATCTGATAAATCTATTTGTTCGCCTGTATACATACATCTTCCCTTTTGAGTATAATACAAATACAATTTCTTTTTTCTAAATTCTGCTTCGCTTCTGCCATCTATATCTTTTATCCAGAAATCTCTCTCGTCTTTCTCACATTGTTTATATAAATCAAGAAACTTTTTCTTACGACTATCTGTTCTTTTCTTTTCAGCATCAACATCCTTTGCCATCTCGACAAATACCCTTGTCGGCTCGTAACCAATAACACTAACTAATTCCTTAATGATTAACAACGTCTGCCAAATCATTCGCTTAACCGGTGCTGATACATACAACTCGTCTAAATCATCATAATCTATTTCACTTAATGACTTCTCTAAGCCGTTTTGCTTTTCTTTAATTACCTGTTTATATGTAAAATTATCAGTAGCAATTAGTTCCATTAAATTATAATTTTCATCCCACATTCTGCCAATTACACTTTTTATCTCTCCAGTATTAACATCAGCGCCTTCCATATTCAAGAGTTCCGCAGATAGTCTACCCCAATCTCTAAATTTGATGCCTAAAATTCTTTTTATTTGCTGAGAATCCAATTTTTCACTATATTCATTTCTGATTTTCTCTTCCAAGAATTTTTTAGAATCTCCATATATTGTAGACCATTTAATAATTTTCTCTGCCATATTCCACTGCTCATATGTTAATTCATCAGTATTAAATATCCCCTTAAATTTTGCATAATTTGACAATCTGTTTGTAAAGTCCCCGTCTATCCCTGTTAGATTAATATCCTCATTTGGCTCACAGAGTCCATTTCTCTCTAAATAACTCTTTATACCTTTAGCTGTAACTTTTTTGCCTGTTTTGAACAAATTATTATAAAGACTTTGTTTTAACTCAACAGATATATTTTCATTATTTATTTTCAGATTGTTTAGTTCATTTAATACCATAAATTTTTCATATAATAATGAATTTTTTGGTAAAACCATCTCATTATTTAGATATGTGCAATGATTTACCATTCGTTCAATAAATTTTTCTGCCGATTCCTTTTCATCTATTTTATCTTTAAAATTCCATGGGTATATTCTTCCTTTTTCTTTCCTTACAGACCATGAATTTTTACTTTTTTCATCTGATCCTATTTTACCCGAAATTGGACCTATATAATACGGTATCTGAAAAGAAAACATTTGTAATATTCTTTCACTTACCGATAATCCGCTATCATCTTTTTCTGTTAGAAATGGTAAATATTTTTCAGCATTTTGTAATATTTTCTTCATTTCTATTTTGTGAACCTGATTTGGAATAACTCCGTTAGAGCTAATAATCTGTTTTGGTAAAAATGTTCCTTTTTCTATTTCCTTTAAAATATACTCTTTTTCTTCACTATCATAACATTTATTAACTATTTTTTTTATTTCCTTAAAGAAAGTATCATTATCACATTTTGCTCCTCGTCTTGTACTTTCTTTATTAGAATTAACAGAATTAACATATGCACTATAATTATTATCTGCCATTACTCTAAAGAAATTATTATACTCCTCTATTGAATACTCTTTTATAACCTTTTTTAATATTTTTAAATCATCTTTATGCTTCTCATATTCTTCTACTCTTGCGACAGATAAATATTTTTTACCTCTCATAATATTAGCTAACATTGACCAATCATGTATTTCTTTTAGAACAGCTATTATCTCAAAATTCTCACTACCTATTATTTCCTCTACATTTATTGCTTCTTCATCATAATTGCTACTTCTAAATGAAATTGTCATCTTTTTTGTTTCATAATCATCATCTAAATCTTTAAAAATCTTTGATAATGTTCCTGATAACCCACATATAAGCTTTAGCATTTCACATTTTTCTTTATCAGTTTTTTTCAAATTAAATGTTTCTAATAATCTTTCATTTCTCAATGAGTTCGAACAATTACATTCTTTCAATATTTCTTCAAATTTGTCTGGCTTATTTTCCCATTCAACGTTTAAATATTCACTACATAACTCTTTTAATCTGTCATACTGTTCATTTATATCTCCCATACCATTATCACTCAAATTAGCATTTAGGAAATGCCCTCTATGCTTATACATATTTAAAAGTGCTAGAAATACCATTCTTACATCATATTCATCATCAGACTCAATTAACTTCTTCCTTAAATGAAAAATTGTTGGATAATCATTATAATAATCCTCGTCTGTATAGTTTGTGTCTGAAAATAACGTGAATTTCTGATGTACTGTTTTATCATCACTTATAAATTTACTATCTTCCATTCTTTGATAAAAACCTGCATCTACTTTATTGATTTCATCTGCGAATAATTCTTTTAAATATCCAATTCTTGCCTTTTCTCTTTGTAGTCTTCTTCTTGAAGTTCTTTTTACTCTTCTTTCTGCTGAAGTTTTAGCTTCCTTAAATAATCTAACTCCCCATAAATCTTTACCTTTTTTTCTCATCAGATTATAGTTTTCATCTGTTACTGCCCAGCCTACAGATGATGTTCCCATATCCAATCCTAAATAATAATTTTTCTCCATACTTTGTTCCTCCTAGTATAATTATTTTTTTCTTGACAATGTAGAACTTCTATGATAAATTAATACTATAATTTACAAGGTGAGTTCAAATAAGGATTTATCCGACATTGCCGTAAGGTCCACATTGTGTGGTATTTAAAGACCGAAAGGTCTTTTTTTTTATTGCTCTTTTACATTCTAACATATATTGAATAATAGTAAAAGAAGTTTTTGTGTATTCTGTTGAAATTTATGATGTCTTTTATCTAAATATCGGTGAATTTTAACAATCTAATCCTTCAACATATCCACTCTATTTATATCATATTCGCTGTCCCATAATCAGTACTTTCATATCGAACTTCCGTTCTTTATTACCTTCATACCCTACCTCAAATGCTGTTACAATTGTTAAAAAGCTTCCTAACAGAAATATTTTCTTTATCCCCGATAACAACCTTGCACGTTTCATGGCTAAACAGGTTCCTGATAAACACTTTATCTTTAATGATGGTTTCTGCCATGTTCACAAAAGTATTCACAGCGAAGATGTCGCTAAGGCGAAAGAACTTCACCCAGGAACCTTAGTGCTTGCTCACCCTGAATGAACTGAAGCTACTTTAGAGCTTGCTGATTTCATCGGAAGCACCTCACAAATAATTGATTATGCCACCACTTCTCCTAAAAATGTATTTATTATCTGTACGGAAATTGGAGTATTCTTTGAACTTATGCAGAAAAATCCCGACAAGAAATTCTATTCTGTCGGTCACAGACAATTCTGCCCTAATATGAAGAAAGTGCGTATAGAAAAAGTTATCGAAGCCCTTGAAAATATAGACTCGGACAATTATAATATTGAATATATTAATCTTGATGAAGATTTGCGTAAAGCAGCCGAAAAACCTTTGTCAAGAATGTTAGAACTTGCAAAATAATATATCATAATTCAGAACGGAGATTATTCAGATGTCAAAGAATTATTCTTATTTTTCTCATAAAGAGTGTGAATATTTTCCATGTCATAAAGGTGCTGACGTTAATAACTTTAACTGTCTGTTCTGCTATTGTCCCCTTTATGCTCTTGGTGATAAATGCGGTGGGAATTTTTCCTATCTTCCAAATGGCTGTAAAGACTGTAGTAACTGTCTGTTTCCACATTTGCGTGAGAATTATGATGCGATTAATGAGAGATATCAGGATATTTTATCTCTTATCAAACAAAATGATAATTCATCAAAAATTACTGATGATAATTAATAAAATTTTGATGGGTTAATCATATTAAATATAATTAATCAAATTATTATAACAATATTAAAAGTTTGTAAATATCCATAAACTAATTTTGCCTGACGTAAGCTTATATTTTCCAGATAAAGTTTACATCAGGCATTTATTTTAGTAATAATAATTCTTTAATAATTAAGAGATTTTCATAACATCTTCTACAATCTGCTCAGGTGTTAAATGATTCTTCAATAGTACTTCCTGTACATCATATCTGTCAAGAAATTCCTTTTTAAGTCCATAGTTTAAAACCTTCATATCAGATGTTCCATAGAAACGTGCTATCTTCTCACCGAAACCACCATCTAAGATTCCATCTTCTAATGTAATTACCACTGAATGGTTGTCTTTTAATTTCTCTAATAAATCTTCATCAATTCCTGTAATGTAATATGGGTTGATAATTGTAGGTTTTACACCCGTCTTTTTTTCAATTAATTTAGCTGCATTTTTACCCATTTCATAGAATGTTCCAAGACCTATTATTGCAACGTTATTTCCAGCTTCTGTTACTTCATATTTGTTTAATTCACTGAAATCTTTAGTAATTTTCTTACCATCTGAAATCATAGGTCCACCAGGTAACTTAATAGCTACAGGATATTTATCCTGGTCAATACTCCAGTCTAGAACTGCAAGATACTCTTCCTTAGTAGCTGGTGCAATGTATACAAGATTAGGTATATTCGATAACATTGGTATATCCTGTAATCCGAGGTGTGTAACATCATTCATTCCATAAACTGATCCTGCAAATGTAACGATTGTAGCAGGATTACTGTCAATACATAAGTCCTGTGAAATCTGGTCAAACGTTCTCTGCACAAATGTACTATATACACCAAATACAGGCTTTCCACCATTCTTAGCGATTCCCGAAGCTAATGCAACTGCTGTCTCTTCTGCAATTCCGACATCTACAAACTGTTTGCCTGCTTCTCTACGTTTGTCCTCTGTGAATCCCATTACTGTAGGCGTAGCTGCTGTAATTGCCACAACTCTGTTATCTTTCTTCATTTTATCTAACAGATAATCTACTGTCACATCTGAATAATCTATTAAATCATCTGTAAATTTGGCTTTTCCTGTCTCGATATCAAATGGAGCACAATAATGCCAGTTTTCCTTATGCTTTTCTGCTATTTCATAACCTTTACCTTTTTGTGTATTAATATGCACTACAACAGGAACTTTGCTATCCTTTACTTTTGTAAATGCTGCAATTAATTTCTCGACATTATTTCCCTCGTTCACATAGACATAATCAAGTCCCATTGCCTTAAACAGATTACATTCTGCCTGTCCGTTTGTTTCTCTTAACAATTTTAAATTACTATAAAGTCCACCATGGTTTTCTGCTATGGACATATCATTGTCATTTACTACAATTATTAAATTGCTCTGTAATTCTTTGGCAAAATCAAGCCCCTCTAATGCTTCACCACCACTTAATGAGCCATCACCGATAACTGCAATTACATTGCCCTGTTCATTTTTCAAATCTCTTGCTTTAGCTAAACCGCAGGCAAGACTGATAGATGTTGATGTATGACCAATAGTAAAGAAATCGTGTTCACTTTCATAAGGACTACTGTAGCCCGATACATCTGTGTAATGGTCCTCATATAAGAATGCATCTTTTCTTCCTGTGAGCATTTTATGAGGATATGACTGGTGAGAAACATCATATACAATTTTATCCTTTGGTGACTCAAATACATAATGTATTGCAATAGTTGCCTCAACCATACCGAAGTTTGGTCCAAAATGTCCTCCACGTTTACTAAGCTTAACTAATAAAGCCTGCCTTATTTCTCCGGCTAATACTACTAGCTGTTCAGCATTTAACTTCTTAACGTCTGCAGGTCCATTAATATTTTCAATAAACATATCTTCGACTCCTTTTTTACTTAATATAATTTATAATATAATTCATTCTAATCCCTAAAGTCAACTTTAGGTCAAGATATTTTTTGACACTTTTTTTAATTATTATGATATAATTGCAGAAAAGTAATTTATTACATAACGGAGGATATATGAGTAACATGACAATTTCAGATTCTATAAAATATATAGGAGTAAACGATACAACCCTTGATTTATTCGAGGGACAATATATAATTCCAAACGGAGTATCTTACAATTCATACGTTATTCTTGACGAGAAAGTTGCCGTTATGGATACTGTCGATGTCAGAAAAGGTGATGAATGGTTTGATAATCTTCTGAATACACTTAATGGACGAAATGTTGACTATTTAATTATTTCCCATCTTGAGCCTGATCATTCAGCTAATATCAAACGCCTTGCTGATGCTTACCCTGACGCAAAGCTTGTATTAAGTAACAAGGCTAAGGCAATGTTTTCACAATTCTTTAATATTGAAAATGCCGATTCCAGATTTATAACTGTAAATGAGGGCGAGGAATTGTGTTTAGGCTCTCATACACTTAAATTCATCATGGCTCCAATGGTTCACTGGCCTGAGGTAATGGTCGAGTATGAGATTAGTGAAAAGGTACTGTTTTCTGCTGATGCCTTTGGTAAATTCGGCGCATTGGGTACTGACGAAGATTGGACTTGCGAAGCTAGAAGATATTATTTTAATATCGTAGGAAAATACGGCATACCTGTTCAGACTTTACTCAAGAAAGCTGCTACCCTTGATATTAAGACAATTTGTCCTCTGCATGGTCCTATTCTTAACGAAAATCTTGATTACTATATTGGTAAATATATGACATGGAGTAGCTATGAGCCTGAAGATGATGGTGTGCTTGTCGCTTGTGCTTCTATTCACGGCAATACAAAATATGTTGCCGAAAAAATGTATGAGATTCTAAAAACTAAAGGTGCTAAGAAAGTGGCATTTACAGACCTTACAAGAGATGATATGGCCGAAGCCATAGAAGATGCTTTCAGATACAGCCGATTAGTTTTAGCTGCTGCCTCATATGATGGTGGTGTATTTCCTCCAATGGAAGATTTCTTAAATCGCCTTTCACATAAGGCATACCAGAAACGTACAGTCGCTCTCATTGAAAATGCTTCATGGGCACCATCTGCTAACAGAAGTATGAGAAATATTCTTGATACAATGAAAAATATTTCGATCTGCGAAAATACAGTTACCATTATGTCCACAATGAAGGATTCTGACATTATAGCATTAGAAAAACTTGCTGATGAGATATTATCCAGATAATTAACAATGTTGAGTTAAAAAAGACACTCAGACTTATTAGCTGATGATCTGATGAGATATTAGCCAGATATTTAACCCACTGGAATTATTCTTCCAACCACACCTAAATATCTTGCTTCGTCTTCTTCAGACCACAAGCTCATCATCTGTAATTTGTATATTGAAATTACACCCTCTTTTTTGACTTCAACATTCATATCCAGTCGTGGATTATCTGGTGACGTCTTATTTCTTATATCATTAATTATTTTAGCAATATTAACTTTACCTAGATAATCCTGATTTTTGCTATTAGGACTTACTATCTCTTCAGGTAATCCTAATACTTCTGATGCATAAGGAGATAATTTAACGATATCGTGGACTGCATCATAATCAAACTGAATCTCCTTAACTGTTGAAGAATAGAATTCTGCCTTCATTTTTACTAAATCTTTTCTCTTAGAATATGATTTCTTGTTATCTTCTGCGTTCTCTTTACCCATCTGTTTTTCAACAATTTCATCAGCAACTTTAGACAAGAGATTCATATCTATCTCTGGCGAATCTACATATTCTCTGTTTAATTCAATTATTAACTGTTCATGTATATCCTCAAGACATTCCAGCAATAAAGGATTAAATGCTCCACATTCACCATTCTCTATCATTTCCATTGCCTTTTCGTGCGAATATGCTTTCTTATAACACCTCTCGCTTGTAAGTGCATCATATACATCTGCAATTGATACGACCTGTGCAGAAATAGGTATCTCTTCACCCACTAAACCATCAGGATATCCTTTTCCATCATATCTCTCATGATGCCATCTGCATATCTCATATGCCGTTTTAATCAATTTATTATTATTATATATTTCCATATCTTTCAACATATCAGCACCTATTGCCGAATGTTTCTTGATTACTTCGAATTCTTCTGAATTAAGTCTGCCTGGTTTATTAAGTATCTTGTCATCAACTGAGATTTTACCAACATCATGAAGTGCTGAAGCTGTAGCTATTAATAATACATCATTATCTGTAAGATTATAGTTATTAGGTTTCTTCTGCAGACACTGTAACAACAGTTTAGTTATAGTCTGTATATGCATTACATGCATACCACTCTCGCCATTTCTAAATTCTACTATATGAGCAAGAATCGTAATCATTACATTGTTATTCTTCTCATTTTCATAGACCTGCTGCTCTAACATTTTTCTCATATCACGTTGTTTCTGATATAATGATAACAGATTCCTTATTCTTTGTCTTACAATCATTCTGTCATATGGTTTATTAATATAAGCCACTGCCCCCATATCATAGGCCTGTATAATATTGGCCTCATCAGAATTTTTACAAATTACAATTACAGGCATAAAATCTAACCATAAATGTTGATTCATTATGGCAAGAACTTCTAAACCATTAATCTTCGTATCATACAATTTAAGAAGAACCATGTCTATTTTCGTAATATTTCTGTTTAAGATGCTTATTGCCTCTTCACCACTACAGGCTTCCATAATATTATAATCATTACATAAACTGTCTTCTATCTGTTTCCTATTCTCTTTTGAATCATCTACTAATAATATTGTGGGTTTCAATGCTATATTTTTCATAAAATTCCTCATTTCCGAACGACTTTTCCTGATATATCCTCTGTAAAAATATTTAAGTATTTCTTAAATAATTCCCATCGGATATACATACTGATTACTCTCGTTCGGAAGCAATCAGCCATGCAGAGAATATTCACCTTAGGATTCTCTTACATTATTCCATTTGCTTTTTCTTTCGTTCTCTTTTATCGATATACATTCGTTTATCAGCAACTCTCATAAGTCTCTCACTTTCTACACCATCAACTATATAGAAAGCCTTACCCATAGAGAATTTAACATCTATGACAACATCATTTTCCATTTTCATAATATGATTCATTCTCAATTCTTCAAGCTTGTTCATATATTCATCTATTTCTTCTTTTGAACCCGCACCATAGAATAATATTGCGAATTCATCACCACCAAGTCGTGCCGTTAATTGCCCCGGTGCATTTACTTTTAATAATATATTTGCAATTTCACAAAGGTATCTGTCGCCATTATTATGACCATATGTATCATTTACTTTCTTTAAATCATCTGAATCTATCATAACAACTGCTGCACAGCCAAGTTTCTCAGGCAATGCAAAAAGCTCATCCATCTTACTATAGAATCCTCTTCTGCTACACAGTCCCGTTAATTCATCTTCACCAAGTTCTTTTTCTAACTTGTTCTTCGTACATATATCACTAGTCTTATCTACAACTATTCCAAATACACTATCATCACGTTTTATTATTTCTATCTTGACATACCGGTCTGGCGATGAACTTATTTTATAAATCTCATGCTCGCCTTCTATCGGATTACTCAATATTTCACTTATCCATGCATTAAATTCTTCTCTGTTCTCACACAGCTTATAAGCTTCCTCCTCACTTAATCCCATCACTTCCGGTAATTTATGTGTAATTCTGACTCGTTCCATACTTCCGTTATATTCATACAGACCTATTGGCAACCCTACCGTATCAATTATAACCGAAATCTTATCAGTTGTCTCTAGTATACTTTCTACCATCTGATTAATGTAATGGCTTAACTCTTTGAATTCCGGTGTATTATTAACTTCAATCTTCGTATCCAGATTTCCGTTTGAAATATCCTGAAGTCCGTTGTTAATTGCAGATATGGATTTTATTATATTTTTATCAAGATAATGTGTAATAAAGTAGATTACAACACCTCCAATTAGTAAAATATATATAAAAAACATAAAATTATTTTCATTTATATTACTGTACAGAATTTTTGCTTCACAGATTCTTCCAACAATAATTGTGTCCTGCTTTTCAAATATACAAAAATACCACTTACCTTTTATCCTAAAATGATAGGCCTTATCCCAATTCTTCATCTTCTTGGTATTTATTCCAATATCTGAGATATTTTTGTTTACTAATGCTTCCTTGGTTGAACCAACTATTTTGTTAGTTTCAGGCTCAATGGCAACAAGTGTATATCCATTAGTTTCAGCAAGTCTCGAAAATATGTAAGATACTTTATTTTTCTCAATTTTCTCTAATACACTTGATGGCTTCATTCCAATCTGAACTATTACGTCACCGTCTTCCGTCCATGTAGCAGCATATTGCATCATCTTATTCTCAGCAGTATTAGCCGTTATCTCCTGACACATTGACATAGATGTATCTTCTAACATCGGGCTAAAAAATGATATCTGCTCACCTGTTTTCATATTAAGTCCATAATACTTTGGTTCTGTACCTGCATATATAGTACCCTCTTTATTAAAAATATGTATCTCATCTACTTCAAGAAGTTTTGCTATCTTCTTCATTTCTTCAAGATTATTAATCTTGCTCTTGTCCCGCTGTAATAAATATGCTGTAGCCCTTGCCCTCAGTATACATATATTGCGAATATCTTCTTTTCTCTTTTCAAGTTCTTCCTCATTCTGCTTGATAATCTGGTCTATCTGTCTAAATATCACCTTAGATGAATTAGTCATATCATTCTGCGATATTATAATTTGCGAAAAATAATTGATACAAAGGAACATTACTAAGATTCCCACTATAAGTATTCCCAGTAATTTTCTTACTTTTTTTTTCAATTAACATTCCCCCTCTCTAACGAACAATATTTTCTATTCTCAATAGTATAAAATAAGAATTGAGATAAATAATTTCGTAGATCTATAACGAACAATATTTTCTAATATTATATCACATTTTTAGACATAATACTATTCTTTTTGATATTACTTTAAAATCTGTTTCTTACATATCACTCCTGATATCCCAGCCATAAATACTTCCGTTATCCAAAAGGCATGCCATACCCCTGTTGCCCCAACTATCCTGCTTATGAAAAATGCAAGTGGAATCATTATGACAATATATCTTAATATAGAAATTACCAATGATTCTTTACCTTTGCCAAGCCCCTCTAATGCACCTGATACCGCAACTGGAACTGATGATACTATAAATCCAAGGCTGATAATTCTTAATGCTGTCTTACCGATTTCTATAGTATTTGCCTTATTTGTAAATAAACCAATTAATTTATCAGGTATTATAAGACACAGAATTGTTCCAATAACCATAACCCCGACTATAAGTATTAATGCAGATTTGAAAATATCTCTTACACGTTTCTTCTCACCTGCTCCATAATTATAGCCAATTAATGGTCTCATTCCCTGAACCACACCATTTACCGTAAGATATAAAAATGTCTGTAATTTATAATATGAACCAAGTACAAGAACGTATCCTGCCGAATATGCTGACAATATCCCATTTAACGCAGATACCTGTATTGATGGAAGTGCAAGATTAAGTGTGGCAGGTATTCCAATAGCATACATTTTCTTACATAACGTGCTATCGAATTTCATATATTCTATTCTGATTTTCGCAGGTATCGGTCTTACAAAATAGGCTATAATGTATCCTGATAAGGTCACCAGCTGACCAATACAAGTTGCAATCGCTGCGCCTTTAATTCCAAGTTCAGGAATAAATCCAATGCCGAATATAAATAATGGATCTAGAATTATATTCGTAACACAACCAAGAATCATACATATCATAGACACTTTCATATTTCCTACTGACTGAAATATCTTCTCAAAACTAATTGATATGGATATTGGAATCGTAAACATAAATACAATGTTTGAATAATCAAGCCCCATCTTCAATATATTACTGTCCTTTGTAAATATCCTTAAAAACGCAGGCATTACAGCTATGCAGCCAATATTTAATAATATTCCATGTATTATATTAAAAAGCATCCCCATTGATGCTGCCTGATTTGCTGTCTCACTTTTCTTTGCTCCAAGATAAAATGCTATTATTGCATTTACACCAATCGCAAAGCCGACTGTTACCGCAGTTATTAGGTTTTGCATAGGATATACCAGAGAAAGTGCCGTCATCGAATCTTCACTTATTTTTGCCACAAAATAACTGTCCACAATGTTATACAATGCATTTACAAGCATTGATATAGTCATCGGTAAAGCCATTGATATTACTAATGGCATTACTGGTTTTTCTTTCATAAATGTCTGGTCCATAATTTCTCCGTTTCTTGTATTATGTTTTTCTTATGTTAATTTTTAATGAATCAATGTATCAAAAGTATGTTTCACTAATCTCATTTTTAATTAACTGTATATTTTCTCAATCTTTTTTGCCATCTTGTCTACATCTTCCTTGTATCCTGTAGAAATCCACAATATGAAGAGATTATATAACGAACCCGTAAATGCCGTCAATTCGTATTTATCTGCATACTTTTTCCACTTTTCACTGATGTAATAAGTCAGTTTATCCAGGAATAGCAGCCCCATTCCACATTGAATCAATCCTTCTAAGAACTCTTTATGCTGATAAATATATTCAAAACAACTCTTCATATGTTCAACATCATAATATATTCCATTCTCTTTATCTGCATTATCATTATTCCAGTAATGTTCAAATATTTCATCAAGATGTCCTGTGAATACCTCTTCCTTAGAATCATAATTTCTATAGAAAGTCATTCGTGATACCCCTGCCTTTTTCGTCAGTTCAGATATCGTTATAGTGGTTAATGGTTTCTCATATATTAATTTAAGCAACGCAGACACAATACATTCTTTAGCTATTATGTTTGCCTGACTTACTCTGTTTTTCTCCATTTTATTCTCCTTTTTATTCAGTTTTAACATTAATTCTTATTTATTTGTGACCTGTTGTAATCAGGCGACTTGAAATTCACATCTGCGATTTTGCATCTGCATAATTCTTTTTATACGATTATTTCTATTATCTCATATTTTTCATTTTTGTGATACAATTTTCTCTTTTATGTCACAGTTAGTCAATTATATCTTGCAAAATATATTTTTAAGTGTTACAATCTGTAACACTTGTGTTTTCTACATATTTATCTTAGAGATGAAAATATTTTTTATTCTATGCCAAACATGGTCAAACACGAGGTTTTTTAACCCCAACATCATATATATTTAAACTATTTAATTTAAGAAAGTGGTGATTAATTGAAGATAGCAATAGTAACTGACACAAATAGTGGTATCTCAAAACAGGAAGCAGAGAAATACGGTATCTATCTTATTCCTATGCCTGTAATTATTGATGACAAAATCTATTATGAGAACAAAAATATTTCTGCCGGGGAATTCTATCATTTTCTCAACTCTGATAAAAATGTTTCAACTTCCCAGCCATCTCCTGGTGATATTATGGACTTGTGGAATAAATTACTTTCAGAAGATAAATATGATTCAATTGTATATATTCCTATGTCCAGCGGCCTTAGTAAATCTTGTGAAGTCGCTATGTCATTAGCCAGAGATTATGAAAATAAGGTGTTTGTTGTAGACAACCACAGACTATCTGTTACTCTTAAGGAATCTGTTCTTCAAGCAAAAGAGTTAGCCGATAATGGTAAATCAGCCAGCGAAATCAAGGATATTCTAGATAAAGATGGTCTGAATTCTGTTATCTATGTAACTGTAAGCACTCTTGAATATCTTAAGAAAGGTGGAAGAATTACTCCAGCAGTTGCAATGATTGGCTCTGTTCTGAATATCAAACCAATTCTATCAATTAATGGGAATACCTTAGATTCATTTGCAAAAGCACGTAATATCAAGAAATGTAAATCTATTATGATTAATGCCATAAAAAGTGATATTGAAAATCGTTTTTCTGAAAATGATATGTCCAAATCTAAGATTGCTTTAGCCGGTTCAAATCTTAGCGTGGAGCAGATTAACGAATGGATAGCAACTGTTAAAGAGGCATTTCCTGATAAAGAAATATATTATGATAATCTTCCTGCAAGTCTTGCATGCCATACAGGTCCGGAAGCTTTTGGAATTGGCATATGCTTCCGTTAATAAGCTGCTTTAAAATATTATAAATCCGGAATTTAAACAATAATATTGCATAGAACTTAGGATTAAATCAATAACATAGAAATCGGAGACTTACATTAAGTCTCCGATTTCTGTTATCTCTGGTTTTTCAATTCCCAGCTCCATATTATCTGCTACTTCATCAGGATTAGCATTTTCAGGGGCTTTCTCATCTTCATCGTCCCACAGAGAATCATATTCTTTTCTATCTTTCTGGCTCCTTAGCATCGCTAAGTTCTTCGATGCCATATAGATTTCCATACTATATTCCATAAGTTTCTTCTCATCATTTGGTGGTACTTTATCGCCATGGGCAATTCTTCTGGCAACTTCTAATACTTTCGCCTCATCTTCAGCTATTTTCTTCGCCGTTTCGCCCTGTTGTCTGGAACTTTCAACATTAGAATAAGTCATATGCATTTTCATAAGCTGCTGCATAAATTCTCTATATTCATCATATTTATCAGATACTTTATTATATGATAATTCTAGTTTCGCAGCTTCATTTTCATAGACTTTCGCGCCATCCGGTGTAGCTTTTATTTTCTTAGCTAATTCTTTTCGCTCTTTATCAAGCTCTGCCTTCTTATCACCGTAAATATTTAATTGTGCCGAATATATTCCTCTTGCTTCACCAATCTTCATAACCATACCTCTTTTCTTTGGCTTTCATTTCTTATCACTCTAGACTACCTCTTATGGTCTACAATTTCCACAAGGAGCATATCCCTGTGCAATTACCTCATCTCTTGTACCAGTATATTCAAGCTTATTCTTGTCTGCCATCTGATTTACACTTCTGCAATTTGGATAATGAAACTTACCTGTATTTGTATTAATAATATATGTATTTACACTTACATTCTGTTGTGGTACCTCTGTCTGAATCTGTTGTTGTGTCTGTGGTTGTGTCTGTGGCTGTGTCGTTGGTGGTTCTGTCTGTGCCGGTGTCTGTGCAACTGATGTCTGAGTCTGTGCAGCAGCTAAACTACTGTCTCCATTTGCATAATTAATATCAATTCCCGGCTGTACATTATAGCAATATACACAAAATGTAATTCCTGCACCACCATCTTCTACCGAATATGCTTCAATCAATACACCTGAAGCAAGCAAATTATTGCCTTCGAAAACCGGTGTAACTCTATATAAAACATGATTGTTTGTTTCTTTAACATAATCGCTTACCATATTTTCAAATGGCAGCATTCCTGTCACATTAAGATATCTTGTACCTGTAATAAGATTTTTATTATTGGCATTTTCACCGGCTAACTGAAATCCAATCAAATGACATCTGTTATAAAGATATTTTCCATCTACTATATCATATTTGACGGTATGCCAGCCTGTCGGCTTAACTGAACCGATTTTACCTCTCTTCTCCGTAGGCATTATTTCCTTACAAATATTTGCATATGCCACACCACATCTGCCTGCCCCGTCAAGGTCACTATATGTTTCAAATGCATCTGTTCTGCTTTTATCTGCATCAGTAAAATAAGGATTATTATTATTAACTGCTACATATGCATTACCTGTATATGCCGGAATATTAGATAAGCTGATATTTTCATTTGAACTTTGTACATTTACAGGAATCTGACTGACTGGTAATTCCTCATTATCTTCCTGGTTCTGAATCTCTCCAATCTCTGAATCCAACTCTGTAGTTATTTCATTTTCATTTGTCTCTTCTGATGTTTTTATACTAGTGGTTGTGAGCTTTGATACACTATCTTCAGTCTCTGCACAGCCACTTATACCAAGCAACATAAAAACAGTAAGTAAAATTACTACTAATCTTGAAATATATTTCTTAATCATTTTCTTCTCCATTATGTCAAATCTATCTTTAACAAATTATAAAATTATATTTTTTATAAAATACTTTCTAGCAAATGTTATAAACCGTAAATAATTTACCTGACTTTACTTTTCTTACAGACTCCTTATAGTTGTCCTGACTTATCTTATCGTGGGAACTTCCGGCAAATTCACATATTCCTTCTCTGTTAAAATCTTCTAATATCTCCTTTGGAAATCTGAAATCACTTGGATATATACGGTTCCATCTGAACAAAATAATTCTATGAATTTCTTGTAAATATGGTTTAATATCCACATTCTCCACAAAACAGAAATCTTCATCTCCTGCTTTGTTAAGAAAATCTTCATCAACAACTATATTATTGAACTCGTCCTCACTAAACTGCCCATATGAATATTCATTCATAAATAACTTTGAGCCTTTTGTTATTTCCTTAATCTTTTCCCTGAGAACCCTGTCCTTACTTACTCTTCTGTTATTAAATAATAAGCCATAATCGTCATCTACAACTGTTATAATTATCATATTTTCCTCATTTTCTGCTTACCATATGGACTGTTTGCTTTCTATTTGATTTACATATAGCCATGTGAAAAATTAACATATCAATTAAATTTTTATATGGATTTTACATAGATTTTCACACTATCTACATCTCACGTTAAATGTCTTTGCCACAGCACTGTTTATATTTCTTTCCGCTTCCACAAGGGCAAAGGTCATTTCTTCCAACCTTTCTGCCATCCCTGTAATAGGTTGTCTTACCTGAATGTACAACTGTTGGCTTTGGTCTGCTGTTAATCATATATTCATATGCCTTATACATAGCTTCTCTTAATGCTTCCCTGTCAATGTCTTTAGCTGTATATTTCTCTAACTGCGTAAGAATATCTTCTTCGTATCTAGATTTATCTTCCTTTATAAGCTTGATATCATCTTCAATTGTCTTATAACTATATGGATATTCTTCCTTAATATATTCTGTTTCTTCGCTATGTTCATTTAGGTACTGACAGAGATTATAAAAGCTTGTATTTATCTCTATCTCCATCTTTCTCTTTTTATCTTCACTTTTAATTGAATCTACAACGTATCGTCTCTCATATCCTGATTTAAGAACATTTTTCATAATTATTCCTAAATGTCCATCCTCAAAATATTCTGTTGATTCATAAGAAGCATATGCAGAATCTAAAACATCTCTGTATTCTTCACTCAGGTATCCCTTACTATCAATTGTCTTTACAAATTCATTGAATAAAGGACAATACCATTCATTATCCATAAGATTACAGAATCTTGCCAACGTCTCAACTATATATTCCTGCATTAAATCATTCATTGTAATGTTGTCTAAGAATTCAAAATATTCACTTACATCTTCCTGGTATTTTCTATTGCTGTCCTGAATATCCATCTCTAGAACTTTCGGATACACTCTGGCTAACATAATCTTTACAGCCTCGATATCCTTACCCTCTTCATCATTAAGTATCCATTTACAAATATCTCTTGCTTTATCATATCTGCAATCATCTTCATAATCCATTGCTTTGCTGTAATTCCCAGCAAATTTCTCCGGAACTGCTTTCAGGTTCTCTTCTTTCTTCTTACTATTAAATCTGGCATTTCCCTCTTTTATAGCATTTAATACTTCTTTATTATTTTCTTCCATTTTATATTCTATCTCCATTCCGCTTATACTTGTTATATTTAAAATGTGTTATATAAATATATATAATTTTAACGTTGTATCAATTTTACGTCAATATATTATTAATTTTAATACAATCCACTTCAGTTTTTATACAATTCATTTCAATTTTAATACAATCCACTTCAATTTTTATACAATTCATTTCAATTTCCAATTGACATAAATATTTCTGCTTATTATTATATAATATTAGTTATAAAAATTAGTAGTCTTATACATTTTATCGGTATAAGATGATATTAATATTATACGAATGAGGATTAATGTGAAAATAATGCTAATACGATTATTTCACATAGCTATTTGTTTCTGAACAAAAGCAAATAGCTCTATGGCAGATGAGAAATCGCCTGTGCGAATTTCTCATCTCCTCTTCGCAGTAAGTTGCTCAGAAATGGAGATTATTATGGCAAACAATTCTAAAGAAATGGATATGCTAAATGGCAATCTTTCAGGTAAGCTTATTCTTTTCGCTTTACCTCTTGCTTTCAGCAGTATTTTACAGCAATTATTTAATTCAGCCGATGTAGCGGTTGTTGGAAGATTTGCAAATAGTAACGCGCTTCCAGCAGTTGGAAGCTGTGTCGCCATAGTCGGTATATTTGTAACCCTTATTGTTGGTCTTTCAGTCGGACCTAATGCTGCTTTAGCTAATCTTATAGGTCAGAACAAACGTGAAAAAATTCATGATATGGTACATACAATAATTACATTCGGATTGGTTCTTGGACTTGTATTAATGGTAATAGGTATGATTACTGCCAAAACTATTCTGATAGCTTCAGGTACTCCACGTGAAATCTTAAACGATGCAATGCTCTATATCGAAATATATTTTATCAGCATACCATTTATGGTTATTTATAATTTTGGTTCGGCAATTCTAAGAAGTGTCGGTGATACAAGGCGGCCTATGTATTATCTTCTTATTTCCGGTGTCGTAAATGTTGCTCTTAACCTTTTATTAGTTATCGTATTTCATCTTGGTGTTTCAGGTGTGGCAATCGGAACTGTAGTATCTAATATAATTAGTGCATTTCTTGTTATGCGTTATTTATGCACAAGACAAACTGAATTCAAATTCATTTTCAAGGATATGGAAATAAATAAAGAACATCTAGGAAAAATTCTTGCAATTGGTATTCCAGCCGGTATTCAGGGTGCTTTATTCTCTATTTCGAATATTTTCATTCAATCAGGAATTAATTCGTTTGGTTCAGATGCAATTGCCGGTTCATCACTTGCATTAAATTTTGAATATTTTACATATGATATATCGTCTGCATTTGCACAGGCTGCGGTTACATTTATCAGCCAGAATTACGGTGCAGGAAATGTTAAGAGATGTAATAAGATTTTCGGTCTGTGCCTCTTATATGGCTTCACATTTACAGAAATATTAAGTGTTATCTTCTTAATATGGGATGGTTTCTTCGTTAGCATATATACAATAAGTCCTACGGTTGCCGCTTATGGACTTATCAGGCTTCATCATGTAGGTGCACTTGAAGGACTTACAGCTACTTATGAGGTTGGCAGCTCAGCACTGAGAGGTATGGGTAAATCTTTAGAACCTGCCATAATAACAGTCCTTGGTACTGTAGTATTCAGACTTATATGGTTATATACTATCTTCAATGCACACAAAACATTTGATATGCTTATGAATGTCTATGTAGTTTCGTGGATATTTACAGGTACATTGATTTTCATAGTATATGCAAGATTTATGAAAAAGCATTTGGCTAAGAATGCATAAGTTTAATACTTTTATAGCCAGGTTTTTAATTTCTTGAGCCAATCATATGGCTAAAAACACATAAATTTAGTATTCCATTCGGTAGACTGTCAGGATTCCGCCAAGATATCCCGGAAAGAATGCTGAATATCCCACAAATACAACTAACCAGGTTATGGTTTTAAGTGCTATCTGACTGATAATTGTCCAGAATCCAAAGCCAATTATTCCGCAACACAGAATATTTAATAGCACAAAAGCCATAACCTTTTTATTTCTACTCCACTCTTTTTTTCTGTAATAATTCCATAGGAATTTCATCTGTACCGCCTCCTGATTTATGACACATATTTTAATTATGCGATATACTGTTCGCTTTCTTAATCTAAATATATACGATATACTAGACATCTTTTATTTCATAATTAAAATATATGTTGTACAGGTAAAATTCACTATCTTATTTAGGTAAATTCTATGAATAATTTATGTAAAATCTTTCTTAATAACTTAAATTTTGTATTTATATATCAGGTAAAATATTAATTCAAGTAACTATGTCTATGAAATATCCTTGATTTATGACGTATCGTGCGTGTGAGTTATATGCCGCCATATGCAAAAGCCGGTGCAATAAATCACCGTTCAAGCGAAGCGCGTTTGATTTACTGCACCGTAATAAACTTTGCATAGGGCGGTATTTAATCACACCCGATTAAGGAATATGAAAGGATATTTCATAGACATAGTCCCTTGCATAATCATAAATCTGATAATTAAATACAAAATTTCGTTAATAAAAAGATTTTACTTTATGATCACTCTTACCATAAGCATAATTATAAGAAAAACTATATTTGCAATGGTAAAAAGCTTAAAATATTCTCCCTTACGTCCCGGAAGTTCTCTGACAATTTGTCGATATGAAATAAGACTTGCCATTGAGGCAATTAATGTACCTAATCCACCTATATTAGTTCCTATTACTAACAGCCTGATTTTATCGGTAAAACCTGATAATAACAGGGCTGTTGGAACGTTACTTATTATCTGGCTTGAAAGTACTGCAACCATAATTTCATTTCCATTGATAATTCCGTTAATCCAATTTGAAAATGCGGTAATACTTCTTATATTTCCCACAAATATAAAAAAACCTATAAACGTAAACAGCAATGCGTAATCAACATTTTTGAGTGTTTTTCTGTCAAAAATAATATTTGCAAGTAAGGTAATTACAAATATGTATTTATAATCAATTATTCTTAAAACCACTAAGAGACACAATATAAACATTAGAAAATGCATTACTATTATCTTTTTATCACCATTTACATTTTCAATTTTTATCCAGTCTTTTTCGATTTTTCTATCGACCTTACGGCTTATAAATGCTGTCCACAGAATAATTAAAGCAAGTGACACAACTGTATACGGCAGCATTATCAGGCAAAATCTTCCTAGTGACATACCACTTTTACCATACAGATACAGGTTTTGTGGATTACCTAACGGTGTCAGCATACTTCCCATATTAGCTGCAATTGTCTGTATGCATATCACAGGCAGAATTAATTTCTTTCTCTGTTCCTCTCTTAACATATTGAATACCACAAATGTAAATGGTACAAATGTAATTAATGCCACATCATTTGTAATTATCATTCCACTAAAAAAGCATAGCGTAATAAGAACTAAAATTAATTGAAACAGATTTCTGGTCTTTAATAACAGAAATTGTCCCATTTTCTCAAACACTTCTTGTCTCTTAAGGCCTGCTGTAACCGTCATCAGACAAAATAAAATTGCAAGTGTTCTGAAATCTATATAATCCATATATTTTTTAGAGGGTGGCACTATTATAGCTGATATAATTGCGAGACTTATGGCAATTACAAGCACTACTTCCTTTTTTATAAACTTAAATATCTCTTTATGTTTCATTTTTCTTTTCTGTCCTCGCTTATAAAATCGAAATATATGCCTTATAATTTAGCTTGACAATATTCCTTTATCCAATATATATCGTATTTTATATGACATATCATTTCATACTATAGTCATTTTATATGCTATATTACTTCATACCGTATTTATTCAAATCTACTTTATTATTTACAACTTCTATCCCATCTGCTTCTAAGAGTTTTGCCTGAACATCTCTTCCTCCAAACACAAATTCACTTGCTAATTCTCCCTTGGAATTTACTACTTTATAGCAGGGAATCTTATCAGGTTCGGGGTTTTTATGTAATGCATTTCCAACTGCTCTTGACATTCTTTCATTTCCTGCCATTTTAGCAATCTGACCATATGTTGCTACTTTGCCCTTAGGAATCTTTTTGACTGCCTCGTAGATTCTCTTAGTCGGACTGTCTGTTATTATTCTGTAGCTTTCCTCAATCATTTTCTTAATTTCACCATCAGGTATTGTTCCATCGATTATTATCGTATTCCAATGTTCCTTGTTAAGATGATAGCCCGGAATAACACTTTCATATGCATTTCTAAAAAAATCTCTCCACTCAGGGTCCACTTTCACATTCAGATTAAGATATCCATCTCTTTCATATGTCCATAAGAAAACCTTTTTATTGTCTGTAACACGTACAAGCTGCCAGTTCTGGTCATGAAATGGAGCTTCTTTATATGTTCCTGGAAATGATAATCCATAATTTAATACATCTTCTCTTGTAAGCATAAATATTTCCGTATAATCCTATACATTTTCTGTCATAAGATTAACTTATCCTCCTTTAATTTCTTATATATTCTTTACATTTATCAGGTGTGATTTTTCAAAATACTTATCTTGTTATTATATGTAAAATTATACATTACATATATTATTTTCTCAATTATTTTATAGGCTTATATATTATAGACTTAAAAATTAAATTTCATTTTAGGGATTTCATAGACTTAAAGATATATCTTTACAAAATCTTAAGTCTAATATATAATACCACTTGGGAATGAAGTTCTCCCTTGGATAACCAGAACCGCTTATTAGCTGATGACTTTTGTAATTAATTTTATTATTAATTTACAGATATCATCAGCTTTTTTGATGTATAGTGAAAATGTCGCAAAGCAATATACTTTCTTATGTCATCAGGTTTGTATCCATATTATATTAAAATTAGTATTTAGAAAAGAGGTCTATATGTTAACATCGCTTGCATTTATTTTCTTAATCGGACTATCTATGGCAGCTATCTGTCAATGTCTGAAATTACCACGTATTATAGGAATGTTAGTCACAGGAATTGTATTAGGTCCATATGTCCTTGACCTGCTCGACCCGTCAATTCTCTCAATTTCTTCAGAATTACGCCAGATAGCTTTAATTATAATTCTACTTAAAGCCGGATTATCACTTAATCTAAGTGATTTAAAAAAAGTCGGCAGACCGGCAATTATGATGTCTTTTGTGCCTGCAAGCTTTGAAATTCTTGCATTTTTCATATTTGCACCATATATTCTGGGTGTAACAAGAATTGAGGCTGCTGTTATGGGTGCTGTTTTAGGTGCTGTCTCTCCTGCGGTCGTGATCCCAAGAATGGTCCAGCTTATTGATTCAAAATATGGAACGGATAAGAGTATACCTCAATTAATTATGGCAGGTGCATCTTGTGATGACATTTTCGTAATCGTTCTATTCTCAACATTTGTAAGTATGGCACAGGGCGGTCACGCACATATTAGTGACTTTCTTAATATTCCTGTTTCAATAATTCTCGGAATACTGCTCGGTGCAATTACAGGCTTCATCTTAAGTATATTCTTTGAAACAGCATATGCTTACAAACATCTTGTAAGAAACAGTATGAAAGTCATAATTATACTTGGTTTTTCATTTCTACTTATGTCAATAGAAACGTGGCTTAAAGGTACAATCTCCGTATCCGGACTTCTTGCTGTCGTAAGTATGGCCTGTGTTATCAAAATCAAAAGTATAGACGCAGTTTCAAAACGTCTCTCTGAAAAATTCGGTAAACTCTGGATTGCTGCCGAAGTAATCTTATTCGTTCTTGTTGGTGCTGCCGTAAATATCAGATATACACTCGATGCCGGAATTGCTGCAATTCTAATGATTTTTATTGCGTTGATTTTCCGTTCAATCGGTGTCTCTATATGCCTGCTAGGTACTGAACTTACACTAAAGGAACGATTATTCTGTGTAATCGCATATATGCCTAAAGCAACCGTTCAGGCTGCCATCGGTTCTGTGCCTCTGGCTCTTGGACTTCCTTGCGGACAGATTGTTTTATCCGTTGCTGTTTTGGCAATCCTTATTACTGCACCGCTTGGAGCAATTGGAATGGATATGACATATAAGAAGTTTTTGTCACAGTCCTATTCAGATGTATGTAAATAATTCGTAGTTTGTTAGAAATTACAGTAAAAGGACAGTTATATAAAATCATAACTGTCCTTTTATCACTCTTATATGTATTACTTATAAGCTAATTGGGTTTCTGCTAATTTCTTAACTTCTTCAATCAAAAGTCCAGAACATATCGTGCACGTTTCTCACAGGCACCTTTATCTGCACGTTGTACCTCAATATTATCTTCAAGAACCCTACTCATAAAAGCATCGTCCATTTATTAATTTCCTTAATTCTTTTTATAAATGCTTTATGACTTATCATAAGTGGTATTTGGTTTTCATAAGAAGTTCAGGTTTCCAGACAGACTCTAGTTTCTCCATAGTCCAAGCCGCATTTGCAGGACTTGTTGATGGCAATTTAACAGCGGAAGGCATATTTTTATCTCCAAAGAATCTTGTATATAATTCGTATGCTTTTCCACCATTTAAAATTATTTTGTTAATATTTGAGTTCTTGATAATTATATCTAAATTGTTCACTTCTATATTTCTTATCGAGCTGTCTGACGAGCCTTTTATATCACAGGACTTAATTACATCCCATAATGCAATATGATTTTCTAAAAGAAATTCTTTCTTCTCATCTATTGTCTCAAGTTTTATATCCATTTTACCATAGATTCTTGGCAAAAGCTTCCAGAAGCGGTTCTGTGGATGACCATAATAGAAATTCTGCTCTCTTGATTTCACAGATGGAAATGAACCTAATATTAAAATCTCTGAATCGGCATTAAATACCGGGGCAAATAGATGATTAACGTGTATGTATTCCATAGGGGTTCCTTTCGGTTATTTTAATAATTCTTCCAATGTTTCAATAATCTTTTGTTTTTCGCCACTGCCATTTGTCATAAATCTGAGTAACTTGATTTATTTTTATAAATATCATTACATATATCCATTATTCTTAAGCCATAACACTGACTTATTTAATGCATCAACAGTCTTTGTCTCGACCACACACCTGCAATTACAATCTTTAGCAATACCTAACCTCTGTGCTAAATCAATATCTCCTGTTCCAAGTATCATATGGTCACTCTTTCCCATACTGTCGTGAATATGAAAATGATATATTTTTTCTCTGAAATTCATAATGAATTCTTCGTCAATATTTGAAACTGCATTTGAATGTCCAATATCCCATGTTCGACCAAATGCATTTTTACTAAGTGCATATTCTATAGCCCCTTTTTCATAATCTCTATAACCATTTGTATTCTCAATACATATCTTAACATTAGAATCTCCAATCAATTGGTCACAACTGTTGCAAAACTTTTTCCACGCTTCCATATATTCTTCAAAATATTTTTCAAATAATTGAACCTTTTGTGTTGGTAAGGTAAAATGTACTCCATGATTCATATGCATATTTAAAATTGGTATCTCTAATGACTTTGCTATCTCAATTGTGTTCACAACCGTATCTGTATAGGCTTTTGCAACTTCACTATTAAAATCACACACATTCAAATTCTCATCAAGGTGAATTGTATATCCGATTTGAAATTTATCTTTCAGTTCTTTCAAATACGATATATTCGAAAGACATTTAGTCTGATATTGCGGTAAATTCATATTCAGTTCAACAAAAGATAATCCTAAATCTTTACATATCTTCATGGTATCTGCAAGTTTATCCACTTCAATTAATGTCGGCATTCCAAACTGTAACATTTTAATCCTCATTTCTGAGCGACTTGTTGCGAAGAGGTAATGAGAAATTTGCACAGGCAATTTCTCATCTGCCATAAAATCTATCTGCTTTCGCTCCGAAACAAATAGCAGTGCGAAAATTTGACATATCAATTTGATTTTTCACACTATCATCCTCTAAATATTATAATTCAATCATATATTAGTATACAATTCATATCTTCATTCACATTTATCTATATCCACAATGTTAATAAATTTATTTATAATTCTACTGCCATAACACTATTTTATCAAGTACCTTAAATTCTCCTTGCAATCTCAATGGCAATATATAATTTATCCATATTATGATTAGCATTTGCAAGACATGAGATATCGTAAACTGCCTTATCAAGAACATCTCCGGTCACGAGAAAATCATACAAGTTCCAGCCATAGTAATCGCATATAGCCTGAACGCCTGCAAGCTCCATTTCGACCGCTATGCAGCCCTCTGATTTTCTTGTTTCAAACTTTGCCTTAGTTTTCCTGTAAATTGCATCGGTTGTCCATACTTTACCGGAAACATTTTGAATTTATTCGCACCTGTAAGCCAGTTTACATCTATCACATCACCACTCGCCATTACAGAGCCTATATGACTTAAATATCCCGCAATCTTCATTCCATCTATTTCAAAAACATATACTTTAGTAATTCCATTGCAGCACCTTATTATGCCTGCCTCTTCATAAGTATAAGTTTCAAGCATATATGCAAATATCTGCTCTGAGAATACAATAATGCATTTATCACATAAATGCTTCTTCTCTCCATAAAAATTTTTTGGTCCTAATAAAACCTCTGAATTATCAAATGCATCTGATATAATTTTATGTAAACCTCCTTAGATTTCTACTTAGATTCTCTGCTTACCTTTTTACCTATTATTATAACATGATTACTTGAACCTAAGATAGATGGTTCACGACAAATACTATAATGAAAATCACACCATACCTTAAACTGGCTTTCGTCCCACGAATCTACCTTTTCAGATAAAATAGGTGCTAAACCATCTTGTGCAAAATGGTCTATAATTTCAAGATTATGTTTCTTATACATCAATTCCATTTCTTCTTTTGATGAATAATATGTATCTGTCCAAAAACATTTTTCATCATCATGTTTTAATATACCTGTCTCAATAAGTTGTTTTGCTAAATTATTATCTAAATAATTTACATTCTGACTGGCAATATATTGAAATACATAATATCTTGGAATATATGCCGTTATTAAAAGTCCGTCTTTCTTTAATACTCTTAAACACTCTTTTAAACATTTTTCCCTCTGTTCTTTGGTAATCAAATGATAGAAAGGTCCCATATTTAAAACAACATCAAATGTATTATCACCAAAGCACGACATATCTGTAGCATCTAAAACAGCCGTATCCATAGTATATTTCTTCGTTGCAAGTGTTTGATTTATAATATCTATATGCCTTGGAGTAATATCTGTTGCTGTAACATTATGCCCTTTATCAGCCAGATAAAATGCATATATACCTGTTCCTGCCGCACAATCTAATATCTTACTTTTATTATTTATAACTTCATCAAGTACTCTGACAGTTGTTATAAATTCAATCCTCCTTGCATTATTGGACGTTAAACGATTTTCCTCCTGATAATTCTCATAGCTTTCAACAACATAATTCATTATTAATTCCTCCTGTTCTATATTAGTTATATATCCTTATTAATATTTATAAATAATTATTTTATTGCAAGACTTAATATCACACTGCAATATTCTGTACTGCTTTTGAGTTACTGAATGCGACATTTTCCTAATATAAAAAGCTACCCTCCTTAAATTTATTTTAAGGACGATAGCTATTAATTGCTTCGTGTTACCACCTTAATTCATCTATATTTCACAATATAGACCTTATCAAGTACGGAAATCTCTTTCGATACTCTGACGCTGTAATGGGCGTTCCCAGTGTAGCCTAATGACTGACTCAATCGGTACACAGCTCCAAGACTGGTTCAATATCTCATCAATAGAGTTTTTCACCAACCAACTCCTCTCTGTAATATCCAAAATATTTACTATCTCTCTTCATCGCATTTTTATCATAATACATAGGCTGGTGTGTTTTGTCAAGTTATTTTCTTTCCCATAGCACAAAAAAATAGAAGCCATATCCTGACTTCTATTTTCTTCATATAGTCTGCCTCAATCGTTATATTCAACTTTACCAAACCAGGTTTTAATAATTCCATATGGTGTCTTTGGTGTAACAAAGCTTACCACAACAGCAATTAAAGTAGCTAAAAGTGTTGCCATTATACATGCATTGAAACCAAGTGAGATTGGAAGAATTCCTTTATCTATCAATACATACAACGCTATACCACTAATTATTCCTGTAACAGCACCATATTCATTTGCACGTTTCCAGAATAATCCAAGTAATACTGTATGGAAAAATACTACTGTAAGACCCCCTGTTGAATAAGTAATGAGTTTAGCAAGTAACTGTGGTGGATTACATGCTAATAAGAAAATAACAATTGATACAACAATGATTGCCGCAACATTGAGTTTCTTAATCGTCTCTGTTTTCGCATCTTTATTAAATATGTTCTTATATATATCACTGACAACTGTTCCTGCAAGTGATACAACCATACCACCCATTGATGACTGAACAGCGCCACTTACACCTGCAAGTACAAGTCCTGCTGCCCACGCAGGCATTACTTTTACAGCTAATGCAGGAATTGCCAAATCGGCTGTTGCTAAAGTTCCGTCAGCAAATGTATATTTTGTAATAAAGCATAATCCATTTAATCCTAATAACCAGATTGCCACAACAACAGTACCAATCTTTATCGCTCTGTGAAGTGTCTTTGTATCTTTGTATGTAAGTGCTGTCATTGTTACATGCGGAAGTGTAAATGTTGTAATTCCCCAAAGGATTGCATATGAAATAGTTGTCTGCAATGCATTTGGACCTGGCAGAAACCATTTCGGATTGCTCTCCATAAGTGACTGAATAGTTTCTGTATATGACAGACCTGTACTATTTACACCAGCGATAAATAACACAAGAACCGAAATCGTCATTACGATACCCTGTATAACCATTGCACTGGCTATGCCTTTGATACCGCCTGTAAGTGCTGCAAGTATAACTAAAGCCGTAAATATCGCAAGACCAATTCTATAATCCTGTCCCGTAAGTATCTGGAATATTCTTCCACCACCTGTAATTGTAGAAACAGCAAAACCTCCAAGGAAAAATAATGTTGCTATTCCACAGATAAGACCTAAAATCTTGCTATGATTGTATCTATTCATAAATAATTCGATAAATGTTTTAGAATTTGTTCTTCTGGCTACGATACCGACTCTTTTACCAAGTAATCCAAGCACCATAAGATTGGAACCTATCGAAAAGAAACAGCAAACCATCCATGTAGCACCAAATGTATAGGTAAAGCCTGGAACTCCCATAAATACACCAGCACCTGCAACTCCTGCTGAAACCATCATTGCGGTAATGATTATTCCACCACTTCTGCCACCTGTGTAAAATTTCGAAAGATAATCTCCTTTTCCATTTTTCATAGACTTTCTTGTAACAATACTATAGATAAGTAAAGCTGCCGTATATATTGCAAATACCGAAATTATTATAAGTCTTTTTGTTGAATTGATATCCATTTACTTATCCTCCTTTTCTTCTGTCTTATAGATGACACCATTTGGTGTGATATCCATATCCTTATAAACATATGTAGCCAGAATAATTACTGCTGCTACAAATCCAATAATAATTATTATTTCGTTAAATATCCAAAGTGGAAAGCCAAGTACCAGACTCTTGTTTCCATTTAATAATAGAAGATTTCCAATCATAAGTGCTGCAAAAGCTATGTATACAACCATTGTTATAAAGAATTCTTTAGTTGTCTGTGTAAATCTTTCATCTGCCTCTATGTTTTTCAGATTATAATCTCTGCTATTATCATCTATGTTATGTGCTTTTACCACATTCTGTTTTTCTGTCAATTTACTCATATATCTTACCTCTGAAATACTTTTGATTACTTATATATATTTGTTGATAAATATTTGAATGCATTATCAGCACATATTGCAACTATTGTTTTTCCTTTTGCTTCTCCTCTGTTAGCAATAACTGATGCTGCGTTGATTGCAGCCGCTGCTGACTGTCCAAGAAAGATTCCATCTGATTTAACTAATTCTCTTCCTGTTTCATATGCATCATCTGCGTTGACTTCAAGGCATTCATCATATGTTACATCAAATTCTTTAAAATATAATATTTCTTTTTCCTTAGGAACATTATGAAATGCTAAAACGCCATCAATTGTATTCTTTTCAGGATGTTTTGCATCTTTCAAAGATTCCTTTGTCGGCTGGACACCAATTATTTTCAAGTCCTTATTCTTTTCTTTAAGATATTTTCCAATACCAACAATAGAACCACCTGTTCCTGCAAGAACTACCAGATAATCTACTTTTCCGCCTGTTGCCTCCCATATCTCCGGACCTGTAGTTCTATAATGAGCTAATGGATTCTCAGGATTTCTTCCCTGATTTATGTAGTAATAACCATGCTCATCTGCATACTTCTGAATAAGTGCATAGAATTTTTCAAATACAAGTCCCTCACTCTGTATGAGTTCAACAACTCCCGGAATATCTTTAAATTCCAGAAAAATAGCACCATAAGCCTTAAGAATCTGTGTCCTTTCCTCAGACACTCCCGGCTGTAATACAACCGCAAATTTATATCCAAGTGCATTTGCATATGCTGCAAGTGCAATACCTGTGTTTCCGCTTGTAAAGTCAATAATTGTATCGCCTGGTTTAATTCTTCCCGCCTTTTCAGCTTCAAGAATCATTGCAATTGCTGCACGATCCTTAACTGAACCTGATGGATTGAAATATTCAAGTTTAGCAAGAATAGTCGCATTTGGATTATTCTTCTTATTGTAATTACCTATTTCAACTAATGGTGTGTTTCCAACAAGCTCTGCAATTGATTTATATACTATATTTTCACTCATTTTACATACCTCCTACGAATCAAAATGCGCATATTCAAATAACTGTGTCAATTTAATAGCTTTATCTACTGCATATAAGCTGAGTAAGGCTGATGCACATCCTGCTGAACCAACATAGAGACCTGCATAGCTGACAACTTTATCAGGAATTGTTCTGGTCCATGCTCCATACCATTTTCTTTTATCAGGTTCTTCATCTGATACAGATGAATCTGATATCAGAACTCTTGCTGTTCTTCTGGCATAATCTAAGAATTCCTTTTCGCCCGTAAATTCATACATATGTACAAAATGCTCAAGAATACCGGCTGTTCCACAGCACTGGCACTGTGCATTCCAAAATCCCCATGAGAATCTTTCAGGTGCTCCTGCTCTTATCGTTCCTCTTGATATTCTAATCATCCAATCCTTATATTCTTCTTCTCCTGTTATTTCGTAGAGAATTCTGAATAATAATGTGTGTCCTGCCGGACCATGGCATGTACCTAGATAAAACTTATCATTTGTCGGACCCGTTACCGGATGATCCTGATACGGAATAAGTGCTGCCTCTTCATCACCAACTGCAATACCCTCAAGATATTTTGCACCCTCTCTTGCAAGCTCAAGATATCTTTCATCTTTTGTTGCCTTATATATTATTGCAAACATCCAAGCTGTTCCTGCTGTTCCATGCGAAAAGCCCGGAAATGTTGTTTCTTTTTCAAAGCCAATAAGTGAAAGGTCAAGTAATTTCCAATATTTTCCACCATTCTTTGCTGGTAAAGCATCTTTTGCGATGTAGTCTGCTGCTTTTCTGGCAGCATCAAGATATTTCTCATCGCCAAAATGTTCGTATACCTGAACTAAGAAGAATACAAAACCACCATCTGCTACTACATCTTCCTCATTACTCCAATGAAGTCCCTCTTCTGTATATTTACCAGCCTCAAGTAAATCATCTGCAACCTTTATAACATAATTTTTATATTTTTCTTCACCTGTTACATGATAAATGTCATCTAAGAAAAGTGCCTGTCCCATTGGACCATTTGAATATCCGATTGCCCAGCCCGGTACCGGAATAACGCCACCAATATCAGAATTAAGTGTATCTTCATACCACTTAGCACTTGTCTCAATTGAAATTATATGATTTGCTGCTTCCTTTGCTTCTTCAAGATATTTTTCGTCCTTTGTTGCCTCATATAATCTTAAGAAGAAAATACCGATTCCTGCTGAACCGCTATATATATTTGTTGGTCCAAATAACATTATGTCTCTTCCGAAACCATTCTGTTCATCCGGAAAGTTTTTCCATATCTTACCATGTTCAGTTTTGATTTCTAGTGTCTTTAACCAATTTGCTGTTTCAATTGCACTGTTTAAATAATCTTCATCTGTTAATGTTCTAAAAACTTTTGGTATATATTTCATAGTAATCCTCTTTTCTGAGCGACTTGTTAAGAATAATCTGCCGGAGATATGTATAAATAATTTCCAACTTGCCATAAATACTATTTTTCCGCTCTTTTTTTATATTATTCCTATCTGTTTAGTAGGATATCTTGATAAAAAAAATATTACCACTAACATATACTTTTGTATAATTCAAAAAACTTATTACCATATATAGATAAAAGCTATAACCTCTTATCCTTTTATTAACTCCAGCTTTATAAATGCATTCTTTAATCCATCTGCATCTACCTCATCAGTCACATAATCTGCAACTTTTTTAATTTCATCTCCGCCATTTCCCATTGCGACACCGTATGAACAATATTCTAACATTGGAATATCGATTTTTGCATCGCCAAAAGCAATCGTCTGTTCTTTCGTTGCACCAATATGTTTAAGCAACACATCTATTGCATGTGCTTTTGTTATATCCCTGACACCAATGTCTCCGAATAATGCTGTCTCGCCTGCTCCTCCCCAGGTTCCATTCTGTAAATCCTTAAACTGATTTCTGGTATCTATATAATCCTGATAAGAATTAAGTATATAGCTTACTTTATTCAAATCATTTCTGTATAGTTCTCCACCAAATATCATATCAGGAAATACATCCTTAACTGTCAGTTTCGAATATTCTCTGCCTTTTCGTTTTGAGTATTCCCTGATAACAGGCTCTGCCTTTGTTTCGAACTCTTCACTTCCATATAAACCGCTATTACTTTCTAAATAGAATTCAAGTCCTTTTGTATGCAGCCAGTCAACAATTTTCACACAGTTCTCATAGGAAATAGTCTGATGCATTATTACTTCATTATGATACTCTACATAGCTTCCATTTCCGCCTATCATACCATCAAGTCCGATATCCCATATTTCAGGATATACTTCTGCCCTGCTTCTTCCAGTACAAATGAATACAAGATGTCCATTCGCTCTCGCCTGCCTGATTGCATCGATAGCTGAAGCCGGAATCTGATTTTCGTAATTAACAAGTGTTCCGTCTACGTCTATAAATATAATCGTGTTCATAACTATGCCTTTCTAGTTTAAACCAAACTGCAGCATAAACTACATATTGACTTGCATTTGCTATTTCTAATTCTAAATAAATCTGCTGCATACCATAATATTTTTATTATTTATTGCAATTTTATATCAGTCCAAAATGCTCCATAGCATATTTTATTCCATTATCTGAAATATCCTTAGTTACATAATCTGCAATATCTTTCAGTTCCTGTCGTGCATTTCCCATAGCTACACCTATTCCGGCATATTCAATCATATCTAAATCATTTGGTCCATCTCCAAAGGCAATTGTATCCTCGCGTGATAATCCATGTAATTCAAGATATTTTCTCATACCATATGATTTATTAATTCCTTTCATGGTTATCTCACCATCTGTAAGTGCTTTTTGCTCCAGGCTTGAACCTGTAATGTCACATACATCTGATAGTTCTTTTACTATATCATCAATATTCCAATTCGAACCATAGTATAAAACTTTTTGTATATCTGTATGTTCCTCTAAATGGTCAGAAATCTCATATTCTCCCATTATTCGTTTTATCATTTCCGTATTACGGCTGAAATTACTAAGCTGGTTTAATATATAGTCTTTGCATTCTTCATTTAATATCATATGATGTCTAGTCATTGCTGCAATCTTAGCACCTGATAAATTCGATGTCTTTACTATTCTCTGCAACAATTCTCTTTGCATAAAATGTTCTGACAATACTTCATTATTCTCTTCAATATATGCTCCTGTTGCACCTATCACTCCATCAAATAACTTGAAAAGCTCCGGATACATCTGGTATTTTGCACGACCTGAACAGATTAATAATTTGTGTCCATTTGCGCGTGCCTGCCTTAATGTTTCAATGGTTGAAGCAGGCATGCGCCCTGAAAAATCATATAAAGTTCCATCAATGTCAAAAAATAGTATCTTTTTCATAGTGTCTACACTCTCAATAAAATATACGATTTCAGTATATTAACTTAGATTTCATCTCCATTGCTTTCAATAACTTTCTTGTACCAATAGAATGAATCCTTTCTTCTTCTGCTTAAGTCACCTGTTCCGTCATCATATTTATCTACATATACAAAGCCGTAACGCTTAGCCATTTCGCCTGTTGATGCTGATACCACATCAATCCAGCCCCATGGAGTGTAACCCATAAGGTCAACGCCATCTTTTACTGCTTCTTCCATCTCATGAATATGTTTACTAAGATAGTCAATTCGATAATCGTCGTGAACACTTCCGTCATCTTCAAGCTTATCAAATGCTCCGAGACCATTTTCTACTACCATAAGTGGAATCTGATAACGTGAATATAATTCATTCAAACAGTAACGAAGTCCCTTTGGATCAATCTGCCAACCCCAGTCACTTGACTTAAGGTATGGATTTTTAACACCACCGACCAGATTGCCACCTGTTGAATCAGCATCATCAGCAGCAGTAACACAGGTTGACATATAATAGCTGAATGTATAGAAATCAACTTTGCCATTCGCAAGAATCTTATCATCGCCCGGTTCTTTATGGATAACAATATTATTTTCTTCAAAAAATCTCTTTGAATAATAAGGATATGCTCCTCTAACTTGAACATCTGATGTGAACCAGTTCATATTCTGCATTTCTTTCTGACATTTGATTACGTCATCAGGGTTACAGGTCATCGGATACATCGTTGCAAATACACACATATTACCCATTTTGAACTGAGGATAATTATCATGTGCATATTTTACAGCTAATGCACTTGCAATAAACTGATGGTGCAATGCCTGATAATTGGTCTGCTTATCCTCTGGTACTTCTGTAATCGGACCCTCATAGCCTTTGATTGTTCCAAGTGATAAAACTGAACCAAGTCTAGCTGTTCCCGCATTTATCTCATTAAATGTAAGCCAGTATTTGACTTTATCCTTATATCTTTCAAATATTGCCTTGCAATAATTCATATAATACTGTACGCATTTTCTCGATGCCCAGCCATTACATTCTTCAATTAATGCATATGGCATTTCGTAATGTGAAATTGTAACCAGCGGCTCTATACCATATCTATTCAGTTCATCAAAAACTTTATCATAAAATTCAAGTCCTGCCTCATTAGGCTTTTCTTCCATACCTGTTGGAAATATTCTTGTCCAGTTGATCGACATACGAAATACTTTGAATCCCATCTCATGTGCAAGCGCTATATCTTCTTTATAATGATGATAGAAATCTGTCGCCTCACGGCTTGGATATAATGTTCCATCCTCAAACTGTCTTGTGATTCGTTTTGGTGTTGTATGAGAACCATTTGTACAATGATCAGAAACCGAAGCTCCTTTTCCATCTACATCCCATGCGCCCTCATACTGGTTAGCTGCAGTAGCACCACCCCATAAAAAATCTTCTCTAAAAGCACTCATATCTTTATCTCCTTTCAAATATTCAACAAATACTTTATCTATAAACACTTCATCTGCAAATACTTTATCTACAAATACTTTATCTACAAATACTTTCTATATAACAAATATTTTTTTAAATAATCTGAATTAATTCATCACCACTATCAACCTTTGGCGCATTCGTTGGGATAACGTCTGCATAATCATCTGAATTAGTAATGATTACAGGTGTTGTAACAGGATGTCCAGCTGCCTTGATCTTATCAATATTGAATTTCAATAATAAATCGCCTTTTTTCACTTTATCACCCTGACTCTTCTGTGGCTCGAAGCCATCACCATTCATTTCGACGGTATCCATTCCTACGTGGATTAGAATTTCAGCGCCCAAATCTGTTGTGATTCCAATGGCATGTCCCGTTGGAAAGAAAGTTGAAATCACGCCATCTGCCGGAGCATATACCTTGCCCTCTTCAGGTTCTATTGCAATTCCTTTGCCCATTGATTCTGATGAGAATGCCTCATCTTTTACATCTGCAAGAGCCACAACATTTCCTTTAATTGGAGCTGATATTGAGACTTTAGTTTTTTTAGCTGCCTCTGTTTTTAAATTAATATCTGAATTGTTTTTTACTTCTTTTTTAGAACTATTCTTGTCTCCATCTTTATAGAAAATCATTTCAAGTATAAATGAAACAATAACGCATATAATTGAAACAATAATTCCTATAATCATAGGTTTAACATCTTTATTATCAGGGTTTAAGAACATTGTATAAGTGAACACTCCCATTCCTGCCATCTGATAATCACGAACACCTAACATACAGAGCACTGCACCTGCCACACCTGCTACTGCACAAGTTCTGAAAAATGGTGCTTTCTTTGGAAGTGTAATACCATAAATAGCTGGTTCTGTTACACCTGCAATACCTGAAATAATTGCTGGAGGACAAAGGCTCCTAAGCTTCTTATCCTTAGTCTTAAACATAATACCTAAACATGCACCTGTCTGTGCAAATGTAGTTCCGAGCATTGCTGTTAATATTACTTCACCGATAAGTAATCCATTTGAATCAAGTAATGTCATATTAGAAATAGCAATTGGAACAAGTGCCCAATGTAATCCAAACATAACTAATATCTGCCAGAAGAAACCAACTAAGAGTCCCATTAATATTGGACTAAAATGATTTACTGCCTCAAAGCCCATACCAAGATATTTAGATATCTGTGATGTAACAGGTCCTATAACAAATAATGTCAGACAAATGGATACTGTACAGGTAATAAGTGGTACTGTAAATGTCTTAATTGTGTCAGGAATATATTTCTTATAAAGTCTTTCAAACCATGCTGCAAAAGCAACCGCACAGATAACTGGAAGTACTGTACTTGTATAATTACCTGTAGATGGTGAAATAACCGGAATACCAAATAATTTAGAAATATCGTATGTTCCATTATTGAGCATATATGGTGAAACCAGTGCCAGACCAATTAACATACCCTCCATCTCTGGAAGTTTAAACTTCTTAGCAGCCGTGAAACCAAGAATAACTGGCATAAAATAAAATGCTGTATCTCCAATTCCATATAAAATGTTATATGTTCCACCTGCGCCATTTACTACCCCAAGTGTTGAAAGCAATGTCATAACGCCTTTCAAAATACCACATGCACACAATACACCGAGAAATGGTGAAAACACACCTGTTATAATCCCTACAAATGTATTGAATATTCCCTGTTTCTCTTTTGGAGAATCATCATCATCTGCGCTGTCTGATTTCAATGATTTGCTCTCTAAATGTCCTACAGATACAAGTGAATCAAACACATCCGAAACATGATTACCGATTACAACCATATATTGTCCACCTGATTTAACAACGGTTACAATTCCATCTGTTTCCTTTAATATGTCCGTGTTTGCTTTAGATTCATCCTTTAATCTGAATCTGAGTCTTGTCACGCAATGTGTGACATTAATGATATTGTCCTTACCACCTACATTCTGGATAATAATTCTTGATAAACTATCATATTTACTAGCCATAACGTATCTCCTTTCTACTGTACACTTAATTTTACGTTTTTAACTTGTTCAAACAAGCTTTCTTGTTGTGATTATATTACCATCTTGTTTAAACAAATTCAATACATATTTTAATTTTCGTCAACTTGCACAACACTTGTTTAAACAAATTGTGCACAGTGTCAAGAATTTGTTTAAACATCTTGCAAATTTGAAGATGTGGTTCTATAATATTTATGAAGATAATGAGTCAGAAATAAAGATAGCAAGAAAATTCGCTTAGAAACGAGGATAGTGAGAAAGAATTGCGATTATGCACCAATTCTTTCTCATAGGTAATTGTGTCGCAGACGTCACAATTACCTATTATCGCAGAACAAAATTTCAGATTTTGTTTGTGATTTCTCCGACGCAATGCGTCTGCGGAAATGGAGTTAATATGCCAAAATCGATTTATGAACATATATATGAAGATCTAAAAAATAAAATTGAAAATCAGGAATATGCAACTCTTCTCCCCTCTGAAAATGAGTTGACTAAAATATATAATTGTTCCAGAAATACTTTACGAAGAGCCATTTCGAAGCTAACAAGTATAGGATATACCCAACCAATACACGGTCGTGGTGTACATATTATTTATACTCCTACCCAGCCTAAACAGCATTTTCCAAGTATGAGTTCCTTAGACGGGTTATGTCAGCTTGCTTCTGAACAGGGATTCGAAGTTTCTAATAATGTAATTACGTTCACTGAGTTAATTATTGATAAACACCTGTCAGAAAAAAGTGGTTTTGAAGAGGGAACGGAAGCATTCTTTATACAACGCTTACGTTCTGTTAACGGAATTGCCAAAATGATTGACAATACTTTACTCCGTAAATCTCTTGTTCCTAATCTTAATGAAGATGCTCTGAAAGGATCACTTTTCAGATTTATCGAGGAGGAGGCAGGTATGACTATCCAGACCGTAAAACGATGTGTCACAATTGAGAGAGTCACACCTTTCGATGAGAAATATCTATGTCTTGATGGATACAATTGCCTCGCTGTAATTACCTCCCATGTCTATAATGCAGACGGTATACAGTTTGAGTTTACCATTTCACGAAACAGACCGGATATATTTGAGTTTAATACGGTTGTGTCGAGAAATTCGTAGGCAGGAATACTTTCCATATACATGTAATTATAAAAAAGAAATATGTTAATAGATAACACATATGATACTTCTGAGCATACTCACCAATTTCTGTGGTACTATCAAAACAGGTATCATATAGGTATCACGCTAAAAGAAAAAGCCCCATAAATGGTTTGTTTACACCATTTATGAAGCTCTGTTTACTACTCAAACTCTTGGGCGGAGAGATTTATCTGGTTGTTTCTCGGTACACATTTGTGCGTTTTATTCTTCATATTCATCTCATTTTAAATTTTTGT
>ENA-ORMS01000117-ORMS01000117.1-human-gut-metagenome-genome-assembly--contig:-NODE-117-length-87449-cov-11.905554_pt1 | contig 87449 bp, 103 predicted proteins | sample MGYA00242104_ERZ508997 | MGnify/ENA primary metagenome ERZ508997 (study PRJEB26280, sample SAMEA2338704) | human gut metagenome | biome: human gut; feature: human-associated habitat; material: faeces...
CCCCTGCGGGGCAGATCTATCCTCCGCCTTCGGCGCGCCCCTTCTTCAAGGGGCTGCTCTACTGGCATGCAAAAACGCAATCTGCAAGAAAAATCAGTATAGTCTGAAATACGAGAACACCGCTTCCCTCACTTTCCCTTTCACCCCGCTGCAGGAGCCAACCTCCGCCCCTTCGGGGCGCCTCCTTCCAACGAGAGGAGGGAGAATGCCGCCCACCGCCGCCTTCCCCATATGGGGAGAGTGGCGATAGGAGAGTACCCCCTTTTTTCCCCCCTATCGTCATTTCGAGCGAATGCGAGAAATCTTTTTCGTTCGCGATCAGGCAAAATAAGAGGACAACGGAAAACGGGAAGCACCGTGTTCCTTAAGACTTGCAATCACGGTGTTTCCCGCAAACTGATTCATGCAGGAAACAGAAAACGGCAAACGAAAAAGATCCCTCGGCTCCGCTCGGGATGACGATACGAGAGTGCGCTTTCCTCACGTTTCTTTTCATCCCGCTGCGGAAGCCAACCTCCGCCCCTTCGGACCGCCTCCTTCCAGCGGAAGGAGGGAACGATGCGAGAGTCCCCCTTTCCTCAAAGAGGGTACAAAAAAACGCAGCCCATGCGGGCTGCGCTCTCTGATTTCAAAAACTACACATTGAAGCGGAAGTAGGCGATATCCCCATCCTGGATGATATAGTCCTTCCCTTCGACACGGAGAAGACCTTTTTCACGGACCGTCGTATACGAGCCGCATTCCATCAGGTCTTTGTAGGAGACGATCTCCGCACGGATGAAGCCTCTCTCGATATCGCTGTGGATCTTGCCGGCGGCCTTCGGTGCTTTCGTCCCTTCACGGACCGTCCAAGAACGACATTCATCCGGTCCGACGGTGAAGAAATTGATAAGTCCCAGCATAGAGTACGCACTGCGGATCAGGCGATTCAGGCCAGGCTCCTCTTCGCCCAGATCGGCTAAGAAAGCCTTCGCCTCTTCGGCATCCAGCTCGGAGACCTCCTGCTCGATCTCCGCAGAGATCGGCACCCACTTGGCGCCTTCCTTTTCTGCCTGCGCCGCTGCCTTTTGGACATAAGGATTCGCTTCCGGATCCGCGATGTCATCTTCCGCGACATTCAGCACATAAAGAACAGGCTTCAGCGTGATGAGATTCAGCTCCTTCAAGACCTCCAGATCATCTTCCGAGAGATCAAGGGCTCTTGCCGGCGTCCCTTCCTGCAGCGCATCGAATACCTTTTCAAGCACCGGCAGATCGAGCTTCGCCTGCTTGATCCCTGCCTGCGCGAGCTTCGCCGTCTTGACCTTCTTCTTGTCGACGCTCTCTAGATCCGCCAGACACAGCTCCGTATTGATGATATCCATATCACGGACAGGATCGATAGAGCCTTCTACGTGCGTGATATTTCCATCCTCGAAGCAGCGGACGACATGTGCGATGGCATCCGTCTCACGGATATGCGAGAGGAACTGATTTCCCAGACCCTCGCCCTTGGACGCGCCCGCTACAAGGCCGGCGATATCAACGAAACGAGTGAACGCCGGCGTCGTCTTCTTCGGCTGGAACATCTTCGCCAGATCATAGATGCGATGATCCGGAACCTCTACGACGCCCACATTCGGTTCGATGGTGCAGAAAGGAAAATTCGCCGCTTCTGCTCCGGCTTTTGTGATGGCATTGAACAGCGTGCTCTTCCCTACATTCGGAAGGCCGACAATGCCGATCTGCAGATTCGTACTCATGGATACTCCTTGTAAATATAGGTTCAGGGATCAGAAGTGACCGATGACTGAACGCGAAAGCGCCACCCCTCATTCCCAATTCGGGAAAAGCGATCTTCTCATTTCTCAATGCCTGAGCCGATCGCTATCTTCCCTCCCCCTTCAATTTATCTGGCAGCCAGTGCCTTCTTCATGCGTTCTACCGCTTCCTTCGTCAGCTCCGGCGTATTGAAAGACGTCAGACGGACATAGCCTTCCCCGCACGGACCGAAGCCGGAGCCCGGCGTGCAGATGATTTCCGCCTCATTCAGCAGGAAATCGAAGAAATCCCAGCTCGTCATACCTTCCGGCACCGTCAGCCATACATATGGGCTGTTCACGCCGCCGCAGGCAGGAAGACCCGCTTCCTTCGCACCAGCCAAGATGACCGCAGCATTCTTTCTATAGATATCCAGCGTTTCCTGGATCTGCTTCTGGCCTTCTTCGGTGTAGATCGCTTCTGCGCCGCGCTGCACGATATAAGAGCAGCCATTGAACTTCGTGCACTGGCGGCGATCCCACAGCTGGTTTGCCGAGATCTTCTCACCCTTCTTCGTTTCCAGCATCAGCTCCTTCGGAACGACGCAGTACCCGCAGCGGACGCCGGTGAAGCCAGCCGTCTTCGAGTACGAACGGAACTCGATAGCGACTTTCTTCGCCCCTTCGATCTCATAAATGCTGTGCGGCACATCATCTTCCGTGATGAATGCTTCATACGCAGCATCGAAGAAAATGACAGAGCCCGTCTGCTGTGCATAGCGTACCCATACCGTCAGATCCTTCTTCGTCAGCGCAGAGCCGGTCGGGTTATTCGGCGAGCACAGATAAATGATCATCGGATCATGAGACGGCAGATTTGCCTTAAAGCCGCATTCTTCATAGCACGGCAGATATTCGAAGCGTTCATACGCCCCGCGGACATATTTGCCGCTTCTGCCAGCCATGACATTGCTGTCCACATAGACCGGATACACCGGGTCGGTGATCGCGACAATATCCGATTCTGCAAAGATCTCCTGCATATTGCCGACATCGCACTTTGCGCCGTCGCTGACAAAGATCTCGTCTGGGGAAATATCGCATCCGCGATCCTGGAAATCATGCTTCGCGATCGCTTCACGCAGGAAGAGATAGCCCTGCTCCGGACCATAGCCGCGGAACGTCTCCACATGTCCCATTTCCTCGACAGCCTTCTTCATCGCTTCGATCACGACCGGAGCCAGCGGCTGCGTCACATCACCGATACCAAGGGAAATGATATTCGCATCCGGATGCGCGGCTTTGTACGCCTCCTGCTTCTTGCGGACTTCCGCGAACAGGTATGCACCCTGAAGATTCAGATAATTTTCATTGCAATGAGCCATAAGTTTCGCCTCTCTATTCTTTATTATTCATGTCAGTATGACTGTTATATTTTACCATACAGGGGAAGGAAAGGGAAATGAAAATGACTGCCGCTCCCGAAGGGCCGCGAAAAGAGACAAAGTGACGCCTGCAATAAAAAATCCCCACACAGTTATACCTTTAAGTATCTTTATCATTAAACGCCGCTTATACATGGGGTCAACAGGTTCATCTTCAGAAATGCTCGAAATTTGGTGATCCCAATTTATCCCAAACATCTTTAAAATTTTCAGACTTTTGAACGTGTCCTATATCTGTACTTATATTAAACTTATAATTCCCCTCCTAGACTGGTAATGGCAGCCATTCCTGCACCCCGCTCGCAGAATCGTGATGTCCCACGATAAAGTCATCGCCAAACTTCCTATAAATTAAGTTTAGCTGTTCATCATGAGACGATGTTTTTGCAAAAGAATCCATTCCCATGCAGAAAACCACGCTACTTACGATTATCATTATGAATCTTTTCATTTTGATTCTCTAAAATAAACTGTTTTTCAACTAACTTTACAGACAAGATCTATTCTCTCCGCTGATGCAAAATGCTTGCCACACGATTCATGGCAACCTCAAAATCAGCTTTTATCTCACATTCCCAAATGACAATCACATGCCACCCCATCTTTTCCAATGATTCACGATGAAATGTATCATTTACCCTGTTTCTTCTAAACTTAGCCAACCAAAAGTCAGTACGGGTCTTAGGAACAAAGGCATATCTGCATCCTTCATGGTGATGCCAAAAGCAGCCATTCACGAAAATGACCGTTTTATATTTGGGGAGCACCACATCCGGTTTCCCGGGATACCGGGGATCATTTTTCCGAAAACGGAATCCATGCTAAAAAAGCCAGCTGCGTACTCTTACTTCTGGCAGGGTATCTTTTGAAGTAATACGCTGCATATTCCAGCTGCGCTTCTCTTTAAAAATACGATCAGACATTATCAGCTTCGCTTTCCGTCACTTGTTCCTGCGTCCGTGCTCTATGATAATAATCTTCTATAAATTCTGCCAGCTGCTGAATACGATACTTGTCTTTTCTAACGTCCATTTCCATTAGTTTCTTCGTATCAAGCATAATCCCCTCTATATGCTCATACGTCTTCGTATTTTCTTTCCATTCACTGACCGCTTCACCAATGTAATCCAATTCCCCTATGTAATCCATTCCCTTTTCGTTTTTAGACGCATACGGCAAAATAAAGGCATTATAAATCTTGGTACTTTCAGATCCTTTCAATTCAGGTTTGTTGTCAATATACTCCCCATAAGTAATCTGTTTATGAATTGAGCTTGTGTCAGGCAGATCTCCTACTTCATGAGTAATCCCATATTTATAATATTTAGCATCAAGTATATACAGATTCTTGCCATATGGCATAATCGAATCTGGCTCCAACGGATTTTTATAAATATTCTTTCCTCCGATTTTCCATATGGTACGCGGAAAGTATCTTTGTTTATCCGAAATGCCATACACCCAGTCAATCATGCTCTCCCACACATGGTAAAAACTGGTTGTGCCATATCGAAAAGAAATTTCCGCTTCTTTTGATCCTTCATATCCAAGCACCACCAGCATGCTTTGGAAAAGCACACGATTTCGTTCATTAAAGGTATGACTGATCTTATCGTACAAAATAGCTTTAAACATTTTATCATTCTTTTTTATTTGCGGCTTTTCTGGAACAAAAGCGGTAAAAAGCCATCCCATACGCAAAAAGCTCAGATACACACAATATTTGTGAATCAGTGTAATCCATTCATTATCACAATACTGCTCTTTCCGTATGACAAAATCCAAATAGAACACCCCACCTTCCTGTACAAGTGGTTTTTCCCTTTTTATAGTTCTCCCCCAACTGATTTTCCCGCGTTTCGCATCCCGATAAGTGGTTTCTTTTTCTCTATAATATCCTCTTGTTATATAATCACTGATAATTGTCAGATATGCTTCCACAGGAAATCCTTCTTCTTCCGTGTCCAGCTTTTTAGCTATTGATCCATCTGCTTTTTGCGAATATTTCCGAAGTGTCGCAAGCAGAAGAAGTATGTCTCTGCGCCGGCCATGCTCATCTTCTTCATCAGAAAGACGATATCCCAATGGAAAATGAATCAGCACATCTCGCTCTGCATTTTTTATGGAATACTCTACCCCGACCAGTGTATTGTCATATTCCGTATTCACCAGACATCTGCATGCCAGCAAAGAGACTCACCTCCAGCCCAATCAATCTGTCATAAATTCTGCTTCGGATCCATTCCGCTATAAATATTCATTGTTAATACGCGTTGCAGCGGGTCTGCACTGTCATCTTCACAAAGGAACGCATCAACAACATCTTCAAATGAATTATACTCGTCGCGAAAAACTTCTTCACGATTCATTTTGAATGCATCATCCCACAAATATTTCAGAACCTTTTCCGCAAAAGCTTCACGATCATTCAGCTCTTCATTTCTAACAAAAAATACTCCAAGTCGTTTGTCTTCTGCGCCGAGACTTTCTTTCCCTGTTTTGGCGATCTGAGAGTTAATCAGTTCAGCAAAGGTTCCCCAGCTGATTTCTGTCCCGGCGATCTTGTGATCCAAATGTAAATCATGTTGTTCCTGACCATTTTTCTTGAAACTATTATGAATCAAACGCATTTTCCATCGACGCTGAAAAGCATTATCAAGGGTAAATACATTCTGATCAGAAGTATTCATCGTCGCGATAATACTGAGATTAGATGGAATTTTGATTGAAATCTCTTCTTCTTGTGGAAAAATAACGTGGGACATATCTGCATTGTAGATAGAATATGTTCCCCATCCATCAGGATTACGGTCAAGCAGCTGAAATATATCCCCGAAAATAGCAGGTGCATTCCCACGATTCAGTTCCTCGATAACAAGATAGTATTTATGTGCAGGATCATTCCATGCTTTAGCCATAATTTTAGTAAAAGGTCCTGGTATAAATTCATAACGGACTTTTTCATTTTCCACCTTAGGAAGAATTTGCCCGATAAAATCAGAATAGGTATAGTCAGGGTGAAAAACGATACGTTCCATATAGTGAGGATCTTTACAGTATTCCATCTTGATTTTGTAGCTTTTCCCTGATCCAGGAACACCATAAAGGATAACGTTTTCACCACCTTTTTCCCGATAGTCAGTCCGCATATAGGAATCAATTCTTTGCTGAATAACCCATTCTCCGCCTTCGTCATAATGCTCATCTTCAATTTTCCAAAATTTAATATAATTTTTATAAGAAAATCTATCATAGAAAGCCTTTAAATCATTATGATTCTTAACAGGAAACTCTTTTTTTATGAACTCCACAAGCATTCGCAGCTTTTCTCGATCAGATTCACTAATATAAAGGATGTTCTTATTATCTGAAGTTTTACATTTTATAGGAGTTCCATAATTCCTAAAGCAATTAAATTCTATATCTAAACTACCGCCTTCACCACAAATTATCTCGTGCGTTTTATTAAAATCTATTTCAAGACTGGTGGTTTGAAGCAGTTTTTCAGCAAAAGTGCAGAACAGCAAGACGGGTGGATCTGACTGATCAGACTGTTTAACATAAGGATTAGGAGCATAGTAAATTTTGAACCAAAACTCCATGTATTTTCTCAAGTCCTCATCACTAAACATTTGAAGGTATTTATGATATTGAAATTTTTGCAAATTGCTTCGATCTTCAAGTCCCATTTGACAAGCCAACTGATAATAGGACCTTTTATATCTCGGCTTTATATCTTCCAATAAATTTGCAGCATTTTCCCAAGATATATCAGAAAGCAAATCAGGATACAAATCAAGAAATTCTTTTAAATTAGCAACAGTAAAATTTTTTACTCTTACCAATGGTGTAAACGACATTATAAACCGCACCCCTTTTTTATTGCTCTACTAACCGAGGATAACTTTTCAAGACTTCTGTCATAATTGCAATTAAGACATCTACTACAATAGAATTCCCTGCCTGCTGATACATAGCAGTATCTGAAACAACGATTTTAAAGCTATCACAAAATCCCATCAGTCTTAAGCATTCACGCGGAGTCAACTTCCGAAGACGACCTTCAGTTGTCACATAATTATCCACTCCTGCACGATGCATTTTATGCATCGTTGTAAGTAATGTCCTTGCAATATCTAAATCCGTTTGAGGCTTAGAATAGAAATTTTTTGTTCCCGAGGACAACACATATTTTCTTACCTTCTCAGAAAGAAAATATTTTTCTAAATCTTGCATCGTCCTCTCCCTGTCACTGTTCTCTTCAACAAAGACAAAATCACCGTGCCAGTTAAATTGCTGATTTCTCTTTTGACAGAGTTGGATTTCACCATCAATTTGAGTGTATTTCTTAGAAAGATTCTTTTCCTTAGTAACAAACTCAACTCCCTTGCGCGGAAGATAATATTTCCCCGAAACATTATCTAGTAAAAAATCTTTCATTGTACAATCTAATTTCACTGGTTTAGGAAAACTAAATGGCTGCATTAAATTAAGATCATTTCTAAACCCAACAACAAACAAGCGCTCTCGATTTTGTGGAATACCGTAATCTCTCGCATTTAGAATTTGCGCTTGCCAGGAATAACCCAAGTCATCAAAAACCTTTTTCATTGTCTCCCATGTTTTCCCACCATCATTACTTAGAACCGCGCGTACATTTTCGTAGATGAAAACTTTCGGTTTAATCTCGCTAACCAAACGTGCATACTCATAGAATAAGGTTCCTCGGGTATCTTCTAAGCCACGCTGTTTCCCAACCATGCTAAAAGATTGGCAAGGACTACCGCCAACAAAAAGATCAATAGTATTAGTAAACTCATGCCCGTCAAGAAACGAGACATTCCAATGAAATTTTTCCGGTTTTAAGTCATAGTTTGCCAAATAACTTTGTCTAACTTTATTTTGTAAAACATACGGTTTGTACAAATCATCAATCATTTCCTTTTTTATAGAAAAATCTTTAGTTTCAGATACTTTTTTCCTTATCCTGTAAACTTCAATTTTCTCATGAAGCATTTCTAAGCGTTCAGCAATATCTCTTACGTTACGAATAAGTCTTTTCCCGTTGCACGCTTCTACATTGTTATAAGTATCTGATAATAAATGCAAAACTTCATCCCAGTTAATTCCATCAGAACTTTTCAATGAGCCAAGAGGTGGCAACTCTTCGTGTAAAGATTTCTCAATCCATTTTAAGTCATTATCTTTCTTAAAATCATTTATACACTCAATTCCATATTGCAGTTTTTTTAAGCATAAATCAAGCGCGTCATTTTCTTTCATCAACTCATCATAGAATTTCTTGTATTCCTTTGCCCTTGTTTTTTTTATGTCCTTTTGAGTCAAAATGCTTTGAAACAACTTAATTGTTGAATCATTCTTGAATTTAGACGATACGCATTCGAGCGAATCCACTACATTCTTATAACGTCTTTGATCGTTTTCCAACTGTGCCCGCAGATCGTTGCTATATTCAATATCATCACTTGTTACCGGTTTATAGTTTTCAACTACAGATTTTAATTTCAAGAACTCGGCATCAATAGCACTTATGTCTACCGGAATTTTTTTGCTAAAAATATCTACATCGCCATTATCACATGCAAAAGCGATCTCATTTTTAATTCCCATTCTTAACAGTGCATGCTCAATTGCACCAATACCACTAAAAACTGTTCCTACTCGAATCATTGATAACCTCTCTATTGCAGATATTTACACTAACATGGTTTAAGTCTCTTAATATTATACAGGAAAAATGCTCAAATTTGCGCAAAAAAGAATAAATTTTAGCAATTGAATCAAGGTTAGCGCTCAATGAATCACAGTTGCTTCTACTACTGCTTCCCAATCCCCAGCCACTAATCCCTAGCCACTGTAAGTCACTTGTAAGTCACTAGTCACCAGTATTGTGTTTTCTAAATAACTGGCATTTAGGTCAACTTCCGAATCATGTGAAGAGTCAGGAGTAAAGGTACGGCGCATAAAATTAGGAAGCGCCACCAAGTTTTATACAAATGATGAATAAATTATTATATATTATATATAATGAGGGGGTATTGGTTATATATAATGAGGGGGTATTGGGGCGCTATATGAACTGTGTGCCCCTTCCAGCACTTCTCACTTCTAACTAAGCCCAGGAGTTAACAAATCGCTATACTAGTCACCAGAAAGCATACACCATCTTATCCCCTGTATTTACTGCAAAAATGGTATCTTCGCTATTCGTATGATCCATGAAATAAACTATATATTGCGTCATCCACCTTTTCCCTCTTGCATTTTTCTTTAGAACGTAGTACTATATAAACATGAAGCATGGACATATTTGAACATGTTCCCCGGATGGACGATTTCTCCGATTTCCAGAATTCTCCAAGCGCTACGAGATCACAGGGAGGGCCGCACCGGAAGGGGCAGATCTGCCATATGCACCGTGCGTCATCGGATGGGTCAGCGGAAGCGTACAGCCTGCTGCCGATGCCCATTTTAGGCTGACAAGCAAGAAAAATGAATATCCGGAAGCATGGCTTTTCCACTTCCCTGTCCTCTGCGAGGCCGGGTTCCGACGATAGCACAGGCCCTCCCGCACTTCGGTGCTCATGGACGACCGTCACCGATTCCGAGCTCCGCCTGCATCGGGCACAGGTGGGGAGCCTTTTCCGGATGTTTTTTATGTCTTTGTAAGAAAAATCCCCATGGGCTATGGCATGACACATGCCGCAGCCCATGGGGATTTTTCTATTGACTTTTTGCTCTCACTCATTCGTGGCTTCTTCTCAGACGGAGTATCCTGCTTCTCGCGCTATTTCTTTCACATACGGGATCGGACTTTCCGTCGCGGCAGCAATGTTGTCGATCGGCATGTTCAGTTTGAGCAGATTCATGATCACTGTTCTACCTTTTTTCTCCATGCCTTTTTCCATACCTTGCTTCATGCCGATTTCGATCCCTTCCTGCATGCCTTCGGTTTTAATATTTTTGGAGTTCCATCAAGGGAGACAGGCAATAAAAAAGCAGCCTGCCGATGAAAACCGACAGGCTGCTTTTCTATGATTTTTATTTTTCCAGCTTTTTGAAAAGGCTCGCCATTTCGAGTGCATCCATCGCACATTCGAAGCCTTTGTTGCCGGACTTGAGGCCGGCGCGGTTGATGGCCTGCTCGATGGTGTCGGTGGTGAGGACACCGTAGAGGACGGGGATACCGCTAGAGAGGGAGGCCATAGCGACGCCTTTCGTGACTTCGGTCGCTACGTGCTCGTAGTGGTCAGTCTCGCCGCGGATGACAGCACCGAGGCAGATGACGGCATCATATTTCCCGCTTTCTGCCATTTTCTTCGCCGCGAGCGGGATCTCGAAGGCGCCCGGAACCCAGGCGAGATCGACTTTGTCCATATCGACGCCGTGACGGGCGAGACCATCGGCTGCGCCGTCGATGAGTTTGGAAACGATGACTTCATTGAAACGGGAAGCGATGATGCCGACGCGGATGTCGCTTTCATTGAAAAGTCCAGAAATAATATTCATGAGGAAGTCTCCTTTGGGTATATGTAACATATTTTGTAAACGGTAAAGTCTAGGCTTCAAGGTTCAAGGTTCAGGGTTCGGGGTTGTTGTGGCGGCTGCGCCGCGAATATATGGCCGATGCGCCGATTTTTGTAAACTGAAATCCCCGAAACTGGCATTTCAGTCACCAGTCACTAGCCACTAGCCACTAGCCACTAGCCACTAGCCACTAGCCACTAGCCACTAGCCACTAAAATCCTATACCTTCGGTTCTATGATGTCCTGGTCGAGCTTCAGCATGTGGCCCATTTTTTCCTGCTTGGTCTTGAGGTAGAATTCGTCTTCTCTGGTGGGCGCGATCTCGATGGGGACGCGCTCGGTGATGGTGATGCCGTACTCACTGACGTCGTCGATCTTCTGCGGGTTGTTGGTCAGGAGGCGGATGTGGGTCGCACCGAGATTTCTAAGGATCTGTGCGCCGGTCATGTACTCGCGAAGGTCGGCCGCGAAGCCGAGCTTGAGATTCGCTTCTACGGTGTCATAGCCTTCGTCCTGCAGGGCATAGGCGCGGATCTTATTGATGAGACCGATGCCGCGGCCTTCCTGACGCAGGTAGACGAGGACGCCGCGGCCTTCCTTGGCGATCTGGCGCATGGCTGCGGAGAGCTGCTGTCCGCAGTCACAGCGCAGCGATCCGAAGCAGTCACCGGTGAGACATTCGGAGTGGATGCGGCAGAGGACGGGAGATCCGTCATCGACCTTGCCCATGGTGAGAGCGACGTGGTGCTCGCCATTCATGCGGTTCACGAATCCGTAGATCTCAAAGTCGCCGTACTTGGTCGGGAGTTTGGCGGCGGTGATGCGCTCGACGAAGATCTCATGCTTTTTCCTGTATTCGATGAGCTCCTGAACGTTGCCGATCTTGAGGCCTTTTTCCTTTGCAAGGCGGAAGAGGTCTTCGCGGCGGGCCATGGTACCGTCTTCATTCATGATCTCGCAACACAGGCCGGCGGGCTTGAGCCCGGCAAGGCGGGCGAGGTCGACGGTCGCTTCGGTATGGCCCTGCCGTTCGAGGACGCCCCAGCGACGAGCTTTCAGCGGGAAAAGATGCCCCGGGCGACGAAAATCTTCCGGCTTCGCGCCGTCTTTGATGGCTTCCAAGGCTGTCATGGAGCGGGCGGCGGCAGAGACGCCGGTGCCAGAGTCTTTGTAGTCGATGGACTCTAAGAAAGCGGTCTGGTGATTGTCCGTATTGTGACGGATCATCGGTCCGAGGTACAGAGATTCTGCGATCTCCTCGGACATCGGCATGCAGATGACGCCCTTCGCTTCGGACGCCATGCGGTTCACATTCTCAGGCGTGGCGAATTCTGCGGCGCAGATGTAGTCGCCTTCGTTTTCGCGGGACTCGGCGTCCTGCATGATGACGATGTGTCCCTGCCTGATCTCTTCTAAAATATCTTCAATCGGGTCAAATTTAAATTCCATAGTTTCCTCCAGAAAGTGTCTCAAGCATGCCCATGGTGAGACCTTCTTCCGTGTCCTTTTTCATGAGCTGCTCCACATATTTTCCCAAGTAGTCGCACTCGACATTCACCGGGTCTCCCGGGTGCTTCCCGAGAAGAATGGTCTTCTCCCCCGTATGTGGGATGAGGGAGATCGTGAAGCGGTCTGCTTCGCGCCTTGCGACCGTGAGGCTCACGCCGTCGATGGCGACGGAGCCTTTTTCTATGATGTATTTCATCCATTTCTTTTCAATGGAAATCGTGACATTCACCGCGTTTCCGTCCTTGATGAAGGAGATCAGGCGTCCCGTGGTATCGACATGGCCGAGCACGATGTGACCGCCCAGGCGATCCGAGAGGCGAAGGGCACGCTCGAGATTCAGGGGCGATCCGACGCGCACCATGGAAAACGACGTGCGGGAAAGCGTCTCCGGCGTGACGTCGCAGTCGAAAGAGTGCGTATCCATCCGCGTCACGGTGAGGCAGGTACCGTTCACCGCGATGCTGTCGCCGAGCTTCGTCCCCTCGAGGACTTTTTCACAAGAAATGGTGAGCGAGCAGGAAGATGCTGTGGGTTTCATCCTGCGAAGCGTCCCGATTTCCTCTACGATCCCTGTGAACATGGCTCTTCCTCTCTCTTCAGCAGGTCGACGTCCGTCGGGCGCGTGGACTCTGCCTTTTCTTCTTTGGCTTCTTTTTCTACATACGCTTCGATGACGAGATCCTTCCCCGTCATCTGCGTCTGGATATCACGGAGACGGATGGCCTTCGGGATGGTCGGTGCGCCCTCGCCGCCGATGAGCCCGGGCGCAGAGACGCCGCCAATGATCATCGGCGCGGTATAGATGCGTACCTTGTCGACGATACCGGCATCAAAGGCAGACGCGGCGAGCGTCGCGCCGCCCTCTAAGAGGATGCTGTCGATGCCTTTCAGAGCGAGCCCCGTCATGGCGGCCTCGAGATCGACACAGCCTTTCTCTTCGCTGTCCGTCATAATGATATCGACGCCCATATCCGAGAGCGCTTTGCGCTTTCCCTCATCCGAGGCCGTCGTGGTGAGGATGATATTCTCCCCCTCTTGCTGAAATACCTTCGCTTTGAGCGGCACCGAAAGATGCCCATCCACGATGATACGCACGGGGTCGATCATCCCCTCTGTGCGGGCGGTAAGCTGCGGATTGTCCGCAAGGATCGTCCCCGCGCCGACCATGATGCCCTTGTAGCAGCCGCGCAGGACATGTACTTCTTCCCGTGAGTCTTCACAGGAAATCCACTGGGAGTCCCCCGTGTGGCAAGCCGTCTTGCCATCCAGAGACATCGCAGCCTTGTAGAGGACGAAGGGCTTATGCTGCGTGATGTATTTCAGGAAAACTTCATTCAGCTTCTTCGCTTCCTCTTCCATGATACCGACCGTCACAAAGATCCCCGCTTCTTTCAGCTTGCGGATCCCCTTGCCGGCGACGAGAGGATTCGGATCCTCCATCGCGACGACCACGCGGTCGACGCCTTTTTCCACCACGAGGTCAGCGCACGGCGGCGTCTTCCCATAGTGCGAACAGGGCTCAAGCGTCACATAGAGCGTCGCCCCCTTCGGATCTTCTGTCGCGTGGGCGAAGCAGTTCACTTCCGCATGCGGCCCGCCATATACTTCATGCCAGCCCTCGCCGATGATGCGGCCATCTTTTACGAGCACCGCCCCGACCATCGGATTCGGACGGGTATGTCCCATGCCGCGCACCGCCAGCTCCAGCGCACGGCTCATGAATTTTCTGTCTTCATCAATACGCAAAAAATCCACCTTCCTTTCCTTCAGGGAGGTGGACAGCCAAAAAGTCTACCACTCTTCTTTCATCCGGACTCTAACCGTCGGCTCTGGGTTCTCACCAGATCTACTGCAGGACATCTGCAGCTCGTGGGCTCAGAATATCTTTACCACCGGTGGGGAATTCCGCCCCGCCCTGAAGAGATATATTTCTACGTTTCTATTATAACAGATGATGCAAGAGGGATGCATGGCCAGCGGCTGGTGACTAGGGAATGGTGACTAGTGGCTAGGGACTAGGGATGAGAAAGGAGAATACCGCTTTCCCCATATCGTCATTTCGATCGAAAGCGAGAAATCTTTTCCGTTCGCGGTCAAGCCAAGGATGCGAGAACAACGGATAACGGGAAACGCCATGCTCCATATGAACTGGACACTACGGTGTTTCATGCAGACAGATTCACACAGGAAAGAAGAAACCCGTAGCCAAAAAAGATCCCTCGGCTCCGCTCGGGATGACGATACGGGAAAACGGACTCTCTCACATTCCCTTTCATACCGCTGCGGAGCCAACCTCCGCCCCTTCGGGGCACCTCCTTCCAAGGGAAGGAGGTGGAATACACACTATCCCCCGAACCATAGCCTTCCCCGCATGGGGAAGGTGGCGAGCGTAGCGAGCCGGATAGGGTTCTAGGAAAACGCGAGAGAATGACCTAATCCCCAGTCACGAATCCCCCAACCTCCCTTGCGTAAAACCCGCGCACCATATATACTAGAAAAGATAATTCTATTTTTTATTAAGGAGATGGATGTTTTGAATTTTGTTGACGCCGTAGTGGCCTTTTTGAACATTGGCATTTTCAGTACGCTGATCTGCCGCTTTACCGGAGCGAATATGGCAATGCTCGTTTTCTGTGCGCTACTCTACATGGGAAGTGAACCGATGGAAACGGTAGGCATCATGCTGACGTACTTGGTCTTCATGCGCCTCACCATTTACACCCAGAAGCGCAAGCTGAATTTCAAGAAGCTGCAGGTCTTCAAGGGGATGCGTGTTTTTGTCCCTGTCCTGCTGATCGTGATCTCTCTCTTCCTGTATCCATTCGCAGCTCTGGCGATCTTCCTCCTGCTCTTCATGGTGGAGATCCTTGCGCAGATCAAGGAGGAGGTCCCGGAGGACAGACAGCTCTCGAAGGGGGAACTCACCAAGTACATCGTGATTGGTTCCCTCCTGACCACCGTCTCTATGATTGCCGTGAAATTCATCCCCGCTTCGTGGTACTATGCACTGGGCGGCGCTGTCGGCCTTTTCCTCTGCGGCTTTGTATGGTGGCTGGGACAGGACCGCGACAGACTTTCCGGCATCTGGGATACAATCATCCTCCTCTCCTTCATCCCGCTCGGCCTCTTCGGCTTCGATATGGCGGACTGGATGGATGATATGCGCCGCAGCGTGAACCCGACCCGCATCGCATACAATCTGCCTTTCATTTTCCTGCCGGTCTTCTATGTCGGCTTCCTGATGGCGAATATCCTCTTCGGTGTCTTCTCCCTCTCCGGCATGTGCATCACCTTCTTCGGCGCACTCGGTCTGCGTCTCTTCGGCTACTATGAAATGTCCGGCAAAGGCAAGGCAAGCCTCATCGCGATCGGCTTCACCGTCCTTGGCCTCTTCCTTCTCTTCCTCACCGCACCGGAACCTGTCGGTGTATCCAAGTATGTGGATGCTTTCCTGCCGACCAATTACTATGGCTTCAAGGGCATCCTGAATATGTTCTGAGGCTTGGTGACTGGTGACTAGTAGCTAGGGATTAGGAAGTTTGCCTCACATTTCCCGCTACTCCGCTATACCTGATCCCAAAAGAAAACCGTCATGATCGGAAATGGTCATGACGGTTTTTGTTTGCCTAAAACAGATCGTGAAAAATATAACACGTAAAAAGCGAGGCCCGATGGACCTCGCTTTCGTATCGATTTCATAAACCGATAGTATGGAGAAATGGTAAGAGGGAAAATTCCTAATTCCTAATCCCTAGCTACTAGTCACTAGCTACCAGCTATTAATTCCTAGCCACTAAACAGCTACTCCCCCGCCTTCGGCTGACGATACGTGAAGACGCGCTTGGGCTCCTTGCTTTCTACCTTATGATCGAGGAGATTCACATCGAGGATCGGGCAGACGCCACAGCCATTGCAGGCCTGATGGCGGCAGTCGTGGGTGAGGATCCCCTTCTCAGCCATGCGCCATTCTTTCAGGAGGTAATCCTTCGTGACACCGCTGTCGATGTGATCCCACGGTTCGCATTCGTAGAAATCACGAATGCGCGCTGCGTACTCGTCGGGATCGATACCGCATTCCCGGAAGCTGTCCATCCAGACGTCGAAGTGGAAAAATTCCGTCCAGCTGTCATAGGTACAGCCTTTCTTCCATGCGGTGTAGATGGCAGAAGAGAGCTTGCGGTCGCCGCGAGCGAGGACAGCTTCGATATATCCTGTCTTGGCATCATGATAGGCGTACTTGATATGGCGGTTTGTGAAAAGGCTCTTCAGATACTGCTGTTTGCGCTCGATCTCCTCTACGCTGCACTGCGGCATCCACTGGAAAGGGGTGAAAGGCTTCGGGACGAAGCTCGAGACGCTGACGGTGATGCGCAGGTCATAGCGCCCCTTGATCTCGTGATAGAGCTCGTGGATGCGGTTTGCCAGATCGGCGATGCCCTTCAGGTCTTCATCGGTTTCGGTCGGAAGCCCCATCATGAAGTAGAGCTTCACCTTTTTCCAGCCATTTTTGAAGGCATTCGCACAGGCGCCCATGATGTCTTCCTCCGTGACGCCCTTATTGATGACATCGCGCATACGCTGCGTACCGGCTTCCGGTGCCAGTGTGAGACCACTCTTTCTGACCTGCTGGATCTTTTTCGCGATATCGATGGAGAAGCTGTCAACACGCAGTGACGGGAGACTGACGCTCACGCGCTTGTCTTTGAAATTTTCCAAGAGATGATCGACGAGCTCGGGCAGGCAGGAGTAGTCTGCCGAAGAGAGTGACATGAGGGAAATCTCATTATAGCCCGTATTCTTGATCAGGGTATCTGCGATCTCCTGCAGTCTCTCTTCGTTCTTCTCGCGCACAGGGCGGTAGATCATCCCCGCCTGGCAGAAACGGCATCCGCGGCTGCATCCGCGGAACATTTCCAAGACGGCACGATCATGCACGATCTCGATATGCGGGAGGATCGGCTTGTCATCGATGTGGACATGGTCGACATCACGGATGACACGCTTCTTCACAGGGAACTGGGCCGCTTCGTCGATGGGACGGATGCTGCGGAAGACGCCATTCTCATAGTAAGAGACCTCATAGAGGGACGGCGCATAGCAGCCATCGATCTGAGCGAGACGGCGGATCGCCTCCTTGCGGCCGCCGGGCTTCCCTTCCGCTTTCCATGCTTTCACGATGTCCACCATCTCTCCGATGGCTTCTTCGGATTCTCCGATGAAGAAGACGTCGAAGAAATCAGCGACCGGCTCTGCATTGTACACACAGGGGCCGCCGGCGACGACGAGGGGATCCTCGCCTGTGCGATCCTTCGCCCAGACAGGAATACCTGCCATGTCGATCATGTTCAGGATATTCGTGTAGCACATTTCATACGGCATGGTGAAGCCAAGTACATCGAAGTCCTTGACCGGGCATTTGTTTTCCAGAGAAAAGAGAGGGATATGCTTCTCTCTCATCATCGCTTCCATGTCCACCCATGGCGCATATACACGCTCTGCCAGCGCATCCTCTCTGGCATTCAAGACACTGTAGATGATCTTGAGTCCCAGATGGCTCATGGCGACTTCGTAGACATCAGGGAATGCCAGCGCCACTTTCACCGGGATCTCATCGTGGTTTTTCACCACACTGTTCCACTCTCCGCCAATGTAGCGGGCAGGCTTCTGGATATGCATCAGCCATACGGGATCGATAGTTACACGGTTCATTTGATACTCCTAAAATAAATGGGGTTACAGGTTTGTGGTTGTATTGGTTCAATGGATTCAAAGAATTCAAAGGGTTCAATGGGTTCTAAGGGTTCTAAGGGTTGTGGTGCGGCGCATAAAAACAGGGAAGCGCCGCGAGTATACTTAGCCTTCCCCTCTAGGGGAAGGTGCCCCGAAGGGGCGGATAGGGCACTGACGGTATGAAAGAGAGTGGAGAAATGCGTTTCAAGCAAGCGATTTATGAGAGTACCCAAGCACCGTTTTTGTAAACGTCGATGCCCGAAGGTCTCTTGATGGCAGGTTTCCCATTTGGGGTTTCCACCCATCGACCACTGAGCCGCGAATGACAAAGATTTCTCGCTTCGCTCGAAATGACGATACAGGAGTCTGATGTCTCCTAGTCTTCTAGTCTCTTAGTCCCCAGTCAATCAAACATCAATTTCTTTCTTCTTAAATAGATATTCATCAAAAGCCCGACGCAGAGAAGATTCATGAGGAGAGCCGAGCCGCCGTAGCTCATGAAAGGCAGCGGGATACCGGTGACAGGCATAATGCCGAGGGTCATGCCGACATTGATGAAAATCTGGAAGAGCCACATGGAAAAGATCCCACAGGCGAGCAGGCTGCCGAAAGCATCCCCCGAAGAGCGGGAAATCATAAGTGTCCTGTATAAAAGAACGAAGAATAAAAAGAGAACGAAAATGGCTCCGACGAAGCCCAGCTCTTCCCCAATAACGGAGAAGATGAAGTCAGTATGATTTTCCGGGAGGAAATTCAGCTGGCTCTGCGTGCCTTCGAAAAGACCCTGCCCGATGAAACCGCCGCTGCCGATGGAAATCTTCGACTGGATGACATGGTAACCGGAGCCATACGGATCGACGTCCGGATTGAAAAGGACGAGGATACGCATCTTCTGGTAGCTGTGCAGCACGAAGAACCAGATGAGCGGGAAGACTACGACGAACGCAAGAAAGGCGCGTTTCACAAGCTGCATCTTGAGTCCGGAAATATAAAGCATGCCGAAGGTGATGGCCGCGAAGACAAGGCTCGTACCAAGGTCCGGCTGGATGAAGATCAAAAGAGTCGGAAGTGCCATCATACCCGCGACAGGCAGAAGGCTCTTCCATGTCTGGAAGCCGGATTTGTCATTCGCCATGAGCCTTGCCAGACATATGATCATGATGATTTTCGCAAATTCCGAAGGCTGCAGCGTGAAAGGGCCGATCTGGATCCAGCGCTGCGCCCCAAGCGCACTCGTTCCGGCGAATTTGACGACCAGAAGCAGGATCGCATTGATCCCATAGAGGATGGGTACGAAGCGATAGAGTTTCCTGTAGTCAAAATAGAGCGAGCCCCCCGCGATGATAAGACCGCCGACCAGGAAGACCCCCTGCTTCATGACGAAGTCATACTGCCCCGGCTGTCCATCCATATTCGCATGGGTGGCGCTCGCAATGATCAGAAGACAGATGACGCCAAGGCCCAGGACAGCCATCAGCAGCGTGCTGTCGATGCGCCGCCAGTACCGAATGAGATTCATTCTGCTATCTCCTCCTCTGCCATTTATACGAGCGGCTGCCGGAGTGCCAGGAAAGGCCGGCCGGTGCCGTCTTCACAGGTGCCTTCTCCCGCTCATTCTCCGCCTCTGCTCTCCGGAGCAGCTTCTTCCAGCGCGGAAGCGGGATCTGTTTCTCTTCTTTGTACGATTTCCAGAAAAGAGCGAGTGCTTCTCCGAGCGCCCCTTTTTCGGAAAAATCCGAAAGCTCTCCCTGATGCGCGAGACGGTCTGCCTCCTCTGTATACGGGATGATGGCAGAGACGGACTCTTCATCGAGCGTCTCTAGCATATCCGTCAAGGAGATCTGCGTATCCCCCGAGAGGGAGAACTGGTTCAGCACATAGGTCATGTACCGCTTGCGCGGTCCCGTCATAAGACGCTCTGCATTCCGCTTCGAGGCCCAGGACGGCGCCACGACAAGGAACATATGATCCGAGAGATGCTCCGCAAAGCGGATGCCCTCTCCTCGCCCCGCCGGACAGTCGAGAAGGATGTAGTCATACTTGTCCTCCACGTCTTCGAGCACGGTATCCATCGCCGCAGGAAAAACGGTCTCCCATGTATCATTCTGCGCCGCCGGCAGGAAATCCAAATGATCATTCACTTCCAGGATGACATCCTTCGCAAAGCAGCGGCCTTCCGCCAGATCCATCACATGATAGAAGCACTCATTTTCCAGCCCCAGCACGAGATCCATATTTCTCATGCCCATATCCCCATCGATGAGGAGCACCTTCTTCCCCTTCCGGGAGAGGAAGATCCCCAGAGCAGCGGTGAGGAGCGTCTTCCCCACGCCGCCCTTACCGGAAGCAAAGGATACGATCTCAGCCATTCTTTTTGCCTCCTGCCTTTGCCTCATCCGCTGCCTTCAGCTTTGCCGGCGAATAATCTCCGATATGGAAATAGGCATCCATCATCTTCTTGACGACCGGTGCCGCGGACTCTGAGCCGAAGCCGCTGTGCTCGAACATGCACAGAATCACGACCTCCGGCTTGTCGAAAGGCGCATATGCCACGAACCAGCCGTTATCGAGACCATTCGTTTCCGCCGTACCAGACTTACCGGCGATCGAGATCGGATAATGTTCGAAGATCTGTCCGCCGGTCCCATCCTTGCTCATGACCATCCGAAGTCCTTTGTGGATCGCATCAAGCGTATCCTTAGATACCGGAAGCGTCCCCACCTTCTCCGGTGAGAAGATCTTGAGCGGTGTCCCATCCAGCTGATCGATGCGGTTCACAAGGTATGGCTGGTAGCGGAAGCCGCCATTGGCGATCGCCGAGTATACCATCGCCATCTGCAGCGGCGTCGTCAGCGTGAAGCTCTGTCCGATCGCGGCATCCATCGTCTCCCCGAGGTACCAGTCCTGCTTGAAAACCTTCATCTTGTAGGCTTCGCTTGCGACATTGCCGTCCGATTCTCCGGCAAGGTCGATGCCTGTCGTTTTCCCAAGGCCGAATTCCTCCGCCATACGGGACATGCGGTCGATGCCTGCACGGCGTCCCATTTCATAGAAATAGACATTGTCCGACTTTTCGATCGCTTCATAGAAATTGATCCATCCGAAGGCCTCGCCCTCAGAGTTTCTCTTATCGACGAGCCAGTGCTTGCCGTTATCAAAAATGCGTTCCTCCGGTGTCGTCACCTTCGCTTCGAGTGCTGCCGCACCCGTGATGACTTTGAAGAGCGATCCGGGCGGATACATCGACTGGATCGTGCGGTTCTGCATCGGATGATTCTTATTATTGACGATCTCATTCCAGTCTTTCGAAGAGATCCCCTTGCTGAAGCGGTTCGGATCATAGCTCGGCCAGCTGGCCATTGCGAGGATCGCTCCGCTATTCGGATCGACAGCCACCGCGGAAGCCCCCGTCGGCATGACACCGCCATGGACGAGCGTCTTCAACTGTGCTTCCATCGCGTCCTCTGCCGCTTTCTGCAGATTCGCATCCAGCGTCAGACGCACACTGTTCCCCGTGACAGACGGCGTACCGCCCACATAGCGGACAGGCTGACCCGATGCATTGACTTCGACCGTCTTCGAGCCATTCTTGCCTTCGAGATAATTGTTATAGCGGCGCTCAAGGCCCGCACGACCGATCAGTGTCGTGGTCTTGTACGGATTTCCTTCCGCGTCCCTGTCATCCGGCCCCGCTTCGCCGACATAGCCAAGGACCTGCGCCCCTGCATTGCCCAGCGGATACACGCGCAGCGGATTCACTTCTATTTCGATGCCGGGGAATTCATCCTTCTTCTCTTCGATCTGCGTCGCGACATCGATGCCGACATCGTTTGCCAGATAGATCGCTCCGAAGGCCAGCTTATTGTCTTCGATCTTTTTCTTGATATCGGCAGTCGGCACATGAAGAAGCTGCGACAGGCGGCTAAGCGCCTCATCCGACAGCGTATTCCCCTTTCGATCGACCGGCATGACGACACTGTATGCCGAGCGCGAGCCCGCAAGGATCAAGCCATTTCTGTCATACATGACACCACGCATCGCCTGCATGGGAAGGTAGCGGATGCGGTTCCCATCCGCTTCTTCTTTATAATACCCGCCCTGAATGACCTGCATATAGAAAAGACGCAGCCCCAGGACGAGCAGGAGAAAGATCGCCGCATAGATCATACGTGCATAGCGGGACTCCTCCGTATTTTTCAAAAGCCCACTGAGAATCGAGGGCACATGCTTATTCACCACTTCGGTTCTCCCTCCCGTTTCATGGCCCATAGCGGCCTGTGAAGAAAGAGCACAGCTGCTCCATTCATGAAGGTAGTGCTCATCACAAAGTACAGGATATAAGAAATCGAGAAGACATGGCTGCCGGCTGCCAAAAGCACCAGCCATGACAGCAGTGCATAAAGGAGCGAGGCCAGCGTCATCGCAAAAAGCGAAATATACCAGTGACGGTTGTAGCGCTTCCTGCCCAAAGCGAGATACAGCGCTGCGATCGCCAGGTATGGCAGGAGGTGCAGTCCGAAAAGATTTCCCGTCACAAGATCCGTAAGGAGCCCGCCCACGAGCGCAAGCGTCATCGCCGTCTTGTTGTCAAAGATCAATGTCGCAAGGACGATGACGACCAGCCACAGATCCGGCTGATGCAGCCCCGAGAAAAAGAATGGCATCACCGAGGACTGCACAAGAAAAACGAGAAAGCTCAAAAAAGCCAGTGCATAGCCACTCATTCCTTCTCACCTGCCTGATGTTTATTGGGATTCATCGGCGGTTCCTTCTTCGGCGGCTTCACCAGGATACTCTCTGGCGTCGCCCTCTGGATATGGTCCGTGATGATGAAGACCTCTTCCAGATGAGAGAAATCAGCCGCCGGAACAATGCGTGCCACCTGTGTGCCGCCGATGGAGTCGACATCCACCTGCTCGACAGTACCGATGACCATCCCCTTCGGATACACCCCGCCATAGCCGGATGCCACGATGGTATCTCCCTTAATGACATCAGCCTCACGCGGCAGATTCACGAAAGAGAGCTTGCCCGGCTCACTGCTGTTTCCGGAAACCATCGCCACCACGCGCGAGGCCGGACGCGCAACGATACCGCCCACCGATGTACGCGGATCCAGAAGGAGCTGCACACGTGCGGAATTCTCATACACTTCACTCACAAAGCCCACAAGACCCGTCGGGACGATGACAGGCATATACTTCTTGATGCCGCTGTCACTGCCGCGGTCCACGACCAGCGTCTGTGTCCATCCCCCATAGTCGCGGGTGATGACAGAAGCCCCCGTCAGGTGGTACTGTTTATAGCCCTGCTTGAACGAAAGGAGACTCTTCAGTCGGATATTCTCCGCAAGGATCTCGCTGTACTGAGCCTGCTCCGCGCGAAGACTTTCATTTTCCTTCCGGAGCGCATCCAGCTCGTTCCAGTTCTCCCACACGCCCGAAAGTAAGTCAAGACCCTGTGTGAAAGAAAGCGCCGTCCTACTCGCGGTATAGTTGAAAGGAGCTGCACCGATAGAGAGCGGCTGCGAAATGAAAGGGATGTACTCCCTATGCCGCCAGAACCAGCCGCATGCGCCCATGAAAACAAAGAGGGCGACCGCGGCGGCCATCTTTTTTCTGCCAAAGAAAATCACGATCAAGCGCCTCCGTAATATTTTTCACCGTTCTCGATGAGAAACGGCAGATCCTTATACATGCCAAGAGCCTGATAGCAGCCCATAGCCAATACCTCCCCCGGCAGAGCCGGTACGAAGACCGGCATATGAAGCTCTCCGGCGAGCCAGTCCTTCAGCCCGTCTAAAAGCGCACTGCCGCCGGAAAGAAGCAGACCATTCTTCAGAAGATCGCCCGCCATCTCTGGTTTCGCCTCGCGAAGGACACGGCGGATGAGCTTCAGAACAGGCTGCAGGATACGCTGCATCACCGGTCTTAATTCCTCCGTAGAAAGCTCCACCACCACTTCCACTCCATCACGGATCCTGCGCCCGCGGATAGTGAATGTCGCCTGCCCATCCGCCGCTTTGAGAGAGATCACTTCACTCTTCAGCTTCTCCGCCTGATCCAGCCCGATCATGATCTGATACTTTTCCTGTAGATACTGGCAGATCCCCTTATCGATATGATGCCCGCCGAAAGGGATCCCCTCCTGCGTGACGATCCCTCCGCAGCTGTAAAGCCCCGCATCAGCGACATCACGCCCGATGACAAGAGAAAAGGTCACAGACGGTGCCAGCATATCCTTCCCCGCCCCGATAGCCGCAGCCGCCGGTGAAGGAAGAAGGTACACATGCTGCGCGCCGGCGTGGATCAAAGCATCCACCAGCGCATGCCGCGTGACCGAGCTCGTCTCGCCCGGAATGGAGATCATCACCGTCGGACGCGACACCGCATGATGAAGCGATTTGCGGATAAAAAAACGAAGCATCGCCTTCGTCATATCATAATCAGCGATGACGCCATTCTGTACCGGCCACTCCAGAGAAATATTCTCCGGCGCCTTGTGGTAATGAATAAGCGCCTCCGTGCCAAAGCCCAGTACATGGCCGTCGATGTTATCCACCGCGACCGTACTCGCTTCGGCAAGGATCACTTTATTTTCCCGGTAGATACGGACTTGGGACGAGCCCATGTCCATACCGATCCAGTTCGATAGTCCTCGAAACATTTTCATGGTAAACCCTCACGATATATAAAGGCCGGTACAGAGCTCCCCACGATCAAAGACCTGTGAGATACAGCGAAAATCCGCGGCGCATCCTGAAGCGCAGCCCCTGTCTCTGTCCGATGTATTCAAATGAAACGTCTTATTATTATAGCATGTTTACCATGGAGAATACAGTAGAAAGAGACGGTTTGGAACCACCATAGCCAAGGAAATATACGACGACGAGCCATCGGACTTAGATCAGGGATGTGCTGCTAAAGTAAAGGAAAAGGCATGATAAAAAGCCGAGGCATACTGCCTCGGCTTTCTGACCTCCTCAAAGGTCGATTTTCCCCATGCATTACCCCACCTTCATGGGTGTAACTGGACGAATTATATTTTGTCCGATATGATCGGAGAAATTTTGGTGCGTCTAGAGGGATTCGAACTCTCGACACCTGGTTCCGGAGACCTTCAAATGAGAATGACAAATTATATGAAATTCAGCGAATCCGATACCATCGCATTTCCTGCCGTTCCTATGCCGTTCCATTCTCATTTAGGGAACTTTCGGGCCGCCAACTGCGCCCGACTTTGCGCCCAACTATTTCTTTTCCTTCCCATACAGGCGCTCCATTCCGGTGCGCGTAACTAACCACGTGCGGCCGGACTTGCGGAACTCCTCCCCCTCGATCAGACGCGGTGGTCTTCCCTGTGCTCCAGTGCAGAGCTGCTTCACGGACGACTGGGCAATCCCCCAGCGCGCTCCCGCCTCTGCGGTAGTCATGATGTCTGTGAAATCGTACTTCATGCGTGTCTCCTTACTTTGATAATGCCAGTGCCAAATTGATAAGCGACAAAATGAATGCGATGATAGAAATAATAAATGCTAATTTTGTTTTATCCATGGCTTTCATGATATAATGGATAAAGAAGGAAGGTCGCCCCTCGTCTTGAGAGGCTTCCCCTTCTTTAGGGATTTCCTTAATCCCCTTTGAATAAGCTTACCAGCAGATTGATAATTGCGCTTGCCAGGCTGATTACCGCTGTCGCTAAGCTTATTTTTTCTTTATCCATTCTCACGTTTTCACCTCCTTTCTATGTTTATATTATACACGTTTTCGCCAATAATATCAAGTGAAATATTCTATTTTATCCGATTTTATCGCATTTTTCAGCATTCCTGCAAAATAAAAAAGACGTCTTGATTTAGCAATGTGCCAAATCAAGACGTCTTTTTTTATTGCCTTTTCGCGGCTTCCTCTACCGCTTTTAGCGCAGCAAGCTCGCACGTCGAAAGATCCCAGCGCTGTGCCTTTTCTTTCTGTGCCTTGCGGGCTGCCTCCTGTGCCTTGCGGGCTGCCTCCTGTGCCTTGCGGGCTGCCTCTTCTGGCACAATGTAGCCAGCGCCGAAGATTCCTTTCTTCGTGGCACGCTGGCAGTCCAGTGCGCGAACAAATACGCCAATGTCTTCGCGGTATTCTATGCCGTATTTCGAAAGCAGCGCCACAGCGTTCGATGTCATTACGTTATCTGGATATGTATACACTGGCATTGGTGGCTTTTTCTTAGCCTTGATATTCGCGGCATTCGCTTCATCAAGTATGCGGTACAGGTCTGGTGCACTTCGGATCAGCGGGCCTTTAGACGCTACAAAACTAGTGCTTACTTTAGCGCCGTTGTCGTATGTAATCGACACCCCGACGCAAATATGGCTATGCGCCGCTCGGATGCCGAGACACGTGAGGTGCGGCGCAAACAAGAAATAGTCGATGTTATGTTCCGCGTAGAACTTCACGACTTTCGCTATGATGGAAAATGGCGGATTATCGATAACTACACAATCTGCTGGATAGTCGAATTTTTCAAAGTCGCCGCCCGGCCAAAATGGACGGACTATCGTCCGCCCCCCCCAATCCATTTCTTTGATTGCCCAGTCCTTCACAACCTCATAAATTGCGCCCGGTGTATAACAGTCATCTGTGGTCTTCTTTGGTTTGAACTTGTCGACAAATTCCTCATAAGTATTAGATTTTGGCATATGCGCTCCTATTTCTTAATCCATGCATACAACAGACCGCCCGAGATTGCAATCCAGAGGTTACGCTGTCGAGTTTTCGTCTCAATGTCCTTCTTCGCCTCGTCCTCTAATTCTTTCAAGGATTGATTTGCACTCTCTAATAATTTCCGCGTCTCGGCGTTCGTTTTCTTCGATTCTGCCAGCTCTGTCTGCGCTGTTTCTAACTGCTTCTGCTGCTCTGTCAAGAGATCCTGCTTGGTCGCGTTGCTCTTCGTCAGCTGATTCAAGTCCTGCTCGAGTGTCGTCAGCTCGCTTTCCGATATCTGATACATCTCCTCGGCCTGCGAGGAAGTACCAGCAGCTAGCCAGAGCAAGCACCCCAGCCAGCAGATACACAATCTTTTTATTGATTTGCACAATACAATCACCTCATCAGTACCATTCACTCATGTCGTAATTCTGCCCGCCGATGCTATAGCAATCGGTCCACTGCCAGCCCGCGAGAATGTTGCCCGGGTAGCTGTCGTGGAAGCCGCACTCGCTCGTCCCATACTGAGCGCACCAGTACGGCACATAGTCGGCCAGATCATTAACATTGATACGGTCTGTCAAGGTGGACAGGCTCGCATAGATTCCGGCGCTGTAGCCGGCGGCGTTGCATGTGGAAATGAAGGCACTGCATACTGCGGTCACGTCATCAGGATCCTGGCCGATGACTTCGGGCGCTTCCACGTCAATCCAGATCCCCAAGGGCGGTGCTCCGTATCCTAAAGTTTCCAGTGCGTCAATGACGACCGCTGCCTCCTCTTCCGCCCGTTCCGTGGTCTGTGCGTGGGTGTAGCAGTAAACGCCCCATGAAAGGCCGCGGGCGCTGGCTGCCGCGATGTGTTTGCCGTGAAGTTCAGAGAGCGTACGCCCTTCGCTGATTTTTACGATAACACCCTCTACACCTTCGCCAATCATATGTGACCAGTTGATGTGATCGTTCCAATCTGATACATCAATGACATTCATCTTTACACCCTCTTCCTCTTAATCAGCCCGGCCAAATCATGCACGGCAGACACCCCGGCATCATCCAGATTTTCCACGATAGACAGCAGCTCTGACGATGCCAAGTAAGCAATAATCAGATTCGCAAACTCGCTTCGCCCCAGCATAAAGTCCACCAGTGCACCCGCTACGACAAGCAGCATGTACACGGAAATTTTCTCGACAAACTGCGTGCGCATGGCGCAGCTATTGATGACACCAGCACGGTGCGCCGCCGGAATGCCCTTTACCGAGTCGATAAGGGATGGCTTCTCCGTCATAGACTCGGTAAGATAGCCGTAGGACAGCGCGATAAACTTGGCGAATAAATCCACGCACACGATGCAGGCAAACGCCGTAAAGAGCTCCAAGTGCCGCTCCAGCGCCAGAAATACGATGCCCAAAGCCGTCTTGTATGGCCAGCCAATATATAGCCCGTCAAACACTTTCCCTACCCAGATACTGATCTCATTCAGATTCATTAGCTTTCACCTTGGCCCCCTCTTTCACTTCCGCTTTTTCGGCAAGCGGCTTGCTCCTCACACATTTAGGATTTATGCAAAGCCCCGTTTTCTCGTCCATCTTGGATCCGCACAGGAAACATCTCTTCGTCATTAGAGCTCACCTCTCTTCTGTGTATACTCTTCGGCCAGCGCAGATCGTTCTGCAATCAATTCATCCTGAAGCTCCGTATTCTTCAGCGCCGCTGCTTTGACAATCTGCTCATCCAGCTCATCAAACCTGCTCTGATATTCAGAATCGAGAGATGCCAGCGCCTGCGCCTGCAACTCTTCTGCAGTAGGCTGTGGCGGATCGGTATAAGTATCTCCATTCCATCGCAGATCTCCGGAAATACCATTGTGATATTCTTCAGCAGTTTGCGGAACGGCGTAGTCGTTCGGATAGTCTGCTGCGGCTTTTTCTTTCAGCTCATCAAGATTCTTGCCATGGATCTGGCCGAGAATCGTATAAGATGTTTTTCTTGTACCAGTCGTCTTGTCGAAAATACTCAAATAAACCTGTTCTGCCATTTCTTTCCCTTTCGTAATGTAAAATAGCCTCCAGAAAAGGAGGCATATTATGAAAAATCCAAATGGTTATGGAACTATCAAAAAATTGTCAGGAAACAGGCGGAGGCCATTCGTATTTATGGTCTCCGTGAACGGCAAACAAAAAGCTATGGGCTATTTTGCCACTAAGCTGGAAGCTATGGCATATCAGGTTGACTATAATCAGTCTCATGGCCTTCACCGCCTTTCAGACAACAAAATAACATTTGCAGAATTATATGCACGCTGGCTCCCAAAACATATCGAATATAGCAGCGTATCTGATAGCACGATTCACGGCTATGAAAGCTCATACAAGCATTGCGTCTATCTGTATGACGTGCCAGTAGCCGAAATCAAATACAGTCATCTGCAAACCGTCATCGATGGAATGGGTAGTCTGTCATATGCCAGCAAGAAAAAGGTCCGCAACCTGCTATCGCTGCTATTTGCATACGCTCGCAAAATGGAATACACGTCTCATGATTTTACTGGACTTATCCGAATCGGTAAAAACAAGCCCGTCAATCCACATCAAGCCATGAGCAAGCAAGCCATCAATCGACTTTGGAAGCTAGCTGATAAAGCAGATATCGATATTGTACTGATACTCATCTACACCGGCATGCGTACTTGCGAACTACGCAATCTCAAAAAAACTGACATCAACCGTAGGCAGAAGTATATCCGCATCACAAAATCAAAGACTGAAGCCGGAAAACGAATCATCCCTATCGCTAGTAAGATATGGCCTCTCGTAGAAGCTCGATACTCTTTACAAGGTGATTTCCTGCTATGTGATGAAAGTGGCATTCCCTACAGCTATAGTCGTCTTTCTCGCTTGTTTGACCGTGCCATGAAGCTAATTCACGGTGAAAAATACAAGCCCCATGATACTCGTCACACATGCGCCACTCTGCTGGATGCCGTAGACATCAACGATAACGCTCGGAAAATGATCCTTGGTCACGCCAGGCATGATGTAACCAACGGGGTGTATACTCACAAAACCCTAAGGCAACTACGTAAAGCCATCGAAAAGATTTGATACCAACCTGCTGCTAACAGAATAATTACCCCATTTGAAAAGTACCACGAGCACTGTATGCATCGTGATACTTTTTTGTTGCTGGGATTCTTGTGATTTCTAGGATTTCGGGCGAATAGACAATTCTAGGTTATCCGTAATTATCGGCTTTTCTGCCATTCTACGGAAATCATTTTCTACAGGGTGGATACGCTAGAAATGAATTCACCTATCCAATATCATGCACCCCACTTGGGGCATGGGTTATTAAACATATTCAAGGGTATGCTGATAACCCGGCAATTACCAGTTTAACCAAAACGTATTTTACATGGAAATTGACTAATAATAATAATTTAGAAAACAAAACTACAGATTGCTATGTGCTAGTTATTGGGCATTAGACAGGGTGGACGTTGTACTGAAAGCCCCACAGTATTCCCGATTGCGTTTAGTAAGTTTCATGCACTTGTGGTCAATCAAGTAAATGCGACCTACGTCGGCCATGCCGATTGGTATCAATCAGTAGCTTTCGAAGACAGCAACACTCAATTTTCGTGGTATTCATACTACTTTGACGGATCCGTACATTGGATTGCTGTCGGTGTATAGACAGGGTGGAATGCACAACAATGGAAAGGACTGGGAGAACGAAGGGGCCACGCCTGCTTACACTGTCAGCTACCCTATTGCATTCCCTAATGCATGCTTTACGATTACAGGCAGCCCAGAACGCAACAAGAATGATAGGTATGCGTACCGAACCGGTTACCACATTGTCTGGAAAAATGAATCACAATTTCGCTATGCGATCGGTACAGAGCAGCAAGGTCAATACTTCGAGTGGGTAGCTATCGGCCGTTAAGCAATGCCAATAACCAACCAATTGTAAGGAAATCCTTTGGGGTTTGATGCAGCTGTATTGCTGATATTTACCTTCGAATCTTGCGTATACCAGTTATAACTCCAGACGCCGTTATTGAGCGAAAACGCAACCGTCAAAACCCTAGACAGGGCAAGCGGATATGTGAAACCGGAACCGCCAATTCCACCCTGTCTATTTACATATTGCGAGCCATATTCCGCCGCCGTTGTCTATTGTGATCGTTAGTGATTTGCCGGTAAAATCACATACCTGCCCCGAATTACCTTCATTGCCCACAGCATTAGTGTAGGAGGAACATACTGCCGCCAAAATATTTGACACCGCTATAGGGAGAGTTATGGATACGTTTTGCAACCTCCTACTAGGGGCTATCGCCTTTCCACCCTGTTTATACACCAACGCCAATATGATAAAGGTTTCTCCCCTCACCACCACGTCTTACGGTAGTACATGTGAAGTACATGAATAAGTCGGCATCCCACAGATCGTCATTTGCATTGTTAGGTGTAAGTGCTGCAGATGCCATTAAACACTTTGACGGGAAAGCTATGGGCCAATTGCAAGTATTACGGCCAGTTACACCCTGTCTAATAGCCTATCGCGATAACTCGTACATCAGACCCAGCTCCAGACGCGCTCCATCTAGTAGTATTCCCATTGATTGCTGGTCCCCAGTCCATCTTACCGCTATTGCCTGAATAATCGTCTGATATACCCAGCAGAGCGTGAGGGAATGCTATTGCCCATGAGCCAGATTTACCGAGATCGTATCCACCCTGTCTAGTAACCAATCCCGATATGATAGAATCTTCGACCTTCGCCCCCACACCGAATAGATGTATTCGAAATAAATATGGCAACGTCATTGTTCCACATATCATCATTTTGGACGGTACTATCAAACTGGGCAAACCCTGATAATACATGATTAAACGATATGGGGAATGATATAGTTCCAGAACCGATTACACCCTGTTTATATGCCGATTGCTATGTAATTATAGGCATCCTGCGGAAGCTCTAAAGCAAAACCGCGAGCTGTTAAATTGGTAACACATACCCTGTTTTTGCTCATGTTACCGGTATCGCCGTGAGCTTGTAACTGTGGAACAACGGTAAGACATTTTGACGCAAAGCTTACCGGGAATGTGATTGGCGATGGCTGGGTAGTTCCACCCTGTATAATTAACGGGATCGTCCCTCCCAGCTTCACCCACCATGCATTAGCGTTTGACACGTCCCCGGCAACTACGCCGGCAGACAGTGTTTCAAAACTGCCTTTCGGTGTTTCCCACCAGTTAGATTTACCGGACAATGCTGCAATCTGGTGAACGATGCCGGAAAGCAGAGCAGCCAAAGATCCGGTATTGCCACTCGGTACTGTTTTCTGAGAAAGTGTTGCCTGGAGCTGGTTGATAAGATCAAGAACCTGATCCGATTTTCCATTTCTTGTGCGGTAGTGAATACCGTCGGATGCAGCAGACAGAGATTTAATAAAATCAAGGGATGGGTGAGCAGTTTCAAGAGCATTATGCGCAATAATAGCCGCTATATTGGCCAAGTTATTAAAACGATGTGCAGTAAATACAGCGGTCCCATCAGTTACAGAACCGCCTTCTGCCACACTGGAATACCCGGAAGGAGCCGATGCGGCTGTAGTCCCTGCTGTAGTACATACCAAGAAAGTCCCTTTGCATGTTTGTTCCGCAACAACGTCGTTCTGTTCATAGCGGGTACTTCTCTCCAAACTTTTTATCGGACTGTCTACGACCTGACCAAGCTGCGTTTCAAGCATTACCTGATCATAACTCCCGCTGCCATTCTTTACTTTGAATTTTCCTTTTCTGTTGACCATCATTGAACCTCCTATTTAAATTCTATAAAGGCATCGCTTTCTGCACCGATAGTAATATCTTCCATATCGACATCAATCCACATTTCACTTTCCGGCTGATAAATACTTGCTACCACTTTCCCGCCGGTTTCGGCCTGAGGGGACGTGAGATAAGGAAGGTCATTATATCGGGTACTTCCGTCGCCGGACTTTACATATCCGGTATCGCTTTCAATGCCCAGTTCTCCTTTTAGAAGTAAGGGATTGTCTGCTTTCCATTCAGATGCCAGTCCGATCCGTTGCTTCATTCTTACATTTAGGTATGTGATCGGCATGAGACATCCTCCCTTCTATCACCCCTGAGAATTACCGCCATTAAGAATCAATGTATCTCCGGAGGGAGTAAACAGTTTGGACGTAGACAGAGCTCCGTCAGCAATTTTTTCATTCGTGATTGCGGAATTTTTGATGGTAGGATTTGGATAATTCCCGGTCAAATCACCCCCTGCGGCTCCTTTAGGAATACGCGCATCGGAAAGTCTTGCATCATTACCTTCCGCAGCAGTGCCGGCGGTAGTGCCAAAGTCTACGTTAAAAGCGGATTTCTTATTTGTAATCTTCGCTTCATATTTATTATCCGCATTCTCTTTGGTAATATATCCTTTATTCTCGATAGCCTAGCTAACTTTCAGAGGTGTCATGACCTTGGTATCATCGGTGCCGGACTTTGCCTCCGCCGTGCTTGCTATATCCAAAGGCTTGGTTATGCAGACAAACGAAGAGCCGGACCATCTATACTGCTCAAATTTTGCGGAGGGATCCAGGTCAACGTAGATTTTTCCGGATTCCCCTTCAATAAGAGTCGTATGGCTCTGTTCTTTATAAAATTTGCCCTCGCTGTAGTAGCCTTCTATAACATCATCAACATAACTCGGGAGCTGTGTCGACGGGACTAATCCATTGTTATCCAAGGTTGCTACCCCGTTTTTTGCTCCCTTTTCAGAGGTCGGGATTTTGGTATTGTCCTTGATAGTAATATCCGCAGTACCATCAAAGCCAACACCATTGATTTTTCTGGCTGTCTGCAGCTTATCTGCAGCCTTTACAACACCGGCCCCGGAGCCTTTATATTCTGCCAGTGTCATGTATCCGGATAAATCTACATTCCCAACAAAATACGTTAAATCGGACCATTTTGTAGTACCATCACCAAATTTTAATTTCCCCGTATCAACTTCATAGCCGGCTTCCCCTTTCAAGAGCACGGGGTTTACACTCGCCCATGCGGAAGAGCTGTCCGCTCTCAGAGTAATTTTTACCTTCAGTTCCTTATTCATTGGCTGTACCTCCATTAATCAAACTGATTTCCTCATAATCTCTGCCAACACAAAAATACAATAGTTTTTCTTCATCCCAGCGATAAACTGCATTCTCACCGATTACAAAATAAATATTCTGCGAATTCCCAACAGTCGGTAAATCCAACCGATTATTTACTCGGACTACCGCATCACTTTCAACCTGCCGGAGGCCTACTCCCAGCACCCCGTTCAATACCTTCTCTTTTTCCAGAGATCCTATAATGATACTGTCCTGATGAAGTGCTACCATGTTACTTCCTCTCCTATCGTGAACCGACTGGGAGGGATAACCGTATAGACATTGCCCTCATCCATAGTGACTTGGACGTCGTACACATAATTGCCGTACTTCATGTGTTTTGTATGTTCTGGGAGGAATGTAAAGTTGCCGTCCTTTGCCTTAATCTGGATCAGGGCTAAATCCGTGTCTGTGTTCTCTTTAACGGTCATAATGCAGGAACAATTTCCACCAATATTCACGGATTTATTTCTTGCATCTTTTAAATACAATTTCAGGACTGCGGTATCTCCTCTCGTCAGTGTTATTCTGTTCTTACTGTCAATCTGAAGCACTTCCCTTCCCCTCCTTAATAAAGTTCAACAAGAACCCCGGAAGTTTTTGATATATCTGTTTCCTTATCCACGATTTTCAGATATTCATGGAGAGCTAATTCGACATAGCCCATCGTTGCCAGGGCCCCCGGATCGATAGAAACCTTAACATCGGACGCATTAGATGCCGAAATATATACGGCAAATTCCTGGGATACCGCTGTAGAACCTCCTCTCGGCGGAAGGTAGTCCGGCGCGGAATCAGAGGTAACAGCATACAGGATTTCCCCATCGTCCGGATCATCAGCAAAAACGCCAAGCTCCCGCACATAGTATCCCGCGGAAAGTCCGACATTGGTGATCGTCGCACTGATTTTACACATCTTCTGATCCGTCAGAACTTCTTTGGATGCAATCCCTACATTCTGTTCCGGAGCCACAAGGTCGGTCAGATCCTCAAGCGAAGTCCCCTTAGGCAAAACACCGGACCCCAGCTTCATTTTAGTCAGTGCAAGCACAACGCCGGTTCCTACTTTTGCCTGCAAGAGCTGTCCTTTCTTGGTCAATACAAGCCCGTTCCAGTTTGGCATTATTGAATTTCCACCTTTCTCTGAACTCTCACTCCTGCAGCTTCACGTACAGTACCGGATATATCCGACATCCTGAAAGCTGCAGGATAAATACTGATAACTTTTGCAGAGGCAACAGGAAGTGCATAGTAAATCGTTTTCGGCAAGTCTCTGTGAAAAGACACCCCGTCCAGCCAGGAGCGAACATTTTTCGTGTGCTCGATAGCGCGGTACAGGCTGTTGATCACGGAAATGTCGGGGACCGCTTCGGTAATCATCACAACCTTGAAGTGATAGGGTTCCCCACCATACTCCCAGTTTTCTTCAATCTTTGCGGATTTGAATATCGCCGTACAGACTTCTTCTACCACAGACGGGGTTCCCTTTCGGCGGTGCCATTTTATACTCTGCTTCACCAGCGCCCGTTTTTTCTCCAACGTAGCTGCGTCATCATAGAAATCAACATGGTACTGCCATGCCAGGGCATCGACGATTTTTTCCGGAAGTTCATCCAGCCTGGGAAGAAGTAAAAGAAGAAGTGTATCACTGGAGATTTTTCGGAGCTCCGGATCAGTAGCTGCGGAAATGTTCCGGATCGTCTTATCTCCGGAAATGGAAGACGGGACAATGGTAATCAGTTTCTGTTCAGACAGGTTACTCACTTTCGATCCCTCCCATGGCCACTGATATCTGATCCGCTACAGCCACCTCTGTGTTTTCTACTTTCGTAAATACAGGCTCTGTGATTTCCGCCCGTTTGGCTCCCGCTTCGATGATATTCTTCATCAGCTGTGACGGATTGATGTCTCTGCCCAACTTCTCCTTCTGCCATTCAACGTATTGATTGATCGCTTCCGTGACGGCCTGCTGGATAGTTGCAGAAAAACTTTCACTGTCTTCTCCGATGTAATAAGTAACCCGAATATCATAATTCTTCACAGTCGGAGCCTGTACACTCACCTGATCTGTCAGAGGCCGCACCGTTTTATCATTGCACGCTTCGAGCACATCCTTCAGTACTTCCTCTTCCGGGATTTCCCCGCCCGTCATCAGCGGCACGATTTTCACCTCGCCCGGAGAGGGGGATGTGATGAAAACATCCGCAATGTCCGGGTTCGCAGACTTGGCAAAAAAGGTGTATGCCCCATAGGAGCCTGCGTCCGAAAAGGACTCTGGGGCTTCGTGAATGCGTTCTCTGTAGGATTCGTCGCTTTCCTTGTCTGCGCCGCCCGCAGTGACGGTCGCATTCTGCACGCTGTCCACATAAGGCAGCGGATCGACCAGCTTCGTCAATGAGGCAATGGCCAGATGATTCCCGACATCCCCCGGCTCCGTGCAGACGGCGGCCACCTGCGCGGTCAACTTCCCCGCCGGAATGGAGAGGGCTTCCGCCGTTGCAAAATACGCCCGTTCGTCCTGCGTGGTGACGCGTGTCCCTTCCGGTATGATAGCACCGGTTTCTGCGGTCGACAGAACGAAGGTCAGCGTGGTTTCTGCCCTCTTCGCAGGGATACGCTCGACGTCGAGGAGCGCGCCCAGGTGATCCAAATAATCGCCTTTGGAATAGGCGAGCAGGTTCATCTTCCCCGTGTAATCGATGAGGTTTCTCTGCAGGATAAGGAGTTCGGCGATAGACAAAAGGAAAAGCCGAACGGGGTCTCCGTCGGCCAGTGTACGCCCGGCGATTGTTTCATACCGGGCGATGATTTCTTTTTTCACGATCTCCGCGTCTGTCTCAGCGAAGGAAATATCAGGAAGATTCTTTAATTCCATTGAGTCTCACCTCGATTCTTGGCTCTAGTTTCCCATCCATGGACTCCGTGAAGGAAATCCCGGTGATGGTAACTCTCGGCTCGTACTTTCGCACCGCCTGAATGATTTCTGCCGCCAGCATGGCCTTTGCTTTCGCCATGGGTTTGTCTACGTAATCCGCGCTCACACCGAAGTCTCGGTCAAGTGGTACGCTCCCCTTTGTGGTCGCCATGATAGTCTGCACGTTCTGCAGAATTTCCGTGATTTCATCCTGCGGTGAGAAATCTACAATATTCTCGATTCCGATGGAGTAATTCATAAACCAATCAACCCCTTGAACGCTTCTTTCAGCGCAGTTTTTCCGTCTGAATATTCCTTCAGGGAGACATTCGCCGTGATGGCCTGTGGGTGTCCCCACTTATCCCAGAAATCAACGCTATAGGATAGCCCTTGCACGGTCCACAAGCCGTCTCCGATGACTTTGAACCCTAGCACCAGCGGCACGGGCGTGCCGCCATCCCGGAGCTCTTTTAGTGTGTTGACTTCACTCTGCGGGTTTACGCCCTGATCTTTTCGGAAGAGCATGGTGAAGGAAATCTCCTCCAGATTTTCTCCCAAAAATTCCGAAAGCGGTTTCTCGCCCAGGATTTCATGCTCCGCCCACCGGGCTTCTCCTTGACGTTTGTAGTCGTCGAATGTACGGACATAACCACGCGACGCAACGAAGGGGATGGTCCCCAAAAATCCTACGAACATGTCACCCTCCTATGAAAACATCGGATGAGCCCGCCGCTGCCGTCCCGCCGCACGTGACGGGATCGCTTACACGAGCAGCGGGGCGCCCATTGATGAAGACGGTGCTGCTCCCGCTGGCGACGGCCCCCGCATGCGATGGGTGCGCCTTGCACCCATGCGGCTCGTAGGTGTCCCCCACGCGCCCTGCGCCCTTGCCGTTGATGAATACATCGCCACTGGCCGAGGAAAGCGCTGTGGGCGGGCAGGCGTCGTGCCCGGTGTCATTATCTCCTAGTCTGTGTGCAGCCGGCATAGCTCCTCCTTAGTTGATATCTACCCGCGGAGCTTCGATCTTGATGGCACTCGCGGCCTTGATGGTAATAGTGCCTCCATCCCACTTGATGAGGCTCCCGTCAGGAAAATGGATTGCTCTCACGTCGGCGTTCTCCTCGGGCGGCGGCTTTGCCTTCGAGTAGTATGCGCCTAGGATGAATCCGGCATTGAGCCCGTTCCCGGATGCATTCGGCAGGAAGAGGCAGAGCACCTGCGTATTGACTTCAGGCACCCAGTATCCTTCCGTCCCGTTTGCTCCGATCTGCAGCACCGCCAGTTCATCACTTACAAGGTCGTCTTTGTCGGGAAATGTAACCCGCGCGCGGCATGTCTTTCCGTTCACGGAGGATACTTTTCCGACGCGGATCAGGTTCTTCAGCTGGTTAGTATCCATTGAGACACCTCCTCATTTCTACGCTTGTGGTATAGCCGCCGGAAATCTGATGCTTCGCCGATGTGATGATGTACTTCCCGTCGAATTTCCCGAAGCCTAATACATTTACCGTAGTAGCCGCCAGCATGCGGAAATCTCCCGGCATGTCGACGGACATTGTCCATTCGTCTTTGTTCTTTTCGCGAAGGCGCTTCTTGGCGAGCTTTTCGGCTTCAGAAACAGTCTTCACCTGCTCTTTGACTTCGAGTGTCTTCCCTTCCGTCTTTCCCGGATCGACAAACGTTGCCTCGACGGTCTCGCCGGTGTCACTGTCGCTGTTCTTCACGTGACATGCTTTGTAAATGTCCCTCGTCACGGCGTGCATCCGGTAACCTGTAATGTTCTGCACGTACTCCATGCCTTCCTGGACTTCGTAGATTGTGCCAGGCTTCACGATCGTGGCAGCGGGCTCTACTTGCTCATAATCGGTTTCATTGAAGATGACAACCTGCTCATTGGTGATTTTCAGCGCGAGGCCATTGTCCTCGCAGAGCTTCAGCAGGAAAGAGAGGTCGGACTGCTCCGTCTGCTCTGCCCTGTCCAGTGTCGGGTTCTCCTCGCTGTCATAGACAAGCGAGAGCCCTGCGCCGGTCGCCACGTCGTTTGCGATGGTCTTCAGCTCCGCCTTTTCCCACGAACGTGTGCGATCGACGCCGCGAAGCTCGTTGCTTTCCGGAATGGATGTCGCTTTGAGTTCGATTTCCCTCGGCGGCGCGCTGCCCTCTATGGTGTCGATAGCGAAGAGCCCCGCCACCATGATCTGCAGGCCGTCCGCGAGGCTTTTCCAGTTCAGCGTGACATAGGACACATCAAGCGTCGCCCCGCGGTCTGGAAACCAGTCCGATTCCCACAACCCGTTTCGATCTTCAAGCCTGATGGTGAGGTCATCCGCATAGCCAGACATGTTGTCCGTGAAGGAAATCGACTTCAGGTGCGGCGCGAGGTCTTCGGAAATGTCCGTCCCTTCATACTTCACAAGGGGCACGACCTGACGCGGCGTCATGAACGCCTCCACGGCGGCAGGCGGCTGGTCTTCGGTGCTTCCCAGTCAGGCACCACGAGCGTGATGCCTGCCGGAAATACGACGATGTCCGCATAGTCCCCATTGGCTTCGAGGAGATTTGTCATGCCGCTCTCGCTGCCATAGAGTATTTTCGCGATGCTGTCCCACATGTCGCCCTGCACAGTGCGGTATGTCTTAGCCATAAGAAAGCCGCCTTTCGTCTCTCTGTATATCCTTGAGCATGCGCCTCAGGTCGCTCACGGCGTCTTTCATCGCGTTCTCCATGGTGCTCTTGTCTGCGTTGCCCTGAATCGTGATCTGTGGGGCGAAATTGATGGTGGTGCTTCGTGTCCCACTCTTTTGCGGCGCGATGCCTGAAGCATTCAGCGCCCCGAGACGCCGCCCTGTCTCCTGCCAAAGTCCCAGCGCACGCCGGCTTCCATCGATCGGAATAGCTGCCTCCGGGCTGTCTTCAGCGAATGTCGTCAGGAAAGAGCCCTGGTTATAGATACCTCCGACCGCATTGGCTGCCACATCAGGGGTACTTCCTATGCTCTGATTGTAATTGACCAGTGCGTCGATAGGATGGGAGAGAAAGTCTTTCAAAGCCTGCCATTTTCCCTGCACCCAATCGCATACCTCTGCCACTTTATTGCTGATGGTGCCACAGAAGTCAGCAATAGCCTGTCTGCCGCCTTCCCACATGGTGGCAGCAAAAGAACTGATGGTATCCCAATTCTGGTAAAGCACATAACCAATCGCAATTAAAGCCGCAATCCCCATAATAACAACGCCTACGGGATTTGCTGTCATGGCTGCGTTCCACGCCCACTGGATCCCCGTCCAAATTCTTGTTGCAAGTCCGGCTTCTTTTGCCCACTGGACAAACGTGGCGACCGTTTGCACGGTTCCGGCTAATGTACTAAGTGCGCCGACTGCCCCGCAAAATATAGCTATCGAGACGGCTGCTGTACCAAGGACGGATGCCGCACCGGGGAACTCCTGCGCGATTCCCGATACCCATTTCACCCCCTGCGTCAGCAAGGAGATCATGGGCGTCATGGCCGGTATGAGTCCGTTTCCTATTGCGATCTTGAACGCCTCCATATTGTTCTTGGCAAGTTGTAATGAGTTGGCCGTCGTTTCCGAGCGCGCGGAAAATTCGCCCTCCATGCTTCCTGCATACTTAGACGAATCGGCCACTTTATTTAAATTGTCTTGTACGCCATCCAGATTTGACAAAAGCGGTGCAATGGCCCCCAGTGATTCCTTTCCGAAGAGATCGCTTAATACCGACGCCTGCTTGACTTTGTCTAGCCCGCGAATCGCGCCCAATACCTTCAGGATAGTTTCCTTTGCGTTGTCCTGCATTCCCTGGGCTACATCTTCGGCGCTAAGCCCCAATTCGTTCAATGCTCCGACCTGTGACTTCGTTGCGCTTTCGCCCGCCGTCAGTGCGAGGATCATATTCTTCAGGCCGGTCGCTGCTACATCTGACTGGATGCCGGAGCCGACCATCGAAGCGCCGAGCGCGGCGATTTCCCCGGCTGCGACGCCTCCTACTTCACCTAATGGACCAATGCGCGTCACGACATCGGAAATCAGCGGTGCGCTGGCTGCCGTGGTGTTGCCCAAGTAATTGATCTTATCTGCCAAGTCGACGACTTCCGTCTGGTTCATTTTGAAAGCCGTTCGCCACTTTGCCATCATATCTCCGGCCTGTCCTGCAGAAATATCAAAGGCGACACCCATCTTGGCTGCCGATTCAGCAAAACCGGTAAGGTCTTCTCTCGCGATTCCCGACTGCCCTCCAGCCGCTACGATTTGTGCTAAATCCTGTGCGGCCATAGGGATGGTCTTTGTCATTTCCAGGATGTCATTTCCCATTTCCTTGAACTGCTGCGGCGTGTCGAAGTCTACCACTTTTTTGACATCCGCCATGCTGCTTTCGAAATCGATTGCCGCCTGGCTTGTCTCCATCAAGTCTGAACCAATGCCTCTTGCCATGCCAATCATCTTTGCCCCGCCGGTCGCAAGGATCCCGCCGAATGCGTTCTTGGCTATTGTCTTGCCGTCGATGCCTTGCCCGACTTTCCCGAACTCTTTAATCTGGGATGTCAATTTCCCAATTTTGCTCGAAGCTTCCCCGAAACTTGCAGAAAAACCGTTTGCCAGGTTCCCGTTGATTGTAAAATTAAAAGAAAATCCTTTCCCTGCCATAGCCCCCTCCTTTCGTGATATAATCAAAGAAAATCACTGGACTGTTTTGAATTTTCTGCGGTTGTCATGCCTAGAAAGTGGTGATTTTCGTGGATACGCTAGGCTGTCTCGGACTGGTCTTCTTCCTTGTCATGTTTGCTTACGCCATCGTCGCAACATGGTTCCTATCCTTTTATGGATGGACCTGTGTGATTGGCACTTGGACTTTCTTTATCTTCCTTTTTCGCCGCCCTATTGGCCGCATCTGCTACAACGTGAAGTGCTGCCTCGTCGGCGGCTGGAAGGATGGGCTGCGCAAAGCAAAAGCTCGCGAATCCGCAGAAAGAGCGAAACGCCAGCGCTCAGATAATGATTGAAAGCTCTAATCGAGGTGAATGCTCATGCGTTTTTTAGTTGCCCTTCTGGTCGGCGCCACGTTCCCGCTTTTCGCTATCCTGCTGGCTATTTATTTCTTTGCCTGCATCGTCATTGGCTTATTGCTTCCTCTCATCCCGATCCTGATCATGCAGCTTTGCGGCATGCCAAAGTCTGAGTGGGTGCTTATCGGGAATTATCTTTTCACCGCTGGTGTGCTTGGCGGGATTGCGTTCTTCCTCTATACGACGTATCTCTTCCTTCGCGAAGTCAGGAAAAAGCCGAATAACAAAACTACTGCCTATCTTGACAGATTTCTTCGGTGATTTCTGCATACTCAATAAGCAAAGGCAGCGGTATAGATAAATAGAACTCGACTGGCGTATAGGTGGCCATTGCCATCTGGAACGCCAGTTTTTTGATGGGGCGTGTTCCAGTGGTTTTATCCACTACGCCATAAGAAAATTTACCACCGGCGCTACCACGGCCTTAAAATCGCTCGCACTCAATTCAAAAAGATCATCCGCCGGGCATCCGATAGCTTTTGCGGCAACGACTGCCTGAAATTTCATGGACGCAAATACGGACGCCTCTCCTGCTTTAAGCGCTCTCGCTTCAGACTCCGCCGCAATGAGATCGTTCCCGGTAAGCTTATCTAAATCGAGCACCACGGTCGTGGTCTCTTTCCCTTTGACGTGTACTGCCTTCTTTAATTTGACTGTAACAGCCATGATTCCTCCTTATAGAGCAAAATGTGAAAGCCTCGCGATATGCGAGGCTTTTTTGTTACATTCCCAGCGCGTCTCTCACGTCTTCCAAGTAGTCGACGCCATCCACGTTGCAGATGAAATTATATTTGTCCAGTTCGAGCTTGGTTTCCCCATCGATGTCGATCTTGATGTAGTCGCATTCGAGCGTGGTCTTGCTGTCCGTGGTCGCTCCTACATCGAATTTGCCAAGGTCAGCTTCTTTCGGACGGCCGCGAAGCAGGATTTTAATCTTTCGCGTGGTGTATTCGCCGCTTTCTGAGTCATATCCCTGCCCTGCGCCGCGCAGGTCGAGAGAAAGTGCTTTATTCGCCGCCAGGTGAAGCAGGTCTTTCTCGATGGTGCGCCAGTTCAGCTCCGCCTCGCAGGAGCCATAGTGCCCCCTCGTCGGTGCTTCGAGCTCGCCTGCAAGCCCCGCGCCTTTGATGGTCTGTGTCATGGCAGAGAGCTTCGGCAGTGTGACATCAGAGATGCCGAGGAAGGCGCCGCCGTCCTCGTATACTCTGAAATTGATCAAGTTTTCAGGTACGTTTCGCATATGTGCCCTCCCTTATCATTTGAAAAGGCTGTCCAGGTAGTCGGTATCGAGTTCGATGACATTCTCGATATCTTCTGCCGGGATCGGCGGGGTGAAATAAGTGTGGAATTTGACCTTGCCGTTCAAGAGCGAGGTCTTCGGGTTTTCGCTTTCAAGGAAGGCAATGCGACCACCCAGAATAACTTCTCTAGCAGCCAAGCCGTTGAGACGGATGTTTTCCGAATCGATCACGCTGTCAATGAGGCGACGATTGGTAGGATTATCCACCTTCTGCCAATAAGTCTGAATGAATGTAGCGGCATGCCAGTTGAACATGCGGCGCAGCGGGATGAAGCGGTCTTTCGCGTCCGTATCTGCCGGATAGCAAGCGGTATTGTTCCCCCATGCCTTCCATCCTCCGATGAAATTCAGCGCGGTCACGATACCCTGCCCATTCAGGTAGTTGGCCTGCTCCGGTTCCATGACGACTTCGCTGCCATCTTCAAGACACAGACCCTCGATCTGCATGGACTTGTTGGACGGGCTCTGGTACGGCACGCCATCTTCATCCGTGCTGTCGATGGTGCTGATGACGCCGAGAAGCTGTGTAGACATGTGGTAAATCTTCTCGCCCTGTTTCACCATTGGCCAGCAGATGGCTTCGTTCACGCCGGTGTAGTTGTGGTTATTCTTCCACGCCGGCACGTCTCCGTACTTGGTGACGCCGCCTTCGCCGCACGGGATGTCTGCCAGGACGAGTGCGGAGAAATGTTCGTTGATATTTCCTGCCTTCGCCTTCATGATGGCTTCGACCGCCGGATCATGGCTCCATCCCGGCGCCATGACGATGCCCGGCACAAGGCGAGTCAGTGGGAAGACTTGATTCAGGGTTTCAAGGCCTTTCTTTTCGTTCGTTGCGTTGTCCACACCACCGATGATGTCCGCCGAAGTCACGGCGCTTGGGTCGAGATAGGTATAGTCTGCGAATGCCGCAGTCACATCTTTCAGCTTTCCGGTGTCGAGTGCGGTGATGATCAGCGTACCATCATCATCGTAGGCTGCCGTGTAATCATTCTCGCCAAGCGCTTCGCCAGCCTCTGCCACTTTCAGCTTGATCGTATCCAGAAGAACCGCATCCTTGATGGCTGCCACGCCGTCTGTAAAGGTGAGCGACTGGTTCTTCTTGTCTTTCTTGTGCTTCTTTGGATCCAGTACGTTCACCAGCACGACCGGCGCGCGGTTATAAAGGGCGAACTGACTGTAGATCGCTTCGCACAAGGTGTAGTCTTTCCAGTCATCCGAATAGCCGAAGGCTGCCACTGCCTCTGCATAGGAATAGCAGAGGATGGGGCGGTTCGCTTTCGCCGGATCGGATGCCAGGTGCAGGGGCGCCGTCCCGAAAATGACGGGCAGGCCTGCATCGGTTTCCACTGGCGGGATGATACTGGTCGGGATCTCGCCAGTATATACGCCATGTTTGTATGCCATGTTTAAACCTCCTTGCATCGATTTGCAAAAATATAAAGCGCGGTGCCTTTCTTCGTCAGCTTTTTCATGCTTTCCGCATACTCAGTCACCGGCACGAATAAATGAATCATCCATGGGTGCTCGTCCAGCATATTCTGCACGTGCGCGGGGTATCCCCCGATGAACGTGGTGGCATGTGCCAGCCGCGAGCCAGAGAGCGACGGCCCGACGTAGATCGTCTGCTTTGACGCTTCCATTCAGAAATCCACCTCCTCTTCGGGCTGCGCAATGGTATAGGAAACGGTCAGTCGTCCCTGCCACTGCGGGAACGGCTGCGGATCTACGATTTCCCCTTCCAGCGGAAACAGCAGACGGCTCCTTCCACCCAACGTGCGCTTGGTGAGAAGCGCCTGCCGCACGTGTTCCATCAGATTGTACAGGGAGAGGCAGCCCTCTTTCGGGTCCTCATCGAAAATGGAGAAACCGATCTCGATATCCACCCGGCTGTAACGGTCTTCGGTGTCATGCACCTTGACCGCATAGCAGTAGATGTAGGATTCTCTCTGCTCCGGTTTTGTAGAAAAGGGCGGATAGCCCGCATAGACAGAGACAGGGAGCGTGCCCCACCTCTGGTGTGTGCTGTACTCTTTCACCACGTCTCGGATGCGCGCGGCGACGTTCTCCATGGCTTCTATCGGTGTCATGCTGCCTCCTAACCAAACAACTTAGAAAAGCGAAAATCAATTTCATGCGTGAAACGCTTATTCAGGAACTCCTCCGCTTCGTCGCCCCACTTGGAGAAGATTTCATCATTCCCGACCATCTGCGGGATGCTGGGGCCCGCCGGAGTCTTCAGTGGATACCTCGCGCCGCCCACACGTTTCATGGGGCCGACGTATCCTTTCGGGAACGGCCGGGCAAATAGCCCCTTGACGGGCTTTGGGCTCCCGCGGCGGAGCACTTTCACGCGCACGGGGCCGCGCCGTCCACCTCCGATTTTGAAAGAGGTGAGCGGCATGGTCTTGCCCGTAGAAATGATTTCCCCCGCGAGCTTCCCTGCGCTCGCCCGGTTCTTCCGAAGGCTTTTCTTGACGCTTCCCGCACGGATGATGTATTTCTCTCGCACAGTCTTCGCCATTTCCTTCGGCACGTGCGTCAGCGTGCGGTTGATGGCAGCGGCGGCTGCACGGTCCGCTTCTTTCGGAGCAAGAGCGAGCATGGTCTTGGCGCGCTCGATGCGCTTTTGGTCAAATGAAATGGTAATCATCGTTCATTCGCCACCAGTCCGATGGTCAGCATGCCCATATCCTCCTTCACGCTCTGCACGATGTAGATTTCCTCATCCACCGTGAACAGCTGCCCGTAGACGGGCGTCTCTTCTTCGAGGTCAGATGCTTTTACATTGACTGTCAGATCCGCGCCGTAGATGGTGGGATAGGTCTTGCTGATGCCTTCCCCGATGGACAAGGCCTGCTGAATGGTGTCCCCCTGCAGGATGCATGTGCAGAGGGTTCCGTTCAGCTCATGTTCTTCGCCGAATTCTGAAAGGTTCAAGAAGGTATCTCCGTTATCCTTCTCGACCTGCTCTTTGAAGGAAATCAACCTTCGACAGTGCCTTCTACATCCGGGGCGGGCAGTGCATCCTCGCTTTCTGCCTTCTTACCCTCTGCACTTTTGCCTTTCGTTGATTTTCCCTTTCCCCTCGCTGATGCTTTCACGGGTGTTTTTTCGGGTTCTTTGGCGGCTTCTTCAGCGGCTTCTTCGGCTGCGCCTTCTGGCGGCATGACTTCCACGTAGTCTTCGGACGCGAGGAGAGCCTTACCTGCCTCGTCATCTACCTCAACCACTTCGCCACGTCGGAAAATTTCTCCATGGGCCGAAAGGCAGTTTCGTTTCACGAGAATAAACATGGTGCCTCCTTATTCGCCCTTGGCTTTAATGACTGCCCAGTCACTGACGCATTCCGGAGCGAGTACGCAGCGGGAATACATGGTGAGCGCGACGGTCTGGTCTTTTCTGTCTCCGGCTTTGTACGGTACATAAGGAGATACGAAGGTATCGTATCCAGTGCCCGCTTCGTTGACCAGCGTGACCGCACTATGGAGCTGACGTCCGCGTCCAGTGATGCCGATAATGACATCATCGTCGCCAATAAATGGTTTCTGCGCGCCGTCATCATCCATATAGGTCTCACCGTAGGTGTAGATCTCAAGGTTCAGCGCCTGAATGAGACCGACGCGTGTGATCTGCGGGGAGACGATGCGCGGCGCAATGGACATGAGGCCGAGGTTGTCTCGAGACGGTACGGCGAGCCATTTCATGATCTGGTCATTGTTCAGCATGTAATCAAATACATGGCGGCCGATGATCATGGCGGTCGGCACCTGACCGGCATTCTGCTGAATCATTTCGGACATACCTTTGATATCCGAGTAGATGGTAGCGCCTGCCTGGTCCCACTTCGTGGTCGGGATGAGCTTCTGGTCGAAACCGTAGTCCACGGTATCGATCAGTTCTTTTTTCCCATCATCTGCGAAACCGATGATATCGCACTTGCCCGTGGTCAGGATGTCGGCAGCCATTTTGTTCTTGCGGTTGATGATATCCGCCTGCAGATCAGCAAGATCCATCGCCTGCAGATCGGCAGCGCGTTCCGCCGGAGTCTTGGTGGAGTAGAACCCTTCTCCGAATCCGCGCTGGGCGATAATATCCGGATCAAGCACACGGCGAGCAGCCATCATCGGCGGCGCGTAGGTTTCCTCCTGAATCGGATCACGCTTTACATCGATGCCCTTCGCACCACGCACGATGAATGGTGCAAGGCGGCGGGCAGCTTTGCGGAACTGTACTGAGATCTTCGAGGTAGTGGCCGTTGCCGGCATGCGCGGGAAGAAGGTATCGAGCAGGAAGGCGGCTGGCGGCGTAGCTCGCTCTACCGCTTCCATCATCTGCAGGGTTTCTGTGTAATCAATAGCCATTGTTTTGTCCTCCTCATTTCAGAGCGGCGAAGAGAATACCCTTGCCGCGAAGTTCTTCTTCGTGTGCGTCTACGGTATCACCTTCTGCCGCGATCACTTTTTCTCTATGAAAGCGGCCGGTGATGTAGACTGTTGCTACCGTCGCTTTATCATCCACGTCATTGGCGAGGATGGAGTCTGCCACGCCGCCCTTCGCGGTCGCGGCTGCGGTTCCATCCGTCACGGTCATCAGTGTGCCGCGCTTCATGGCGGTGCCCGCAGTGATGGCTACATTCTTAGTGAAGGCAGCGATACCACCTGCCAGCAGGCCGTCGTATTCCATTTTTGTTGTTTCTCTCATTGCCATTATTTTGTCCCCCTGTACTTATTCATGCGTGCGACGATGTCTGCGACCGCCGCCTGGTTCTTCGCCTTTTCTGTATCAGCTGCCGACATCTGCGGCACCGCCTTGACGGAAGATGCGCCGGACTGCATATTGTCCTCGATCAGGTCGCGGATAGCCGCCAGCTTGGTGTCTTCCTTCGGCTCTACGTGAACAGCCTTCAGCGCGTCCACAATCGGTTTCGCCGTTTCTGCAGTCATGCTGGGGATGCCCTTGCAGGATGCGATGACGGCATCCACGTAGGGATTTACCTCTTCGCCTGCGAGTGCTTCGATGTCGGTGATGCGCTGGCGTTCAGCAGCTGCCTTGATGTCTTCTTTCGGCTCTTCCTTCGCTGCTTTCGGTTTGTCTCCGAGGAGCGCCTTGAGTTTAGAAATCAGATCACCGTCATTCATTTCGTTTGTTCCTTTCCTTTTTCTTGCTTCCATTACCCGCCGGATCTTTTCGGCTTCCCGTTCCTTGACGGGCATGGAAATAGAATTCACCACTACGAGGCCGCTCTTCATCTGGGCATCGATGGCATAATCATCGATTTCATCAATGAGTCCCTTGTCGAGCGCTTCTTCCGCGCTCATCCATGTCTCCTCATTCATGAGGCGGATGATTTCATCAGCGCTCATCTTGTCCTCGGCGCGGTCCTTGTATACATTGACTACCGTCTCCTTAACCTTCGCCAGTGTATCCGCCATTTTGCTGAGTGCTTCCGCGTCCAGCATGTCAAATACACAGACCATGGGATTATGAATCATGTACAAGGCGTTCTTCGGCATGACGACTTTACCCGCGCCGCATGCCACGACCGTGGCAGCACTCGCGCAGATGCCGTCGATATGGGCGGTCACCTTGCCGGGGTATGCCTTCAGCACGTTGTAGATGGCCTGCGCTGCGAAGATGTCTCCTCCGGGACTGTTGATGCGGAGTGTGATGTCTTTCCCCTCGCACGCCAGAAGATCGTCGGCGAATTCTTTTGCGCCCTTGTCGTTCTCATTCCATGATCTCTCGACAATCTGCCCGTAGAGATAAAGCTCCGCATTAGCGCTTCCGGCCTCGTTTTTGATTTTCCAGAATTTACTCACTTGTCTCACCTTCTTTCTCTCCAGCCAGTACGAGTGGCTTGGCAAATTTTAATCCCAGACCATCCTGCCGCTTCTGCTCGTATGCCAGCGCTTCGATATTTTCATCGAAGTTGGTGCCCGTCATTTCTGCCGCTTCTCTTGTCCGTGTAGACAGACCGTAAGCCACACGCATGGCGCTGCCGTTCACGTCCTTTACCGGGTCCAGGATGCTCATCGTCGGGCCGAACCAGTCTGCATGACAGTAGGCTCTGCGAATGCGCGGATCGTCAAAAAATCCCGGCGCTTTAATGCGTCCGATGGCGACCGCTTCTAAGAGCCAGCCTTCATAGATAGGTTGGCAGAAATCATTCGCGAACCACGTCCTTCTCAGCTTGTACTCATCCCATGCCTGCAGCAGTGCTGCGCGTGATGCGGAGTAAGACGATGTGAAGGACTTCAAGAGCACTTCATACGGCTGCCCGATGGCTGCCGAAATCTGCTTGATGAGCTGTGTCACGAAGGGCTCGAAGGTGCTCTGGCTGTTCGAAGCATCGACGGATTTCACGTCTACGCCTCTGGGTAGTGCGTTCATGGTGCCCGCCGCGAGACCATACTCTCCCACATCGACTACCGGTTCATTGGGGTCTTGCGGCCCAAAGATGCTGTTCAGATCCTGCCCAGCCGCGCTGCTGGTGAAGAAGAGGGCGAAAAAGCTCTTGATAATAGCAGATGTCAGCTCCGCCCGCGTGTACCTTGATACCTGCTTTAATGTTTCGAGCACCGGAGCCAGATACGGCACGCCTCTGTACTGCTCCGCGCGGATATCGTGACAGATCTGCAGGATATTCGGCATACCGGAGCGCGCCCCGAATGCTTCGACACGGCTCCATGTGGTCGGCGCGTAGTCCGTCGGATCATACGGCACCTTGCTGCTGATCCAGTAGGCGGTGATTTCTCCGTCTTCTGTAATCTCTACGCCGTCGATAATACGGTTTCCGTTCGGCGCACGCATTTCTACGGCAAACGGTCCCGGATACCCCATAACGCCAGCTCCGAGCGGATTGGATACTCGATTCGCCTCGATGAGCTGGATGCGCAGAGAATAGGGCATGTAGGCACTCGGCGCTTTCCGCCGGAAGAGGGCGAAGGAGTCCCCGTCCGTCAGGTAGGTCGTGTAGGCGATGTTCTGCAGGTCGTAGAAATTATTTCTTCGGTATAGGTCGCACTGCGTAGAGCCTGCCCAGAGGTCAAATTCCCTTGCAGTTTCCCGTTCCCACTCCTTTGCTTCATCGACACTCATGCCGAGCGTCTTGAACTGCAGACGCGGGGAAACGGTGAGCCCCGCCCCGATGGCGTGCATCGCAGACGTGTCGATCGCCGCAGCGCCAATAGGCGTATTCGTCGCCTGATCCGCACTTCGCCCACGAAGTGCTCCGATATTCGCATCAATATCCGACTTGGCACTGGAGCGTATCGGGTTCCACGCCTTCAGAATGTTGCTGGTGCGGCTTCCACCGCCTTCGGAATAGCCCGTATTCTGCACGCGGAGTTTTTCCGTGCCGTTCGGCGCCCTGATTCTGTTATTATTGCGTTTCATCCGTCGTTTCATCTGACGTCCCTCCTAGCCTGAAAATGTGAATCCGCAAAATACAAATCTGTATTTTTTTGACTCTTTTAGCCTCATGGCGTTGTGCTATACTGATTGTTTAATCCAGAAGCACGATGCGCTTCGTGCTCCCGCCGGATGTCTCTTCACCGTCTACCGTCGCCCCTACCGCGATGAGTTCCTGAATGACCCGTTCAACGGTTGCCAGGTTCGCCCTTGTGAGCGTGCGGTTTCCGATGGTGTAAGACTGCCCGGAAAGAATCGCTTCTTCGGCTTCGATGTATTTCTTCAGCCGTTCATTCTGCAGCTTGCTCATATTTGCTCCTACCAGATGTTTATCTGCCGCCTGCTGGCGGCCTTTTTAGTATTCCGCACGGCACGCGCTTTCTCCCGGTGCTCGCTGCACGTATTCCCCGAAAGCGCCGCGGCGGCTTTCTCTTCCCATCCCGCCGGAAGAGAAAGCATGCAGGCGAGATTGTAGACGCGAAGGTCGAGCGGTTCATTTCTGACGCCCGCCGTCGGTTCCCAGATTTCGCGGAAAATGCCGTTTTTCTTGATGCGCTTTCTATGCTCGGAGATAATGCCCTTGAAATAGATATCATCATACCCGCGACGGTCCACATCCTCTTCGTCCAATGGGAAATGGAAGTATTTCGGCCCCGCCTCCTTGATGGAGAGGCGGGATAGTACCATTTCCTTGCCGTCATCGACGCCTAGGATCACCAGGGGGAGCGTCGCGTCTTCTGCTTTCCCAAGTTTGTTTCCATAAAGGGGCATGCCCGGGATACCGCCCTTGCCCTTGATGGCGAAGCGCTGCTTTGCAATGTTCGCCCGACAATACGCGTATACCGCCGATGAAAAATGGCCGCCGGAGTCGATGAACGTCCGCACGACCTTGAGCTTTTTGCCATCAGCAAAGGAATACGGGTGATCCAGCACGGCATCCAGCTGTACCCATGTGTTTTCGCTCCCCGGCGAGCCTAGGATGACGCCCTTTCGGATGCCCCAGCACTCCTCTTCTTCTCCCCATCCACAAACTTCGTATTCCAGACGGTTATCCTGCGTGTCGACGGCAGCCGTGAGGTATAGCACGCCCTGTGGGAGCTCTGCTCCGTAGGTTTCGCGCCGCCTCAGGAAAATTTCTTCGTCCTCGAAGGCCTTCGGCGAACTGTATGACTCTCCGAAGCGGGTATTCTGGACGACCTTCTCGCGTTCTGGGTCGCCTTTCGCTTCGAGCCACTCTCGCATGATTTCCGCCCATGAGATCCATGGCGAAGAAAAAGCATTGAGTGAAAAGGATCGGCATCCATTCCCCAATGCTTTCGGGTTCGTGACTACGTATTTTTGCGGCGCGCGCTTCATTTCCTGCTCCGTGGCATCGAATCCGCAATATGGGCAGCGCCATTTGACGGATTTTATAAGATAAGTCTTTCGGCTGGTGCCCTCTACTCGCTCCGCATCCGTCTCCATGTCGCTGTATTTCAACTTGCAAAATTCGCCGCAGTGTGGGCATTGATGCCGCCACTCTTCCTTGGTCCCTGCCTCATACTCGATATCGATGCGGCTCGCTCCTTCGTTTGTCGGGGTAGAAAAAAGCCCCATGACGCGGTTCCAGTATGTTGTCATTCGTTTCGACGCTAAGTCTACTGGGTCGCCTTCCGTTCCCGCAGAGTCCGGGAAACGGTCCACTTCATCACAAAGCAGGATGCGCACCGGACGAGATGCCAGCCCCGCCGGACTGTTGGCGCCCGCCATAACCAGACGACCGCCCGGGAAGATTTTATTTAAAATCGTGTTGTTGTCCCTTGTCTTGACATCCAAGAAAAGACTAGAAAGCGCCGGGGTATCACGGATCATGGGCGCAATGCGCGTCTTTGAGAAATCCTGCGCCATCTCGATCGTCGGCTGGATCATCATGATGGTACAGGGATCAAGGTGGGCGAATCGTCCAATGACATTGTTCATGATGTCCGATTTCCCGACCTGCGAGCACGATTTCACCACCACGCGGTGAATACCCGGCTGCGTGAAGGCGTCCATGATATCCTTCTGGTACGGTGCGCGGCTGGTGCGCCACCGGCCCGGTTCTGCCGATGTACTGGAAAGCACGCGGTAATTGTCCGCCCACGTGGATACCGAAGTCTTCGGCGTCGGTTTCAGGCCGCGCATGGAAACGTATTTCCATAACTCACTGGCTTTCTTCATCGCCGTCCTCCTCATCCACCTCCTCGTCGAAGAGATCCGGAGAATATGCCGCCAGCTCTGACAGCTTTTCCTCGATTTCCTTCGTCATGGCTGTATAGATCTCCTCTTTGGATTTCCCCTCCAGCATGGGGGCGAGCTTCGACGGCAGCCCCAGAAGCTGTGTCCGAAGGTTCGCCGCCATGGCCGTCATTACATACTCCACCACGCGTGCAGAGTAGGCGTTTTTCTTCATCTTGTCCAGTTTCAGCTCGGCGATCTCTCGCTTGACCTTTTCGTGAAGTGCCCGTTCCTTTTCTAAATCGATTTCTTCTAGCCCGGCAGCCCCCGATACGGTGCCTTGATAATACTTCCGGAGCCCGTCCACCAGAAGCAAAGCTCCCATCTCATCCACCGGAAGCGTCCCATCCTTCGCCATCTGGCTCACCCGCTGCTGTGAAATCTTGAGCGCGCGCGCCATCTGCGTCTGGGTGGTGGTGACCTGGTTGATCCCCTTGGTGATTTTCTGCTTGCTTGTATTTCCTGTGCGAGCATTTCTTTCTTTGTCTTTTACTCTAGTAGCCAACCATGTCACCTCCTCCGTTTTTACTAACAAGGGCCAAAAAGTTTTTGTACCTAGACCGATTTTGGGGTCGCGAGGACCGCAGGCTTTTCCATACGCCGGAAGGACCCGTGGGCCATGCGCCCGCACAATCAAAAAGGACGGCCTCTCAGCTGTCCTTTACCATTGTATGCCGCACGCGGCAGGCGCCAGCACATGACGCCCGCCGTGGTGGCGGCCTATGCAGTTGTGTGTGATGGGTGTCTCGTAAGCTCCTCTGCTTTATCGAACCTCTCACAATGCCATTATAGCACATCGGAGTCTGCACTTTTGTGCACTCTTTGCTTTAGCGCTATTTTTCTGCAGCCTTTAGAATTTTGGCGGCCTTCTCTGGTTTATCTAAAATATTCTTTATATCCACATATTCACAAACTTTTTCACACGTAAAACGCCAGTCACTCGGTGCTCTGAATGACTGGCGTTTTCTTATTCCTTGCAATTCCGCGCGATGGCAGCGACGGCTTGATTATAGATATTGTACGGCTGGCGCTCCGCGTAGTGGTATTCCTTTTGGATTTCTGCCTGCGACTTTCGGTTGACGAATCTCTCGACGAATAGTGCGGCCTGCGTATCATTATCGCAATATCGAGACATGCGCAGCGCTTTTGTTTCCCAAGCATAGATCCCCGCTTCCTGCTCGGCGATCTCTGCTTTGATGCGGCTCTTTTCTTCTTCCTTCTGGATCAGCTTGTCCGATACGTCAGAAAGCATGCCGCCGGAAACCCTCGGCTTCTCGTAGTCTATCGCCTTGATGCTATATGCGTCCTTCTCGATCTTGTCTTTCTTGGCTTCCAGTGCCTTCAGCCGCCTTCTCTTCCCTTCCCCTTCTTTGAGGAAATTCCACACATCCCGCTCCGTCATCCGCCCGTCTCCTACTGAATTCATTGAAATCCTCTGCCCTTATTATACTCTCTTCGGCCTCTGTTTTCTCATCCCCGTGTGCGGCTGCCACGCGCAAGGCGGCGATCATCAGCCCTGCTGAGCCGCCCACGATGATGCCAATACCGAATCCCAAGGCAATAGCTCCCGCGATGCTCATAGTCGTACCCCGCTTTCCCTTTCTGCGAGCTCATGCGGCGCCTGACATTTTGCCGCCGCCTTTTCGTCGTACGCTCGCAAAGCATCCAGCTTCTTCTGTACCAAGGTCTCTATGATCTCCTGCACTGACGTCGTTATCGCTTCGATAGCCTCCGTATCGAGCCTCGCGATATCCGAGAGCAGCTCCCTCGTGCGCCTTTCTTTTTCTACCTGGTTCCGGAGCTCTGCATTCTTCCATGCCAGCTGCTGCGCTCTTCCTTCACTCACCTTGAGTGCAAGACGCAGCCTGCGGTTCTCGTCCATCAGCTGGCGGCTGCGATCCCTGAGCTCCACCAGCTCATTGAATTTCTTTCCCATCGTTTTCCTCCTTTGCCCATGCCGCGACGTTGACTTCCACGTGCGGCATAGCGCTGTATACTTTCTCGATGTCTGCCTTTACGATCTGGCTGTCATCATGGTAGGCGACGCCGTTCAGCGCGTCGCAGATGATCTTCTGAATGTTATCAAAATCCGGCTTCTTAGTTGGCACGATGTCCCCTGCAATCATCATTGCTCGCTTTTTCTTTGATGCGCTCTTCGAGATGCTGAAGCAGGCAGTGATCCTGACGCGCACCGGCACTCCTTTTGGAAATACCATCCCGCACTCGCCATACGCCAGCCTGACCAGCGATTCATAGCTTTCCGTCTTGCCTGGCGTGTAAGGATGACCAGTGCGCGTGAAGCGAGGCCGTCCCTTCCCTGCCGGTTCTCCCGGCACAGAAAAAGAAATGCTGCGCACCTTACCATCCGCGCCTCGCCGGATCTCCGGCCTTGCGATGCGCATGCCGCCGGATAAAAGCCCCAATCCCATCAGATGCCGCCCTTGCCCTCTTTACTCGTCTTCATCCTCTCGCTCCTCCGCAAAACCCTCGAGCCATCTTTCTTTCCCATCCTTCCCGTACCGAAGCACGGCGCGCCTGTAGGACTCTTCCTGCCCCGGGATCTGCCTGCGTCTTTCGCAGCATCGCCTCATCCACTTGCACTTCCTGACACGCTGCCCATCCTCGTCGTACATCCAGTGAAATTGCCATGGCTGATAAAGTGCCGTTCCACAGTAGGAGCAGTAGCCGATGGGTTCCGGAGCCTTTGGGTTCTTTCCCGCCGGATGCCGAGCGCCTTTCCTTCTCATGCACCTTCTCAAAATGGAATGTCCTCCTCACACTGGGACGGATGCGCGGCTCGTCCTACGGCTTCCTGCCGATCTGCCGGAAACATGCTCGTTTCTTCCATCTTCTGCTTTTCAGCTTGCGGCGTGCCGAACTGCCCGAAGCCTCTTTGCGTGGGCCCCTCGCTATAGACGGTGCGTCCTCCGGCTGCCGACGCTTCCGGATTCCCCCATCCCGCCTGCATCTGGTCGCCCCCTTGCTGGCTTTCATTTCCCTGCATGCCGATAGGCAGCGCGATGAAATTTGCCGTCACCTCTGAAACCCAACGCTTCTGCCCATCCGGCGTGTCATAGCTTCTTGTGGTGAACCGCCCCCCGACGAAGACGCGCATCCCCTTCCTGAGCTGATTTCCCGCTGCCTCTGCCAGACTCCCCCACGCGGTGACATTCACCCAGTCGGTGATTTCTCTCTGCTCTCCCTGCGGCGACGTAAAGGTTCTATTCACCGCCACGGAAAGCGATGCAACCGCTCTCCCTGTTTTTGTTGCACGGAGCACCGGGTCTTTCCCCAGATTTCCTATGATCTGTACTGAATTCATGCAATTCCTCCCATGTCTCTAATTCCTTTGAAATCATTTCCAGCTCTTTCACAGCACTTCCCACATGATCCACCGGCAAAACGTGAAAACGCATGACTGCCTCCCCGCTTAAAATCCACCTGATTGCAGTTTTATGCATGCTACTCTCTACTTTTACGGAGTTCTATGATAGTTTTATGCAAAAAATCGAAAAAATCTATCACTCTTCATTTGCCCGCTCATTGCTTGACTCCTGCTCACCATCCCGGCTCGTTTTAAAAAGGTTTTGTTCTCTCCGCTCGCCGCTGATGTAAAGCGCCGCTTCATCATAGATTTTCTTCATGATGCGGAGCACGTTATCGGTCGGAGTGATGTCTTCGATCGTGCTGAACCGCTGCGTGGCAGCGCTATCCTTGATGTGGAACCTCCCGCTCAGCCGAACCCCTTTCAGCGCCCCGGATTTCTTATCCCGCTTCGGTACTACTTTGTCCACCGCGAAAATGGCCTGTACCGGTTTCTCGGGCCTATAATCCCCTGCCATGTCGGTATAGTAAAAGCTCATCGCCGCCATAGCGGTTCTAAATTCTTCTCTCGGCTGCTCTTCACACGTGAACGTTTTCACACCATCCGCATCGACATAACTGATGGAAACACTGCTGTTATTCAGCTGGATACTTTGGAACTGGATTTCTCCCGCCCACAAATCCCTACCCTCTTTGCTTTCCAGCAGGATTTGAACTTGCTGCCTCAGCTTCCGGTCCAGCTCTTGCAGCTCCTTTTCTCTTTCTTCCGTTGTCATTTGCTTTCTTCCTTTCCTTCCTCAGGTGCTTTCGATCCCCCTTCGTGAGATCGATGCCGATTTTCACTTGGCAATAACTCTGAAACGGGAATCCGATATCACTGATGCCGGCTCTCATGTTTTCATAGTCCACCCAGTAGCCAGCCTTTGCTCGTGGCTTCTCCACCCAGTCGCCCGCGACCACGACCGTGGTCTTTTTTGTTGGCTTTCTGAGATTTCTTGTGCATCCATACCTGGCGTGCAGAATGGGATCATCGCTGCGAAAGGTTTCTAGCCCGTTCTTCACGATGTAGGCGGCGAGATCCGGCCAGTACCCTTCATCGCTCAAATGCGTGGTGTTGCAGGAAGGGCAGGGGCATTTCTCTGTCCCCACAGTCTTCTGCCATGCCTTCTCGATGAGGCGGCTATCAATATCACCGTTGATGACGGCATGAAAGTGTACGCTTCCTCTCTTCCCTCGCCCAAGAACATAGATCGACTTGAACTCTTTCCCGGCCTTTTTGTAAAGCCGCACCAGCTTCCTCTTGAAGCAGGTGACGTCTCTTCTGATTTCTGCAGATGTCTTATCAAATGTTCTCGGCGGATATGAAAACCGCATCCAGTAATCACCCGGCTTGAAATTCTCCTCAAGGAGAAGCAGACACTGCTGCTCTGCGCGCTTATCCTGCCATCGTCTCACCTTTTCTTCCGACGACTTTTCGCGGATCCTCTTTCCATCCCTCTTCCCATACCTCCCTGAGATGGATTTCTGAACGATTACAATTTTCCCGCTGGGGATACTCCACTCAGTACGAATGTAAGCTCCCTTGCCCTTCCGGCGAGCGGCCATTCTTCTTTTTCTTGACCGTTGTCTTTTCAGCAGCTTCCTCTCACTCGACATGGATGCACTCCCTTGGAAATGGTTCAAACTTGGATACTCTTAGCCAGCCCGCAAAGTGCGGCGCCACCGACTCTTCCCTCTGGGATCGCTCCGCACGATAGCTCTCCCGCGGCTCATGAAAGCCTTGCCCTATGGCGGCCTTTCTCTGCACTGGCAGCCGTAGGGCTTCTTATAGAAATGGCAATGCTCGCAATGCGCGTCACATATGGCCATGTGACCATACTTCGGACATGCACTGGTATGGTGCGCCGACTTCCCGCAGATGGGGCACACGGCGTTCACGGGCTCCTCATCCTCCCACTCGATACGGAAGAAAATTTTCTGCCTTTTATATGTATATAAATAAGGAGTCTCTTTCCTGCTCTTTTCCAGCACCACCTTTGTGGTCTTGTGGAAGCCCTGATAGTACGTCCCGTTCTCATCCTGCAGCAGGCAGCCGTCCGGATCCATCCATCGAGGATCTGCCTTCTCGCTTATGATGACGCGCCCGATTTCTTTCAGCTCGCCATGCTCTGCCTTGAGAAACGGCACTTCGACCTTCGTCTTCCCGTAGATGCTGTTATCCACGTTTTCTCCCACGTGCTTCATGGCTGCCACTTCCTTTCTTATGGAAAACGATCGTAAACGCAACCCCGAATATGAAATCTGTCCTCTGGATGCGATATCCTTCGAAATCGCACTCCCTGTGAATGGGCACATATCTGCCCCCACGCCGGATCCACATCGCGCGATCCCTCGGTATCGGCCGCCCGCACGCCCAGCAGGTATAACCATCTTTTCTGTTTATATCCATCTTGCTACCTCGCATAGATGAAGGCCGCTGCCACCAGCGGTGCTATAGAATAAAAAAGAAAATCAACGAAATACTTGAACATGGAGCGTCCCTCTCCCTCGCCCCGCCGGAAAGCGGCGATAATCGTCACGGTGAAAAGATACGTGCTGATACCCATGACCATGTTCAAATACTCCATTCGTTCTCCTTTTTTGCTATAATCTCCCTTAGAGGGGAGGTGAATACCATGCGCCTAAACTTTGACTGTGTAAGGGCCATTATGCTGTGGGCTGAAGAGTTGACGACGCCGACCCAACCTGCCGTTTACGTAAATATTGATTCTCTTTCGAAAACTCGCGACCTCTATCTTGATGACGCCGAATTGCCTGTGCCTGATGACCACCAGCAAGCTCTTTTGTCTAACTATTCCAACGAAGTCCTCGTCTATCATTTGGCATACTGCACACGAGCGAACTTGCTTATCCCTGAAATCTGCCTCGATGCAAACCTGATATCCATCAAAGACCTGACTCCTGAAGGGCATGCGTTCTTGGAAAACATTAGAAGCGATTCCGTGTACAATAAAGTAAAAAAGATTTGTAAAAAACTGGGTATCGAATCGTTATCCGGTATAGTCCACATCTCCGAATCCGTTGTGACTGAAATCATCAAGGCATATCTCGCCAATCCGTTTTGACGCCCAGCCTCTTTTTCAAAATCCATATTTTCGCCTTATCCAGCTCCTCTTTCGTCGGCATCCGATAGTTGTGCCAGAGCATGTAAGCGATCAGACCCTCAGCTCCCATCCTCGCCGCGAAGTATAGAAGCGACACGTACGCAAGAGCCGCCAGCAGCGCGCAGAATGCCCAAAACGGTATATCCATATTTATCCCTCCTCTCCGTCGACCTTGCTCATCAGCACAGACCGGCAAAGTTGGCGATGTCTCCATCTGCGGCCGGAGAGTTTCCGCTTGATCCAGCCTGTAGCGGTGCGTACCCTCCAGCGGATGTCGTGATCCTGATTGTATGTCGGTTTTCTCATTCTTTCTCCTTTTTACCCGTTGTAATTAAAATGCTATCCTTGGAAGCCCCATGTTCGTGTTCCAGCACGAGTGTGGGGCTTTTCGCGCAATGTCTGAAGTAAAGATCTCCGACTTCCTTCTCAATGCGCCCTGCCGTTTCTAGCATGGCGGGACTAATCCCCTTCGCCGCGAGCAGTGCTCCGTCACATCCAAGCAGTGTCGCGTATCCGTAATTCTTTTTTACGTTGATAATGAGCAGAAATCCTGTTTTTCTCTCCTGCTCTGCACGCATGAGCAGCTCTCCGAGATTCTTCTGCCATTTGATCCACTTTTTGTAACTATTGCTGGTCAGTTTGACCTTGATCGTGGAATCCTTCATTCTTCCTCTCCTTCGTAGTGGTACGTCTTCGACAGAAAACGCGCCGTCTCCTTCTGTGCTTTTCTGAATCCGGCTTGCTTTCCTCTTTGGATCCTTTTCCCCCGATCTCTCTTTCCTACCTCGTTGGCAATGCTTCTCGCCAGTTCTTCCTCGATGAAGCGCCGCACTTGATCGGCAGCGAATCCTGCGCGGATCGTGCTGGCGACTACGCCGAGCGCGTCTCGCATCCCGCACAGATAGTCCCCGACTTCATCGATGCCCGCTTTCTCTTCGTCCTCCTCAAGATCCTTGACGAGGATATCCAGCTGACTGGCCAGTCCGGCCATTTCCGTCTCCATCATTTGAAATCCTCCCTCTGCCTGACTTGCAGGATATGTCTTGCCATCTGCTGCGGCTCAGCCGCATCCGGCCACTCACGGCCTTTGTACTTTCTCTTTAGCTTCTTCTCCACCGCCCGCATCCGCACGCCATCGATGGCGGCGATCACAGCCAGAAGACGGCGCGTCCAATACTGCTGCCTGATGCTGTAAGGGCTCTTTTTAGCTTCTGTGTTTTTCATTTCTCGGGCTCACTTCCATCTCGATGACGGGGATCTCTCCGCTCCCATCTTTCAGATCCTCGGTGTTGCAATAAATCCCCGTGAGTACCAAGTCCGGCACCGGCTCTTCTTCATTGATCGAGTCTTTGTACCCGCAGAAATAGTCATTTCCCTCCTGATCGTAGATGTGAATCGCGTGGCCTTCTTCCGGCACCAGCGCCAGCACCTGCTCGAGAGTTATTTCCCCGCTCATATCGCGCCATCCTTTCTTTTGTCCACGAACGGTCGGTACTTCGACCGTTTTCTAGCCTTCTTCTCTTCGGCTGCATTCTGTTTCTTCCACATCAACGCCATGTGCTTATGCTCTCGGCAGCAGTACATGGCCGTCCCCGACTGCGTGCCGAATGCTTTGCCGCACCACTTGCAGCATCTCTCAAAGTAGCCACCGCCGAAGCCTCTGCCCGCCGGAGCTTTCGCAGCCCCTGCAGCCTTCGGCTTATTCTGCTTCCAGAACGCCTTTTCACATTTGGCACTACAGAAGCGGAAGCGCTTGTCATTCTTGCTCATGACGCGGACCCAGTGTCCGCAGCGCTCGCACTGGAACTCGCGAAGCGGAATACCTTCTTCCGCTTCTTCTCTGGCGTGGTCCTTATCGCGGCGCCCTTCGTAGTAAGAGCGCCTTTCACACTCCGCGGAGCAGAAGCGTTTCCGCGGGGCGGCATCCGCGGAGAGCAGCTTTCCACAATATTCACAGTGCCTCACTGTATCACGGCACATCCGGCTGCGATAAATGCCCAGCCGATAGCGACGCCTGCGGTGGCTGCGACGTCTTTTACGATTTCCGTGAGAAAATCGCGACGCTCCGCATTCCCGCGATGCGTATTTGCTTTGACCGCCGCACGCTGCTCATCGGCGGCGCGCATGGCGAAGATCATATAGTTGTCTTTCATGCCTTTCTGTGTGTGCACCCTCATAGCATCATCCTCCATCGAAGCCTCAGGCAGTCTCATTCTTTCCTGCAGCTTCCTTTTGCAGCCGTTTGAGCTGGCTGCGGAAGTCGAACTCATTGCCGCGGTCACCGCCTTTGATGACGCGGCAGTGGTTCCTCTTTTCTTCTGCGATCTTCCGCTTTTCCACTTTCGCCTCAGCCTTGAGGCGCGCCATTCCTCCTTTGAAATCAAAGGGGCGCGCCCCCAGCTGCTGCTCTTCCCATTTTTTCTTTGCGGCGGCCTGCGTGGCCTCCATTTCCGCCTTCATGGCGGTCTTGAGGTCTTCAAGCTCGAACTTGAAGGCCTTCTTCCCGTTGTGGTAAAACGGGAAAGCTCCTTTGGCGATGAGCCGCCGGATCTCACCGTACTTATATCCGGTGAGCTTGGCGGCCTGCGAGATGTTTACCCACATATGAGCCTCCTTTCTACCTGAGCTCCGGGATCTGTCGCAGGATGTCCCAGAGCGCCGTGCGCGGGGCGTCCGTGCTGATGTCCGCATAGCGAACTCCCCAATGGCGAGCTCCATATTTGAACATTGCCTCGACCGTGCAGTCGCTGCCGTCCTCGATGATTTTCAGCGAGAGGAGCGGCACGCCCGCCGCCTGCAGCGCCCGACAAAGAAGGGCGACCGCCTCTGCGCTGGCTTTCTTCTCTTTGGCGATTCTCTCGCTCCATTCTTCGTCTGTCATGGTTCCTCCTCCATCCTCTTTTCGATTTCCTGCATGGCCCATGCGGCGCGCTTGGCGAGGCCTTTCATGAACCAAGTGTCTCTGGGATTACGGTACTCGTGGTCTTTTTCTTTAGCGTCGTCAACGTATTCATAGACCCACGCTATGTCATCCGCCCCGAAGTAGCCCTGGTCCTCGATCGCGTGGCGAATGTCCCCCGCGATGTCGATGATCGCGACCTCCTGCCCGCTAATCTCCGAGGCTTCTTCTCCGTCTGCCGCGTCGAATTTCTTGCGAAGCTCGTCCAGCTTTCTGTTCATGATCTGCAGTACCTGGTCTGGATCTTTCAACACTTTCATATAGTCCTCCCCTGTTTTATTTCCCACTCTTGTTCCCCTCTCTTTCTATAATTTCTATAGGAAGGAGGTGAGAAATATGAATCTTCGCTATACCTTGCGGAATTACCACTATCTGATTGACTGCACAGCTATGACGCCGGAAGGTGCGAGAAAGGTTTATGACCAACTGCATGCATCCTACGATTTCGTTGACATCGTTCTTCAGCAACCTCGCACCTATGCACTACTCGTCACCAATGGTGAACCCGAACTTTCCACGGTGTTCAGTCCGCCGGTTGGGTGTCAAGTGACACCGCTTCAACCTCGATAGAGTCCTTGGAAACCCAAACCCCAGTATCCTGTGCCAGCAGAATGCTGGGGTTTTCATTTCTTCGTTGTGCCACCAGGGTGAACCTTGCGGCATGGTGCAGCACTTTGGCTGCTATGTCCAGCGGTTCCCTTCTGATGTGCGTCTCTTTCAGCTTCTTGTCACCCTTTACGAGTTGCATTGTCAGGCCATCGCCTTCTTTGTAGTCCATGGTGATTTGAAAATCTCCTCCGCCGGAAAGGCCTTGCTGCAGGTATTCAGAAAGAAATAGATCCCACCCTGCCAGCTTTCCCATGCTGCGCGGCTTCAGTGCTATGATCATGCGCTTGTTTTTCATGCTTTCCTCCTAACCGCCGGAGCCTCGACCTTGTCGGGGCTCTTTCAGGATCGATCTCCTGTAATCGCATTTATGCGACATATTGGCTAAAAAAAATAGCATTGATATCCTCTACGCTAAGATGTAATGCCTGGCTTATTTTATCAACTTCACCAACCGTGAAAGACTCGCCTTCGGACATTCTGCGATATAATGTGTCTTTGCTGATTCCTGTCTTGCTTGCCAGTGCCAGCACTGTCATTCGGTTCTCAGCAATCTTCCCTTTCAATTTATCAATGTTCACCATCTTATCACCTCCATATTCGCATTTATGCGATTTCTTAATTCTGATTATATCCTCATAAAGCAGATTCGTCAATAGCATTTTAGGCATTTTTGCGACTTTATTCCTACTATTTGCCGTCTTTAGTTGCATTTTTGAGAAACTGCACATATAATGATAACAAACCATCATTTGCTTTTACGAAAGGAGTTTTACCATGAGCATTGGTGACTTTATCAAAAAACGGAGAAAGGCACTCGGTTTATCCGCCGACGATTTAGCAGTAAAAATTGGAAAAAATCGGGCGACTATATACCGGTACGAAAGTAGTTATATAGAGAAGCTCCCATCCGATGTACTCGTCCCGCTAGCTGAAGCTCTTCACATCACTCCCGGTGATTTGATTATGAAGGATGCATCGCCCGCCGCAAGCGATCTACTCCCGTTGACAGCAGACGAGGAAAGCCTTCTCTCTAAATACCGCCGCCTCGATGACCGCCGCCAGTACGCCGTACAAGGCTACACGGACTCGAAGCTCGAAGAGCAGGAACGGGAAACGGGCGAGCTCTACGAGGAACACATAAAAGAGGCGTGAGCACGCAAGAGGACTGGCGTGAACTCGCTCGCCTTCTCCGCCTCTTTTCTTGAGTTTCAAATTTGACAGCTTTCCCTGATATGCTATAATAATAGCAGGTGAATTGGCCGTATCTCTTCGGAGGAGGGCCTAAAAGATGCCACTGCTATTTATAGCGGTGGCATTTTTTTATGGAGATTTTATTATGGATTATGACAAGCCATTCAAGAGTTTTAAAGAGCTTGCTTTATGTCTTCAGAATGAACATGGCCTTATGGTTGATGATGTGAATCAAGCAGCATATATTTTGCAGTTTCTCCCGTATTATGATCTCGTCAATGGATATAAAGAAATATTAATGACAAACGACCATTTTAAATGGCCATTAAAAATAAGCGACCTGGCATTTTTCCATTCGCTCGATCACAATTTTCAAGGTTCATTAATAAGTTTCAGCATAAGCATTGAGGATTATTTCAAAAACATTCTTGCTTATGTTATAGCCAAGTCATTTTCTGTTTCAGAAGAAGACTATTTGGATGAATCTCATTATATCCGCAGAAAGCCTCTAGGAGCCGGTAAAACAATTACTCGCCATGCTATACTAGGAAATCTCAAAGCTATTGCAGCGGGTACATATGATAATCCAACATTTTACTACCGTAAAAATCATAATCATATTCCACCATGGATTCTCTTAAAGAATACTTCATTCAGCTTATCAACAAATCTTTTCGTGTTGCTCCCGTCCAAGCAGAAAGAGGAGGTTGTGGATTTTATGATTCCAGGCGGTGCTCCTTGGGATGTAAGGTATCAAATCCTTTTATATAGCTTGACTATGATAAGAAAGTGCCGCAACGTAATTGCTCATAACTTGAAGTTTACATCGTTTGATTCCTCACGATATATGAATAACCTTGACCAAAAAGCACTTAGAAAGTTGATTTCCCCCATTTTATTAACAGATGAGGAAATAAAGTACAGTACTTATTTATCTGGTATTTACGGATATATTGTCTTGTCCTTATCGATTATCCCGAAAGGAATTACGCATGTTCTCCTTGTAAACAGGTTACATGGAGCTATGACAATGGATGGAATATTCTCTGGTTCCAGCTTATCTGATTCTTTAGGGAAAATTAAAGAGATTTATTTTTCCGGTGTTCATCTCCCCCAAGATGTGGAATCAAGATTGAACTCTTACTTCGTCAAAATGTATGAAAATTAACCAATATGAGCATTTGGCCTCAAGAGTTCCATATCGGACAGATCGCCGCCGGAAAGCCGATACTCGCTGATGAGCATATAGAAGCCTTTCTGCCCTGTGATACTGGCGTACACGCAGACTTCGAGCTTGTGGTAAGCGGAGATAGTATGATCGGTGCCGACATCCATGACAGTGACGTGGTATTCATACGCAGTCAGCCCATCGTAGATGACGGCCAGATCGCCGCCGTCCGTATCGACGACGACGCCACCCTGAAGCGCTTCTACAAAAATCCAGACGGCTGCACCCTCGTATCAATGAATCCGCAATATCCGCCGATGATCTTTAACTCTGACAACTGCGACTCCATCCAGATCATCGGGCTGGCAGTGGCGAAGTATTCAGTGATCAGGCAGTAGCGCCGTGGTTTTTCTATTGACAGTTATTACTTGTACTTATATAATGGAGATACACAAGGAGTGCAGATACCTCTACGGGGGCCTGTACGGAAAAGTCTTCTCCATTATTGGAGGAGGCTTTTTTTCGTGAAAGATTTCAAAACGATCGATGAACAACTTGCTTTGCTTCGCTCAAGAGGATTGATTGTTCCCAATGAAGAGAAGGCCCGGCTGTACCTTCTCACGAACAATTACTACAACATCGTTAACGGGTACAGTAAATATTTCCCCCGCGACGGAGAAATTTACACTGCGGGTACCACCTTTGATGAGGTATGGCATCTATACATCTTTGACAAGGAAATAAAGAAAGCTTTTCTGGAAGCGATTCTGAATGCCGAGTCTCATTTGAAGGCGGTTTTGGCCTATCGTTTCGCTGAAAAATTCCGTTCCCCTTATGCTTATCTGAGCCCCCAATGCTATGATCAGAACAAAATCTCTTCTGCCTTGCGAGTGATTTCCACTTTGTCCCAATTCATTAAAAAATACAGTGAGATCAAAGGCACAAGCATTTATCATTATGTCCATCATCATCACGATGTCCCCATCTGGGTCCTCGTGAATTATATGGATTTCGGTTCTCTCCGGTATATGCTTTCTAATGTACGTCCTGATCTGCAAAATGCAGTGGCAAAGGATATGATGAATTTCGTCAGGTTATGGATCCCGGATGCGCAGAAATTTCCGCCGGAAGTCCTGCTCAGTTTTATGGGGAATATAAACGCCGTGAGAAATGTATGCGCGCACAATAACCGGTTGCTTGGTTTTTCCTGCTACCAGAATTGCCGGCGCTGGGACCCGCTTCATGATTCCCATCCCGTCAAGAACCTGCGCAGCGTTTATTCCGTATTCATTACGCTTCAGTGCTTTTTAACGGAAACCGAATATGGGGCGCTGCATAATGCGGTCCGTAAGCGGATGAACCGTCTGGGCCACTGCCTGCACTCCATCACCCTAAATGATATTCTCCGGACCATCGGCTTCCCTGATAACTGGAATGCGGATACCGCCAAAATCCAATATTGAGAATCGAAAGGCGCATGGTCCCCATTATCGGGCAGATCGCCGCCGTCCGTATCGATGATGACGCCACCCTGAAGCGCTTCTACAAAAATCCAGACGGCTGCACCCTTGTGTCCATGAATTCAAAGTACCCTCCCATGGTGTTCAACTCCGGAAATTGCGACTCCATCCAGATCATCGGGCTGGCGGTAGCGAAGTATTCAGTGATTAAACAATAAAATTTGATGTTTTGCATTTTGGAGGGTTTTGCTATAGTTGATTGCATTGCTATAGCAAAAACAGCACTTTTGCTATAGTTGAATGCACGAGAAAAGCAATGTGAATTTTCTTCACATCGCAAGTTAGGAAGGAGATTATTATGGTTAAAGATATCAACACAATAAATGAATCTCTCTTTGAATCTATTAAACATATCAATGAATATGGTATGGAATATTGGACAGCTCGCGAGCTGATGCCGGTATTGGAATATAAGCAATGGCGACAGTTTTCAGACACAGTAGACAGGGCTAAAACATCCTGCGAACTTAGTGGCAATGCTGTTTCTTTACATTTTGCGGACGTCCGCAAATCATCCCCCATGCCTAACGGTGGAACAAGAGAAATACAAGATTATCATCTCTCTCGCTACGCTTGCTATTTGATAGCTATGAATGGTGACCCACGCAAGGAAGCCATTGCCTTAGCACAAACTTATTTTGCCGTAAAGACAAGAGAACAAGAACTTTCTGAAAGCTTCCCCGCTATGACAGAAGAGCAGAAGCGTTTAGCTATCCGTGCAGAATTGAAACATCATAATAAATCGCTGGCCGATGCTGCGCACCAGGCAGGAGTAGAAACATCTAGGGATTATGCCATTTTCCAAAACCACGGATACATGGGATTATATGGCGGTTTAGGTGCTAAAGACATTGCCCTCCGAAAAGGCCTGAAAAAGAATGAACCTATCCTCGATCATATGGGAAGTACAGAATTAGCCGCTAATCTATTCCGTGCTACTCAGACAGACGAAAAACTGCGACGTGATCATGTGCATGGGAAAGAGAATGCTAATAAAACTCATTACGCTGTCGGTGCAAAGGTCAGACAGACCATCAAGGAACTGGGCGGCACAATGCCTGAGGATTTGCCAACGCCCGAAAAGAGCATCAAGCAGATTGAGCGAGAGCAGAAAAAGCTATTAAAGAAAGGCACTCTCAATAAAAAATAACCATTTTCGCGAGGTTACGAAAATGGTCTACACATCGGCTGGCAACTGTTGCAAATTCTGCAACGGTTCCCTCCATTTTGCCGATGTTGGCAAAATGGTATAATGGAGAGGTAGGAGTGCTGGTATCTCTACGGGGACCAGTGCGGCGCCTTCTCCATGTGGGAAGGCTTTTTTGCTGGAGAAAATCATATGGACAATTTCATTATTTATAACACCGATGATGGACAGGCTAAGGTCAGCCTGCTTGCTAAGGATGGTACTGTGTGGTGTACCCAGGCGCAGATGGCAGAATTGTTTGGCCGTAGCGTTTCTACCATTTCCAGACACATTGCAAATATTCTCAAAGAAAACGAACTGAACGAGAAAAGCAATTTGCATTTTTTGCAAATTGCAAAATAGGGCATTTATTTTTTTACAAGGAGGTTGCCATGACTCGGAATCTTACAAATTCAAAATTAGATAGACGAAATATATTAAACAATGAATTTGCTATTTCTACTATTCAAGATCAAACAAAAATCGCTGGCATTATGTTTGAGGGGCGAATTCGCTTTACTAAAAGCATGGTTGCTAAGTATTTTAATGTAGATGTACGTACTATCGAAAGGTATATCAGCGATAACCTTTCTGAAATTAGCCAAATGGGTATGAAATTATCAGAGGTGCTAGATTAAAAGAGTTCTCTCGCGCGATAGATAATTTAAATGCTCCCGACATTGACGTCGGGAGCATCAGCAATCGCACTTTTTGAAACTAAAGACATACCGACAAGGTGGGAGAAAGGAGCTTGCTATGCCGGGACGATATAAAGAAGGAACGGTTCGCTGGGAAGAATCACGGCAGCGGTGGCGTGCCTTCGTTTCCGTGGATGGACGCCGCTACTCGAAGCGGTTTCTTAGCCGCGATGAGGCGCTGGCGTGGACGCAGAAGATGCGGCTCGCCGCGCATGATGGATCCTTCGTAGCACCCTCCGCCATTTCTCTGGGCGAATGGCTCATCAAATGGCTGGGAACATATAAGAAGCCCACGGTAAAACCTTTGACTTATGAGCGCTATCTATTCACCGCAAACAAAGCGCTGCCGCTCGCTGAGGTTTCTCTGCAGAAGCTGACGCCCACCATGCTTCAGGAGCTCTACAACGCCCTGACGCCCGACTGTGCCAAGAAGCTCCATGTGCTGCTCCATGGTGCCATTCAGAAGGCTTGGGAGCTGGGGATGGTCAGAAAAAACGTGGTCACCTTCGTAAAGCCGCCCCGCGTCATCAGGCAGGAGAAAGGGATCTTTACCAGCGAGGAGCTAAAGAAGATGATGGAGCTGGCAGAGTCAGATCCGAAGCTAAAGCCCTATGCGCTCTTTCTGCTTGTGGCCATCAATACCGGCATGCGCCGCGGGGAGCTGCTCGGTCTTCGCTGGTGCGACGTCGACCTTGAAGAGCGCACTCTTTTCATCCGCCAGCAGGTACAGACACTTTCAGGTGGTACGCTCATCATAGACACCCCGAAGACGGCCGCGGGCAAGAGAAAGATCTCTATCCCGACCAAGGTGTACCAGAAACTCAAAGAAGCGAAAGCAGCGCTCCCCGCTATAGACGAAGAAGAGCACGACCTCGTATTTCTAAACCGCGCCGGGACGCCTGTCCGCCCTGAAGCGATAGAAAAGATGTGGAAATACCTCATGTCCAAGTCCGGCCTGCCCTACAGGAATTTTCACTGCCTGCGGCATACCCACGCTACACTGCTGCTGGCGAACGGCATCCCCATCATCGAAGTCTCCCGCCGGCTGGGACATAGCAGCGTGACACAGACGCTCGACATGTACGGCCATGCGATTCCCTGCTATGATAAAACCATCGCCGAGAAGATCGACGCCATTTATAATTGATCAAACGAAAAGAGGCATCTCATCGCGAGATGCCTCTTTTCTAGTCTGCAAAGTCCCAACAGGGACCAACTGCGCCCAAATTGTGCGCCCACTCCATGTGCGCCCAAATGCGCTATTTTATTTTATCCGATATGATCGGAGAAATTCTGGTGCGTCTAGAGGGATTCGAACTCTCGACACCTGGTTCCGGAGACCAGTGCTCTATCCACTGAGCTATAGACGCTTAACAAGCGTTATTATAGCATATGGAAAGAAAATAAGAAAGGGGAAAAGATGTCTCGCTTTTGCCCGACAGGAGGATACAAACCAGATCCCGCTCTCCTCCAGTGCCGGATTCCTCAAAACTATTTTTCTACAAATACTCTCGGGATGCGCTTCAGGTCGCACATGATTTCATGCGGGATGGTCTCAGCCGTAGCAGACACTTCATCGACAGTGATTTCTTCCTCTCCCTGCTTGCCCATGAGGATGACTTCATCGCCGGGACGGACTTCATCATCGCAAGCGACCATGAACTGATCCATGCAGATGCGGCCGACAATCGGGCAACGCTTGCCATTGATGAGGACGACGCCCTTATTGGAAAGGCTTCTGTGCCAGCCGTCCGCATAACCGATCGGGACGGTCGCAGTCTTCATATCCTCTTTGGCGACATAGGTACCGCCGTAGCCGATGGCTTCGCCCTTATGCAGGATCTGGACATGGGTGACATGGCTCCCGACGCTCCTCGCATACTTGAGGTCGAGCTTGTTCGTCATGACGTCCGATGGCTGCGGCCCATAGATGATAATGCCCGGACGGGCAAGGTTATGCCAGCTTCTTGGGATATCAATGACACCGGCACTGTTAGCAGAGGAGATCACGAAGTTTTCATCGACCGGCATGTAGGAGATCGCTTCATCGAAGCGGTCGAGCTGCTTCAGTGCGGCATCCTTTTCTTTGTGGTCCGCTGTCGCCATATGAGTGAAGGTACCATGTGCGTGGATGTGCGGATAGGCTTCGAGCTTTTTAAGGAGCGCAGGTACGTCCTCCGGATGAGTTCCGATGCGGTTCATGCCCGTATCGATCGGCAGCATGACTTCGATCGTTTTCTTCGAAACAGCCGCGATGGCTTCCAGGGCGTCAAGATCGACGGTATCATCGATCGGCATGATGAGGTCTTTATTCACACCGATAGGCATATCCTCCGGCAGCGGCAGTCCCAGTACATAGATCGGGCATGTGAATCCGGCGTCGCGCAGCTCCGCTCCTTCTTCTACACGGGCAACAGCAGCAGCAACGTAGCCTTCCTCGAGGGCGATGCGCAGCGTTTCCTTCGCGCCATGCCCATAGGCATTCGCCTTCACGACAGCGAGCACATTCACTTCCTTCGGCAGATGCGCGCGGATGACCTTGAGATTGTGACGAAGCGCATTCAGATTGATTTCCATGTAAGAAACCGGCATTTGTATTCCTCCCATTCTTTTCTGCCGTCAGCAGAAATGAAAAGCACCGCGCTAAAAGCATCAGGGCGATGCCTGATACTTTGAAGCCTCGGTGCTTCCTTTTATTTTTATGCATCTATCATACCGCGATTGGAAGGAAATGGCAATGGGACCCTTAAGAAAACAAGCTTCCCACAAGCGGGACCCATGCCAGTGTCAGGAAGCCATAGAAAAGCAGTCCGGCCGCCAATCCCACGATAGCTCCGTTGATACGAATGCCTTCCAGCTCATGATGCACTTTCGACTCGATGAATTCATTCAGTTCCTCTTCCCGAAAGCTTTCCAGGACTTCTATCATAGACCATGATAAGAAACCATGCTCATAGGTGATGATCTCTGCGATCAAATCTCTTCCGATAGTGTCCAGCTTCTGTCTAAATTCTGAGTCTTCTATAGAAGAAATACTTTGCTCTATAGCTGGTTTCAATTTTTCTGCCAAAGCTGGCACACCCCAATGGTGCTGAAAATCAGAAATCCCCTCGTCGATCCGTTTTTCCAAAGGGAAGGAAGCGAAGAGACCCCGCCCAAATTCCTGCAGCGCCTCCAACGTAGCCGGTTCTTGCAGGAAACGAGCGATCAGAAGATCCCACTGTGACAAAAGCTCCTGATGAAACGGATTGTCCTCCCTTTTCCATGCTTCCATTTCTTCGGCTAAAGCATCCAATGCCGCCTCAGCCAACTGGTCATAATCGACCGCGCCAAACCATTTCCCGAGCGTATAGCCGATAGATCCCAAGAAGCCTTTCTCTTCCCGGTCGCCTGCCTTTCTCAACTGCTCTGCCAGTTTGTGTCGAAGGGATGGTTCCTCTATTTTCCGTTTTCCCTCCTCCAAAAGACGAAGAAGCCATTTTTCCCGATTCATCTCCTGCTGTAACCGCCCTTGCGCGAAAGAAATAAAAAAAGGCAACCATTTCTGAGATTCACTCCGTCCCCAAGTGGCTATTTCTTCTCTATGGCTAGACAGAAATTCCACTGCATAGGTGGCTCCCTTCGCTGCCAATGTTTGAGAAATAGATTCTCTGTGACTGGTAAGCCATGGAAGACATAGATCCATCAAGGAAAGACGGGATATCTTTGCCAACAAATTCTTCGGGCTCAAAAGTCTCTGATTCATTTCTACCACTTTTTGAATAATCCGATCCCGGTTGGCAGGAACGAGCGGCCTGATAGGGAGAAAATGTTTCCGAAAGAGTGCCTCTACGGCAATGAAATCTGCTGCGCATCCGATACAGCAGGACTGGGCCATGAAATAAACCAGGTCTGTCTCATACGTGCCCTGCCAGGGACTTCCCTCTTTGAGCCAAAGAGAAAATAGCAGAAAAAGCAGTGAAAAGAAACAAATCCCATTGGCCGTTTTATATCGTTTCATTTCTACGCCTCCTTATATGACGGTTGATGATTGATGGTCGTCAGTATGCATAAACGGAAACGCTGATTAAATCGCAGAGCCGGATTTCATATGGATTTTTATACATAGCTTCGTCATCATCTTCCTTAAATAGCTCGCTATTCGCGTCAGATGATTCCTTGCTCTGTATAAAAATCCAAGAATGAAATCAGACAACGATTTAATCAGTGTTTCCAAAAATCCAAGAGTAAAATCTGACAACTATTGCATCAGTGTTTTCCATAGGAGTGATACAGCAAAAAAGGCCGCTCCCAAGAAAGCTCCCCACAGAGAACCATTGATACGAATGGCCGCCACATCTTCAGATACAGATTTTTCTGCCAAGGACGCCATCGTCCGGCCATCATAACCAGCCAAAGCCTTCTCCACCACCGACGCCGCCATGCGATGCATCCATCCCACATGCGGCCGCACCAGACGTAAGAAGAAGGCATCGAAATCCCGCCGCTTCTCCTGAGCAGAAAGCTGTCCGTCCACCAAAGAAAGTAAAGCCTCTGCCAACCGATGCGCCAGTGGCTCTTTCTTTTCCTGCCACAAGGAAATGAACCAATTCCGCCTTTTACCAGACAATAAGCGACGAATCAACTTCTGCGCAGCACCATTGACCTGCCGCTTCCAAACCTCATTGGTCTCTAGCTGGACGATCATTGCATCATAGGCCTCTCCCATCTTTTGGCGAAGCTCACTTTCCGGATCCGTCAAAGCCTCTGACAAGGACAACATCTTTTCCTGCACCTTTTTTACCATCTCTGCATCCCGATCCTCTACCGCATCCCGGAAGAGGGAATGAAGCCAGCCCTTATCATTATATTTCCGCCAAGCCAAAAGATAGACTCGCTGGATTTCTTCCTGCGTCACCTCAGCCTGCAGAAAGCCCTTCACCTCGGCCGCCAGGGCCTCCGTCAAAAGCTCCTTCTTCGGATAATCGCGGAATGCCGCCATCACCTTGGCCATATGCCCCGCCCAGTCTATATCTGCCGCTTTTCTCTCGATCGCCTCACTGGACATCGTCCATAGCGATTCCGCAGGAAATACAGTCAGTACCATGTGAATCACATCCGCTGCCAGCTTCTCCGTCAGATCCCTATGGACTGTCAGCCAGTGAGCCACCACATCAGAAGGCACATGCTGGCGCAGAATCTCCGACAGCCGTCCCCTGGTCAGAAGCTCATTCACCACCATATCCTTCGCGATGGATACGATCATTTCCCGATTCTTCGCGATCAAATCCGTTCGCCAGGAAATGCCAAGGGGCCTGCGAAATAAAGACGTCACGCCGAACCAGTCCGCAAAACCGCCCACCGCCGCCGCAAAAGACATATGAAACAACCCTGCGAGCCACGGGCTCTCCCCCTGAAACGGAGCTGCCCCTAAGGTAAGAACCACAGAGCTCGCCAGTATACCGTCAGCAAGCCATCGTTTTTTCAAAGAAATCACCACCTCCGATTAGGGAAACACTGATTAAATCGTTGTCAGATTTCATCAGAGTTTCCCTGGTATGTAGTATACACCGATGCATATATTATTGTTCATTGTTTGCACCTAACAACCAGTTACCACTTATCGATCCATCTTTCCAATTCATCCAAGGAATCAATGATAGAATCACAAGCCTTTTCCGTGACCGTATAGGCTTTATCTATCCCATCCACCAAAGTATCTGCCGTTTCCGCCAATTTCATCACAGCAGCTTCCTGCTCCTCTGGTGGCAATTTCTCTATTTTCTGATCCACGTACTCTCCCACCTTGTCTAATAATTGATCCAACATGGATAGCTCTTCCTCTGCCTGTTTTTCCTCCACCAGCTTGGTATAATACCGTTCTGCCCACTGTTGTAACGCTTTACTCGCCATCACATTCGCGTCATCCCTGTTTCCAAATGGAATCTCAGGAAGATTATTTTCATTGTCACTCATCCTATTTCCTCCTTATGAAATACTTTTTAGCTGTCTGATCATCAGCTTTTCTTCTAGTATATCCAAGAGGTTGGACAAGAAATGGGTATGAGACATATTTCTTTGAAAAATTTTGATGAAATAAAAAATGTTGTTAAACATCCGGCACACACCAAACATTCAACAACATTTTCTGTTATAACCCATAGTGATTAAATATTTCCCCATAAAATTTTATGATAAAGCATCATATTTTTTATGCCTATATAGCTCTATTTTTTTGATGCCACTCCTCTCATTCCAAATTTTAGTTTTTGCCAAAACCGTAAATTGCATCTGCTTCTGACTATAATCATATGTACCTTCAGGAAAGATAGAATTGACATAATACCTAGTATGATTTTGTACGAAAAAAGAAAATAGAATTAACTCATTCTCTATGTGTCCCTTTGCCAAATAATTTGCCATAATTTTAGTGGCAAAAGATACCTTTCTTCTATCATACAAAAAGAATTGCGTTTGGTTACTATCCAATACTTTTTCAAAAATGCACAAAGCATGCAACCGCTCTTCAACTTTATAAAAATTCTGATCCTTAGAAAAAGACGACATAGAAATTGTTCCACGCAGAATATGGTCTAATACCCACTTACTGGTCTGCTGCTGAAACGGATATCGTTGTTTCAATTTATGTAACCCAGCCAGATGATAAAAATTATCTGCCCTAAAAGCAATTTCAATGGTATGGGCTTTCCCTTTTCTCCCTAAAACCACCTGATATTCAACGGTCATTAATTTTTGATACGCCCTAGCCGCTAATTGCAAAATATCAGCTTCCATAAAATAACCTCACTAAAACAAAATGGACGCTACTGAGAAAATAGCGTCCATTTTGCAATTCGCTATTTTTTATGTCTGCACATGACATGCATAAGTCAGGTTGAGGTATAAATAGCTAAACCCTACACAAGGCTACGCTGAGTCCCGCTTCCTGACACGCTTCTCAGCATCAACACCCATACTGACACACTCTGTTGCCAGTTCTCTATGTATAGAATATTCTATTTTCTCTATTTTGTCAAAGCTTTTCTTCCCTCTAAAAAATAATTTTTCAGCTATCTGTATATCAACTTTCAGTATATGGTAGCATATTAGACAAGGAATGGGTATGAGAAATATTTCTTTGAATATTTTTAATGAAATAAAAAATGTTGCTAAACATCTGGCCCATGCCAAATATTTAGCAACATTTCTACTATATAACCAAACTTCCCACTTAAAGCCATCATAAATTAACTAATGCATCCTAATGAAAAAAGTCATTTGATATAATCCTCAACGAAAAGGCTCATTTCATACCGCAAATGCAACAAAGTACTATAAGGAATAACACAAAGATTTCTCCACATGGGTCGAAATGACGATAGCATGGATTAACGCTAGAAAAAGGGGAGTATTAGTATAAGATCTATAGATTTATTTCAATACGGCCTCCGCTTCTCTTCTGATAAAATAAGGTAACTCCACATTATATTTCACACATCCCAGATAGGTCATTTTCACATACGATTTCCAAGCTTTAACATAATCTCGTTTCCGTGTGGCCGCCACGCATGGCATAATATAATCCTTCCAAAAATGCTCATAGACTTTACCTGCCTTTGGCTGTGCGTTGATCCTTGCTACCACATCTGATGCATAGATATAATAAGCAGCTGCTAAATCTTGATTTTCCACAGACATCTCTACCGCTTTATTTCTAAGATGCCGCACGATATAAACAGTTCTATGATATATGCGATGTTCAATCTGAAGTGCATTACAAGTAGCCGTTACCAAAGCACAGCAACTATCACTACTAGTATCGTGAATCTCGTGATAAGGCTGCGTCTCTTCTACAGGTACACTCCTTCTTCTTTGCTCTTCGGCTGCTGCTTCTTTTTCTCTCTGGATTTTTCTTAAAATATCCGCCCCTAGCGTCTGTCCTTGCTGAGAAGCTTTCCGAGCAAACATTTCAGCATGCTGCTTATTCACACTGGTCCCCTGTCCATAGTAGTACATACTTGCGAGCAGTGCGAGTGCCTCTGGTTCCGTTCGGTCTTTCAAATAGGTTCTCGCCTTTTGATAATCTTTTATTTCATAGGCTAGCATACCGATATAGAAATCTGCTTTTTTGAATCCTCTATCCCGTTTTCTAATATACATGAACATGCTTGTTAGCAATTCATTTTCATTTTTCCATGCAGCATTCTTTACTCGATTTCCTCGTGTATGCTTATTATAATAATATTCCCCCAAATACTCGATGGCTCTTATGTTTTCATTAGCTGCTGCCACTTTCAGATAGAACAATCCTTCCTCTTGCGATGCCTTGGATTTCATTTTGATTTTTTCCACACCTATGCGATAGGCATCCTCTTTTTCAAAGGATAGAAAGTCTCCTCGTTTGTTCACTAAATCTTTGAGTGCGATCAGCTTTTGCAGTGCTTTTTCTTCTCCTGATTTCCATGCGCTCAAGTAGTAATCAACAGCCTGATTGGGTTTCAAGATTTGCTCATAGTAATAGCCTTTATAGAAATTTTCTACACTTCCCTGTGGCTCTTTAATAGATGCCACTACGTCTAGCAACTTCTTTGGCTGCAACTTTATTTTTCCTAAATGATGCAAATACAAAAGCGCAGAGGCTATATCCGGATACTGATGGTAATCACATTTTTGTAATTTTGTCTTGTCCTGTCGCGTTAGGATATTTTGGTCAAAGGTAGCATTCCACACCATTTGCAACCAGAAACTTTCTTCAAGTCCTGCACTTTCTACTTTTTTCAAATAGGACTCTGCTTGTTTGTAATATTTAATCTCATTACTCAGCTTAAAAATACGCAAATAGGAAAAAGTCAAATTTGCCCATATAGAACCCATATACTTCCGAATTTTCAAAGCACCTTTTGTCCCTGCTGTATCATTGGCTTCGTGACTAAATTCCTTTTCTAATTCCTCTGCCGTTTGTAACAGTTTTTCCGATGCATGACGAAAACTATTAGCACGCTTATTATAGAGTTGCTGATCATCTTTGGTTTGAGTCAATAAATCCTGTACAATTTTCTCTGTTTTTCCATCGTTCATCTGTACAGCATCCTTTTTCAATGCTTCCAGATTTTCTTTTACCCTAGACTGCCGTACCACATATCGACCTTCATAAGAAGAGAGTACTGATCGCATCACATCTACAAAGCTAAAGTTATTCTTAGTTCCTTCATATGCTTTAACGGATCGCTCAACTTCTCGTTCTCCTAAAACAGAAATACCCATATGTACCAATTCTGATTTGATATCGTCTATATTGCTAGGTGCCTTCATCGGTAAAATCATCTTAATATCTACTCGATACTGTTTCAGTGCTTGCAACATTTCCTTTAACTTGGTTTTTGTGTAATTTTTATAGTACACATATAGCACATCTAACTTTGGAATCAATGCCTTTCGCAACACTAAAGAACCATTGCAAGGAATATCAATCACTGTTTTATTGATGGAAATCCGAGGGCGGTACACACACAGGAGTTGAAGCAGTTGAGAGATATCGATTTCATCCTTTGCTAGATCAAAAATTCTCTGTAATTCTTCTTCTGTTACAGGAAATTTTTGATCATAAATATTTTCGGCTACTACCTGCTCTGTATCTGCATGCGTCCAAATCACAGGGAGAGTCTTCCCTTTCTCCGCCCAATTTCCAATAATTTCACCATCAATTTGTTTCAACACCCGGCTGGGGCATCCCATCACCCCAATGACAGTATCCCCTAATAATTCTGGATAATCTCTAAACAATTCTGTTTGAGAAAGAATTTGTTTAAGCCGTTGGAAAAGTTCATTTCCGACAGGAACTGCATTCTCTTTTAACATCTTGGCAAAATGATGGACCAGAATTTCCAGTACTGCATCATAGGCTTGAATCAGCTTTTCATTGCCAGCGATCTGATTTTTCCCTTCTAGCAGCCGTGAAATCATCTCTAATTTTTCATTTGCTGCATCTATCATTACGTTTTCAGCCATTTTTTCTCCATCTAATAAGGACCCCATCAATAAGGGCTATCTTCCAATTGCTCCATAGCAGCTAAAATCAGATTTCCTACATTCTGTAGTTGCTTTTGGCTTTGTTTCAGTTCATCGAGCTGTAAATCCAATTGTTCAATGAGTGCAACTAAAGACCGGACAGATAAAAAGTCTACTGCCTCCGTCACAGATTCTTTCAAATCAGCTCTCTGTTTCTTCTGTTGCTGGATACATTGTTCCAAGTATTGATTCACTTCCTGCAATATGTCATTCATTTCATCTTTGACATCTTTTTTCAAGGCCGCCTCTTTTTCTGCCTTACGCAAAAATCTTGATAATACTTTCTTCCCAATATATTCCTTATTATCTCTGGAGGAATAACAAGTAATTCCATATAGGTGAATTTGCTTATCTTGTAAAATTTCTTTGGCATAAGCCATTTGGTCCTTCAAAACTTGAGAACTCTTTCCATCGGCTTTGGTAAATATAAGGAGTACAGGGCACGGATTCTGTAATGATTCCATGAAATCCAAATCCGAAGCAGGCAATGTAATACCGGAATCCACTAGCCAAATCAGATAATCCACTGTCCGCAGCTGGGATTGTGCAATTTCATAATCTGTAATTTCTCGTTTTCCTTTTACACTATCCCCTGGTTTAGAATATCCAGGAGTGTCCAAAAAAGCCAACTGACAAAACTCCTCTTTAACTACATCGGTCTGATTCACAATAAAAAGGTTTTTGATAAAGGGAGCAAACCCAATATCGTAAGTTTGATCAAATTGATGGGTAAAGGCATTCATTTCTTTTTCCGTCAATCGAATGGTCTGGTTACTTTTGGTATAAGCCAAAATTTGTTGTTCTTCCCCATTCATGAAATAGGTCGGTATAGCCGTAGTGGTGGTAGAATCTTCCGGTAGCATCTGGGTGCGAAACAGAGAATTAATAAAAGCAGATTTCCCTGCACTGAAAGAGCCGCCCACCCCGACAATAGCGCGCCCTTTTAATAACTGATTCTTTTTATATTCCTCTACCCGATCACTCAATCGCTGCAACCGATGACTCAAACTCAATTCATCAGGAAGATTTAAGTTCTTGACCGTATCTAGCACCTGCTGGTCAATCATCTGATTCAAATGCTGTACTTTATGCTGCATCTGCTTGGCACACTGTCCCCTGGGGGAAGGTATACGAAGTATTTTTGATACCAATTGCAACGCCTCTGGTGCCGATACCGTTATCTCGTCTTGTAATGTTTCTTCCTCTTCATTCACAAGATCCCAAAAGGAGGCCATTATTTAGTCTCCTTTCCCATGGTGCTTAAACTCAATTTAGCCTGCTTCACCTCTTGAATAAATGTCTTGCAATTTTCTATATTTTTCTCTTTTTCTTCCAATTGATGAACCAACCGATTTCCACTTTCCTGAATCTTATTCTGGATTTGATCCACAAAATTGACAGCTTTCTGATTGAATTTATCACTAATCTGTTCTGCTAAATCATTCAATTCCTCTTCCATATCCTGCAAAATTTGATTTAATACCTTTTCTAGATATAATCTCAATCCTTCTACCACATTATCTTTGACCACATTATTGGGAAATGCTTCTTCTATTTCATTTTCATATTTTTCTACGTTTACAGTGACCGAATGAAACGTCAATTTCCGCATGGCAAATTTTACAGGCCCCAAAATTTCTTCGACTTCATAAGGCACATCCGCTTTCTGGAACGCATTCACGATTTGCTTTTTTAATTTGCTTTCTATCTGATCTACAGAAATGGCATGCTGCAAATCTTCTTCCAAGTGCCTTTTAGCTTCTTTGGCAAAATCCCCCGCTTGTATCACTGCATCAGCCACCGCAGCTTGTCGCCATTCTTGATGTACCGTATAATGTTTCGTCTTTTTCCACCATAGATACCCCGTTTCTTTCTGTTTAGGAATATCTTGAGACATATTTTTGCTTTTTACATCTCTAAAACGTTTCTGTTCCCCCATAATTTCGTGTTCAATAGATTTCAGTTGCTTCTTGGCATCAAAAGCGGCTTCCTTAAAAGTCAGTCCTAAGGTATCTCTTGCCAAATCTAATGCCCGGTTGATGTCTCTTTGTTTCTTAAGAATCTCTCCTTTATCCAATTCTTCCAGGTCTGATAAATTTTGCTGGGCTGCTTTCTGTATTTCATTCAATTTATCGAGGAAGCCCGATTCTTTTTGCTTAATATAATCCTCACTTTTTTCTTGCAGAATACGATTTCTTTCCTGTTTGTAGATCGTCAGTTTTTTCTTGCGAATTTCCTCATCAATATTTGACATTCCCAGCAAGAAGTCAGGATTGTCTTTTTCAAAATCTTTATAAGATTTTGCCAGGTTATCCATCGATTTTTTCTCTTCCTCTGATAGTAGCAGCTCGTGATTTTTCATTTTCTGTGCAGTTGTGTACAAGAGCGAACTAATAAATACAGGTGGCAAGGCTTCTGTAAAACGTTCCCTTTGACTACTAGAGGAATTTCTTTGTATCGTGTCTTTGGCTACGGCAGATAACTTCCTCCTCAATTGTGCTACCGCACGCGGCAGTGGAAGATTCGCATAGCTCTTTTCCTGCAACACCGAATCAAATTTGCTTCCAATCAAGACCACATGACCAATGATGCCTTCCTGCGGCAGCGCTTTCAACAAAAAGGTAACATCTTGAGCGGACATAAACTGTCCACAGAAACTCATCAAAAAAGCAGCATCGCAATTTTTAAGGAATCTTTTTGTAACAATGCTTCGAGAGACAATAGGATCATTTAACCCTGGGGTATCAATAATTTCAAGGTCCTTAAGCATGGGTTCATTCATGCCAAGTTCTATATATTTTACAAAAGGTGTATACTTTCCCTCTGCTCCCACATACTCTTTTAAATCTGCTTCTAAATTATCACTTAGAGGAATTTCTTTATCGCTGCCAAGCAATGTATTCACAGCAACACCGCGTGTATCCGCCATTTCTGCCAATTCTTTGCATGCACGGAATTCCTCATCAATATTCTTTTTAAGCCGTTCAATCGTATACTGATCCAAAGAATCCCACTGGACTGCGGCCATATTATTCTGTAGCTTTCTAGTATATATACTCTTTTGTTTTTCAGCTCTTCGCTTTTTTTCGTTCGCTATTGCTGTTTCAAGTCTCTCGTCAAACGTTGCCGCATTTTGGAGAATGGCATTCCAATCCTTATCTTCATAAAAAACAATTTTGGCGTAAGGTGTCTCACTGTAGGAAATCTTCGTCAAAGCAGCTGTCATAGGCGTAGCGGCTTTAGGCAAAATATCTTTCCCTCTAAATAACAGGGCATTTAGAAAAGAAGATTTTCCTGCTTTGACCCCGCCAACGATACCGATTTTTAATGTGCGGTTAGTATCAACCACATCTTGCCATCCATCTTCCACCTGTTTTAATTCTAAATTAAAACTATCAATATACTGCTCATCAATCATGGACCGTCCAGTTTCCAGAACCTTTCCGATTTCATGAAGCTTTTTAAAATAGGTAGTGTTCAATTCCATTTTGTTTTCCTCCTTAGGCTTCTGCTGCCCCAAAAGTACTTTTGATCTGTTCCAACTTGGTAATGTCTTGTGTCAATGCCTGTATCTTTCGATCAATCTCTTCCTGCTTTTCCTTCTTGCTGCTCTGCAGTTGTTTCAATACTTTCATCTGTTCTTCGATTTCTGTCTGAAACTTCTCTTCTATTTCCTGCATGAGAGAAGACTGTACACTATCCATACTTTCTTTGATTTTTGGTGCTAATTCTCCGCAGAGACGAGGAATGGCAACATTTTCAATTTGTTCTTGCACTTTATTTCTTTCAAAATATTTGGATACAAAAGACAGAATATCTGGCAAGAAGATAAGAACCAATTCCAAAATCGGTGCAATCACATTTGTCACAACAGCTAATGTAGTTGTTATTGTTTTATAAAGAACTTTCTCGGCTCCCATGCTATTAGTAGCAATTCTATTCAGCCCTTTGATCCACTGACCCGAATGAGACTTGAAGCTTTCCACAGACATTCTGGATAATTCTGCCAACTGATCCACTTTTCCGTTTAAGTCAGGCATTCCATCCGAAGTATGCTCCAAAAGATCACCAATGTCAGAAACTATATTCGTTGCAAAATTCCCCAAGGCTTCATTGGTTGATTCAATCAATCGAGGTCGAATGATTCCATTAACGCATTGCTTAAATGAATCAGGCCCCTGCATGGCTGCTGATGTCAAAGTCTCTACATTTTCCATCAACGAACCTCGGATATCACTTATAATTCTTTCATATACTTGATTTTGGAAATCTCTATGAATCTGATCCTTTTTCTGTTCAAATCGAGTTTTCATTGCTTCTCTTGCTCGTTCACAACGTCTAATTTCTCTATCAATAGAAGACGTATCAAAAGCCATAGCTCCCTTAGCCAGTTTCAAACCAGAAAGGCACCGATCTAGCAAGAAGATAATTTCATCATCAAAACAATGCTGTAACATATCTTTCGATTTGAACGATTGAATCATCCGTTTCAATTTTTCTGGTAATTGCTCATCATCCACGGCTGATGTATTGACCAAATCAGGATTTACTCCATTCAAAGACTGAAGATGCTGTCTGATATTTTCTGTGGTCAGTTGTACGTTTTCTTTTGATAACTTATCACACTTTGTCAACACATATCCTACATAAGGGCTATAACTCCTGATTTCATTCAAAAAATTGACAGAAGAATCAGTCATGCACCCGCTTTCTATATTGGTGACAAAAAGATAGGCTGTTGCTTGTCCGATATACTGCAAAAGGGCTTTGTTATGGGCTTCGACTCCAGAATTAAAGCCTGGCATATCCACCAAAACGTAATCCGATAACTCCTTCAATACTGGATTATTTAAATGATAGACATATTTCAGATATGTATCTGGATCTGGTGTTGGTACATCTGCCAAGCTACAATGTTCTGCTTCTCCAGAAGATAAAACCAAATCAACGCCTTCTTTTTCATCATATACAAGTTCTGTCGCAATAGCGGTCTCTGGGGTCACATCTTCTTTCAATAAATTGATTCCAAGTAAACGATTCATCAGTGCAGTCTTACCAGAACTGAACTCCCCAATAACCAAAACTTTGATTTTAAAGTCTTGTACTTTATCAGTTAACTCTTCTGCAGTCGTAATCAAATTTGTAGAAGAAGGAATATCCTTTTTTACAATGTCTTTCGCAGTCTGTAACGCCTGTAAATATTTATTTTTATTCATCGCTTTCTCCTTTGTTATGAACTTACCCAAAGTGATTAGTTGCCTACCGCTTACTGCAAATAGATCACTATTCTATATCTTCAGTTCAAACTTATTACAAGTATGACGCCCCTTGGTCTTCAACCCCACAGACTTCATACAGCGAGCCTCTTTTTCTCGGTCAAATTCCCACCAATTTCCGGGCAGTGGCTTGATGGCCGAATTGGTCGGATCATACCAATGTTTACAAAAAGCACAATATCCCAGACGAAAATCGCCGGCATAAAATTTTCCTTTGCTCATTTTAAGCACTCTCCTTTGATTTGGTTAACCGTTAGCAGTAGGCAGCCCAGTAATCGTAATGAAATGCGTCACTTCGCCCTTAGCACTTGTCGAAGTATCGCATTTCATACCTTCTTCATCACTATGCGCAAATACCACCGGCCCCCATGACGCTAGACATGAACCCATTTGCTATCTACTGCATACTATGAAAATTTCTCGTCGCTTTCTAATTTGATGCGGCGGCGCCACCATTCCTCATTCCTAATTATCTAGTACCTTCTACCTTCACCTTATCTCCCTAGCTTCCTAGTCATATATCACTGCTAATACACCATAGATATTGTTCAATTTCTTTACTTGCTAAAATTAATGAGCATCTATACTAATTCGACAACACTTTTCCGTTTTACCTCCACCTTTCCTGCATGTATCAAATCAATACCAGGCAGGATCACTTCTTTTATAGTTCCACTATATGGACAACTTTCGTACCTATACCTAATATGAAAATGCTCATCAAATTGCATCCCTACCTGCTCTTGTCGCAAGACATAACGAAGCCTACCATAAGAGCCATTAACTTTTTTTACGCTATAAGATAGTAACTTCAATAAAATAGACCTATCGTCCTCCCAGAAATCCGTATTTAATTCTTTAACCAGATCCCACAACTGAAGTAAGTTTTTCTCTTGTCCCACACAAATCAAAAAAGATTCTGGTGTCTGCCATCTGAAATGATCCTGAACTTGACTCTTTATAACAGGTGACAAATCTGATAGCAGTTGATACATATGGAGTACCTCCACAAAAGGAGTTGCTATGGTTTTCCATTCATTTAAATCTTCTTGCTTCTTCTCCAATTCTTGCCTCAACCGTTGGAGCTGCTGTTCATAAGCCCCCTTAATATTAGCCAGTTCGCTTTGCCATACCCAATAGTGTTTCTGATATATATCCCGCTCTCTTTGCCATTCTGTACGGGATTGTGCCAATTCTTTTTCCAGTTCCTTACATTTGGCAAACGCTTTATTTCTATCAAGAGTGTGCTGTTCCTTTTTATCTTCCTTCAAGCACATGACTTCTTTCTCCATTTTCACAGCCAACATCTGCTTCAGCTTTTCCTGTACTTTCTCATCATCCCAAACAGATAACAGCTGTTCTTTGAAAGCCTTCATTTTATCTTCTTCAGAACTCACAATGCATTCTCCTTCTTATCAATTACCAGTAAGTGGTAAACTGTTCAACTGCCTTTCGTTAACTACTTAAAATGGCACGCCAAACCGCATTTACTTGTTTAGATGTTTTTACGCCCGTTTTACACCAAAGAGCAAAATGCTCGCAGTTATTTCCGAAAAGGTCATACCCTGCCTTTCCTAAGCAGGATTTGGCCCGTGCAACAGTTTCTTTAGCACTATACAAATGATAGCCTTTCAAATTGCTTGTCTTAGGAAAGGCCACAATCCGGTAATCGTTATCTTTTTCAAATGTAGCAAGAGTTACTTGGCGAATTTTCGCATTCTCCCCGAAATCCCCCTCATTGGCGGCGAAGTGAATCACATTCCCATGTCCTATATATACACCATAGTGTTCATACAGATTGCCCCACCGAGATACGGCCAGTATGTCTCCAGGATAAATCCGCTTATGCAGCGTCCCACCTTCATGATGATTCAGTAATACCCGCTTCACCGCGAGAAGTAACAAATCTTCCACAAAATCGGATGACAAGGCTCTCTCCCCCTTATCTTATTTGACAGTTAACGACCTACCCCTAACGACCTATTAAATGACCTTCACCTTATCCCCCTGGCTTCCGAGCCACATGTCGATGCCGATCCCATAGGCTTCGGCGGTGATGGTGTAAACGCCCTCTTTTTCTTCTAGGATTTGTGCCGTAGGAAGTCTATCCAGCACAGCTTCTACGGAAGGGCCGCTATAGGTGAATTTCACTCGCCTCAGAGGCCCGGGGTACATGAATTGTACCCGTTTCCGGAACTCACCATCTTTGAAGCGGTCGGCATAGGGGATCTGGAAGGTCTTTCCGGTCTTCTCCATCTCTTCGATGCGGTCGACGCGGAAGATGGTGGGGTATTCGCTTTCTTCTTCTTTGAATGAAACGAGGTAAAAGTAGTACTCGGAGAAGAGGATGGCGACGGGCTTCACAAGGTGTTCCCGATGGATGCCGTCCATGCGGGTGTAGCGGATGTGAAGGATCTCCTGGCCGCGAATGGCCAGCGAGAGATCCCAGAGTCGATTCAAGAGTTTCTTTCCGTGCTTCAGAGGGACGTAGTAGAAAGTCTCGCTTTTGATGATGCCTTCGATGATGCTCCGCTCTTCGGGCGGACACTCGGCGATGAGTTTGTCTAGGATGCCGTGAAGTTCAACTGGCTCTAGGGCGCGGCTTTCGAGGAGAATCTTCGCTAATGCCAGGATCTCCTTGTGATTCAAGTGCTCATAGGAAGAATGTACCAGTCGATATCCCCGCGCTCCCATGTCGTACTGGATCTCCCCGCGTCCGCCACGAAGGGCGGTCTCGGACAGATGCGCGCGGAGCTCATCGATGTCACGCTGGATCGTTTTCGTCGTGACTCCGTAAGCATCAGCAAGCGCTTTCTTCGAGAGGATTTCTCCATGGCTCAGCCTATCGTACATATCGAGCAGGCGCGCGCCTTTGTTTTCATTTTCGTTTTCGTTCATGTATCTCTCCTTTGTCTGGAATTTGAGAGTGGCTAGGATTAGGTTCAGGTTCAGACGGGTTCAGATCACCGCCTGCTCTTACTATACTCAGGGCCTTGGACATTCTTTGGGATAGGGAAGTGAATTTTCCATTTCTTCCAAATGCAAAAAGACCGCATGACAGAAAGATAGACTTTCTATCATGCGGTCTCGAAAAGCAGAGGGTGGAACGTTTGTTTACCCCCCCCAATTTTTCTCTTGTTTCATCATTGCAACGTGGCAGCACAGCTTCATTTTTTCTTTCATATCCATGCTCCTCCGTTTCATACCAACGATTTTTGAATGGTTCTTGTGTTAAGGACACACTGATTGAATCGCACAGTTCGATTTAATCAGCGTTTCCCTCATTATATCATGGATTCCATTTTTGGAAATACCCTTTTCCTCATTTTCGTCCTGCTAAGAGATAAAAGATGTCTCTCTATATAGCTGCTCAACTGCCCCCAAAACATTTCCTGCTATTCGGCAGTGGTTATTCACCATCCTATGCAAAGTCCTTGCAATAAAAAAAGGCGATGTGAAATAACGATCATCTCATTTTCGCGTTCCATCTGCCGCGG
>ENA-ORMS01000120-ORMS01000120.1-human-gut-metagenome-genome-assembly--contig:-NODE-120-length-87052-cov-13.926699_pt1 | contig 87052 bp, 72 predicted proteins | sample MGYA00242104_ERZ508997 | MGnify/ENA primary metagenome ERZ508997 (study PRJEB26280, sample SAMEA2338704) | human gut metagenome | biome: human gut; feature: human-associated habitat; material: faeces...
ATGATGTAATGAAGCCAATCTGGGGCGATGATTACTCAATCTGCTGCTGTGTATCAGCTACACAGACTGGTAAGGAGATGCAGTTCTTCGGAGCTCGTGCAAACCTTGCTAAGTGTCTTCTTTACGCTATCAATGGTGGTAAGGATGAGAAGTTCCTTGACAAGAAGACTGGTAAGCCAATGCAGGTAGGTCCAGAGTACTCACCTATCACATCAGAGTACCTTGACTATGATGAAGTACTTGCTAAGTACAAGAAGATGCTTGACTGGTTAGCAGGACTTTATGTAAATATTCTTAACCTCATCCAGTACATGCATGACAAGTACTACTATGAGTCAGCTGAGATGGCACTTATCGATACAGATGTACGTCGTACATTTGCAACAGGTATCGCTGGATTCTCACACGTAATCGACTCACTGTCAGCAATCAAGTACGCTAAGGTTAAGGTTATCCGTAACGCAGAGACAGGACTTGCTGAGGACTTCGAGATCGAAGGCGAGTTCCCTAAGTATGGTAACGATGACGACAGAGCTGATAACATCGGTGTATGGCTTCTTCATGAGTTCCTTACAGACATCAAGAAGAGACACACATATCGTAATTCAGAGCCTACAACATCTATCCTTACAATCACATCTAACGTAGTTTATGGTAAGTACACAGGTAACCTTCCAGATGGAAGACGTGCTTGGACACCATTTGCACCAGGTGCTAACCCAAGCTACGGCGCTGAGACATCAGGACTTCTTGCATCACTTAACTCTGTTGCAAAGATTCCTTATGAGTGGTCACTGGATGGTATCTCAAATACACAGACAATGAACCCATCAGCACTTGGACATGATGAGGAAGAGAGAGCTACAAAGCTTGTAAGCGCAATGGATGGATACTTCGATCAGGGCGCTCATCATCTGAACGTAAACGTATTTGGTAAGGATAAGCTCCTTGATGCTATGGAGAATCCAGATAAGCCAGAGTACGCTAACTTCACAATCCGTGTATCAGGATATGCTGTTAAGTTCATATCACTTACACGTGAGCAGCAGCTCGATGTTATCAACAGAACATTCCATGACTCACTTTAATTCTTAGCTGACGCTGGATTTTCAGTGAAGTTATAGATGCTTTGTCAGATATAACAAGAACCATGGTCCCGGGGATAACCTCTCCGGGACTTTTTTTAAGAATATGTATTTATATCAGTTTTACAAGAGATAATAGACATGTAGTTTTGTTTGTAATTACTTTCATTAATTGAGAGTTGTATTTGAATAGGAAGAACTTAGAGGTGAAATATGTCTGAAAAGAAACAGGTTTTAGGATATGTCCATTCGACAGAGAGCTTTGGAGCAGTAGATGGTCCAGGCATAAGATTTGTAGTTTTTTTACAGGGCTGCAAGATGAGATGTAAATATTGTCACAACCCAGAGACATGGAATCTTGTGACAGACTATAGTAAGCTTTACTCAGATGAAACAAGCGATGCTGAGAGAGAAGAACTTGAGAAGAAGATAGAAGAGAATACAAAGCTGCTGAAGGATAAGGGCGTCAAGATCGAGGCGAGGACCCCTGAGGATCTGTTAAAGCAGGCACTCCGCTATAAGCCATATTGGAAAAACGGCGGTGGTATAACAGTGAGCGGTGGTGAGGCGCTGCTTCAGATGGATTTCCTCATCGAGTTTTTCAAGCTTGCAAAGGCTGAGGGTATTCATACAACAATAGATACAGCCGGCAATCCATTTACAAGGGAGGAGCCATTCTTCTCCAAGTTCAATGAGCTGATGAACCTCACAGATCTGTTCCTGCTTGATATCAAGCAGATCAATGATGGCAAGCATAGAGATCTCACAGGATTCTCCAACAGCAATATACTTGATCTTGCACAGTATCTGTCAGATCAGGGTAAGCATATGTGGATCAGACACGTACTGGTACCAACCATCACAACTGATGAGGATGATCTGAAGAAGACAAAGGAGTTCATAGACACTCTCAAGACTGTCGATAAAGTTGAGGTACTTCCATATCACAAGCTCGGAATCACTGAGTGGGAGAGACTTGGAATACCATATAAGCTTGAGGGAATCGACCCGCCTACTGATGAGGAGCAGAAGCTTGCAAAGAGTATTCTGGAATAAACTTAAGAACAAGAACCGGGAAAATCATCGATAGTTCAGTTCCCAGCCTATGCTCTAGCAGTCTATAAAAATATTTGTGTTGAGACACAGGTGCTATATAAGATGTTAAAACCATTGTAACGGGTGTGACATTTTATATAGTACCTGTGTTTTGTTATATCAACAAATAAGTTTAACATAATTAATTAGTAAACAGTGGCTAGGTGCATGCAAAAGAAGTTATAATGTAAGTTGATTGAAATTAGATTAGATATTTAAGCTTGTTTGAAAATGGACCAGGGGTTGTCCATTTTCAAAAAATGTCATATTTGATTGAAGTGCTGCAAATACGTTATATAACTGCAAAGTATAGGGAGTAGAGAATGTACAAGATAGACGAAGATACATGGAATGAAAAATATATATTGCTAATCCCAGCCATGCTGGATGCGCATTTTCCTCTGATAAAATACGCCTTTTATTCAAAGGATTATCATCCGGTCATACTGTCAAATGAGGATCATATCACGGATGTGGGACTTAAGTACGTGAACAATGATATGTGCTATCCGATAGTGTTAAATGCCGGGCAGATGATAGATGCACTGCAGTCAGGCAAGTATGACATCAACCGGACAAGACTTCTCATGCCGACGGCGGGGGATGCCTGCAGGGGAGCTAATTACCTACATGTGTTAAAGGAGTCGGTGAGAAAGGCAGGATTTGATAGGGTAAAGATACTATCCCTGAATGTTAAGGGGTTGGAGAAGGATTGCCAGATGCGCGTGCAGCCATTCATGGTGTGGAGAGCCCTGTTCGGACTTTTCTACGGAGATATACTCATGCTGCTCCTCAATCAGACAAGGCCAAATGAGGTGAAAAAGGGACAGTCACAAAAGGTTTGGCAGAAGTGGATAAATATCCTGTCCAGAGATCTGAAAGAGGGAAAGAATCTGACACTTGGAAAGATGAAGAGGAATTTCGACAGGATAGCCAGGGATTTTTCAAGGATAAGGCTGAATGATAAGAGAAAACAGCGTGTTGGGATAGTTGGGGAACTGTACATAAAATATTGCCACTTGGGAAACTGGGATATGATAAAGTTCCTTGAGTCAAATGGATGTGAGAGCCATACAAATGGGCTTTCATGGTATGCCATGTACTATATGGATTCACACCTCACGGACAATATGACATTAGAATCTCTTCTTTACAAGGCGGGGCTGAAGTTCTTCGGCAGCCTGCAGAGAGCAATGATAGAGGCGCTTAGAAAATATGGGTTCTATACCATGGAGGATTTTTTCACGATGAAGCGTGAGGCTGATGGGTATGTGAGCTGGGGATATAAAACAGGAGATGGCTGGCTTATCGGCGCGGAGATAACTGGACACATACTCCATGAGTGTCCAAAGGTTCTGGCGGTTCAGCCATTTGGCTGTATGCCTAATCACACATGTGGAAGAGGTTTGTACCCTTCACTTCAGAAGAAACTGCCGCAGGGCATGATAGTGAGCTGTGATGTGGATTCCAGTGGTTCAAAGCTGAATGTCTACAACAGGGCGAGGATGCTTGTGGACATGCCACTGAGAAACAAATAAATGACAAACGGTGGTGAACATAGCGACAATTGAGGTTCATTGAGTTGTCATAATGTGAATGTAAATAGAAAACGATTGAAACAGGTTATAGACAAGTGTGTTGGTACGTGTGGTTGTCAATATGTGCGTGTTTGACGACAAATTATAATACACATAATGGAGGAACGGACTTGAAAAAGATATTTGTGGTGGAAGATGATGAGAGCATCTGTGAGGAGCTTGTGCAGATACTTGAGAACGAGGGCTATGAGGCTGAGAGTCTTAAGAACTTTGACAATACAAAGGACGATATATTGAAAGCGGCACCGAATCTGGTGCTCATGGATATCAATATTCCGGGGATAAACGGCAGAAACCTAGTGAAGGAGATACGAAAGGAATCTGATGTGCCTATCATCATGGTTACAAGCAGGACTTCCGAGATGGATGAGGTGCTGTCCATGAGTTATGGCGCGGATGATTATATAACAAAGCCGTACAATCCGACGATACTTCTGCTTAGGATAGCGGCGGTGCTCAAGCGCATGGAGGGCAGCCAGAATACGGCATCATACAGAGATGCGGAGGTCAACTTCAGCAAGGGGACTATCAGCAAAGGTGATCAGGAGATGGTTCTCACCAAGAATGAGATGATCATATTCCAGCTGCTGCTTGCCAACAGGGAAAAGATAGTGTCGAGGGATGAGATCATGACAGACCTGTGGGATAATGATGAGTTTGTAAATGACAATGCACTCACGGTGAACATCAGCAGGCTCAGAGGAAAACTGGCGGATCTTGGATATGATGATGCCATAGAGACCAGGAAGAAGCAGGGATACCGACTTGTATGACAGGTAAGTGGGATTATATATCATTTACAGCGACAAAAGATTGGAGTAATTTTGTAAAATGAAATTTGGCTTGTATATAAAGGATAAACTTGGAATAATTGCAGGATATGCGGGATTTGTGATATTCACATATCTGCTCATGATGGCATTTCACTCACAGTTACAGATGAGAATTATGTTCGTAATAGTGGCTGTGATATTTGTCGTCTCGGTTATCGCTTTCGATTATCTGAGAAAATATAAGTTCTACAACAGTCTGGTCGGACATCTGGATGAACTGGATCAGAAGTATCTCATACTTGACACTTTGGACGAGCCTGACTTCTACGAGGGAAAGCTGGTGTATTCAGCTATGTACGACATCAACAAGTCCATGACTGAGAATGTGAGAAAGTACAGGGACAGCGTGGAGAATTTCAAGGATTTTATAGAGATCTGGGTTCATGAGATCAAGCTTCCGATAGCCAGTCTGGTGCTCATGTGCCACAACAACAGGGATGTGATCCCGAGAAAATACGAGGAACAGGTCGCAAGGCTTGACGCGTATGCGGATCAGGTCCTCTACTATGTGAGGGCGGAGCATGCATCGGCAGATTACAGATTTGCCGAGACAAATCTTAAGAGTGTCATCGGAAGGGTGGCTGTGAAGAACAAGGATATGCTGCTTGATGGTGACATATCGCTGAATGTTCATGATGTGGATGAATGTGTTGTGACGGATTCAAAATGGCTTGAGTTTATGGTAAATCAGATCGTGAGCAACAGTATCAAGTATATAGACCGGGGACAGGAAAAGACTATAGAGATCTGGACTGAACCGTTGGGTGACGGCAAGGCTCTGCACATAAAGGACAATGGAATAGGTATACCGCAATCTGATATTCCACTTGTGTGCAAGAAATCATTTACCGGGGAAAATGGTCGGAAACATGCGAAATCAACAGGTATGGGACTTTATATAATAGACAATCTGTGCAGGCAGCTGGGACATAAGCTGAATATAACGTCAAAGGTGGACGAATACACAGATGTGAGCATAGTATTTGGACATAATGATATATACAAGATTGGATGATGTAAAAATTGCGTTTTGCGATAGTGGGATACCAGATCGGGTGAGCGTCCCCAAGGTTACAGAATTGTAATGTTAGGTAATAATGGAAAAAGGACAATTGCTTTCAAAATGTGTAAACTGCAAATATGTTCAATGGTGAGAGCAGTAATAAAGAAACATTTGAGGAGGCATTTCAATGGAAACAATATTAAAGATTGACAACATTGAGAAATATTATGGAAACAAATCCAATATGACAAAGGCCATAGATGGAATATCATTTGATGTGGAGGCAGGAGAGTTCGTTGCTATCATGGGTGCATCGGGAAGCGGTAAGACGACACTGCTTAACTGCGTTTCAACTATAGATAAGGTTAGCAGCGGCCACATTTATGTGGGCGGCAAGGATATCACAACACTCAAGGGCAACAAGCTCAACGAGTTCAGGAGAGAGGAGCTGGGATTTATATTTCAGGATTTCAACCTTCTTGACACACTCACGGCGTATGAGAATGTTGCGTTGGCACTTTCAATACAGAATGTGCCTGCAAAACAGATAGATGCGAAGGTCAGGGCTGTTGCAAAGGAGCTTGAGATCGAGAGTGTTCTGAAGAAGTATCCGTATCAGATGTCGGGCGGTCAGAAGCAGAGAGTCGCATCTGCGAGAGCCATCATCACTGACCCAAAGCTTGTGCTTGCAGATGAGCCTACAGGAGCACTCGATTCCAAGTCGGCAAAGCTGTTGCTTGAGAGATTTAAGCATCTGAATGAGGATCTCATGACAACGATACTCATGGTAACACACGATTCATTTACAGCCAGCTATGCAGGCAGGATCCTTTTCATCAAGGATGGCAAGGTGTTCCATGAGCTCAGAAGAGGCGGAGATACCAGAAAAGAATTCTTCAATAAGATCATAGATGTCGTGACACTGCTTGGGGGTGATCTGAATGACGCTCTTTAAGCTTTCTGCATCAAATATGAAGAAGAGTATAAAGGACTATGCCATATATTTCTTCACTCTGGTACTCGGTGTTGCAATCTTCTATGTGTTCAATGCCATAGAGACCCAGACTGCCATGCTCCAGATATCAGCTGATACAAGACAGGTCGTACAGCTCATGAGCAAGATGATCGCGGGAGTCAGCGTGTTCATCGCATTTGTGCTTGGATTCCTCATCATATATGCAAGCCGTTTCCTGATGAAGAGACGTAATAAGGAATTTGGTTTGTATCTCATTCTTGGAATGGGAAAACGCAAGGTGTCCACAATGCTTTTCATCGAGACACTGATCATCGGACTTGTATCACTTGTGGTAGGACTTCTTGCCGGAATAGGAATCTCACAGATAACAAGTGTACTTGTTGCAAACATGTTCGATGCAGATATGTCATCATACAGCTTTGTATTCTCCGGCAGCGCATTTGCCAAGACCTGTCTGTATTTTGCAATCATATATGTGGTGGTTATAATCTTCAACACATTTATCATCAGCAAATGTAAGCTCATTGACCTCTTCCAGAATGGAAGAAAGTCTGAGAACGTCAAGATCAAGAATCCATGGGTATCAGTTATCGTGTTCCTGATATCAGTTGTATCACTTGGATATGCTTATCATGCGGTGATTACCGATATAAATGACATGTACATGAAAGATCTCTACAAGTGGATCGTGACTGGATGCGTTGCAACGGTGCTCTTCTTCTGGTCGGTGTCCGGAATGCTCTTCAGGATCGTGTCATCCATGAAGAATGTGTACTATAAGGGACTCAATTCATTTGTCGTCAGACAGATGAGCAGCCGTGTCAACACAAATGTACTTTCAATATCAGTCATCTGTCTGATGCTTTTTGTGACAATATGTGTGCTTTCATCAGCGCTTGCAGTGAAGAATTCCTTAAATGAGGGCATTGCAAAGTACGCAAGAGCGGATGTGAGTATATCGAAAACCCAGAGCAGTGATTCAATCTATTATGACGAGGACGAGATGGGTAATGACAGCGAGACAAATGATCTTTTGAAGAAACTTGAGGTGACTGATGGAAAGAGCATAGAAGATGTATATAGTGAAAATAATGTGGATTTTGGATCATACTTCTCAGATTACGTTGACGTACACACATATACATGTCCTACACTTACAATCAGAAACTATCTGGGAGATGAGGCTCTGATTGATTCTCTTGGAATAGATGTAAACGCTTTGTCTAGATTTGAGGGAACGGAGGAGATCATATCACAGTCTGACTACAACAAGGTGGCAAAGATTTATGACAAAGCGGAGATCCAGCTTGCCGATGACGAGTATGCAATCCTGGCAAATTATAGAATATTCGTTAAGATCCGTGATGAGAGACTTCAGGAGGGAAAAGAGATAGAGGTATATGGCAACAAGCTTAAACCGGTTATCTCGTATTGTATAGATGGTGATATAGAGCTTGCCACTCAGCCCCTCAACACAGGTGTGTTTATCGTGCCGGATTCAGCCATTGAAGGTGCACAGTTCGCGAAAGAGTATTTCATCGGAAAGTATGCCGATCAGGACAGGGATGTCATACAGGATAGTGATACGATCATAAGGAATGTATCAAAGAAGGATGAACTTGGCGGACTTATCACAGTAAATACCAAGGACAACGTGAAAGCAGCCAGCGTGGGAGTCGGAGCGATAGCATCATTTATAGGTATGTATATCGGACTTATATTCCTTATATCCGGAGCAGCCATCCTTGCACTCAAAGAGCTCTCAGAGAGCACAGACAACATAGAGAGATACAAGATGCTCAGAAAGCTTGGCGTGGATCAGCACATGATCAACAAGGCTCTTTTCTCACAGATGGGACTATTCTTCGTATTCCCACTTGCTCTCGCCATAGTCCATTCGGTATTTGGAATGATGGTCAGCACGAAGATTCTTGGCACTATGGGAGCGTATGATATAGCAGGTGCTATCGGAATCACGGCTGCCATCGTGGTAATCATATATGGCGGATATTTCCTTATAACGTATCTGTGCAGCAGGAAGATTATCAGTGAGTGAGGATATAACTATTATTGAAAATAATGGCACTTTTTATTGAATGAATAACATAATTATGTTATCATCAACATACGATATAAATGTGACATGTCACATTGTCTGGGCTGGTCGTAAGACCCAGGTCCAACCTAATTAGGCGGGGAGACTCCCCGCCATTTTTTATATAGAGGTGTAATGGGGAAATTCCTCAAAGGGATACATAAAAAGGAATTTTGATGGTTAACAAATGATTATTTGTATATGGATTGGAGGAAGTCATAATGAACAAACATGTAGAAAAAGCTATGGAGATAAGAAACGAGACACCGATGGTCAATAACTGTGCTCAGACCATTCTGCGGGCTTACGCGGACGAGCTTGGAATAACAGGTGACATGGCGGCAAAACTCAGCGCTAATTTCGGTGGTGGCATGAAGTGTGGCTTGACATGCGGTGCGATCACAGGAGGACTTATGGTGCTTGGCGCTCTTGGCGTTGAGAATCCTTATGTCATAAATCAGTTCAGGCGCAGGATAGCAGATAACCACAATGGCATGACCGATTGTGTCGATCTGTTAAAGGCAAATGCACAAAAGGGCGGAATCAAGAAAGTGCACTGCGACGGCATGATCAGGGAGGCCATAGAGTTGATAGATGAACTGGTGGAGAGTGAATAAATATAACAAGAACAACGTGTTTACCTATTCTGGAGGAAAAAGGGATTCTGAAATGGAGGATGCAAGTAAATGAAAATAGACTACAGAAGACTTACAGAAAATGAACTTGATACATTTATAAATATGAGAATAAATCAGCTCAGGGAAGAGGGCGCAAAAGAAGAGATAGACCTGGTGCCAGCGCTTAAGGATTATTATACCCGCCATATGGCGGACGGAACATTTGTATCATGGCTGGCTTTTGACGGGGATGATATTATAGGGACAAGCGGCATGTCATTTGTGGAGAAACCGCCTTATTTTGGATGCCCAAGTGGAAGAATTGGGTTGCTCTCCAGTATGTTTACCAACCCTAATCATAGAAGAAAGGGCATTGCAAAGGAACTGTTATCCCGTGTTGTAAATGATGCAAGGGATTATGGATGTGGAACGATACAGATCACGGCATCTGACATGGGTGTTAAATTGTATACGGATTTCGGATTTGTTCATAATGGCAATTTCATGCAGTATAAGCTGTAGTATATATGATGATGGAGCAAAAGTTACATTTAGAGATTGCCCTGCCTATCACAGTGGGAGATAACGTCTGGATCGGAACGAATGTTTCGGTGCTGCCGGGAGTTACTTAATCGCAGGGCGAAGTTATAAGTAATTAGTATTGACACAGCAATAAAGTCCTTTATAATAAATATTACAAACGTAATATTTATTATAAAGGAGTTTTAATATGATGAGCTTATATTTTTTTATCTCGAAATACTACATATGTAATATATGCAAGAAGTTATATTGTATGTTACTTTTGGTTGGCATAGCCATATTGTTATGCAGTTGTTCCAATAAAAATGCAGTGGCAGACGCAGAGCGGACAGTTATTGATTTTAGTATATCTGATGAAAATCAGTTTATTGCAGATTTGGATGATATATATTCATCCTGTCAGGATATGAAATGCAAGACCGAGGAAGAAAAACTGAATCAGACTAGGACCGTAATAGAATCGATGGGAAGTAAGGGGTACATAGCTGTGGATGTGGAGAATCAGATCAATATGGCAAATGCAGAGAATGCGGAGATGTTTTTATCAGAGGTGGCTGAAAACAGAGATGCGGGATGTACAATACTGCAGGTCATGTATGATAAGTCCTTTGTAAGGTTTGATTTTAAATCAGGCGGTAACAATGTTATGATAACCAGGCGATTCTATGCGTGGGAGAATAACTGTTTTGTTGAGAAAAATGAAGAAAACTATAAGGCCTATACATGGAAATACACAGACGGATATCTATTTTTTGAGAGGTACAGGATGGGAGGATATGACGGAGATTCTGCGTATACGGCATTGCGAGTTGAGCCTCTGGATGAGAAGTTAAGGGTACTTAACAGAAAGTATATCAAGACGATTGGATATGATTCGAATAATTTATTTACCACAAACTGGGATGAATCAGATATGAACAAAATAAATTATTACGATATCTATGAAGCACTTTACAAAATGAAATATGGTATGTCAAGTCCCTATTCGGACGAGGGAGTTACATATATGATAGAAGGGAAGTTATACGAGAAGGTGTTTCAGGAGTATTTGCCTGTGTCTACAGATGTACTTCAGCATGTCAATGTATATGATGTGTCCAGACAAATGTATCAGTACAGAACGAGGGGGATGTTTGATCACAGTGTAACACCATTGGTTCCATTTCCAGAGGTAGTGGATGCTGAGTATAATGCTGACGGAACAATAACCCTCATAGTAAATGCTGTTTCGGAGAAAGATGAGAGTGGCAGATTATTTACACATAAGGTTGCAATAAAGGAGAAAGAAAATGATGGATTTGAGTATGTGTCAAATGATGTTCTGACGATGAACAAAGAGGGGATATATTGGTATAGAGACAGACTTTCTGATAAAGAGTGGCAGGAGTACTACGGAGATAAGATCATCACAATAAATCAGAGTGGAAATGTTATTGATGATAGTCTGTTATCCGATGACGAAATGGAGAATGTTAAAGTAGATATAATAGGAATATTACAGTCAGATGCTATAAGAAAGTTGTATGAGGATGAAGATATTTCGAATAATAGTGATTTAATATATGATGCAGTAGATATCTTAGGAAGCAGTGGACTGATATGTTTTGATGATGATACCAATATGTATAATTATCAGCTATTTCAGTCTTTTTATAGAAATTATACAGATGGTGGAGAGCGAGATTACATTTGCGTATATAGGGTAAACAGGGATGCAAGCGTGACAGAGATGACATTTGCGTATGATGGCAGCCGGATACAGATGATTTTCAACACAGCAAAGTACGAGAATCGTGACTGGAAGTTTATAGCGACTGGCATACGGGATTTAAAAGATATGAAACTCACAGAAAAAGGCTACTTTATATATACATACTCAAATATAATAGCCCATGGTGGGCTGAAGGAGTATTTCAGAGTCAGTCCGTTGACGGATGAATGCAGGAAATTGACAAGAAAATATGTGTATGGGCTTAGTTATGTGAATTACAATATGCTTGTTATCGATTGGGATGAGTCAAATGCATCAGATATACTTATGCCGTGTATGTTTGATGATATATACAGACTGTACACTGGTGAAAATCTGAAACCTGATGGTGGATGGATAGATGCAGACAAATATGAGTCTGTTATGTTGTCAATGTTCCCTGTCACTGTGACGGAGTTGAGGGATAATTGTGATTACAATTTAGAAAAAGATTCATACAGATATCATGTCATCCTTGGGAAACAGTATCCACCATTTGGAGAGGTTGTGGACTATATCTACAACGATGATGGAACTGTTTCGCTTATTGTTGATGCAGTGTGGGCTGACAAGGGATCGGACATTGCATTTAGAAATACACTTACAGTAAAACCGGAAGATGATGGTACTTTCAAATATATGTCAAATCATATAGAGAAGGTGGAATGTGACATATCGGTTTATTCTGACTGATATCCATAGGCATATATTCCAAGATCACGCAGTATTGACAGTGAGATCTTCGATGCGGAAAGTCCGTCCGCTGATAAAAACTGATTGTCATTTTCAGAAAGTGATATATTCGTGGCGAAAAAGTAATCATTATCATTAGATGTAATGAATCCGACGAACCAGCCGTTTATATTTGTATCATCAACTCTGCCGGTACCTGTCTTGCCATACAGACTTTTTCCATCTGAGTTTGCAATAAACATGGACTCTATAACTGTATCCACATTTGTCTTAGACAGCTTCCAATCATTATTTTTCAGGTGACATAGCAGTTCTACCTGCTCTACCGGGGATATAGTCAGAGAGGATTCCAGCCAGTAACAGTTCTGAGCTGAATTGATATTCTGATTTCCATATTCAATAAGACCGAGAAAATTTTTCGCATCTGTGTGGTCCATAGCTGCATCCAGATTGTCAAAATACCAGTTTACAGATCCGGTCATGGCAGATCGAAGTGTCTGGTCTGTGTTCCAGGCATCAAAAGGGTAAGAGCTCCCATCCCAGCGCATAAATGAGTTGTCGGAAGTTATGATGCCATGTTCAAGAGCCAGCACTGCGTCATATATTTTATATGTAGAATCCGGTGAAGTGCGGCATAGGGCTTTGTCCTGGTTATAGATATACCATTTATCATTTCCCTTGTCGTACAGAGCAAAACAGCCGTTGTAGTCAGAAAAGTAGCTGGATAGATCCAAGGATTCCAGATTCACCGGGGCAAAATCCTTGTATTGTGTATCATCCAGAGCATATACAGATAATGGCGCACATACAGTCATCAGCAATATGATAATGGAAAATGCATATATACATTTCCGTTTTTCTCTGTTGGTGACAGGGTTGAAATTAACAATAAGCTGAAGCCTTGTTTTAAGTAATTTTTTCCTGCTTTTGCTCTTGAATGATACCGATGATGAATTACTGGATCTGCTTGCAGCCGCACGTAGGATGGTCTGTCCATACTTCACAGCATAGCTTTGACCAAGGTACTGCAATACATCATTGTCACATGCTTTTTCTCTGTCATGTCTTGCTGTATGTAATGTGTATATAACAACAGGATTGAACCAATACAGTATGCAGAATATGCAGATAAACATATTCACGGCATTGTCTCTGCGTTTAAAATGTTGTAGTTCATGTAACAAAATATGTCTCAGGTCGGTTATTGTGTAATCGGATATGCAGTCGTTGATTTGCCGTGGAATATATATAACAGGGCGGAATACACCTACAATGACCGCTCCAGATAAAGCAGAGGAGTAATATAATTTAGGTTTGTATCTGCGCACATTGCAGAGCTCAAGGCATTCCGAATATATATTCAATATGACAGTATCGTCGGTGACTGGAACAGCAGATTTTTTCAGCTTGTATAGTGATATGCCTGACACTATTAAACGGATGGAAAATATGTAAACTCCGGCAAGCCAGATAATAAAAAGGAGCTTTGGATATATTGTAGATGTACTGTTTACAGATATAGCAAAGTCGTTCATCCAGTTCCCATTTGATGAAGGGCTGGTATTGATAGGCACATGAGTAACTGTATTTGCGGCAGAAGTACTTCTGTTAAATAATGATCGTATGAAACCTATGGCCTGGAATATAAATGAATTATTTACAGGGATAAATGGAATTACGAGAAGAAACAGCACAATATATATGGTGTTGTATCTGCCGTTACATGTTAGCTGTTTTCTGAACATAAATCGAACAAATATCAGTAGCAGCAGAGAGAAACTTATGGATATATTGCTGATAAAAAAATGTGTGAAAAATTCAGTCAAGCCTTATTTCCTCCCGGTGCCTTTTACATTTAATATGTCTTGAAGTTCCTTTATATCATCAGCACTAAGCTCATCACTATCCACAAACGCAGAAACCATGTTGGATATGTGTCCATTGAAAAACTTCTTTAGAAAAGATGAGCTTTCATGTTTTCGATATTCCTCCTGACTGATGACAGGGGAGTAGACGAACATGCGGCCCTTTTTCTCATAGGAGATGGCAGACTTATCAGAAAGTCTTTTGATGAGAGTCTGGATAGTCCTGGGATTCCATGAAGTGGTCTGCAACAGTTTGTCAGTAATGTCATTTGTGCTTATAGGGGCATATTTCCATATAACCTTCATAACTTCATATTCAGCTTCGGAAATCTGGGGAATGTGTTTCATAGATTATACTCCTTTAATACTACGTTTGTAATAACAGTATAAAGATTATGGGGTGGGGTGTCAACCTTTGTCTATACATATGAAGAAACTCTCGAAAAAGGATTGTTTAGCAGAGTATATAATTTTCAAACACCGGGTAACATACTTCATATACAGGCTAAGGAGGTATATGAGATGATATCACCAGACACAATAAAGCTGCTCAGGGAATGTGATGCCGGAATCAAGATGGGTGTTTCGTCTATTGATGAGGTGCTTGGGTATGTGCATGCGGCGAAGATGAAGAAGATACTTATAGAATGTAAGGAGGAGCACGACGCAATAAAACAGGAGATACAGAAGCTGCTGGATGAGTACCACGACGATGGCAAGGATCCAAATCCAATAGCCAAGGGCATGTCCTGGATCAAGACAAATGTGAAACTCATAGTGGACGAGTCGGACAATACCATAGCGGAGCTTATGACGGATGGCTGCAATATGGGTGTGAAGTCGCTGAATAAATATCTAAACGAATATAAGGCGGCGGATGACAGGGCGAAGGATAAGACGAAAAGACTCATAGAGCTTGAGGAGAAACTCTGCGAGCAGATGCAGCCTTTCTTGTAAAAATGCGCTGAACAAGGCGTTTTTATGAATGACTGGATACGCCAAAATAAATAGTCAGGCAGCCATAATTTTGTATGTTGACTAAAAAAGTTATATTAAATATACTTGTAAATATGAGAACCCAACATGTCTGTAGATGACGCGGATCATGTTGGGGATTTGTTGTTTTAGGGAAACAGAAAGAATTGATACAAGAAGGAGAAGATATATGAACAGGCAGGTTTACAATCCCTTTTTGCCGCTGAATGAGTACATACCTGACGGTGAGCCGCATGTATGGGGCGACAGGGTTTATCATTATGGATCTCACGATAAGGAAGGTGGTTATACGTTCTGTATGCAGGATTATGTGGTGTATTCTGCGCCGGTAAAAGATCTGACAAGCTGGCGATGCGAGGGCATTACATACAGGGCAAGCCAGGATCCGGCATACCCGGAGCTGAAGTATATGTACGCGCCAGATGTTGTGAGGGGGAATGATGGCAGATATTATCTGTATTACTGTATGGGCGGTGACTACGGTTACGGCGGATACACAGGTCCGATCAGTGTGGCTGTGTGCGATACGCCGGCGGGCAAATACGAATATCTTGGACATGTGCAGTATAAGGACGGCACTGTGATGAAGAAGTACATTTGCTTTGATCCGGCAGCCATGAATGATGACGGAACCATCAGGATATTCTACGGAACCCAGTATGGGTACGAGGAGGAGCCTGATTTCCTGACAAATGGCAGGCTGGACGATGAGGTATCTATGTTTGGAAGAACAAAGGAGGAGATACTTGGCTACAATGACAGCATCATGGGACCAATCATGGTGGTGCTTGAGGACGATATGCTGACGGTTAAGGAAGAACCGAGGCACATCATACCTTACGCCGTGAAGGGAACATCATTTGAGGAGCATCCATTTTTCGAGGGTTCATCCATGAGAAAGGTGGGAGACAAATATTACTTTGTTTATTCGTCATGGCAGAACCATGAGCTGTGCTATGCGGTGAGCGATTATCCAGATCACGAATTTACATTTGGCGGCACTATAGTGTCAAATGGCGATGTGGGATATAAGGGAAGAAGTTTCGAGAACAAGCTGAATATGACCGGAACTACGCACGGAAGCATAGAGTGCATAGATGGTCAGTGGTACGTGTTCTATCACAGGCTCACACACAAGTCGGACTACAGCAGACAGGCCTGTGCCGAGAAGATCTATATAGCTGCGGATGGACACATAGACCAGGTGGAGGTTACGAGCTGCGGACTGAACGACGGCCCGCTTGCCGCAAAAGGTTCTTATCCGGCGGTGATAGCATGTAACCTGACAAATGGACATATGCCACACGGCTCCAACAGTATATATACGACAGAATTTCCTAATGTGACGAACAAGGGCGAGGATAGGTTTATTGCGGAGATAGAGGATGGAACACTCATAGGGTATAAGTATTTTGCGCTTGAGGGCAGCAGTACATTTGGTGTGAATGTCAGATATGAGACGGATGCCAACAAGGTGGTGTATGAGGGACCTGTCAGGGTAGACGAGAGATGCGGGAATCAGGAGCAGCTCAAGGATGCAAACGACCTGGCAGGAAATAAATCAACAATCATGGACGAATCCTGTGATATCGATGCAGATGGAGTGAATGATAAGAAGTGTTCTGCATCAGATGTGCAAAATCATGGATACTTTGACATATGCGTGACAGAAGATGGTGAGAGTATTGGAAGAATAGATATACCTGTATCTGAAGATATCTCAGAGACAGAGTGGAGATGGTGCGAGAACAAAGTGGATTTCCCGGAGGGAGTCCACGCGGTGTATCTCGTATACCATGGCAGAAGAAAGGTTCAATTAAAAGATATACGATTTAGGTAAAATATTGAAAGAAGAGGGAGAATTATGAAGAAGTCAAATGGTGCGGCACTGATACCGATATACGTCTTTCTTGTCCTGTATCTGGGACTTGGAATACTGTTTGAGTACGTGCTGAAGATCCCGATGGGATTTTACAATATTCCAATAGTGGTCGCCTTCATGGTGGCGATATTTGTGGCATGTCTGCAGAACAGAAAGGTAAGCTTTGATGAGAAGCTTCAGATCATGGCAAATGGACTTACAGACAAAAATATTATAACCATGCTGCTCATATTCCTGACGGCGGGAATATTTGTGGGAGTCGTGGGGCGGAGCAGTGCCGAGAGTGTGGCATACTTTATGCTGAGTATCATTCCGGCGAGATTCTCCGTGGCAGTTCTGTTCGTTGTAGCGTGCTTTGTCTCAACAGCTATGGGAACGTCTGTTGGAACAATAACACTTCTGACGCCTATAGGAGTTGCGGTTGCCGATGCGTCAGGATTTAATCTGCCGCTCTGTGTGGCGTCCATCATGGGCGGCGCGATGTTCGGAGATAACCTGTCGTTCATATCGGATACGACCATAGCAGCATGTAATGGTCAGGGGTGTGCCATGAAAGATAAGTTCAGGGCAAACCTCTGGATAGCATTTCCTGCGGCGATTGTGACGCTCATAGTAATCTTGGTTAAGTCATTCAATACTGAGATAGGCGGAGCAGTACAACATGATTATAATATGATACAGATCATACCTTATGTTCTGGTACTCATAGGAGGAATAGTGGGATTTAATGTGTTTATAGTCCTGATAGTTGGAATCGTGTCAGGTTCCATCATCATGCTTGCCACAGGGCAGACGGCAGCAGTGGATCTCCTGACGAATATGGGAAGCGGTGCAGCAGGAATGTTTGAGACAAGTATGGTTGCTGTACTTGTGGCAGCTATGTGTTCACTAATCAGAGAGTATGGCGGGTTTGAGGCACTGCTTTCAGCTATAAAGAAGGTGTTCAAAGGTGACAAGGGAGGCCAGCTTGGAATCGGACTTCTGGTTGGAGCCATGGACATAGCCACAGCCAACAATACTGTCGCGATAGTCATGGCGAATCCGATAGCAAAGGAGATGGCAGAGGATTATGGTATATCCCCAAAGAGATCAGCGTCGCTGCTTGATACATTTTCATGCATATTCCAGGGAATCATTCCTTACGGTGCCCAGATGCTTGTTGCAATATCAGCGGTGTCGGAGCTGGGACATGAGATATCAGCATTCCAGATAATTCCAAATCTGTTTTATCCAATACTTCTTCTTGTCAGTTCGCTTGTGTGGATGCTTATAAGAAGTAATGACAAAACACATCCGGCAAAGAGACGGTAAAGAATATAAATTGACGAGATTTCGCAATATAATAAATAAATATTCGAAAAAACACGCAAAAAAACAAGAAAAATCTTGAAAATGCGTGTTTTTTCGTTTTTATTTAAGAATTTTTATGCTATAATTTACACTTGTGAATTATAAATAAAAAATAGGAGGAGTAACATGGACGCATTCACAAACTTTTTAGGCAAAGTTGATGATATTGTCTGGGGCTTGCCACTCATAATACTCATCATCGTCTGCGGAATCTATCTGACGATCAGACTTAAGTTCCTTCAGATAGTTCATCTGCCAAAGGCACTGAGATTCATGATCAAGAATGAGGAAGACGGTACAGGAGAGGTGACGAGCTTTGGCGCGTTATGTACAGCACTTTCAGCAACTATCGGTACAGGTAACATCGTAGGAGTAGCAACAGCTATAGGTATCCTTGCCGGTGGTCCCGGAGCACTTTTCTGGATGTGGATCGCAGCGCTTTTTGGAATGGCAACAAAGTATTCAGAGGGACTGCTTGCTGTAAAGTACAGAAAGATTGACGAGGATGGACACGTTCTCGGAGGACCTTTCTATTACATTGAGAGCGGTATGGGTCACAAGTGGAGGTGGCTTGCAAAGATATTTGCATTCTTCGGAGCATGCGTAGGTCTTATGGGTATCGGTACATTTACACAGGTAAATGGTATTGCTTCTGCAGTTCAGGCTTTCTTTGATCCTGACAAGGTAAATACAGTATCAATCCTTGGAAATGACTACTCAATAGCCATCGTCATCACAGCATTTATACTTGCAATCCTTGTAGGACTTGTCGTAATCGGTGGAATTCAGAGAATATCAAAGGTTTCTCAGGTTATAGTGCCATTCATGGCAGTTCTCTACATTGTGGTGTGTCTGGTTCTTATCATAGTTAATATAAATAAAGTTCCAGCTGCATTTGCAACAATAGTCAAGTGTGCATTTAAGCCTATGTCATTTGCAGGTGGTGTTACAGCAAGTCTTGCAATTGCCATGCAGAAGGGTGTTGCACGTGGTATCTTCTCGAATGAGGCTGGTCTTGGTTCTGCACCTATCGCAGCAGCAGCCGCTCAGACAAAGGAACCTGTTCGTCAGGGCCTTGTAACAATGACAGGTACATTTATTGATACTATCATCGTATGTACAATGACAGGTCTTTCAATCGTTATGATGGGAAGCTGGCAGGATGGCAGCCTTGAGGGAATCTCAGTCACAACTGATGCATTCCAGAAGGGACTTTTCTTTATGCCAGGTCAGGTTGCAGCATTCATACTTATGATCTGCCTTGTATTCTTCGCATTTACAACTATCCTTGGTTGGGACTATTATGGTGAGAGGTGTCTTGAGTACCTCACAAACGGCAGCAAGGTCTCAGTTCAGATATATCGTTGGTTATACATACTTTGCGTATTTATCGGACCATACATGACAGTTAAGGCTGTATGGACTATCGCTGATATATTCAACGGACTTATGGCGATTCCGAATATCATAGCATTGCTTGCACTCAGCAGTGTAGTTGTGGCAGAGACAAAGGATTACTTTGCACGCCACAAGGAACTGTAGGGTTCAATAGAAGTAAATATTTATAATAATTGGATGAACACATACCAGCAGTCAGACAAAATTTTGTCTGGCTGCTTTTTTCTAAAGCACACCAAAAGGAGATACGAATGGATATATTCGATAAGATAGAAAAGTTACAACAGAGTAGTGAGTATTATTATATAGATTATCTGCCGGAGAAGTGTATGGGAGATAGATTCTATGAGTTTGAGGAGTATTATTTCAGCCACAACCTGAACAGCTTTTGCGATAAGGTTTCCAATGTAGTTATAACTTTGCTGGCATATTATGACGCGTCGGGGGTGATGACGGAGTTTCCTGACGGCTATACAGGAAAATACAGGAGCCTGTACGAAGATAGTATGGATATAGCTAAAGAAAATTTAGATCAAATATCGGATTTGATTCATTTTGTATTGATAAATGAAATATCATCAATTCAATTGTTGATGGGCAAGGACAAAGATATGTTGTTTAGCATCAATAACAGAAATTCTATAGAGGTTATAAATGCAACTTCTGATCAGTTAGATTTGATACAAAAATTAGTCATGCAAGAGGGTCTGTATTTGAGAAAATATATAGAAGAATAATACGATGCAAATGGCATCCGCAAACACATCATCAGGTTTTAGAAGATGTGTTTGCGGGTGCTTTTTTATTTGCGGGAGTTTTTTTGATTTATAAAGCAATAACAGTTGACAATAAAGTTAGTAGCGACTAACATTGTGGTTGTTAAGAGAATTGGACCAGGGGGATGTAACAAATGAAAAGTTCTGAAACTATAAAAGGAACACTGCACAAGGCGGATTGTGTCTTATATCCGGTTGGTGACAGAAGAGATAAAGTTGTCATTGTGTTATCAGGCAGCGAGGGCGGTCTGGAGCATACAGGAAAATGGAGGAAAAAGTTGTGAAAAAACAGTTTTTTGAGATCGAGAAGGACAGATTCTATGGAACATATTACGAGAATCCAAATGGGGCTGACTGTGCATTCATAGGACTGTTTGGAGACGATCCGAATGATTTTATGGCGAAGTGCGGAGCAAAGTGGCTGCACAAAAATGGTGTGAACGCACTCTGCATATCTCCTGGAAAGAAGAATTATAGCCATGTAAATAATCCACTTGAGAGAATAGAGGCGGCTATTGCATGGCTGAAAAGTCATGGAAACCGGAAAATAGGAATCATGGGAATGAGTACGGCTGGAATGGATTCCCTTGTTGCGGCATCGTATTTTCCTGATATCACATTGACATTTGGACTTACGGCAAGTGACTTTGTATGGCAGGGATTTGAACAGGGCAACAAAGACGGATGTAAGGAATGGCCGATACCGGGTGCATCGACTCTTTCATGGAAAGGCGAGCCTCTTGCTTACATGCCATTTGTGTATGAGCATCCTGTGTACTGGCAGAAAATCGAGGAGGAGACAAAGGGCTCCGGCGACATTGAGCGCAGTACCTGTCTGTTTATCGATTCGGAGAAGGCCAGAGAACACACAGAAGAGGAAATGATCAAGGTCGAGAACATAAGGGGAAAGCTGTTTTTGATAGGTGCAGATGATGACTCGTTCTGGGAGGCGGGCAAATACATCCGCAGAATGGATCAGCGACTGAAGGAACGTCCGCATACATGTGAGTATGTGCCGCTTGTGTATGAGCATGGAACTCATTTTGTCCTGCCGGAATCGATGCTTCGTATGGCACTTCCGGTTGGACTGAAATTCGTCATGAAGTTTATATTTAAGGCTGCAAAGGATTATCCAAATGAGTGCGAGGCGACTAGAAAGGATATAGACAGAAGACTCTCAGCCGCACTTAAGGAATGGATACAGGAATGAAGGAGGTCAGCTTCATCGTACCAAGACCCTTGGTCAGGGTGATGAATGCTGTAATTTCCATGTCACACGGATACAAGGACGTTAAAAATAGACTATAGTCCAATAGGAGAAGGGGCTTTATGAAGAAATCAAAATATACATATCTGAAGGATGGATTTGAGGGGATTTTATATGACACAGAAAGTGAGGATGACAGACTGCTTATCGTCATCCAGGGACTAAAAGGACTGGAACTTCCTGAGAAGTATGCCGGGCTATTTGCGGAGAAGAGATACTCTGTTCTTGCCATGACATATTACGGGGCACCGGGACTTCCGGATACCATGAGGGCGATCCCTCTGGAGATGTTCCAGACTGCTATTGACCGCATGAAGGAGTACGGATCAGGAAAATACAGAAGGTTCGGTATATATGGCAATTCCAAGGGCGCGGGAATGACGCTGCTTGCTGCTTCGGTCGTGCCGGATATAAGTTTGGTTATAGCAGCATCAACATTGTATTCTCAAACTTAAATTCATTCTTTGCTTTGCATATAAGTCTGGTTATAGCAGCATCAACATTTGGACATATCATGCAGGGCAGTGGCAAGGCTGATCTTGATCCTTGCAAGGCGATGGTTTCCTATCGTGGAAAAGACTTTCCGTATGTGTCAAATGCACATATGTTTTCCAATTTCCTGAAAAGATGCATAAAGGAACATCATATGCGCGTGCTGTACTTCTTTGAAGAGTGGGAGAAAAATGGAACGATAGAGAATGAGATCCCGGTTGAAAAGATATGCGGAGACATTCTTTTCCTCACATCGACTCATGATGAATCTGTGCCGTCAAAGCATGACTCAGAGCTGCTTATGGAGAGACTTAAGCGTGAGAACTTTACGTACGGCTACAGGCATATCAATTCGGAGACAGGCAGCCACAATCTGGGATATTTCCCGGTGAACAATGGTGCACTGCCCAGAGAGAAGAAATTTCCGCAGGAATGTCAGAAGGCGAGGGAAGATACACTTGCGATTATATTGAAGACACTCAGTTCGTGGAGTGTAGCAGATTTATAGTTTAAAACTTATGATATTAACATGGCATAGGGCACAGATCTTTATCTGCGCCCTGAGTCTTTGCTATGGTATATATTTCAGAAATTATAGCTGTGAGCTAATCTACTACTTTACCTATCACTACATTTCCGTTTATATCAATATAACAGCCCTGACCATTCAGTATCATAGGGGTAAGAGTCCCAAGTTTCTTGAGTGTGAGTCATCGGAGAATCAGGAATATGGACGGACATTTTATGAACAGGTGGCGATGGATCTTGGATATAAACAGCGATTTATGCATAGTTTCCAGTGCGTCTATATGCTGAAGGATTATCCATATTTTAAAAAGAAGGATTTCGAGTATCTACGTGGTAGGATTCAGGTACTCATACCGGATAATGATATTTTCAAGAAGGAAGATCAGCAGATACTTGAGGAGCTTTTCACAGGCCTTGATGCCGATATAATACATGTGCCGGGAGGACATGTTGGAATGATCGTACAGGCGGAGGATTATCTGGAAAAGTATATTGATAGGTTTCTTGAGAGAATTATTAGTAAATGATATGTAAGTCAGCATGCTAGAAATCTGTCAGGCTCGTCAATTGTACACATAGTAGTAGGAGTCAGAAGCTGTTAGCTTGAAACTTGTCAGACTGAAATGGTTAGGTGCAGGATCGTTTGACGAGAAGGGGAAGATAATCGAGAAGTGCAGTTTGACGAGAAAGACAATCAATAAAAAGCGCATAATATTTTCGCAAATCAAAAGAAAACCAGGAAAAAGATACAAAATTATTAGAAATTGCATCTTTTTCCCGGTTTTTATCATTCTAGCGAAAAATTTATGCACTTTTGAATGCTGAGCAAGCTTGCTAACCCACGAACCGGCAAACAGCAAGCTAAATAAACAGACATGCCGCCAAGAAGCAGCTTCTGCCATCAATCCGGGCCACCTGAGCGGCAAAGCCGCCCGCGCCCGATATTACTCAGCGTCCTTTATCTCACTGTGAAGTTCCTGCAGTGACTTCACATCGCTGTCGCCATGCGCCTGAACGTACAGGATACCCTTTGCGGTTGCTCTTGCGCCTGCAATTGTAGTCACATAAGGAATCTTTGCCTTGATGGCAGCCTTTCTGAGGTAACTGTCGTCGTGGGCACTTTCCTTACCGCTCGGAGAATTGATTATCAGGTCTATAGAGCCATTTGTTATAAGGTCATTGATGTTTGGTCTGCCCTCTTGGAGCTTTTTGACTTTCTCAGCTTTTACTCCGGCAGCCGTAATTATGGCATATGTTCCGCTTGTAGCAAGGATCTTGAAACCAGCTTTCTCGAAGAGCTGAGCGATCTCGATAACCTCATCCTTGTCCTTTCTGTTTACAGAGATCAGGACAGTTCCGCTTGTAGGAAGGAGAGTCTGTGTAGCCTCCTGAGCCTTGTAGAATGCCTCTCCGTAGTAGGTTGAAAGTCCGAGAACCTCACCTGTGGATCTCATCTCAGGTCCTAAGATCGGGTCAACCTCTGGGAACATGTTGAATGGGAATACAGCCTCCTTAACTCCGTAATATGGTATGTGCTGCTCCTTGAGAGCTGGAACAGGAGATGGTCTTCCTGTGAGCTCTGATGTGATGATATCAGTAGCGATAGGAACCATGCGCACGTTACATACCTTTGATACGAGAGGTACTGTACGGGATGCTCTAGGATTTGCCTCAAGAACATATACCTTGCCTTTCTCAATAGCGTACTGCATGTTCATAAGACCTACGACATGCATTTCCTCAGCGATTTTCTTTGTATATTCTTTGATAGTAGCAACATTCTCAGCAGTGATGTGTACTGAAGGAATGATGCATGCTGAATCACCTGAGTGAACTCCGGCAAGCTCAATGTGCTCCATAACGGCAGGAACAAATGCGTGAGTTCCGTCGCTTATGGCATCTGCCTCACACTCAAGGGCGTGATTTAAAAATCTGTCTATAAGTATAGGTCTGTCAGGTGTGACACCAACGGCAGCTCTCATATATCCGTCAAGGCTCTCGTCATCGTATACGACCTCCATACCACGTCCGCCGAGAACGTATGATGGACGAACCATGACTGGATAGCCGATCTTGTGAGCAATCTCAAGTGCCTCGTCAACAGTAGTAGCCATACCAGATTCTGGCATAGGGATCTCAAGCTTATCCATCATCTCACGGAAGAGATCTCTGTCCTCTGCAAGATCGATGACAGCAGGAGATGTACCGAGGATCTTTACGCCGTTCTTCTCAAGGTCAGAAGCAAGGTTAAGAGGTGTCTGACCGCCGAACTGTGCGATGACGCCCACTGGCTTTTCCTTGTTGTAAATGCTGAGAACATCCTCAAGTGTAAGTGGCTCAAAGTAGAGCTTATCTGATGTATCATAGTCAGTTGAAACAGTCTCTGGATTACAGTTTACTATGATAGTCTCAAATCCGAGCTTCTTAAGTGCCAGTGATGCATGTACGCAGCAGTAGTCAAACTCGATACCCTGACCAATTCTGTTAGGACCTCCGCCGAGGATCATAACCTTTGGCTTGTTCTCATTTATCGGATTGCTGTCAGGTGCATTGTATGTGGAGTAGTAGTAAGCGCTGTCCTTTGTTCCGCTTACGTGTACGCCTTCCCATGCCTCAGTAACTCCGAGCTCGATTCTCTTATTTCTGATGTCCTCCTCAGGAATCTCAAGGATCTGGCTGAGGTATCTGTCTGAGAAACCGTCCTTCTTTGCAGTGGTGAGAGCCTCGTCGGATGGGAGAGTACCCTTGTGTGCTGCGAGAGCTTCCTCTTCCTCAACAAGTTCCTTCATCTGCTCAACGAAGTAGTGCTTAACCTTTGTTATATCGAAGATCTCATCTACTGTAGCACCCTTTCTGAGCGCCTCGTACATGATGAAATGTCTGTCGCTTGATGGATGTGCGAGCATGCGCAAGAGTTCATCCTTGCTCTTTGTATTGTAGTCTTTTGCGTAGCCGAGACCGTATCTTCCTGTCTCAAGGCTTCGGATAGCCTTCTGGAATGCCTCCTTGTAGGTCTTACCGATACTCATGACCTCACCAACGGCACGCATCTGGGTTCCGAGCTTGTCCTCAACACCCTTGAACTTCTCGAATGCCCAACGTGCGAACTTGATAACCACGTAGTCACCGTCCGGAACGTATTTGTCCAGTGTGCCGTACTTACCGCACTCGATATCCTTGAGGGTAAGTCCTGTTGCCAGCATGGCTGACACAAGGGCAATAGGGAATCCTGTAGCCTTTGATGCCAGAGCAGAAGAACGGGATGTTCTAGGGTTGATCTCGATTACGATGATTCTGTCAGATACAGGGTCATGTGCGAACTGTACATTTGTTCCACCGATGACCTCAACAGAGTCAACGATCTTGTATGCCTGCTCCTGAAGTCTCTTCTGAACGTCCTCAGAGATTGTGAGCATAGGAGCGGAGCAGAATGAATCACCTGTGTGTACGCCGAGAGGATCGATGTTCTCGATGAAACATACAGTGATCATATTGCCTTCGCAGTCACGTACAACTTCAAGCTCAAGCTCCTCCCATCCGAGGATTGACTCCTCAACGAGAACCTGACCTACAAGGCTGGCCTGGAGACCTCTTGCACAGACAGTCTTGAGCTCCTCCTTGTTGTATACGAGTCCGCCGCCGGCACCGCCCATGGTGTATGCAGGACGAAGAACAACAGGGTAGCCGAGCTGATCTGCGATGGCGAGAGCCTCATCTACCGAGTAGGCAACCTCACTTCTTGCCATTTCTATTCCGATTGCGTTCATGGATTTCTTGAATTCGATTCTGTCCTCACCGCGCTCTATGGCATCTACCTGAACACCGATGACTTTGACATTGTATTTGTCTAAGATGCCTTCTTTTGCAAGTTCAGCACAAAGGTTAAGTCCTGACTGTCCTCCGAGATTTGGAAGAAGAGCATCAGGTCTCTCTTTTGCAATTATCTGCTCAAGTCTCTTGACATTGAGTGGCTCAATGTATGTGACATCAGCTGTCTCAGGATCTGTCATGATGGTAGCAGGGTTGGAATTGACCAATACGATCTCGTATCCAAGCTTCTTGAGTGCCTTGCAAGCCTGAGTTCCTGAGTAGTCGAACTCACATGCCTGACCGATGATGATTGGACCAGATCCTATTATCAGAACTTTGTTAATGTCTTCTCTTTTTGGCATATTTTTCTCCTTATTGTAAAATGATTCTTGTTCAGAGCGAGAGCACTGAAAACTACATGAAATCACACAAAACAAAGAAATATCTTTATGTGATTTTTGTTATTGTTGGGCGTAATTTACTTTCTTTTATAAAAAAGCCCAAATTATTAATATTATAAAGTATAAGAGCCAAAAAGTACAGAGCAAATGAAGAAATATATTGAAAAAATAAACTAAAATATGAGATGGATTAAGAATTAAATTAAAGAGAATTATATTAAAAAGAAGCAGGGAACAGCAGATGACGGTCTAAAAAATCCGGCAAGTATGAAATGCCATACATGCCGGATAAACTGCGATATTACAATCTGTATTAAAAAACACAGATAAAATGTCTTATAACACCTTTGAAAGGAAATCCTTAAGCCTAGGATTCTTAGGGTTGCCGAAGAATTCCTCCGGTGTACCGGATTCAAGAATCTGTCCGTCGTCAATAAATACGACCTTATTGGCAACCTCTCTGGCAAATCCCATCTCATGGGTAACAATGATCATTGTCATGCCTTCATCTGCAAGAGCCTTCATGAGATCAAGAACCTCACCGACCATCTCAGGGTCGAGAGCGGAGGTTGGCTCATCAAACAGAATGACATCAGGATTCATGGCAAGAGCACGGACGATGGCAACACGCTGTTTCTGACCGCCTGAGAGAGTAGATGGATATACATCCGCCTTGTCCTCCAGACCGATCCTCTTCAGGAGTTCCTCAGCCTTTGCATGTGCCTCGGCAATGATCTCTGATTTTGTTGTTGTGATTTCCTGCTTTGTCTGCTTTTCCTTGCGGAAGAGGTTTGTTACAGGGAGCAGGAGATTATGCCGCTTTGCCTTCTTCAGATCCTGACATCTGACATAGACAGGTGCAAGCATGATATTCTGTATAACAGTCTTGTTGTTGTACAGGTTGAAATGCTGGAAAACCATACCCATATGACGGCGGTGTATGTTGATATCGACCTTAGGGTCTGCTATATCAACACCATTGAATATAATCTGGCCGCCGGTAGGATCTTCCATACAGTTCAAACAGCGAAGAAATGTACTTTTACCAGAACCTGAGGGACCGATAACAACCATTATATCGCCTTTGTCTATGGTGATATTGATGCCGTTTAAGACCTTGTTATCACCGAAGCTTTTTTCAAGATTAATGACGTCTATCACTCTTTCTCAGGCTCCTTTCCATTAATTTGATTCCCAGGCTGATGAGAAGCACCATCACGATGTAGATAAGTGCCATGACCAGATAAGGAACCATGAATTCGTAGCTGTTACTTCCGATGTAGTTGAATGCAACGTAGAGATCAGTTGCTCCGACAAAACTTACAACTGAAGTCTCCTTTATTAAAGAAATAAATTCATTTCCAAGGGTTGGCAGAATATTCTTGACTGCCTGAGGTATAACGATTTTGAGCATGGTAGTCGAAAAACTGAGTCCCATGGCACGTCCACCTTCCATCTGACCTGGATCAACGGAGAGTATACCACCACGCATGATCTCTGAGATGTAGGCACCGCTGTTGAGTCCGAATACAAGCATAGCCACCTGAACTCCTGTCATGTGTCCTCCCACTATAGGAAGAAGAACATAGTAGAAGAGAAGAAGCTGTACAACCATAGGTGTTCCACGGAAGAAACCTACATATACACTGCAGATCGCATCCAGAACTCTAGGCAGACGCTTGTACTTTGGAATTACCCTTACGGTAGCTATGAGGGTACCGATTACTATACCGATGATAAGACCGGCAATGGCTATTATCACAGTATTCTTCAGACCCTCGACTACCTTAACATACCCGTTGTTGTCGATGAATATTTCTATGAACTTTTGTATTTTTGTAGAAATGTCTCCCATGAAATATCCTTTCAAACATAATTGGCGTTAATACTAAAACTACTAAATCCGAATTAAAATTTACTGCATTGCGTTAAGAGCAGCAGTGATGCTGGCTGCTGGAGCGGCATCGATGATAACATAGTTGAGGTTACCATTTAAAAGATCCTGAACTGCAAGAGAACCGTTCTTGTAGCCAGTTGAAGTCATAGCCAGCTTTGTGAATCCCCAGTCTGCGTCGCCCTCGCAGTAGAACTGTCCGGTAGTACCTGTCTGGAAACCAATCTTCATGTCTGAACCCTTAGCCTGAAGGATCTTGTTGACATCATCAGCTGTCTTGCACTCATCAAACTCTGCATTGTCAGATGTAACGATAAGCTTCTGTGAAGCCTTGTAGTATGAATCTGAGAAGCTTACATACTCCTCACGGTCTGGCTTTATAGTAAGACCTGCCATAGCGATATCACACTTGTGCTGACCAACTGAGAGACATACAGCGTCGAAATCCATGTTCTGGATAACGAGCTCCTTGCCAAGCTTGTCTGCGAGAGCCTTAGCTATCTCCATATCGACACCATAGTAGTTCTCACCCTTTGTATACTCAAATGGCTCGAATGCAGCATTTGTTGCAACTACAAGCTGATCCTTGTTTGCATCAAGCTTTGCTGACTCAACTGCAACTGGCTCACCGTCACCGAAGTAGTGATTGCAGATCTCCTCAAATGATCCATCCTCGTTCATTGACTTTATGAAATCATTGACCTGTGTTAAGAGCTCAGGCTGATCCTTGTCAACACCGAAAGCATACTGCTCATCTGTAAGGTCAATCTCGATGACCTTTGCAGTCTTCTTTGATGAAGTGCTCTCTGAAGCAGCCTCTGAAGAATCATCCTTGCTTCCACATGCAGTAAGGGCTGTCATAGCCAGAACTGCTGATACTGAAAGTGCTAAAAATTTTTTGAGTTTCATTTTACATCTTCCTTTCATAATATCTGCACATATCTGTGCATTTCTTCTTTTCAACTGAATAAATATACCATTGTGTTTAAGAAAATGCAATTAATATATGAAAAAACTCATATAAAAAGATGACAAAATAGGGATAAAGGGGAAAAAAAGGAAATTTATTCATGTTTTATTCATTATTTATAAATAAACATTGTTCTATGAATGCTATTTACTATATAATAAATTGTACTAAAACAAAAAAATGTTGATGTTATAAAAAAGGGAGGACAAATAATATGAGGTACGAGATAAAAGGTGGCATGATGCCTGTTGTTGAGATAATCCTTGAGGCGGGAGAGTCCATAAGCTGTGAGAAAGGTGCAATGGTTTGGATGTCACCTAATATGCAGATGCAGACATCTGGAGGCGGGGTTGGTAAGATGTTCACCAGAGCCATGACAGGAGAAGCGATGTTCCGTAATACTTATACAGCACAGGGAGGACAGGGCCTGATAGCATTTGGGTCAAGTTTTGTTGGAAATATCATGGCGGTAGAGATAGGACCGGGCAAGAAAATAATTTGTCAGAAGTCTGCATATCTTGCATCGACTCCGGGAATCAATCTGGAGATAGCTTTTCAAAAGAAGATAGCCGGCGGGTTCTTCGGAGGTGAGGGATTTATTATGCAGAGGATTACAGGTCAGGGAATAGTGTTCCTTGAAATCGACGGTTCTGTTGTGGATTATATGCTTGCACCGGGACAACAGATGGTCATAGACACAGGATATCTTGCCATGATGGATGCAACATGTACACTGAATGCTGAGACCGTTAAGGGCGGGGCAATGAATATGTTGTTCGGAGGTGAAGGATTTTTTAATACCGTAGTCACAGGCCCGGGAAGGATAACACTGCAGACAATGCCTAAGTCACAGCTTGCGGCTCAGATAGCATCCGTGATGCCATCTAAATAACCGCCAGAGTCATATCATTAAGCCCACTCCAAAAAAGAACACAGCAGTATCTTCCAATGTCGGCTAACTTGAAAATAAAAAGTCAAATATATAATTTTGACGAAAATATAGTCGGATTTAGTGTTTGAACTTAGATTTTTCAACCAAAATTTGCAAAATACTGCAAACTTATGCGATTAAGGTCTAGACAACCGGAGAAATAAATTATATGATACAAGGGTTGAACGTTAGAATTGCCTATTTAATATAGAATGTTTTGACGTGCAACCCAGACATATAACTATAATATTGTTAGGTAGCAAGGGAGACTTTTATGAAAGCGTACAGTGAATTATCAAGAGAAGAGTTAATGGAACTTAGAGAGCAGCTGCTTGCGGCATATGAAGAGAAGAAGGCTCTTGGCCTGAACCTTGATATGTCAAGAGGAAAGCCATCACCAACACAGCTTGGAGTATCTGTTGGTCTTATGGATGTTATCAACAGTGATTCTGATATGAAGTCAGAGTGTGGCATAGACTGCAGGAACTATGGGTGCCTTGATGGAATTCCAGAGGTCAAGAGACTTATGGCTGAGATGATGGGAACCACTGAGGATCATATCTTTATCGGTGGTAACGCAAGTCTTACTCTTATGTTTGACACTGTATCAAGAGCATATACACATGGAATAATGGGAGAGACACCTTGGTGCAAGCTTGACAAGGTGAAGTTCCTCTGCCCTGTTCCGGGATATGACAGACATTTTGCTATCACAGAGCATTTTGGAATAGAGATGATCAACATACCTATGTCAGAGACAGGTCCAGACATGGATATGGTTGAAGAACTTGTAAATTCAGATCCAACAGTAAAGGGTATATGGTGCGTGCCAAAGTACTCAAACCCACAGGGAATCTGCTACAGCGATGAGACCGTAAGAAGATTTGCAAATCTTAAGCCTGCAGCTAAGGATTTCAGGATCTTCTGGGACAATGCATATGTCATCCATCATCTGTATGAGGACAATCAGGTAGAGATACTTGATATCATCGGAGAGTGTGAGAAGGCCGGCAATCCGGATATGGTATTTGAGTTCGCTTCAACATCAAAGGTAAGCTTTCCTGGTTCAGGAGTTTCAGCTATGGCTACATCACATGCAAACCTTGAGGATGCCAAGAAGCATTATACAATTCAGACTATAGGAAACGATAAGGTAAATCAGCTCAGACATGCAAGATACTTCAAGAATCTTGATGGTCTTAAGGAGCATATGAAGAAGCATGCTGATTTCATGAGACCAAAGTTTGAGGCTACACTCAAAGTTCTTGAGGAGGAGCTTGATGGACTTGGAATTGGTTCATGGATCAAGCCTCTCGGCGGATATTTCATATCATTTGACGCTATGGAAGGCTGTGCAAAGGCTATAGTTGCAAAGTGCAAGGAGGCTGGAGTTATCCTCACAGGAGCAGGAGCAACATTCCCATACCATAACGATCCAAAGGACAGCAACATCAGGATCGCACCTTCATTCCCAACACCAGAGGAGATGCAGCAGGCAACAGAGATATTTGTTCTCTGCGTAAAGCTTGTAAGTGTTCAGAAACTGCTTGAGGAATAAATGACAATGTCAGAGTATTGCTGCAGATAGGCTCTGCGGGTTATATAACAATAAAAAAACAGCAATTAAAAAATTCCAATTATAGAAATATTAATAGTAAACAAAGATAGAAAGATCTCATTCATATGGATGGGATCTTTTTTTGACCGTTCATATCATGATTGTTTGATATATTCTGTGGCTATTCAATCAATAACAATCAAATAGGCAACAAGATATGAATAGCGCAAACGGTTGAAATATTATGATTATACATAAAGTTACAAAATGTTCATAAAATAGCCATAAATTTGGCGATTTTTCATCATTGATATATCAAAATTAGGTATCTATAATCTAGAAGGGATAAGAATAGATTTATTGTGTCGTAATCTGACATATAAAGCAAGGAGGTGGTTGGTTGTTTAATTATTACATATATAAATCTTACTTTAATGCCAGACACAGTTTTAATGGTGACAGGGAGAAAATGCATGGGCATTCGTTCACGTTAGTCACATATATAGGAATGAAGGATAAGAGTGAGAATATACCTTTTTTCAAACTTGAGGCGATAGTTTCAGCGTTCATTGACCAGTACAGAGGCAAGTATCTGAATGAACTTCCTGAGTTTCGGAAATGTGAGAACACGCTCGAGACATTGGGCGATTATTTCTATGAAGAACTCAGACGCAGGCTTGAGAAGATTGGAATGGAGCTTTATCAGCTAGATATATCTGAAAATCCTCTTTGCGTGTATCAAGTGTCGGACAGACTGTTGCTGCCTACTATGAATATGGATACTAGCAACAGAAACTATCAAAAGATATTTGACGACATACTGAGACTTGAGAGTATGACAGGAGCAAACAATTCTCAATAGATTTTACTACAAGAAAAGGCGTGATTATATGAAGAACAGAAGAACAAAAATTAAGAGACTTATAGGGATTATAACTGCGGTATGTATGGTGATCATCTTTTCAGGTGTTTCCATATTTGGGAGTCAGGCACAGACACTCTCCGATGGAAATGGTGGAAACATAGAAGTGACAACGGATGACGAGTACATCTATCTGGAATACAGAGGTCCGTGGACTAATTATATTCAGCAGACATTCGATGTATCTGCAAATGGGCAAACAGCTCCGGGGGCATTATCCAAGTTAGTTATAAACACAGGCAACAATGGCGATGGTTCATCATTCAGCGTGTTAAATGCATGGTATCAGGCAATCGATGGCGCCACTGGTTATACGACAAATACCGGTGCATCGTCATCTGGCTGGGGATATGCGGATATGTCCTGGAGTGCAAAGGTGCCGGTCAGCACATATGGAACAGATGTGCAAAATATAACAATAGGCTGGAATGGCAATACGGCCGAGCTTGATATAGCAGGTGGTAGTTCATCCTCTGAGGCGACCACGGAGGTCGGAAGCGAGACAACCACAGAGGCTGAGAGCGAGACAACCACTGAAGCTGGGAGCGAGACAACCACTGAAGCTGGGAGCGAGACAACCACTGAGGCTGCAGAAAACAGTACAGAAGAAACTACGACCGAAGATGCGACTGAGAATACCGCTGTGACAACAGAACAGGCATCAGAGAGCACTACAGAACAGACAACAACTGAGGTCAGCACTACAGAACAGACAACGGAGAATGCCACAACAGAGACGGGAACAACTGAGGAGATCACAGGACCTGTCACATCCGGACTTGTGGTCGACGGGTATTATGGTGAGTGGAGTCAGTATCCGTCAGCGGATATAACCTACAACGGTAACAATAGTTACTCAGTTCACAAGGGACAGCTTGCAGTGGAGAATGGAAGACTGTATGTACACTTTTCCATGAACGATCTGTATACATCCCAGATGCAGTTTAATCTGTGGAATATCACAGTAGATGGAAAATCATGTGTGCTTAATGTACTCCCTGTGAATTCTGACGGATCAATAAACTGGGGTGGTCAGACTAACGGCTTTGGAGCAGGAGTATACAGAAATTTCGGAGTGTTTGCAGGCTACTACAATGATGTGGATGGCGATGTGGCATTCACAGTATATGATGCGGCACATACAGAGACGGGCAAGGGTGATGAAATAGAGTTTTCCATATCACTTAACAAACTCGCAGATTATCTTGGCATAAAGCTGGATCAGGGCGCAACAATCACTGTGTCCAACCCTAATATAGGAGCGGAGGGTGTCACAATAACCGGAACACCTACAGGTCCTTGGGTTGGTGCTGCTATAGCCCTTATAATGGCTATAGGCGGAGTAATAGTATATAGAAGAAAGAAAATATAAACTGCTAAATGCTATAGCAGGGTGTGAATATAAATGAGAGGAGGTGCACGCCGATGATGAATATAGTTTTTGTTATACTGTTAGTGTTTTGGATATATATATTGTCCGTGCTGAAACGTGGAAAGCTGGATTTCTGGTATTTTATAACAGGAAGCATTGGAATTTTTGTGTTCATGCTCATCAAGGTGGAGCCAGTCGTTCTTGCACCTCTTCAGAAGAGCGTGTCCGCAGTTGCTGGCATGTTCGGCGATATGACAGGCATATATGAGGGATATTTCAACAAGAACATAGTGTTCATATCGACCGGTGATGCCAACCTGTCAATGTATATAGATTATGAGTGCTCAGGAATAGTGGAGATGCTGGCATTCCTGTCGCTTTTGTGGTTTTTTCCTATGTACCACACATATGAGAAGGTGGTACTCAGCATAGTTGGACCGGCCCTCATATTTGCGGCAAATGTACTCAGGATATTCACCATATGCCTAATTTTGTCCATGCGTTCGGTGGAGGGGCGTATTTCGTCGCCCACAGCATAATAGGACGTCTGGTATTCTATGCATGTACTGTCCTTTTGTATTTCTTCGTGTTCACAAAAGCTCAGATCATCAGACAGAAGGTAGGAGGTTTCAGATATGACACTGATAACACAGATCTTTCATAGCTCCATACTTTTCTGGGCGGCATGGGTCATCATACCGATCGTCATGGAGATTATACCTACTATTGGCAATTTTTTCATACTGATAAAGAAGAAACTGGTGTCGAGGAAGGAGAAGGCAATCAACTTTTCACCGGAGATAACACTTATCATACCTGTGTATAATCAGGAACATAGCCTTCACAGATGTATAAGCTCCATAGATGCGTCAAGCTATCCTAACAGCAAGATATACATACTAGTTGTAAATAATATGAGCACGGACAGGAGCTTTGACGTATTCTGCAAATGTCAGGAGGAATTTCCTGATCTTACAATGAACTGGGTAAATTCAAGACAGGGAAAATCAAAGGCTCTCAATCTGGGACTTTTCAACAGCTACGGCAAATACATCATACACATAGACAGCGATGGTGTGCTTCAGAGGGATGCCATCAGGAATATGGTGACCAAATTCGAGAGGAATCCTGACATCGACTGCATGACCGGAACGATCATGACCAACCCCGAAATGGTGGATGATACCGACAGATTTGGGCTCAGACTGCTTAGAAAGCTGGAGTTCTTTGAATACTGTCAGGCGTTCCTTGCTGGCAGGAATTTCCAGTCGGAGTTCAATAATATATTTACTTTATCAGGTGCTTTCTCAGCATTCAGACGATCAACCATCATGAAAACCAATATGTACAATACGGATACTGTGTGCGAGGACACCCATGTAACGTTTCAGATAAGGGATGTGCTCGGAGATAAGGTAGCTCTGTGCAGTGAAGCTATATTTTATGTTGATCCAATAGAAGATATGAACAGACTATATATACAGAGACAGAGATGGCAGAGGGGCGAGATAGAGGTTGTCCACATGTTCATGAAGAACAGGATGAACGCTGTGCGAGGATTTTTCTCTGACTTCATTGTGAGACTGGTTATGTTCGATCACACATTTGCATTCCCGCGTATGATATGGTACTTTGCGCTGATATGCCTTGGAATATTCCAGGATTATCCGTTTGCGCTCATCATAGATTCAGTCATAATCATGTATCTTTTGTATGTGTTTACCACAACACTGCTATATATATGTATAAGTCTTTTCCTGAGTCCGTTTAAACAGCTCAGAAGATATTACATGAGAAAATGGTATCTTGTATTTCTGCTTCCTCTGTACAACTTTGTCGTGTTCTGGTTCAGATTTGCAGGAATAATCAACTCCATGAAGTCTAAGGGAAGCTGGAAAATGCAAAATTTCAGCGAGGAGAGACAGACGGCGTGGAGCATCATAAAGCATGACTTCCGCTGGCTTGGAAGATTGGTGTACAAGGTGACAGGAAGGAGAAAATGTCATGAGCAGGAAAGCTGAAAAGAATAAGACATATAGAGGACGAGTAGTGGCAGCTTTTGCTGTTGTTCTGTTCATGATAGCTCTGGAAACCATATACTATGTTTATCACATGAAGAACAATAGAGATAACATCCTTTCAGCGTATAAGGATGACCAGCTGCAGACGGTATCTATTCTGGCTGAGAGACTGGAAGGTTTGAGTGAGAAAGATATGGAGTCAGTCATCAATGAAGTAGTTGATGTATCCGGTTCGGAATGGGCGTTCCTTATAGAAGAGGATGATATCATGTTTATCAAGGATGCGGCAACCACGGCGGAACTGTCTAACATGACTGCATCAGGTCTGGACGAATATATGAGCGAGCAGAAAGGAATAGTCAGTATGGCTTCTGTTGCCGGATCTGATTACGTTATTGGGATGTTCGCCGACAGATCGTATGTGCTCTCAGCATACGGAGTTAATGATTTTGAATTCTATATCGTAATAGCTGTGATAGCAGCCTTTCTTGTTCTTGGCGGCATGGTTATAGAATATGCCGGCAGGATAGGACATATGGGCAGAAAGGTTCAAAGATTAGAACATGAACTTACAGCGAGAAATGAGAAATTCGATGAATATGAGAGACTTACAGAAAGCTATGAGGAAGAGTTAAGGCAGAAGGATATTGAGCCTGCAGATAAAAGATCAGGCAGATATTACGATATGGAGGTTGTGGATTCTCTGCTCTCAAAATCGACAGATCCGGAGCTTTATCCGATCACTTTCTTGTTCATAAGTGTTCAGATGGGAGATCGTTATTTTTCAAGAGATGAGATATTCAGGATAATGGATTTCATAAAGGGCTGCATGGGATCTAATCATGTAACCGCAGAAATGTCAAAGGGCAATTTTGTTGTGCTTATGTATATGACAGATATGTCAACGGCTGAACAGATACGTGATAAGATGCTTGAAAGTTGGAAAAGAACCTCAGCAAATGAAGTGGGGGCCGAGATTAGAACAGAGCTCAGAGCTGTCACAGACGGTGATGATCCGAGAAAAGTATTCTATGGGGAGGAGATGAACAGATGAGATTCAGACAATACAAATTCAAATTCTACCTCAATGCCAGACATGGAATATATAAAAATGGAGTACTTGGGGAGGTACATCCTCACACCTGGGAGATCGTCATAAATGTTGTCAAGGGAAGAGATGAGACTGTAAAGTTCCATCATCTGGAGCACAGAGTTGAAGAATTTCTGAGCAGATATCAGGACAAGACTTTGAATGAGATTGCACCATTTGACATGATAAATCCCACACTTGAGAATATGTGTGAGTATTTCAAAGATGAGCTGACCGAAATACTCAACAGAAACGGTTGGATATTCCTGATGATGGAGATGAGTGAGTCACCGTCCATGTCGTATGTGGTTAGTCTCATTGATGACAGTTACACCGAAGAGGTGCAGACCATCAATTCTCTGACAGACAGGATATTGAAAGAAATAAAGCAGAGCTGTGATGTTGAGAAAAAAGATTGACAATTTATCAATAATAGTTGTTATATAATAGCTATGTATATAACACGTGGGAAGTAAGATATGTCAGTAAACAGCAGGAACAGAACTGACTATGAGATAAAAAGAGCCAGGAGGAGATTTGCTATCATCTTCCTGGCTGCTGTTGTTGCCACGGCAGGTATGATATCTTTTATCATAACAAAACAGGCAGTTGATAATATGAGAAGCAAGATAGTGAACCTGATATCATCTAACAACCAACAGATTGGATAAATTGAGTCGTGATGAGACTATAGACAGGATTTATAGCGATATGTATAATAAATAAAATAGTTGACAAAATGATCGATATGTTTTAACATAACAGCGTTATTGAACGTAACGCTGTTATGTTATTTTATATTATAATTAAATGGGTGAGGATTATGGCAAAGAAAATACAACATGACAGCGAGACGAGGAAAGAACTTCTAAAGTGTGCCAAGGAAGAGTTCATGGATAAGGGATTTATGGGTGCGTCACTTAGAAATATATGTCAGAAGGCAGGAGTGACAACCGGAGCTTTATATTTCTTTTTTAATGATAAGGACGATCTGTTCTGCAATGTTGTGGGACACATGATGGACAGACTCAATGCTGTGTTGACCGAGCATTTTTCCGTTGAGGTGGACGAGATGAACAATGGCATGGCATCAGACCACAATGAGGACAGTGATTTTGAGTCGGCCAGGAACATAGTGCATGAGATTTATATGCATAGAGAAGAAGTGCTTCTTGTTCTTACGAAGTCGCAGGGATCCAGCATGGAGAGCATGCCAGACAATATAGTGGATCAGATGGATGCACACAATGCATTTATATGTGAGGCGATGTGCAGGGCTTATGGAACACCGATGGTTGACAGGAATGTGGTACATTGGATGTCTCATTCACAGATTGATATGTTTATATTCATGGTGACACATATTGACAATGAGAAGGATGCCTTGAAGTTCGTTGAGACAGGTATGAAATATCTGATCTCAGGCTGGTATGGCCTGGTTAAGCCGTGGCAGGATCCAGAATAAGATTTGACCGGAATAGAAAAATGAAAACAGTAAAATGAAAAATGTGGTACAGGGGAATCAAATTCCCATTATGTCTTATTACAGGTCTTCCGAATTACAGGGAAGACCTAAAAAAAGGCTTAAACCATAACAGTGTTATGTATGCAAATGAACATTTGAATAGCTACTAAAGTGTAATGAATTGCTATAAAAAATAAAGTAAATGAAAATTAGAACAACGAGGATATCATAAAGGAGGAAAAATTATGTATTTGGAAGTGTCAGGAGTAAAGAAGAGCTATGGAGAGGGTGGAAGCTATGTGCAGGTGCTTAAAGGTATAAACACAGGTGTTGAAAAAGGACAGATGTGTGTTATACAGGGAACGTCAGGTTCAGGTAAGTCAACACTTCTGAACTGTATAGGTGGTCTTGACACCATGGATTCAGGTTCGATAAAGGTTGATGGAACAGAGATATTTGGTATGACCAGTGACCAGCTCGCGGATTACAGACGAGATAATCTGGGATTTATATTCCAGTTCTATAACCTTGTTCCAAACCTCACCGTGAGGGAGAACATACAGGTGTGTGAGTATCTGACAGATGATCCGCTTCCTATGGATGACTTGATAGAGACTCTAGGACTTACTGAGCATCAGAACAAGTTCCCCTCACAGCTCTCAGGTGGACAGCAGCAGAGATGCGCAATAGCGAGAGCTCTGGTTAAAAATCCAAAACTTCTCCTCTGCGATGAGCCGACAGGAGCTCTTGATTCCAAGACTTCAAGAGATATACTTGTTCTTCTTGAAGAGATAAATGAGAAGTATGGAACGACCATGCTGATAGTAACCCACAACAATTCCATCAAGAATATGGTGCACAAGGTTATCTTCATAAAAGATGGTCTTGTAAGCAAAGAGTACGAGAACGAAGAGAGAGTTCCAGCGGCAGAATTGGAGGATTTGTAATATGCAGAAGGTTTTGAGAAAAAGGGTTCTGAGGGATCTGAAGGAGAATCTGTTCAGATACATAGCGCTTGCATTTCTTATCATCATGGGTATGTATGTCATTGTCTCGCTGATAGGAGCCGGATATACGATCATTGACAATGGGGAGACACATGACGAGGCAAATAAGATAGAGGATGGTCAGTTTTCCGTATTCGTTCCACTGAGCGATGAAGAGATATCCAGGCTTGAGGATGTGGGTACTGAGGTTGAGCAGATGTTCTACGAGGATTACGATGTCATGGATGGCAAGACTATCAGGGTATTTGCCAACAGGGAGAACATAGATCTTGTGGAATGTGATGAGGGAAATCTTGCGGAGGCTGATGATGAGATAGTTGTTGAGAAGAGATTCAGTCAGGTAAATGATATTTCTGTCGGAGATACAATACAGATAGCAGGAAATGAATTCAAGGTGACAGGAATAGGGACATCACCTGATTATAATGCGCTTTTCAAGGAGATGTCAGATACAGTTGTCGACAGCAAGGTGTTTGGAACAGTATTCGTTACAGAGGGTGCATATGATAAACTTCATGCAACAGGCGAGAGTGTTAAGACAGAGACATATCTTTATGCGTTCAGACTTAAGGGCAAGACCACATGTGATGATGTGAAGGACGCTCTTGAGGACATTAAGGTTGATGCAAATATTACATCATTTGTGACAAGTGATGATAATCCGAGAACAGGCGGAGCCGCTGATGACCAGCAGATCAATGTACAGGCGGGATATTTCTTCGGTGTGCTGCTCATGCTTCTGTTCACATATGTCATATCGGTATTTGTTGTACATGGAATAGAGAAGGAGAGCAGCGTCATAGGTGCACTTTATGCTCTGGGGGTCAAGAGAAGAGATCTCATGATGCATTATCTGACACTTCCGGTCATAGTCACAACAGTTGCAGGCATAATCGGTTTCCTGATTGGAATAAGCAATGTTGGAATCCCAGTTCAGATGGCAGATGCATATGCGTATTATTCCATCCCTGCTATGGATGTAAAGATTCCGCCGATTCTTATAGTGTACGGTATTGTGATGCCGCCACTGGCAGCGATAGTTGTGAACTACTTCGTTATCAGAAAGAAGCTCTCACAGACAGCTCTTTCACTCATAAAAAATGAGGTCAAGCAGCCAAAGGGCAGCAATGTCAATCTCGGAGACATGGGATTTGTCGGAAGATTCAGAGTCAGACAGATGCTCAGGGAGATGAGAACAGGATTGACCGTTGTGATCGGAATGTTCATAGCCCTTATATGCCTGATGTTAAGCCTTAACACTGCAACTTTTTGTTCAAAGGTCAAGAAGCAGAATGTGGAGGATACCCATTATGAATATATGTATACATACAAATATCCTACAGAGAATCCCCCTGAGGGCGGTGAGGCAGCGTATGCTAAGACTTTGAAGAAAGAGGTATACGGTTACAACTGGGATGTGACAGTTCTTGGACTTTCAAAGAATACTAAGTATTTTGATGTTGACCTTAAGGATGGCAAGAACAGAGTTGCCATATCATTATCATTTGCTGAGAAATATGGTTATGGTGTGGGTGACGAAATCGTGCTCCACGACGAGGAGAATGATATAGATTATGGTTTTACAGTGGACAGTGTGACACAGTATACTCCGGCATTTTATGTTTTCATGACTATAGATGATGCAAGGGAGCTGTTCGGAGCTGGAAGTGATGAGTACAATGTTGTATTTTCGGACAAGGACCTGGGGGTTGATCCTGCAAGACTTTACGCAACCGCAACAAAGGCCGATATAGAGTCGGCTGCTGGAATATTTGCAGATCAGATGAGAAGTATGGTTGTTATGATAGTTATTATCTCTACACTTATATTCGTAGTGGTAATGTATTTGATGATGAAGGTTATGATTGACAGGTCAGCATTTTCGATTTCGTTGATAAAGGTGTTTGGTTTCAGGACGAAGGAGATCAGAAAGCTATATCTGGATGGCAATTTCTTTATAATCGCAATCGGAGCAGCCATATGCCTGCCACTTGCAAAGTTCATAATGAGTGCAGTGTATCCTTCTCTGGTGTCAAATGTAAACTGCGGTGTCCAGCTGACATTTGCCCCATGGCTCTGGGCTGTACTCTACTGCGGAATAATTGTCCTGTATTTCATAATCAACAGAGTTCTGGTTGGCAGGCTGAACAAGATCGTGCCGGCCGAGGTGCTGAAGAACAGAGAGTAAGGATAATGGCAGTATGATATAAAAGTACCTTAAAATAATATATGATTGCGGAGGCGGTATAAATAATCGCCTCCGTTATTTTGTGTGCAAAATTAGTCTGAAAAGCAGATAGGTATTGTGATTGCTGTCGGGACTATACGGGATATATACGCGTTTTTCCTTGCACAATGTGCAGTTTATATTGTAAAATCATATATGATATGCAAAAAAGTAATAGGAAAAGAGAAGTACAAATATGGAGAAATTACTTAAGATCATTACCGACGTCAATTCATCGGTGAACAATTTTATATGGGGAGTGCCATCCATGATATGTATCGTGGGCGTTGGCCTGTGGCTTCTCATACGAAACCGAGGCGTTCAGTTTACAAAGTTCGGTTATGCGTTCAAGCACACATTCGGAAAGATATTCAACAAGAAAGAGACATCGGACGGTGCTATAAGTCCGTTTCAGGCTGTGTGTACTGCGCTGGCGGGAACAGTTGGAACCGGTAATATAGCGGGGGTTGCGGGAGCAATTGCTATAGGAGGCCCTGGCGCGGTGTTCTGGATGTGGATATCAGCACTTCTTGGAATGGGAACAAAGTTTGCTGAGGTTGTACTGGCTGTTTTTTACAGAGAGAAAGATTCAAATGGAGACTGGGTAGGCGGACCTATGTACTATATCAAGAATGGTCTTGGCAAGAAGGCATATTTCCTTGCCATAGCATATTCTGTTCTCGGAATACTCACCGTTTTTGGAACTGGAAATGCGACACAGGTAAATACCATAACGACGGCTATAGACTCAGCACTTTTTAATTACAATCTGGCTGACAAGAGCAATACATTTACCATCAATCTTGTGATAGGTATCATTATAGCCATATTGGTTGCACTTATCCTGATAGGGGGAATCAAAAGAATTGGAAGCGTGACAGAGAAGCTTGTCCCTTTCATGGCGGCTATGTACATCATCATGGCGGTGATCCTTGTGTTTATAAATATCAAGAGCGTTCCAGGCGTATTTGCATCTATATTTGAGGGTGCATTCAATCCGAAGTCAGTGACAGGAGGAGTGGTTGGAAGCCTTTTTCTCAGCATGAGAAAGGGTGTTTCTAGAGGAATCTTTTCAAATGAGGCCGGTCTTGGAACAGGGTCAATCGCACATGCGTGTTCTGATGTAAAGCACCCTGTACAGCAGGGACTCTGGGGAATATTTGAGGTGTTCATTGATACGATAGTTATCTGTACACTTACAGCGCTTGTTATACTCTGCAGCGGAACAGAGATAGTATATGGACAGGCAGCCGGCGCAGATTTGACGATCAACGGCTTTGTCGCTACATATGGAGGCTGGATTTCTATATTCACGGCTGTTGCACTCTGTTGTTTTGCATTCTCAACCATACTTGGATGGGGACTGTACGGATCAAGATGCGTGGGATTCTTGTTTGGGGATAGACTTATCAAACCGTTTATGGTGGTATATGCACTTGTTGCAGTAATTGGTGCAACGATGGATCTGGGGCTTCTCTGGGATATTGCAGATACCTTCAATGGTCTCATGATCATACCAAACCTGATAGGAGTTCTCCTTCTCTCAGGCACTGTGTTCAAACTCACGAAGGAGTATTTCGAGAATGAAGCTGCTAAATTTGGTGTCGTAAGAGATGAGAATGCGTAGGGGATAAATAAGTTATAAATAAGTTATAAATAGAAGGAAGGCGGATTATATGACCGAGGAAGTAGTGTCAAATGAGATTACAAGCCGGTATGCTATACTTATCGATTCTGAGAATGTGTCGGCAAAATATGTAGAGAGTATATTCGATGAGCTTTCAAGACTTGGCTCGATAACTGTCAGAAAGATATATGGTGACTGGTCAAAGAATAACAATGGGTGGGATAAGGATTGCCTTTTGTCTTATTCCATACAGCCGGTGCAGCAGTTTTCTTATACTACTGGGAAAAACTCAACAGATTCAGCTATGATCATAGATGCGATGGATCTGCTTTATACGAGCAACATAGATGGCTTTTGTCTGGTGACAAGTGACAGTGATTTTACAAGGCTTGCATCGAGACTCCGCGAGGCTGGAAAACAGGTCATCGGAATGGGGGAGAACAAGACTCCTAAGGCATTTGTCAGTGCGTGTACAAGCTTTAAGATTCTCGACTCTCTTGTCACAGAGGATTTAAACAGGGTTCCTTCAAAGGGAGGATATACGGATGCAGGTATAGCTGACGAGTCAAATATCACAAGCATAAGAGACATAAAAAAGACAGTCTATAATATAATAGATGAGAACGATGATAAAGATAAAAAGACACATATGGGCGAGATAGGAAGCCGCCTTGTCAATAAATATCCTGACTTTGACGTAAGAAATTATGGGTATTCCAAGCTTTCAACGTTTCTAAGCGAAGAGTTTGATGATCTAGATATAGACAAGGGCAGGCAGAAGTTCGTTTCCATAAAGAATTATATGGATCCAAAGAGTGAAGTGAAGGGCAAGATAATAAAGCTCATCACACAAAGTTCGGATGCTATGTACAATATGGGAAAACTGAATACGGATCTTAAGAGCATTATTCCAGGTTTCAGTATAAAGAAATATGGTTACAGCAAATTCTCAAGCTTTTTAAAAAGCTTTGGCTGTTTTTCAGTTGTTGGTGATAAGGTGAAAGTTATAGAAAAGTAGTATTTGGCTATGTTGTTCGTGATGTTATGTGATGTTATGTGATATTGTGTAAATTATTACAAAAATATTGTCACGTTTTGTTGAATATCAATAGAAATAGTGTTACATTGAATGTGTGGATTCTTGTGTACAGGGAATCCGTTTGTGGGGAGTTGTGTACGTGTATATTTAAGGAGAGGCAATTATGATACTTATTGATACTCAGAAAGAGGAGTTTAGTAAATTAAAGGACATTCGTGTTTTTGGTAAAATAAGTCATGATGGCAGATTCAATGGAAATCTTCTTGTTATTGGACTGGGTGGATTGGGCAGCAGGGCTGTATGTGCTCTGAAAGGAATGTTGGCAGACAACATAACACCTGAGGATAATATCAATTTTCTTATGATTGATTCTGATATTTCAGAGATGGAAGCTACCATAGAGGATAGCAAGGATGGCGTGGGGTTTAATGCTCTTGAGGTTATCAGTATATATAGACCTGATATTGAGAATGTGCTTGAGAATGGAATTGCAAAGAATCCGATACATGAGAATCTTGCAAACTGGATGGATCCGGAATTCCCGGCAGTGACTATAGGAAGAGATGGAGCAAAGGGCAACAGACAGATAGGAAGACTTATGTTTTCCAATGCTTATACTGATGTCAGGATGCTTCTGTTTGATAAACTGCAGGATGTATACGACAGGACGGATAGCGGAACTGTCGATGTCATCATTGTGACTGGTGTTTCAGGTGGAACAGGCAGTGGTATATTGTCAGATGTAGCATACAATATACGTGCTTATGGCAAGGCAAAGAAATGGAACAACCTTAGGGTGGGGGGCTGTCTGCTCATGCCGGATGTATTGTTTGGCCACAAGGCTGTGTATGATGACACGGAGCTGGTATCACGTCTGAATGCCAACGGATGTGCGACCATGAAGGAAGTGGATTATTATATGAAGCTTTCTGAGAAGGACGACAATTATACTTTTATCAGCAAGAACAACAAGATGGTTATCAGGGATAACCTGTTTGATGCTTGTATGCTTGTATCTGGCAGGAAGGATTCCCAGGGATACATACCGGAGGGATTTATCCTGAAGGATGTGGCAAATTTCTTATACAGACTTGCCAGCAATAAATACGTCGGCAATAACGATGTGGACAATGACCGCAAGCTTCTCAGAGATATGTTCTTTGAGAATGAGGGGTACTCCATCACAAGCTGGAAGATGGAGCACGACGATGATCTGATAAAGAATTCAAATTGTTATTACAAAGTAGTAAGTGAAGCTGATTACCATATCCCGATTCGTGAGATAGAGAATATGTGTGAGAATGATCTGTTCTCACAGGCTTACAAGGGACTATATCGCTCACCGTTCAAGGAGGGAAATGCAGAGACTGATATAAAGACTGTTCTTTCTGAACTTGAAGAATTTCTCAAGGAAGAGCCAGGGGTGGATATCAAGCTTGGCGTTAATGGTCTTATACAGTATGGTCAGATCACAAAGCCGACATATAAGATGATAAAGAAGAATACTGATGGCGTGAGAGAAGCATTTGCAAAGAAGATGGAGAGTTTTGAAAAGGAACTCCCAGTCATCATCAAATCTCTCAAGAACAGACTCTGGGGTTCACTTGATGAGGTCATCAGCAAGTATTTGAAGGAATTTGGCCCATATGGTGCCATAGATATAATAGGCGCTCCTAGTGCCGGCGTAACAGATTCCACAAAGGGTATGATGGCCGAGGTTAAGAGGCTTGAGAATATGATGAAGGATTACACTCCATCTGGAGAATATACCAGAATCATAGATTCCATCAAGGCTATAGTCGCAAAGAGATTTTTTACATTTCCTTCTGCAAAGAGAGAGACTGAGAGTGGATATTTTGATGCTTGTATAAAGGAGGCTCTTGCTGCTGAGAGAACAAAGATCATCGATGAACTTGATGCGCAGGATCTGTTCGGCGATACACTCAGATGGCTTCAGCAGAGAGCAGAAAGACTTGATGAGATATATTCACAGTTTGGAGAGGATTTGAAGAGTTCCATAGAGGATCTGTCAATTCAGGGAAGTCAGACTGTTGTCAATATTCTGAAGAAGGCAAAGAGACATGAGTTTCTTCCTACGGATTATGTGACATCAAGAAGAATAGAGGAGATGAGATCTGGAATAATCAAGTTCATGCTTGACAATGAGTCCAACATCGACAACGGACGTGTTGTTCCTGTCAAGGATGAGATGGAGAAACTTTACAGAGAGCTTTTTTCCGGTGTGGGTGCGTATGGCCCTGAGAAGATGTTTACGGTTGCGTTTGCAGACAAGAAACTTACAGAACAGGATCTCAATGTCATGTTCGGCTCTCCTATAAATGACAGAAGAACTGTCATCATGGAAGAGGCTGCAAAGGCGTTTGTAAGTGATATTGCAGAGGAACAGCCACTGTGCGTTCTGAGAGATGATTACAAAGAGAAACTTCTGGCTAAGAAGTATATATCTGTACCTAACGTTATGCCGTATTTTAGCAAGGCAGTTAAGGCCATACTGATGGCGGGCCCTTATAATGAGAAAGAAGATTCCATAACACTTAACCCTGGTGAGATTGAGATTTCCATCGATGATTTCTTTGTAGGAGTTCCGATCTCTATGATGAAATGCGCTATGGAGATGCAGATGGCATACAATGCAGTATATGATTATAAGGGACTTCATATAGATGAAGTGAACAAGGATATGAAGAGCTTTCCTGATTTTGTAGTTATATAGAATCCAAAATAATTATATTCTGGCGGATATCCATAGAAGAAACTGTGAATATCCGCCAGTTTTATGTTACATAGGAGTGGTTATGGCTGATTTTTATGCTTATATAATGAATGCGGATTTTTTTTCGGATGCTTCAGTTTTTGATGACTGTTTGAATAGTGTATCTGAGTACCGGCGAAATAAGGTGAACAGACTTGCACGTATAGATGATAAAAGAATGAGTCTCGCTGCGGGAGTGCTTCTTGCATATGCACTTGATAAGAAATTTGGGATAAAAGAAAATAACATGAATTATATATGCAGCAAGGGTGGGAAACCCTACCTTGAAGGCAGGTCAGATGTGTTTTTTTCAATAAGTCACACATCGGGTTTTGTTGCTGTGATAGTTGGAGATGCACCGTGTGGTATAGATATTGAATGTGTCAGGAAATTTCCTGCAAGTATTGTGAACCGGCTTTTTTCTGCCAAAGATAGAGATATATATAATTCTGATGATCTGTCAGAAGAAGAGAAGGCTCGCTATGCAGTATCGGTTTGGACCAGACGCGAGGCGTATGTGAAGTTTACAGGTACGGGAATACTGATGAATGACGATGCCCAGAAGCATGTTATGGAGAGGAATTACATGAAAAGTATGGGATGCGATGTAAGTAACTGGTATGGTGAGCTGAAGTTATGTGATAATAATGAGTATGGAGATTTTGATTTTAAAACAGCGGGTAAAAGCATAGCAGCAGTATGTGTACCATCAAATACTTCTGTCACAGTTGGTTATATGTCATCAAAGGATATATTTTGCTTCACCAAATGATGCTTCTATGTTATTATGTTTAATTAGTTAATTATGATCTTTTACACAAGGAGAAAAAAATGAGTAAAAAAGCAACAAAAGCACTTAATAATAAATATTATGTTGCGCGTTACAATGCGTCAAAGGCTAATGATTGTTTTACAAGCAGGGAGAAAAGTGCTGAGGTTTTGAATATAGACAGGACAAGACTTTCAAGAATAGAGCTTGGAACCGTTGTTCCTTATCCTGAGGAAGTATTAGCTATGTCAAAGGCATATGGTATTCCTGAACTTTGTAATGGATATTGTTCTGGTGACTGCCCTATAGGTAAGGAAACAGTGCGACCTATCAATGCGGACAGTCTTGACAGACTTATATTACAGTTCCTTGGTTCCTCCAAGAAGATGGAAGATATTTCTGAACAGCTTATAGAGATAACAGCAGATGGTATAGTTGATGAGACTGAGGCAGCTTCATTTGATGCACTCCTTGAAGAGCTGGAGAAGATGTCTGTGAATATCCAGTCGCTTATGCTGTGGGCACAGAAAAACAAGGATTACATGCAGAATAAAGATGACATGAGAATGGACAGTGCTGTAAATATTAAAGAGAAATAATCACATTGATTAAAATAATATTGTATATGAGGAAAAGATAATGGATGACAATTTAAGAGAAGAGATCAACAGAAGAAGGACATTTGCAATCATATCCCACCCTGATGCGGGTAAGACAACTCTTACTGAGAAGTTTTTGCTTTTCGGTGGCGCAATCAATACTGCGGGATCAGTAAAAGGAAAAGCCAATTCAAAATATGCTGTGTCTGATTGGATGGATATAGAGAAGGAAAGAGGTATTTCGGTTACTTCATCTGTATTGCAGTTCAACTATGATGGATACTGTATCAATATCCTGGATACTCCTGGACATCAGGATTTCTCAGAGGATACTTACAGAACACTTATGGCTGCCGATTCAGCGGTCATGGTCATAGATGCATCAAAGGGTGTCGAGGCACAGACCATAAAACTTTTTAAGGTCTGCGTTATGAGACATATTCCTATATTTACGTTTATAAATAAGATGGATAGAGATGCCAGAGACACATTTGAGCTGCTTGATGATATTGAGACTGTGCTTGGCATCAAGACCTGTCCGGTCAATTGGCCTATTGGATCAGGTAAGGAATTTAAGGGTGTATATGATAGAAACACTCAGATAGTATCTACATTCCAAGCTATATCAACAGGTGGCGCAAAGAAGGCTGCGGAGACGGATTATCACATTGACGATGAAAATCTCAAAGAACTTGTAGGTCCATATTTGTATGATCAGTTCAAGGAAGAGATAGAGCTGATAGATGGAGCGACAGAAGAGATGGATATTGAAAAGGTCAGAGCTGGAGAGCTCTCACCTGTATTTTTTGGCTCTGCACTCAACACATTTGGTATAGAGCAGTTTCTGAACTATTTCCTCAAGATGACCACACCACCTCTTGGACGAAATTCATCTGAGGGCATAATCGACCCTGCGTCAGAGTCGTTTTCTGCTTTTGTATTCAAGATACAGGCTAATATGAACAAGGCACACAGAGACAGGATAGCTTTTATGAGAATTTGTTCAGGCAAATTCGAGGCGGGAATGGAAGTGTATCATGTTCCAAGCAAGAGAAAGATCAAACTTTCACAGCCGCAGCAGATCATGGCACAGGACAGAAAGATAGTGGAAGAGGCGTATGCAGGAGATGTTATAGGTGTATTTGATCCGGATCTGTTTTCTATAGGCGATACACTTACAACCGGGGGAAAGAAATTCGAATACGAGGGTATTCCTACATTTGCACCCGAACATTTCTGCAGAGTTGTGCAGCTGAACAGTATGAAGCGTAAACAGTTTGTAAAGGGTGTCACTCAGATAGCACAGGAGGGGGCAATCCAGATATTCCAGGAATATACTGCGGGACTTTCAGAGATAATAGTTGGCGTTGTCGGTGTTCTTCAGTTCGATGTTCTCAAATACAGATTAGAGAATGAGTATGGATGCGAGATAAGGCTTGAGCCTATTCCATATAATTATATCAGATGGGTGAAGGATCCAACCATAGATGTCACAAAATTAAAACGTGTAAGTGATGTCAAGAAGGTGAAGGATATGAAAGGAAATCCACTTCTCCTGTTTGCAAATGAATGGGTTATCAATCAGGTTCTTCAGCACAATGAAGGCCTTGAACTTGAGGAGTTCAGAAAAAATTAGCATTGCTGTAAAGATTTATATGAAAACTGTGACAGGCAAAGGTGCCCGTCACAGTTTTTTCGTCTTAATACTCATGAATAAAATACCATATATGTGCGCATCATAGTGATATAGAGATAACACTGTGGAGGTTGGAGCACTATGGCACTTAACAGAGTGGTAATATGTGGTGTTAATACAGCAAAACTGCCAAACCTTACAGAAGATGAGAAGAATGCTCTGTTTGACAGAATAGAGCTTGGAGATATGAATGCAAGGAAAGAGTTTATTGAGGGAAATCTGCGGCTTGTTCTCAGCGTAATTCAGAGATTTGGAAGTTCAAATGAGAATCCGGACGATCTGTTTCAGGTAGGTTGTATAGGGCTTATAAAGGCTCTTGATAATTTTGACAGAACTCTAAATGTAAAATTCTCAACATATGCAGTCCCGATGATAATTGGAGAGTGCAGAAGATATCTGCGTGATAATAATGCAATTAGGGTTTCACGTTCGCTCAGGGATATAGCATATAAAGCGATATACGCAAAGGAGAATCTTCAGAAGACCAGGGACAAGGAACCGACAATTGATGAGATTGCTCAGGAGATCAGCATTCCGAAGGAGGATATAGTTATGTCCCTTGACGCGATATCGGCGCCTCTTTCGCTATATGAGCCTGTATATCAGGAGGGTGGAGATACTCTGTACATTATGGACCAGATAAAGGATCGAAAAAATAAAGAAGAGATGTGGGTGGAAAATCTGGATCTTAGGGAGGCGATGGATAGGCTTGATGACAGGGAAAAGAATATCGTAAAACTAAGATTTTTTGAAGGTAAGACGCAGACTGAGGTGGCAGAGGAGATAAGTATATCACAGGCACAGGTGAGCCGTCTGGAAAAAAATGCCATCAAAAGCCTGAGGAGATATCTTGATGACAAATAATGTTTAAATATTTTCTTGTACAGTATAAGAACCCATTTTCGCGTTGCCGCAAAATGGGTTCCTGACTGTTTGTATTCTATATCAGATAGCCTGAGTCCAGATCGACATCTTTGACGTCATGTCTTGTGACAAGTCCGTCTTTCTGAATATCCTTTTCAATTTGTCTGAGGGTCTCAACTGGAAGCTCAGTCATAAGAGCAACCTCTTCAATGGAGATATTTACCTTGAGCATCTTCTCAGCCATGTCATATTTGGCTTTTGTAGTCTTATTCATTGTCTATCACTCCTTAGTGTGTCTGGCTGTGTCATTTGCAGCCCATTCAAGAAACTTTTCATTTGTATCTATAACCTTCTGCATAGCAGCGTGGCCTGGTGCACCGATGGTGTTACGCTTCTGGACGCATTCCTCCATACTGATGGCTTTGTATATGTCATCTTCGAATACAGGACATATAGATTTGTACTCGCCAAGGCTGAGCTGATCGAGAGAAATGTTTTCAGCGATACATTTGAGCACAAGCTGACCGACTATGCCGTGGGCATCACGGAAAGGTACTCCATGGTTTACGAGATAGTCAGCGGCATCTGTAGCATTTGTGAAGCCGTTCTTTGCCGATGCTTCCATGCGAGGCTTGTTTACAGTCATACTGGAGATCATTCCAGTGAATAGTGCAAGGCAGCCTTTGACTGTGTCTATAGCATCAAATGTAAGCTCTTTGTCCTCCTGCATATCTTTGTTGTATGCGAGAGGGATTCCTTTCATAGTCGTGAGAAGAGACGTGAGAGCACCATAGACTCTTCCTGTCTTTCCTCTTACAAGCTCTGCTATATCAGGGTTCTTTTTCTGCGGCATAATAGAGCTTCCGGTGCTGTAAGAGTCATCTAGTTCGACGAACTGATATTCATTTGAATTCCAGATGATGATCTCTTCGGAAAATCTTGAGAGGTGCATCATGATAGTAGCCATGGCTGAGAGCAGCTCTATACAGTAATCTCTGTCGGCTACAGAATCCATGCTGTTGAGAGTTGGTCCGTAAAAATCAAGAAGACTTGCTGTGAGCTCACGGTCAAGAGGATAGGTTGTTCCTGCAAGTGCTCCTGATCCGAGAGGGCAGTAGTTCATTCTGTCATATATATCGTTCATCCTGTCATAATCACGCTTGAACATCTCCATATAAGCCCCGAAGTGATGGGCGAGTGTTATAGGCTGGGCCTTCTGCAAATGTGTAAATCCAGGCATATAGGTGTCTATATGGGCTTTCATGAGTGCGTGAAGCTCGGTTAAAAGCTTGAAGATAAGTTCCTTCAGTTCGACTATCTCATCTCTTACGTAAAGCTTCATGTCAAGTGCAACCTGATCATTTCTGCTTCTTCCGGTGTGAAGCTTCTTGCCGACATCACCTATTCTGTCTATGAGATTGGCCTCGACGAAACTGTGGATATCCTCGTACTCGGGTGTGATCTCAAGGCTTCCGTTTTCTACATCGCTCAGTATTCCGTTAAGCCCTGCGATTATCTGATCCCGTTCATCATCTGTAAGGATGCCTGAAGCGGCGAGCATTGTCACGTGTGCGATGCTCCCTCTTATATCCTGTCTGTAGAATTTCTGGTCAAATGAAATTGATGCGTTGAAATTATATACTAACTTGTCTGTTTCCTTGGTGAAACGTCCTCCCCAAAGCTGAGCCATAATTTGTTCCTCTTTTCTTTTAGTAATTGTTTGTGGTTATATACTGCCTGAAATCTGTTTCACTCAGACAATGTGTTTATTTTACAACATTAAAAGTGCATTATCAACATATAAGAGATTTATTTGCTTTTGTGAATTGATCATGAGATATTGTAAATGTGTAATTGAATTTAATTAATTTTTTACACGGCTAAGCTGCAGGTCGGTCTTGCGGCGGCTATTTTCAGATGATAAAATAAATTAGAAATTTTTGTTTTGATAAATACTGGAGGTATAAGTGGAATTTCGTAAAAGGCTTCTGTTGTTTATTGTTATAGCAGGTTCACTTTTTGTATTGCTTGTCGGGGTCAGATGGCTCTTTTTTAATGTCATAAAAAGTGATGACATGCTGGACGGACTTGTGGAGTTTCGTGCGGCCGTTGTGTCTGATATGGAAAGTGGAATGGATGATGGTATATATTACGTTAAGAATGTAAAGAAATCAGATGTACACAATATAAATAAATATATCGACTCGGCATACGGAAGTGTAGATACCTACCGGATAATTATAGAATCGGGTGAATATCTGGCCATTCAATTAAATTATGAGCTATCTGATAATTATTTTGCTGTTAGAAAGTATATAGAGGGTACACCGATACCAGCAGAAAATAGCAGAGCTGAACAGATATATGATGCTATTGCCGGCTTTATTAAAAGAAATATATCTGATGATATGAGTGTTTACGATAAGGAACTTGCGGCGCATGACTATATTATCAGAAACTGCGTATATGGATACCCTGATAATGAGGACGATGCATATACAGCGTATGGCGCTCTTGTGCTTGGTGAGAGTGTATGTGATGGTTATGCAGAGGCGTTTTTTTTGATCATGTCATGTCTGGATATAAACTGTGATATAGTTGTCGGAAGTACAGATGAGGGACTACACGCCTGGAATCAGGTTGAGATAGACTCAGAGTGGTATAATGTAGATCTTACCTGGGATGACTCTCTTCCAGACATGGGGGATTATATAAAGCATACCTATGTAAATATCAGTGATGAGCTGCTGGCGCAAACTCATGATTGGGAGAGACAGTTTTACAGGGTATGCAGCTCTGATAATTATAATTATTATAAAAAGAGCTTTTTTATGTATGATTCCATAGAAGAATATGAGGACAGGATAGGCATTCAGTTTGGAAATCACAAATTGATAGAGGCGGCTGTTCGAACAGATGAATCAACATTTGACTTGTCTTTTTTATATAATTATGGCAATATTAGTTCAATAAATTATGTGGTAGAGGATTTGGGACAATACAAGGTTATAGTGGTATATCTCAATTTACATTAAAATAATACACTTTGATGTGGAGGCAGATTATGAAAAAAAGAGAATTTATGAATGAGCTGACAGAAGCCCTCAGGGGGAATGTTTCTTCTCAGACATTAAATGAGACTGTAGAGTATTATGAGAATTATTTCAGACAGCAGAAAGATCTTGGCAGGACGGAAGACGAGATATGCGCTTCTCTTGGTTCAGCAAGGCTGATTGCCAAGACGATTATCGATACTGAGGGCAAAGGAGCCAGTGGAAGATATTATGATGAAGGAAGCAACAGATATGATGAGTATGTCTCCTCAGGAAGCGGAAGCAATAAGAAGGGGTGGCATATAAATGTTGATGAGGACGGTCATACAAGTTTTGCGTATGGCAAACTTGATTTTGGGTCTACACTTGGCAAGATAATCCTGGCTGTAATAGCTATACTTGTGCTTGCTCTTGTTATCGGTATAATTGCAGGTGCCCTTGTACTTGGATTTAAAATCATGTTGTATATTGTCGTTCCTACTGTAATCATTTTGTTTATTGTAAACCTTCTGATATATCTCTTTGGGGGAGACAGATGATCAAGGTTCAATAGATGGTATCGTTATATACTGTTTTGTGTTTAAATATAAATAAAAAGTATATAAAAAAAAAATAAAAAAAGTTGTTGACAAACCATGGTCACTTGAGTATACTAACAAAGGTGTCAGCGATGACACGAAGTAATATGGGATCTTAGCTCAGCTGGGAGAGCATCTGCCTTACAAGCAGAGGGTCATAGGTTCGAGCCCTATAGGTCCCATTTACAAACATGGCGAGATAGCTCAGTTGGCTAGAGCATGCGGTTCATACCCGCAGTGTCGAGGGTTCGAATCCCCCTCTCGCTACTCTAGTGTGAGGCGAAAGGATACTGTTCCTTTCGCCTTTTTTCTTGAATAAAAGAAATGCCAAAGGAGATATATATGAGAGTTGGGATGGGATATGATGTCCACAGATTGGTTGTGGATCGCAAATTGATACTTGGAGGGGTAGAGATTCCTTATGAGAAGGGATTGCTCGGACACAGTGACGCTGATGTTCTACTTCACGCCATTATGGATGCTTTGCTTGGTGCAGCGGCGCTTGGAGATATTGGAAGACATTTCCCTGACACTGATGAGAGATATAAAGATGTCGACAGCATGGTCCTTCTGTCTGAGGTGAAGAGACTTCTGGAAGAAAAGCTGTATGTTATAGAGAATATTGATGCCACGGTTGTAGCTCAAAAGCCAAAGCTTGCTCCGTATATCGATCAGATGAGAGAGAATATAGCGAATTGCCTGTGTATCGAGAAAGATCGTGTAAATATCAAGGCAACGACAGAGGAAAAGCTGGGATTTACAGGAGAGGGCCTTGGTATCAGTTCTCAGGCAATCTGTTTGATAGAGTCGGCCTACAACTATTCAAATGATGCCATGACTGTAGGAATTCAGGGATGTGCAGGCTGCAGGGGATGTTCAGTAAAATAGATGGCATCATAGATATTTCGATAATAATTATACATTTGACTATGGCAAACAGATGATAATGTGTTAGAATTATGTTATTACATAGAAGATTAAGGAGAGTACATTATGTTAAATGATGGATATGCAGAGCATATAGTAAAGACAAAAACACCTGCTGGAGTTATGACTGGCTGCGTTCTTGGTGTGTTGCTTATGATCGCAGGATTTGTTTCGGCGGGATTTATTCAGGGATTTTTCAGTATAGGTTTTCTTATCGTCATAATAGGAGCTGTCGTGTTTGGATTTTTTATTTCCAGAAGAGATACCGAGTATGAGTATATTATGGTGAATGAAGACATTGAGATTGCTAAGATCGTTGCAAAGAAGAGCAGGAAGAAGATTGCAGATTTCAATAATTCTGAAGTCAAGTTTATTGCAAAAGACGGATCAATATATATTGATAATGAGCTTCAGCAGAACTCTTCTATAAAGACAAAGGATTTCACATCAAAGGATAAGAACAATTCAGCATCTATGTATGTATTCGCTCTTAACAGAAGCGGAAAAACTGAGTTCGTTAAACTTGAGTTGTCAGACAGGACTATAGAACATGTACACAATTTCTTTAAGGGAAAATACAAAGAGTGATGAATAATATTGACCTTTACAGCGGATACTAACACAGTCGGGAGGTATTGCTGTGAAGGTCTTTGTTTTTAAATGGGTTACAATATTCATGACGGGAGGAATGATCTATTATTTTATGGAAATAACCACCCGTGGATACTCACATTATTCTATGATTGTATGCGGGGGTTTTGCGACACTGCTATGCGGCGGGTTAAATCAGGTGTTTAATGAGATGAGTATTTTGGCACAGATGATCCTGTCGTCGGTTATTATCTCAGAGTTGGAATTTGTTACGGGCTATGTTGTTAATATCATATTAAGATATGATGTTTGGGATTACTCAAATCTGCCATTTAATCTGATGGGACAGATATGTGTACAGTATTCGGTGTTGTGGATGTTTTTGTCTGTGTTTATAATATTTGTAGACGATTATATAAGATGTAGATTATTTGGAGAAGAGAGACCTGTATATCATCTGATATAAAAAAGTTATATATATGAAAAAAACCGGTTGTGACTCATGCTTGAGTGACAACAGGTTTTTTCATGTTATATGTGTGTGATATATTATATACAGTTATGATTCCAAAGGAGTTATCTTAAGACCTTTGTAGAGCTTGGTATATAAATTACGCTCGTCAGAGTATAACATAGTTCCACGGGAATCGCGTACAATATATGCATATTTATTTTTCTGGACATTCATATACAGAACCTCATCAACGTTGAGTTCCTTGGCTTTTACTTTAGCTGCACTGACACTTAGCGGTTCAAGTTTATACTTTTTTATTGCTTGCTGAACTGTCATAATCTACACCTCCATTAATAATTGATTATTGCCGTGCTTTAGTAACTATTTATAGTATATTGTAAAGATATAACAAAGTCAACTAGCAATTTTGCACAAATGCATATAAAATAACAAAAAAACAATAAAAACAATGTGTAATACTACCAAAAAAGGAGATATCAATAATGCAGAATGCAAATTATTATAAAAAAATGGAAGAGCAAATAAGAAATTTTGATGTAAAATATGAACAAAATGCTAAACCAAGGCTTTTGCTTCACTGTTGCTGCGCCCCCTGCTCAAGCCATTGCCTTTCAGTTTTGAGTGAACATTTTTATATAACTGCTTATTTTTACAATCCAAACATAACGGATTATGATGAGTACATAAAAAGATTTGATGAGCTTTCCAGATTTGTGCATGAGGTATATGTTGATGGTGTAGATGTGAAGCTTGCCGAGCATGATCCACAGGTTTTCCTTGATATGGCAAAGGGGAAGGAAGAACTCCCCGAGAGAGGGGCTAGATGTTATGACTGTTATAAGCTCAGACTGGAAAAGAGCGCTTTTTATGCCAAAGAGAGTGGATATGATGTGTTTACCACAACGCTGTCCATAAGTCCCCATAAGAATGCGGACTGGCTAAATGAGATTGGCGCTGAGATGAGCAAAAAATATGACATAGATTATCTGTTCAGTGATTTCAAGAAGAAGGATGGATACAGACATTCTATACAATTGTCAAAAGAGTATGGACTTTACAGACAAAATTTTTGTGGATGCGAATTCAGCAGGAAAGCTGCAGAAAACAGATCCAGCAAACAACAGGTTTGACAATTTGAATAAAAATCAATGATAAAAATAAAGTTTTTTGTCATGAACACAAAAATAAAAAATATATCGAAAAAAATATTGTGCCACCTTGTCAAATGTGGTAGTATTTATTAAATTAAGAAAAAAGAGGCCAATAAATGTGGGATATCTCAAGCGTTTCCCCGTTGTCACTCTTTTTTTTTGAGCAAAAATAGAAAAAACGAAAGGAATACGATTATGAAAGCTTTTTTGATACTTGAAGACGGACACGTATTTGAAGGTAAAAGTATTGGATCAACTGATGAGATAATCAGTGAGATCGTGTTCAATACTTCGATGACCGGCTATCTGGAAATTCTTACAGATCCATCATATGCAGGGCAGTCAGTATGTATGACATATCCGCTTATAGGCAACTATGGTGTATGCAGAGAGGATATGGAGGCTGGCAGACCATGGCAGTCAGGATTCATTGTTAGAGAGCTCTGCAAGACGCCTAGCAATTTCAGAAGCGAGATGACCATAAACGAATTTCTTGTTGAGAATAATATAACTGGTATAGAGGGAATAGACACCAGAACACTTACCAAAATCCTCAGAAAAAATGGTACCATGAGAGGTATGATCACTACTGATGAGAATTATGATTTTGATGAGTGCATGAAGCGTATTAAGGCATGGAAGATGGGACATGTTGTTCTCGATGTAACATGTAAGGAGAAAATGTTCTATCCTGGTGACGGATTCAAGGTTGCGGTCATCGATCTCGGTGTTAAAAAGAACATCGTCAAGTCACTCCTTGCAAGAGGTTGTCAGGTTACGGTATATCCTGCGGAGACACCTGCAGAGGAAATCATCGCAGACGCTCCGGACGGAATCATGCTTACCAATGGTCCTGGAGATCCAAAAGAGTGTAAGGTCACAATAGCTCAGGTAAAGAAGCTTTTCGATACAGATATTCCAATTTTTGCAATATGTCTCGGACATCAGCTCATGGCGCTTGCAAACGGTGGAGATACAGAGAAGATGAAGTATGGCCACAGAGGTGCAAATCATCCTGTAAGAGATATGAAGACCGGCAAGGTATATATTTCAACACAGAACCATGGATATATGGTCAAGGAAGACAGCCTCGACAGAAAGATTGCAGAGGTCAGCTTTGTCAATGTAAATGACGGAACGGTAGAGGGAGTTCACTATCTTGGAAAGAATGCGCAGACGGTCCAGTTCCATCCGGAGGCTTGTGCAGGTCCGCTGGATACAGATTCACTGTTTGATACATTTATGAATATGATGGAGGTGTCAAAGTAATGCCAAAGAATCCTAATATAAAAAAGGTTGTAGTTATCGGATCAGGTCCTATAGTTATCGGTCAGGCTGCTGAGTTTGATTACGCTGGTACACAGGCATGTCGTTCCCTGAAGGAAGAGGGGCTGTGCGTTGTCCTCATCAACTCAAACCCTGCAACCATCATGACAGATAAGGATATCGCAGATAAGGTATATATTGAGCCTCTTACAGTTGATGTTGTAAAGGCTATCATTGAAAAGGAGAAGCCAGACAGTCTTCTGCCAACACTTGGCGGCCAGGCGGCACTCAACATCGCCATGGAGCTTGATGAGTCAGGTTTCTTAAGAGAGCACGATGTACTTCTCATAGGAACATCTTCGATGACGATCAAGAAGGCTGAGGACAGACTTGAGTTTAAGAAGACCATGGAGAAGATTCATGAGCCTGTAGCACCTTCTGAGGTTGTTACAACTGTCCAGGGAGGTCTCAACTTCGTAAAGAAGATCGGATATCCTGTAGTTCTCCGTCCTGCCTATACCCTTGGAGGTTCAGGTGGTGGTATAGCCAACAACGAGGAAGAGTTCAAGGAGATCCTCATGAACGGCCTCAGACTTTCACGTGTTGGACAGGTTCTTGTTGAGAGATGTATAGCAGGATGGAAGGAGATCGAGTATGAGGTTATGCGTGATGCAAATGGTACATGTATAACCGTATGTAACATGGAGAACCTTGATCCTGTTGGAGTTCACACAGGAGATTCTATAGTTGTAGCTCCATCACAGACACTTGGAGACAAGGAATACCAGATGCTCAGAAGTTCAGCATTAAATATTATTTCTGAGCTGAATATAAAGGGTGGATGTAACGTTCAGTTCGCACTGAATCCTAATTCGTTTGAGTACTGTGTTATCGAGGTAAACCCAAGAGTTTCAAGATCATCAGCCCTGGCATCAAAGGCAACTGGTTATCCTATCGCAAAGGTTTCAGCTAAGATTGCCCTTGGGTACAATCTGGATGAGATTAAGAACGCCATTACTAAGAAGACATATGCCAGCTTTGAGCCGGCACTTGACTACGTGGTTGTCAAGATACCTAGACTTCCATTTGATAAATTTATCGCCGCAGACCATGATCTGACAACACAGATGAAGGCAACCGGTGAGGTTATGAGTATCTGTACAAATTTTGAGGGTGCACTTATGAAGGCTCTGCGTTCACTGGAGCAGCATGTAGACAGTCTCTGGTCGAGCAGATACAAGGATATGACAGATGAGGAGGTTATAAAACTTCTCGGACGTGTGGATGACAGACGTATCTACGTCATAGCTGAAGCTATCAGACGTGGAATCTCATATGATCAGATATATGATATCACCAAGATTGACAGGTGGTTCATAGACAAGATACACAATCTTGTAAAAGCCGAGAAAAAGATAATTGAGTCAAAGGGCGATATCTCCAAGGATCTTATGAAGGAGATCAAGAGAGTAGAGTTCCCTGATAAGGTTATCGCAAGACTCACGGGCAAGACAGAGAAAGAAATCAGACAGATGCGTTATGACTATGGCGTAACAGCACATTTTAAGATGGTTGATACATGTGCGGCAGAGTTTGATGCAATGACTCCATACTACTATTCATGCTTTGACTCTCTGGAGAATGAGGTCGCTGAGGATAACTCAAGAAAGAAAGTTATGGTACTTGGATCAGGTCCTATCAGAATTGGACAGGGTATTGAGTTCGACTACTGCTCAGTTCACAGCACATGGGCATTTGAGAGAAAGGGTTATGAGACTATCATCGTCAACAATAACCCTGAGACAGTCAGCACAGACTTTGATATAGCTAACAAACTTTATTTTGAGCCGCTTACAGCAGAGGATGTTGAAGCTATCGTCAATCTGGAGCATCCTGATGGTGCCGTTGTACAGTTCGGTGGACAGACCGCCATTAAGCTCACAGAGGCACTTATGGAGATGGGAGTACCTATCCTTGGAACAAGCGCAGAGAATGTAGACGCAGCAGAGGACAGGGAGCTCTTCGATGAGATTCTTGAGAAGTGCTGTATACCAAGACCTGCAGGTAAGACTGTATTTACAAGAGAGCAGGCACTTGAGGCCGCAAATGAACTTGGTTATCCGGTACTTGTAAGACCTTCATATGTTCTCGGCGGTCAGGGAATGCAGATAGCAATCTCTGATAAGGATATCATAGAGTTCATGGATATCATCAACAGACATACCCAGGAGCACCCGATACTTGTAGATAAGTACATCATGGGTAAAGAGGTTGAGGTTGATGCAGTATGCGATGGTGATGATATACTTATTCCTGGTATCATGGAGCACGTTGAGAGAGCTGGAATACATTCAGGAGATAGTATCTCAGTATATCCTGCTCAGACACTTTCACCAAAGATAAAGAGAGTTATAGCTGATTACACCAAGAAACTTGCAAACAGCCTGCACGTAATCGGACTTATAAATATACAGTTCATCGCATACAATGAAGAGGTGTATGTAATAGAGGTAAATCCTCGTTCAAGCCGTACAGTTCCATATATAAGCAAGGTAACAGGTATACCGATCGTAGATCTTGCAACACGTGTTATCACAGGTGAAAAGATCAAGGATATGGGTTACACACCAGGACTTCAGCCGGAGTCTGAGTACTTCGCTATCAAGAAGCCTGTATTCTCATTTGAGAAGATCAGAGGAGCTGAGATAAGCCTTGGACCTGAGATGAAGTCAACAGGAGAATGCCTTGGTATCTCAAAGAACTACAATGAGGCTCTGTACAAGGCATTCCTTGGAGCTGGAATCAATCTTCCAAAGACCAAGAAGATGATCCTCACAGTCAAGGATTCAGATAAGATGGATGCAATAAGTATCGGTAAGAGATTTGCTGCACTCGGATACGAGATATATTCAACAAGAAGTACATGCAGAGTTCTCAATGAGAATGGCGTTCCTGCAAAGCTTATCAACAAGGTTGAGGAGCCATCACCAAATCTGCTTGACCTGATACTGAGCCATGAGATCGATCTGATAATAGATACCCCATCACAGGGAGTTGATCGAAGCAAGGATGGATTTATCATCAGACGTCATGCGGTAGAGACGGGCGTTACATGTCTTACAAGTCTTGATACAGCTGACGCGCTGCTTACAAGTCTTGAGACTGCAGATACCACAAAGCTTTCACTCGTGGATATAAGCGAGATATAGAGCTGTTAAATATTGCATTAAGAAAGTGAATGCATCAGTCTTATATGTTAATTCGTGATATTTACGAAAAATCATGTGGTTAAAAACATAAAAAATGGGGCAAAATGATAAACAACGTTAAAAGGGGTTGTCATTTTGCCTCATTCAATTTATTCTTGTTAGCAAGTAAGATGTATAAATAAAAAAGTGAAGAAAAATAGAGGTGAAATATGCATAACGTTCCTACAGATGAGGTGTTTGTCATAGGACATAAGAATCCTGATACGGATTCGATTTGTTCAGCGATAGCGTATGCGAATCTGAAAAATCAGCATGAGAAGAAATATATACCAAAGAGAGCTGGCAATATCAATAAAGAGACACAATTTGTTCTGAATTATTTTGGAGTGAAGGGACCTGAACTGGTGAGCAATGTGAATGTTCAGGTTAAGGATATAGCATATAGAATGGTTGATGGTGTGTCGGGTGATATTACCATGAAGAGAGCGTTCGAGATAATGCAGGATAACGATGCAACGACACTCCCGGTCGTCAATAACGGCAAGATAAAAGGAATCATAACTGTCGGTGATATTGCTGAGGCATATATGCTTGAGAAGGATGATAATTCACTGTTCATAGCAGGCACAAGGTTCTCACACATAATAGATACTATAAATGGCGAGCTTGTGTACGGTGATGCTGACGAATATGTTAAGGATGGCAGAGTGATTGTTGGGGCTGCCCAGGTAGATATTCTTGAGAGGCATGTAAAGGAAAATGACATAGTCATAGTGAGTGACAGGGTTGAAGCCCAGCTTGCGGCCATAAACTGCGGAGCAAGCATGCTCATAGTCTGCCTTGTGAACAGCATATCAGATGTTGTCCTGGAATTTGCGAAGAATAAAGGATGTGCGGTTGTCGTAACACCTACGGATACTTATGCTGTTGCCAGACTTATCGGGCAGAGCATGCCTATTGGATTTTTTATGATAAGAGACCATATCATGACTTTTTATGAAGATGATGATATAGATACTCTTAAGACCACTATGGCAAAGACCAGGGTGAGATATTTCCCTGTGACGGATGGATATGGCAATTATAAAGGACTTGTGTCCAGACGTAACTACATCAATGCAAGAAAGAAACAGCTTATTCTTGTGGATCACAATGAGAGAACCCAGTCTGTTGATGGTGTAGAGAATGCTGAGATACTGGAGATAATAGATCACCATAGAATAGCAAATATAGAAACTATAAATCCGGTGTATTTCAGAAATCAACCTCTTGGCTGTACTGCGACGATTATATACCAGATGTATAAAGAGCAGAATGTGAAGATAGATAAGCCGATAGCCGGTCTTTTGTGCGCGGCAATATTGTCTGATACGCTGGCGTTCAAGTCCCCAACATGCACATTCGTAGATGAGGCTGCTGCCAAGGAGCTTGCAAGGCTTGCAGAGATAGATATATATGAATTTGCCATGGAGATGTTCGATGCGGGAAGCAATCTCAAGGATAAGACCGTGGATGAGATACTTCATCAGGATTTCAAGAAGTTTGATATAGGGGATATGGTAATTGCGGTAGGACAGATCAACTCTGTGAATGAAAAAGAAATAGCCCGTATCAAAGCTGACATGACGAAGTACCTTAGCACATATACAGAGCCGGGGTGTGATGTTGTTCTTTTTGCAATGACGAATATATTGCAGGAAGGATCTGGCATGATATGTTCAGGTGATGGCGCAGAGAAATTGTGCCATAAGGCATTTGGTGTTGAGTTTGTAGATGGATATGGTTATCTTCCGGGGGTCGTTTCCAGAAAGAAACAAATAGTTCCCGCTCTTGTCAAGGCTACCCATCAGATATAGAAGGTGTGATGTATGGAGTTATATACTACAAATGCATATATCCGTGATACATTTGGAGAAAAATTATATAAGTTATCACTGAATGCAGGAACCACCTGTCCAAACCGTGATGGCACGGCTGGTACAGGCGGGTGTATTTTCTGCAGCGCAAGCGGATCAGGAGATTTTTCTGAAGATGCATCGCTTGGAATAGATGAACAGATAGAAGCTGCGAAGAAGAAGATATCAGACAAGTGCAGATGCAAACGGTATATTGCGTATTTTCAGTCGTTTACGAATACATATGGTGATATACAACTGCTCAAAAGCAAATTCATTGCTGCTGCATGCCGGGATGATATAGCTGCTGTGTCAATTGCGTCCAGACCAGATTGCTTTGGCGATGATGTTATAGACATGATAGACGAGATCTCCAGGATAAAGCCTGTGTGGATAGAACTTGGTCTGCAGACCACAAAAGAGAGCACGGCAGAACTAATAAACAGAGGTTATGAGCTGAGCGTATATGATGACACTATGTCTAAACTGAAAAAGCTGGATGTGCACATTATAGTACATATGATAATTGGCCTGCCTGGTGAGACTGTGGATGATATGGTAGACACAGTCAGATATATAGTAAAAAGCGGAGCTGATGGAATAAAATTACAGTTGCTGCATATTCTTAAAGGTACAGTTCTTGAACAGATGTATTTGAATGGGGATATTGTCCCGTTATCGTTTGAAGATTATGCTGACATATTGTGCGCATGTCTGAAAGAAATACCTGAAGGTATGGTGGTCCATCGTTTCACTGGCGATGGTCCGAAGAGTATATTAACTGCTCCTTTGTGGAGTGCAGATAAAAAGAATGTTCTGAACCGTCTGAATAAGATTATAGCTGAACTGCAGCCTTAATATATCAGAATCCTGACTCTGCCTGTATTACTGATGTTAGGAATATTTTTAGATTTTTTTTGCCGGCAGGAGACAGACGCTTACATACTGATAGTATGTTTGCTTCTTCCTTTTCAAGAGTTTTACTGTAACTGAAAGCTTTGAAAATATCGTTTATATCTATGTCACTTTTCTTTGCAATATCAATAGAGGTGAGAAGAACAAGGTAATTTATGTTGATGGTGTAAAGATTTGATATCCTGATAAGACTTATAAGATCTGGTGTCCGTTCACCACATTCGTAGTGTGAATATGCCGATACTGATATCTCAAGGTTTGCGGCGAGGTCCTGCTGCCTGAGATCCTGACCGGTTCTCAGAGCTTTGAGAGCTGCACCTATTATTGAGTTGTTTTCACTTTGTGTTCCTCGTTGTTTTTTGTCTCTGAGTTCCTGACCTTTTTTGCTTTTATTTGTATCAAGACTTTCGTGACATTCTGTTTTTTTACGACTTTTCTGTATGTTTTGTTTTTCACTTGTTTCCAGATTTTTCATATTAGACTTCCTTTTTTGATTATGTAGAATAGTTTTGATTTTTTTGCTTAGAAATTTTTTATGGTATCTGATGTGATGTCTTTTGTTTTTCCTGCAGTATGCAAATTGTCATACAAATGCATCTTTGTCACATAGATTTTTGACAAATGTATCGACAAGACGTCTGTCATCTTTGCTCAATGAGGCATAATTTGTGATCAGATCTGCAGCATTATCGTTTGATTCAATCGTCGACAGATAGCTGTTTGACTCCATGACCATCTGGTGAGCCATCTCTGCGTGTTCCTGCATATATCTTGACGATATAGTGTATGCATATAACAGATCATGGTTTAATAGTTCTGATAATTTTATTGTTTGTTCTATATTGGGGATGTTGCGGCCTTCTTCATAGTTCGCATATCCTGAGCGGGATATGGACAGTGATTCGGCTACTTCTGCCTGTGTGAGACCTGCCTTTTTTCTGAAGTACTTAATGAGTGCTGGCAGTGGATTTGTAGTGCTGTAATTCATGTGTCACCTCCTTTGTGAGATTATAATACAGCAGATAACGTTTCCTGTGGGTATGATGTAATAAAATTGCTCCTGGATGTAATAATTTTCACATAAGGGAAATTTATTATGTTATAATAGACAGAAAATTATACATGCGGAGGAACATCAATGAGTTATGCAGACGATCTGTTTATAAATATGTGTAAAGATATTCTTGAGAATGGTTACAGTACGGAGGGGGAGAAAGTACGTCCAAAGTGGGCAGATGGAACTTATGCCTACACGATAAAAAAATTTGGAGTTGTCAATCGTTATGATCTGTCAAAGGAGTTTCCGGCTATGACGCTCAGAAAGACATATGTGAAATCTGCGGTAGATGAGCTGCTCTGGATCTGGCAGAAGAAATCAAATAATGTACACGATCTAAAGAGTCACATATGGGACAGCTGGGCTGATGAGGATGGGTCTATCGGCAAGGCATATGGATATCAGCTTGGAGTGAAGCATCAGTATAAGGAGGGGATGATGGATCAGGTTGATCGTCTGATCTACGATCTGAAAAATAATCCATACAGCAGAAGAATGATGACGAATATATATGTTCATCAGGATTTGCATGAGATGAATCTGTATCCGTGTGCGTACAGCATGACATTCAATGTGACAGGAGACCGGCTCAATGCAATACTTAACCAGAGATCCCAGGATGTGCTTACAGCGAACAACTGGAACGTAGTACAGTATGCGGTTCTTGTACATATGCTTGCACAGGTAACCGGATTTAAGCCGGGAGAGCTTGTTCATGTCATTGCAGATGCCCATATATATGACAGACATATACCGCTTGTGAAAGAACTCATCTCAAGACCTGTATATCCGGCACCGAAGTTTTCTTTGAATCCGGATATAAAGGATTTCTATGATTTTACAGTCGATGATATCACTATAGAAGATTATGTGACCGGTCCCCAGATAAAAGATATACCGGTGGCAATTTAAGACGATTTGGAGGATATATGAAGTTTATTGCAGCTGTTGATAAAAATTGGGCTATAGGAAATAAGGGAAGATTGCTTGTGAGAATATCTGAGGATCAGAAGAATTTCAGGAATGAGACCATGGGACATGTGGTTGTTCTTGGAAGAAAAACTTTGGAGGAATTTCCTGGAGGAAGACCGCTGAAAGGAAGAACAAATATAATACTAAGTGGCAATCCTGAGTATACCGTGGATGGTGCTGTTGTTGTTCATTCTCTTGATGAGCTTTTTGTTGAACTCAGAAAGTATGATTCAGATGATATATATGTTATAGGAGGTCAGACTGTGTATGATGCACTTATACCATATTGTGACACAGGTATAATCACAAAGATAAACGAGGAATTTGATGCGGATGCATATATTCCAAATCTGGATAAGATCTCTGGATGGAAGGTGGCAGACAGCAGGCCTGGAGATGATCTGTCACAGTACGATTTTACATTTGTCACATATAAGAAAACGGTCTGATGAAGTATAAATAGTGCGATTTTGCTATAATTAACAAAAAAACACCTCTTTTTGATGAAAAATTAACAAAAAACATTTGTTAATTGTAAATGATTGTGATACAATTTTTTTATAATTTTGGGAGGTGTACGATATGAGTGAAGTTTTAATTACATCGGGTACAAGTTTTGAAGGGTATGATATAGTTGAGTATGGGACTTACAGGTTCACGCAGACGATACTCAATTCCAATTTCCTTAAGGATATTGGAACATCTATAGCTGATATAGCCACAGACAGAAGAGATGTGTATCAGGAGAAGATAGACGAGATACTTAATGAAACAATTAAGAATTTTACTGAACTTGTTGGTGAGTGTGGTTATAATGCTGTAGTAGGTTTCAGAACGGGAGTTGAGGTTTACACAAACAATGTTACTGCGGTTGTTGCAAGTGGTACTCTTGTAAAGATAGAGCAGCAGTATAAATCAGAATTTGACAAGAGTAATTTTGTCAGAAAAGATATTTATGTGCGCAACTACTATGATCTTCTCGTCCCAAGGGCGTCAAAGATAATCCTTGCATCAGAGGGAAAAGGAACTAAGGTGTGTGGATGGTTCAACAATTATAATAATGACGATATAAGAGCAATCAAGGCAGAGGTGCAGTTTACCAATATCTATGGTGATAATATTACTTTGCCAGATGTTGATTTTACATTTGAGAAGACCAACCTTAACCTTCTCAAATCCGATTATGTGGAGTGTAAGCTCCCGGATAAATATATAAAGATGATAACCTCCGCGAAGGTGTATATAAAGAAGTACGTGAAGGCGAACGGTGTATATGAAATAGATGCGGATTCAATTGGCATAGAGATGTCTGATACAAAGTTCAAGGCTCTTAAGCTTAAGAAGGGTATAGATGCTGTAGCAAATTATAAGTCAGATGGACTTGTATGGACATGTAACTGTGGACATGTCAATGAGGGCGGCTCAGAGGAATGTGTCATCTGTGGAAGAAAACAGGATGAGATGAAGAATTCTGTCACGTTCAATTATGAGCCTATGCTTGAGGAGATGAAGACGAAGGAGTATGTAATCGAGATCAAGGATGTTTTGATGAAGTATATTAAAGATATCGATTCAGGACTTAGAATGCAGCTTCTTCAGATCATGGAATCTGGTTTATATTATGAGAAAACCAGAGGATCTATGAAGGATTCAGTAATTGAGAAGGTTGAGAATTTATTCTTAGGTTTATAGGATTTTGTTATGCAGCAATATATGTTTCAGATAATGAATTGCCTTGTAAGGAAAGGCTACCGAAAACTTAATCCTGAAAGTAATAACGTATACGGCAAAGTTGTTGATGATGCCGTATACGTTGTTGTTATAGGAAGCAATCATGATCTGAGTGCTGAAGAACTAAAAGATTTCAATAATAAGATCTTTCTGGATTTGTCTTTTAATTTCCATAAAAATGTGAAAATACTCAATATTCTCATAACACCAAACGGAATGTTTGATGATGCAACGCTTGATATCGTCAAGAATCTTGACAGTGTCTGGCTGTTTACAGAGGATTATGGAAAGTTATATATTTTTGAAAATCAGCCTTCGGATTTTGACGGCTTGTATGATGTTATAGATAAACAGCTGGCCTTCGAAAATGAAAAATCAAACAGAACACTCAGAAATATATTTGGTGTGATAACACCTATACTTGTACTGCTCAACATTGCAGTATATATTGCGTGTGTGTACAGTTCTGGTGGTTCGGGGGGCACTCCACTTGAATACAGGCTTGCAGTCAATGTTCAGGCAATATCCGAAAAAGGCGAATTTTACAGATTTTTTACCGCTATGTTTACTCATTTTGGGTTTGCACATCTTTTTGGAAATATGGTCATTTTGATCGCTCTTGGTGCAAGAGTAGAAAATATTATCGGTAGGTTTGAATATCTGGCAGTTTATATTGTTACGGGCCTTACATCTTCAGTGGTGTCATATTTTGAGTGCCTTGCCCATGGCACGTATGATTACGCTGCTGGGGCATCGGGGGCGATATTTGGGCTGCTTGGTATCCTTGTTGTTATAGCGGTCAAAAACAAAGGCAGGGTTAAGGATTTATCACTCATGAATATGATTGTTCTTCTGGTGCTTACTATTGTCAACGGGCAATTGTCAGAGGGAATTGATAATGTGGCACATATAGCTGGTTTTGCTGCTGGAATTGTGGTTGGTGTGATCCTTTTGCTTGCTAATCAAAAGGTTGTAAACAAATGTCATTTATGATAAAATAATACGACGATAAAAATGTGGGAGGCTGGGTAATGAGTACAGGAATTAGCATGTCGAGTGTCAACAAAATAAAAGAACTTGCAGACAATGGTGATTACAGCCTCGCTCTCGATATACTTGAACATCAGGATTTGTCAAAGTCCCTCAGTCCGCAGTTTATAAGGATATGCGGAGAAGTGTATTATGAGAACCAGAGGTACGCAGATGCCAGAGCTGCGCTGGTCAGAGCCCATTCCATGGCGCCGATTGGCAACAAGATAATCTATTCCATTATCAGATTATATCTTTCTATGGGATTTACAAGTCTGGCAGAACATTACTATGAGATATATCAGTTTAATCAGAAAGAGAAGGATGCAGGTACATACAGACTGGAATATATGATAGCTAAGGCGCATAGGAAGCCTGTCAATGAGTTGTACAGTATTCTTGTAACTGCAAATGATATGGAGACTTCTGAGGAGTGGGATTATGAGATGCTTCTTCTTCAGGCGTACATACGAAATAAACAGAAGTTTAATGCGGGATGCGCTGAATTCAGAGCTAACTACAGGAATTCTACACATCTGGCAGAGCTTGATGACATGATGTCTGATACGACAGATTTGGAGACAGAGATTTATTGTTATCCGACAAAGGAAATTGTGGATGATGATCCAGAACAGAACGATATCAGAGAATTTGAAGGTAAGATTCTTGCTGATGATGATCAGAGGATACATCCGGATGATGCAAAGATAATGATTATGGTGGAGGATGACGCACCTGTTACAAGCACCATGAAGTTTAAACAGATGTGGCTCAGGTCGAAGGACAAGAAAGAACAGAAAAAGGAAGCCCGAAGGGAAGAACAGGAAGATCCGCAGCAAAAGAAGAAAGGATTTGGACTGTTTGGCAGAATGTCAAAAAAGGAAGAGGAGATTGTCGAGAAGGAGATCGAAGAACTTACAGAGAACAAGTTAGATAAAGAACAGCTTCTTGATGAGGTTGTCTCAAAGGATCCTGACGATAACGGAGAAGCTTCCGATGTAGGGCAGCCAGAGAAAGCCATTGCTGAGGATAAAGCTGATGTACAGCGGGATGCGGATATGGTGGAGATTAGTGGCGAACTTTCTCCGGAGGATGCAGCTGTATACAATGAAGATGATGAGAACATTGTTGATGATTTTGAGAGTCAACAGGATAATTTTGTTATAGAGGAAGAGCCTGAGGAGGTAGTCATGGTTGATATTCCTGAGGATATTCAGGATGAAGATCAGGAGACGGATAAGGCAGAAGACAAACAGATTGAGGAGACATTTGACGATGTATTCTCAGATTGTGATTTAGACCAGGGGGAGTTTGATCTGGACGCTGATGATCAGGGTGTTGAGGTTGTTAATTTTGATGAAGATGAAGTGGAAAAATTAGAACCTGAAAAGAATGATCAGATGCAGATTGATGAAAGTGTTGCAACAACAGATGACGTTGAAAATGATATGACTGAATCTGGATATGTTGATGACGTTGAAGCGGTGCAGGTAGATGTTGTATCTGATGTCTCAGATACAGATGAGACGGATACGGTAGAAGAAACCGAGGCAGTAGAAGAAACTGAGTCAGTAGAAACAGAAGCAGTACAATTGCATGAAGAATCTGAGGCGCTTGAAGCCGATAAAGAACAGTCAGGTGATTTTGATTTTGATAAGGCATTTGAGTCTCTTGAAGAATTTGATATCGATGAATTTGAACCGGAAGAGTCAGAAGCTGGTGAGTCCGACGAGAATGTTGTTCTGGTGGATGAGACGATGTTTGAAACAGATTCGAATGAGGATCAGTCAGAAGATAGCTATAATGAGTTTGATTCAGAATTGACAGTAGATTCGGAAGTGGCAGTAGATTCAGAATTGACAGCAGAACCAGAATTGACAGCAGATTCGGAAATGCCGGATGAAGAATCAACAGAAGTTGAGGAAAAGTGTTCTGTGATAGATAAAAGCGTGGAACAGACGGAAGAAGTACATGAAGAAACGGAGCCTGATGTGATAGATGATGCAGTGCGTGATTCTGAAACACAGATAGAAGACACATTATCTTCTGAAAAAGATGTGCATTCGTATCGCCGTTATGTATCGGAAAAGACAAAAAATGCAGAGTTTCCGGTGTTTAGGAGTAGTTTGTTTCCAGATTACAATACTGATGGAGCTGTATTTTATGATATTAAGGCGGATAAAGATGTTAATGCCGTGATTGATAAGAATGAGGCAAAGATACATGAGAATCTAAAAAAAGAAGAAGATCTTATCGGTGAAACTGACAGACTTCTTGCGAGACTTGGTATAAAGTTTAATGCTGAGTTTAAATCAATACTTGATTTTGATGATGATGACACGCATCCGGAGGATGCTTCAATAGCAGAAAATATAAGTGATAAAGATGAATTGCTTGCAAAGCAGGATGGTGGGTCAGATAAAAAAGAAAAAAAGTCTTTTAAATTAAAAGGCTGACAATTAAGAAATAAAGTAGCATAGGTATGTATAGTATGCTTTTTATTTGTGAATACGCGGAAGGAGGCGAGGGAATTGGCTGTAGATCAGACAGAAGCAATGATTGCTGCGATCAAAGCCCAGCTTGAAAAAGAGAGAGCTGCTCAGGCTGCCAAGAAGAAGAGGGAAGAAGAAGAACAGCTTCTTAAGAATGGTGGCAAGAAAAAAGAGGCAGAGACTACAAAAAGCCAACACAAAACTTTGTCCAAGGAGGAGTTGGAACGCATAGAGGCGAAGAAACGCCGAAAGAGAGAGGAAGCTCTCGGTATCGTCAGGGAAGATGAACCAGAAAAAATATCTGAGGACGATAAGAGAGAGAATGTTCAGAACGAGGGAGCTGAACAGTCAAAAGAAGAAAAAGACAAGAAAGAGGAGAAAAAAGAAGCTGCACCAAAGCTCAGTCTTAATCTTGGCGGGGTTGCTGATGATGTTCAAGACGGCGGCCTTGGCGGACTCGGTGGTGGCCTTGGAGCAGGCAAGTTAGGTGGCAGTCTTGGAGGAGCTGTTGAAGGTGGCCTTGGTGGCCTTGGTGGCGTTGCCAAGTCAGAAGGCGGTCTTGGCGGTGGCCTTGGTAGTGGTGTGAAGTCTGAGGGCGGCCTTGGAAGCATACCTAAACCGGAGGGCGGCCTTGGTGGCGGTCTTGGATTTGGCTCAGAGACTGGTAAAGGTACGGTCAAGTCTAAAGGCGGAAGTAACATCGTACTCGAAGATGAAGATACAGAGAATGGCACTGAAGAAGATTCACTTGAGTGGGTTGCAGATAAGAATGCCAAAGTCAAAAAGGTTAAGGCACCTGCAGAGGGCAGCGATTCAAATGGTGATTTGTTCAGCATTCTGCCAGATAGAAATAAACAGAGTGGTGGTGGTGCGTCTCTCTATGATTTTGATGATGACGAGGACGACGATGATGATTTCCTTGGTGCTGGTATAAAGAATCTGTCCAATATAGATGAGGAAAGCCCTGAGGAGATAGAGAAGCGTAAAGCAGAGGCAGAAGCTAAGAAGAAAGCTGAAGAGGAAGCCAAGAAGAAGGCAGAGGAAGAGGCTAAGAAGAAGGCTGAAGAGGAAGCTAAGCGTAAGGCAGAGGAAGAGAAGAAGCGCAAAGAGGCTGAGGAAGCCAGAAAGAAGGCTGCTGCAGAAAAGGCTAAGGCTGAGGCGGAGGCAAAGAAGCAGCAGGCTATAGATGATGCCAGAAAGAATGCTGAGGAAGCAAAGAAGCATGCGGAAACTTCTAAGAAGACCATAGAGGAATGTGAAAAGGCAGAGAAGGATCTCGAGAAGCAGCTTGAGGAATTTACTGCAAAGAAGCAGAGCTATGATGCCAAGATGACACAGGAAGCTGAGGCTAAGAAGAAGGGTGATGCAGAACTTCTTGAGCGTGAGGAGAAAGAACTTGATGCGGCTGTAACAAAACTCAAGAAGGAGATTGACGATTCAAACGAATCTTCAAAGAAACAGTCAGACAAGATTCTTGCAGAGAGTGATCCAGAAACGTTCAAGACCAACATGATCAATGAGGCTCAGGCTGCGGCTGATAAAGCTATCAAGGCTCTTGCAGATGCCAAGAAGTCCAACATTGAGAAGAGTGACGCAGATTTCAAGAAGGCAGTTCTTGAAGATGATAAGAAGAGGTCTGACATAGATGCTGCTAAGTCCAAGGCGATTGAGGCTGCAAAGAAGAAGAGAGCTGATGAAGAGGCAAAGGCTGCAAAGCTTGCTGGATCTGCTGAATCTGATAAGGACAAGGCTGGTACAATATTTAGCGAGTCTAAGAAGGCAGAATCGGAGGCTGATGAGAACCTTAAGAACACAACAGAGCTTGAAGCCAAGTCATCCAAGACTCTTGCAGATCTGAAGAAGAAACTCTCAGATTCTGACAATACAATAAAGAACACAAAGAACAGTAGAAATGATGCCAATACAAAGCTTGCGATCCAGAAGGAGGAGCTTAAGAAGGCTGAGGCTGTTGAGGCTGAAGCAATCAAGGCTCTTGAGAATGCAAAGAAGGCAAAGGCTGAGGTTCAGAAGAAGATTGCTGACAGTGAGGCATTTATCAAAAAGGCTGCTGCTGATATTGCGAAGGCAGAGGACGAGAACAAGAAGATTAAGAATGATGTAGATGCTGCGCAGAAGGAGAATAATTCGTTTAAGGCGGCAAAGGCTGAGGCTCAGGATGCCCTTAACTCAGCAAAGAAGTCGCTTGTTGAGGCTGAAGATCTCCTTGCAAAGGCTGAGGCTGCATCTGAGGAAGCTGAGCAGATTGTAGAAGAGGCAAAGATTTCAGAAGAAGTAGAAATTCAGAATGCAGAGAATCAGGCTAAAGAAAAAGCTGATAGGCTTGCTGCTGATGGCAAGATACGTGCTGCAAAACATGAGGAGCTTATTGCTTCCGAAGAGGAGAAGTATGCCAAGGCTGAGGCAAATGAGCTTGAAAAGGTTAAGTCTGTAGCCCTTAAGGCTGAGCAGGAAGCTGCGAACCTGAAGGCTAAGGCTGAAGTTGAGGCTAAGAAGATTCTTGATGAGGCGAAGAAAAAGGAAACTGAATTAAAGAATAAGATTTCTGAGCTTAAGACGGAGCAGGCAGAGCGTGTTGTTGCACGAAAGGAAGCTGCAAAGAAAGCTAAGGAAGAAGCTGAGGCTAAGAAGAAGAAAGATCTTGAAGCTTTGGAAAAGGCAGAGGCAGAAGTTAAGAAGCAGCTTGCAGATATCAGAAGTAAGTCAGGTGCTGCTGCAAAGGTACTTGAGAAGGCTATAAAGAGAGAAGAGGAATACAGAAAACAGGAAGAACTCCTTAAGGCAGGAAAGGTAGAGGAAGCTGCAAAGGTTATCTCACAGGATGAGGAGGCAACTATGGCAGCAACAATCAGTGAGAATGTTGCTGCAAGACGTAAGTCACTTCCTAAGGAAGCTAAGTATCTGTATAAGTATCTCGGTGTTGAGCCAGCTGGTGCACAGATAGTGAATGTTCTTCAGACACTTAAGGTTGATCCTAAGAGATCAAAGAATATAGTAATTCTTGGTCAGCATGGATTTGGTCTTACTATGGTTGGAGAAGATTTTGCGAAATTCTATTATGACATGGGAATCTGCAAATCTCAGGCTAAGGCAAAGGTTAAGGCAAAGGTAATCAATAGCGGTAAACTTTCCGGAGCTGTTGCAAAACTTAAAGGTGGATGCCTTATAGTTGAGAGTGCAGGCCTTATCACGTCAGATAGATTTAAGGAGATGGTTGATCTGTGTTCACCTGGAAAAAATGATATCAAGATCATTTTAACAGGTGAGAAAACTGCGCTCAGTAATATGCTTGCATCCAATATGACTCAGGCAAGAGCATTCAACAACAGGGTTTATTTTGACCAGATCAATGAAAGCGGTATGGTTGATGTTGCTGAGTGTTATGTTGAAGAGAAGGGATTCAAGCTTGAAAGCGGTGCGGATGCATCAATCAAGAATATTCTCATGGGTATGGAATCAGGAAATATAGATCGTCTTCTTACTGCCATGGACAGTGCTATGGCTGCGGCAGAGACAAGAGACCCTATAGATAAGAAGGTTCTGAAAAAAGAGATAAAGTAATTATAAAAACGATTTTTGTACAGTATTGATGCTGTAGAATTTTGTTGAAAAATAAGATGCCAGTGCTTATAATATTTGTGTTATAGCACTGGTATTTTTAATACATAAATTTGTGATAAGGAGATATTTATATGCTTTCAACTGATATAGGAGTAGATTTAGGAACGTCAAACGTATTGATCAGCGTAAGAGGTAAAGGGGTAGTTGTCAACCAGCCTTCTGTTGTTGCATATGAAGTGTCCACCAAAAAAGTAATAGCGATTGGTACAAAAGCAAAAAAAATGATAGGGAAAACCCCTGAGAATATAGAGGTTGTACGCCCACTTAACAAGGGCGTTATATCTGATTACACCATTACAGAGATAATGTTAAAGGCATTTATAAGAAGCGCAATGGAGAAGAGATCGGGAGTTGGAAGACCTCGTATATGCGTGTGTGTTCCAAGTGGAGTAACAGAAGTCCAGAGGCGTGCTGTCGAGGAGGCTGTATATAAGACAGGAGCGAAGACTGTTTATGTAATGGAGGAACCGCTGGCTGCTGCTGTGGGTGCAAATGTTGATGTGTATGAAGCAAAAGGCAATATGGTGGTGGATATAGGAGGGGGAACTACAGATATAGCTGTTGTCTCACTTGGCGGAGCTGTTGAGAGTAGTTCTATAAAGTATGCAGGAGACGATTACAACAATGCTTTAATTAAATATGCAAGAAGAAAGTATAACCTGCTTATAGGTGATCAGACTGCCGAGAATGCAAAACTTGCAATAGGGTCTGTTATGAAGAGAGAAGAAGATGTTGCTTATGACATAAAAGGCCGTGATCTGATTAAAGGACTCCCAAAGGCTGTGACTATAACTGCAAATGAGACTGTTGACGCATTTGAAGAGACAACAAATCATATTTTGGGCGCTATTCATAATGTGCTTGAGACAGCTCCTCCAGAACTGGTTTCAGACATAGCAGTTTCAGGTATAGTGCTGACTGGTGGAGGAAGTCTTATATATGGCCTTGATAAACTTATAAAAGAGCGTACAGGTATAGATGCATATATATCAGAAAAAGCGCTTGAAGCTGTTGCACTTGGAGCTGGAATGTCGGTAAATCTGAGTGATAAGAAAGATGATTGATGTGACAGAGATTGTGTTATTGATGGATGTGGCAGGTGTTATCTGCCGGATTGCATTATAGAAGGATATAGAATGGATAAAGATTTTTTACCGGTTTCTAGAGTTGATATGGAAAAAAGAGGATGGTCTGAAGCTGATTTTGTGTATGTCATAGGAGATGCTTATGTGGATCATCCGTCATTTGGTCCTGCGATTATTAGCAGGTTACTTGAAAGATATGGATATAAAGTGTGCATGATTGCCCAGCCTGATTGGAAAGATGACAAGAGCATTGATGTTTTTGGCAGACCAAGACTGGGCTTTTTGGTGTGCGCAGGCAATATGGATTCTATGGTTAATCATTATTCGGTTTCCAAGAAGAGAAGACAAAAGGATGCATATTCTCCAGGAGGGCAGATGGGACTCCGGCCTGATTATGCGACTACTGTATACTGTAATCTCATTAGGAGAACATATAAGGACGTTCCGATAATTATAGGCGGAATTGAGGCGAGTCTTAGACGGCTTGCTCATTATGATTATTGGTCTGATAAATTAAAGCATTCCATTCTTGTTGATTCGTCTGCGGATATACTGTCATATGGAATGGGCGAGCACAGTATGGTGGAAATTGCAGAGGCTCTGGAAAGTGGAATAGATGTGAAGGATATAACGTTTGTTCGCGGAACGTGTTATAGAACCAAGGATATATCGGGTTTGCCTGATGACAGTATCATGCTGCCTGATTATGACAAACTGTCCGGTGACAGACTTGAATATGCGAAGAGTTTTTATACGCAATATATAAATACAGATCCATATTCTGCAAAAACCCTTGTGGAAGGGTATGGCAACAGAGGATACATAGTCCAGAACCCGCCCTCGTATCCGCTCACTCAGATGGAGATGGATGACGTGTATGATCTGCCATATATGAATACGTATCACCCAATGTATGAAGCTGCAGGCGGCATACCAGCAATATCAGAGATAAAGTTCAGTTTGACCAGCAACAGAGGGTGCTTTGGAGGCTGCAGCTTTTGTGCACTGACATTTCACCAGGGACGGATCATCCAGACCAGAAGCCACGAATCGCTAGTCAGGGAGGCTGAGCGGATGACTCATGAGCCTGATTTTAAAGGCTATATCCATGATGTTGGTGGACCAACTGCAAATTTCAGACATAAGGCATGTTCAAAGCAGGACAAATATGGTGCATGTACGAATAAACAGTGCTTGTTTCCGAATCCGTGCAAAAACCTTAAAATTGACCACAAAGATTATGTGGAGCTTCTCAGAAAGCTTGAGGCAGTACCGGGCGTGAAAAAGGTATTCATAAGATCGGGTATAAGGTTTGATTATGTGATGGCAGACAGCAGCGATGAATTCCTTCGTGAACTTTGCGAGAAGCATATAAGCGGCCAGCTCAGAGTTGCGCCTGAACATGTATCTGACAATGTTCTGAAGATGATGGGGAAACCCAAAAACAGTGTGTACGAAAGTTTTATAGAGAGATATCAGAGAGTAAATGCTAAGACAGGAAAACAGCAGTATGTTGTTCCATATCTCATGTCATCGCATCCTGGATCTACGCTAAGGGAAGCTGTAGAGCTTGCTGAATATGTCAGGGATATAGGATATATGCCTGAGCAGGTACAGGACTTTTATCCTACGCCTTCTACTATATCAACCTGTATGTATTATACAGGTGTTGATCCGAGAACTATGGAACCGGTATATGTTCCACATAATCCTCATGAGAAAGCCATGCAGAAGGCACTCATGATGTACAGAAAGCCTGAAAATTATGATCTTGTCAAAGAGGCACTTATTAAAGCAGGAAGACAGGATCTGATTGGCTTTGATAAAAAATGTCTGATAACTCCGAGGAAAATGGATAAAAGAAGAGGAGCACCAGACAGACATTCATATGGTAATAATGTAAAAAATAAGAATAATACAGGTCATAAAGTTAAAAATAGCAAAAATAATAAAGCAATATCATCAAATAACAAAAAAGTATCGGGGCAAGGAAAACACAAAAATGGAAAAGACAGGAACAGAATGAAATAGCTTTCCAGAGTGACGGCTCATTTTTTGTTGCGTGGCACATGCTTTTGTGCTAGAATTATGACAGATTGTGTGAACTTTTAGTTTGCTGTGTGTTGTCTAAACTGTAGTAAAACATACAATATATGGCATTCAAAAAGATTTATTATATATGTAGTCTTATGTCACACTAAATTTTTAAATATTTAAAATGGAGGATTTGAAAATGGCAAAGAAGATTGTTTTAGCAGGCGCATGTCGTACAGCTATCGGAACAATGGGTGGATCACTCAGCACAACACCAGCTGCAGAGCTTGGTTCAATCGTTATCAAGGAGGCTATCAACAGAGCAGGAGTTCCTGCAGATCAGGTAGACCACGTATACATGGGTTGTGTTATCCAGGCTGGTCAGGGACAGAACGTAGCACGTCAGGCTTCAATCAAGGCTGGACTTCCAATCGAGACAACTGCTGTTACAGTTAACGTTGTCTGTGGTTCAGGTCTTAACTGTGTCAACATGGCTGCACAGATGATCGAGGCAGGAGATGCTGATATCGTAGTTGCAGGTGGTATGGAGAACATGTCTATGGCTCCTTACGCTATGATGAAGGGTCGTTTCGGTTACAGAATGAACAATGGTGTACTCGTAGATACAATGGTAAACGATGCTCTGTGGGATGCATTCAATGACTATCACATGATCAAGACAGCTGACAATATCTGTGAGCAGTGGGGTCTTACACGTGAGGAGCTTGATGAGTTTGCAGCAAAGAGCCAGCAGAAGGCAGTTGCAGCTCAGGAGTCAGGCGCATTTGACGCTGAGATCGTACCAGTTATGGTAAAGAAGAAGAAAGAGATGGTTGAGTTCAAGAAGGATGAGGGACCAAGACCTGGTACTACAGTTGAGACTCTTTCAAGACTCAGAACAATCAATCCTAACGGATTTGTTACAGCTGGTAACGCTTCAGGTATCAATGATGGTGCTGCAGCTATCGTTGTTATGAGCGAGGAGAAGGCTAAGGAGCTTGGTGTTAAGCCTATGGCTACATGGGTAGCTGGAGCACTTGGCGGAGTTGATCCTTCAATCATGGGTATCGGACCTGTAGCTTCAACCAAGAAGGTTATGGCTAAGACTGGTCTCAAGATTGAGGACTTCGACGTTATCGAGGCAAACGAGGCATTTGCTGCTCAGTCAGTAGCAGTTGCTAAGGATCTTGGATTTGATGTTGACAAGCAGGTTAACCCTAACGGTGGTGCTATCGCTCTCGGACATCCAGTTGGAGCATCAGGATGCCGTATCCTTGTTACACTTCTTCATGAGATGCAGGCAAAGGGTGCTAAGACAGGTCTTGCTACTCTCTGTATCGGTGGTGGAATGGGTTGCTCAACAGTCGTTAAGATCGAGGACTAATTCAAAGCAATTTATAAAATTCAAAGCGGAGCTGACTTCATTCCATGCAGCCAGCTTCTGCAAATCAGTATAAAAAGGAGATACATCATGGAGTTTGTTACATACGAACAGGATGGATATGTAGGAATCGTTACTATCAACCGCCCAAAGGCTCTGAATGCACTCAACAGTGCTGTTCTTGAGGAGCTTGATGCAACATTCAAGGCAGTTGACCTTGATACAACAAGATGTCTTATTCTTACAGGTGCCGGTGAGAAGTCATTTGTTGCCGGAGCTGATATAGGTGAGATGTCAACACTCACAAAGGCAGAGGGAGAGGCCTTCGGTAAGAAGGGTAACGATGTGTTCAGAGCCATTGAGACATTCCCTATCCCAGTCATCGCAGCAGTGAATGGATTCGCTCTTGGCGGCGGATGCGAGATCTCAATGAGCTGTGATATCAGAATCTGCTCAGAGAATGCAATATTCGGTCAGCCAGAGGCTGGTCTTGGTATCACACCTGGTTTTGGTGGAACACAGAGACTTGCGCGTCTTGTAGGCGCAGGCATGGCTAAGCAGCTTATCTATACAGCAAGAAACATCAAGGCTGACGAGGCTTACAGAATCGGTCTTGTGAATGCTGTTTATCCACTTGAGGAGCTCCTTCCAGCAGCTAAGAAGATGGCAGCCGGAATCGCAGCGAACGCTCCTATTGCAGTGAGAAACTGCAAGAAGGCTATTAACGATGGCTTACAGGTAGATATGGATCAGGCAATTGTTATTGAGGAGAAGCTTTTTGGTGACTGTTTCGAGACAGAGGATCAGAAGGCAGGAATGGGCAACTTCCTTGAGAAAGACAAGGAAAAGAAGCTTAAGGTTGTTCCTTTCCAGAACAAGTAATAATTAACAGTTCTGATATTAACATTTAGAATATGTGTCAGTTTTTCTGTGAAAAACTGACATGTAGCACCAGCCATTTGCCGTAGGCAAATTTTGTATGGCTGGTGTTCAACAGGGTGGGGAATCTGATAAAGGTAAACCATCCTAAATGTGTGATATAAGTATTATGGTAGCATGTTAAACGAAACGTATATGAATTTCTCATGTTTACCGGAAAAAAAGATTTAGGAGGACATAAAAATGAAGGTTGGCGTAATTGGTGCAGGAACCATGGGTCAGGGCATTGCTAAGGCATTTGCTCAGGTTGACGGATACGAGGTTGCACTCTGCGATATCAAGCAGGAGTGGGCTGAAGGCGGTAAGGACAAGATCGCTAAGGGTTATGCAAGACTCGTAGAAAAAGGAAAGATGACACAGGAGAAGGTTGATGGTATTCTTGCCAGCATCACTCCAGGTCTTAAGGAAGACTTATGTGCAGACTGCGACCTTATAGTTGAGGCTGCTTTCGAGAACATGGAAGTAAAGAAGACAACATTTGCTGAGCTTGACAAGATCTGCAAGCCAGAGTGTGTATTCGCTTCAAACACATCATCACTTTCTATCACAGAGATTGGAAATGGTCTTACACGTCCTATGATCGGTATGCATTTCTTCAATCCAGCTGACAGAATGAAGCTCATCGAGGTTATCGCAGGTGTTAATACACCAGCTGAGACTGTAGAGAAGATCGTTAAGATCTCAGAGGAGATCGGTAAGACTCCAGTACAGGTTAACGAGGCTGCTGGATTCGTAGTAAACAGAATCCTCATCCCGATGATCAACGAAGCTGCATTCATCAAGATGGAAGGTGTATCAGACATAGCTGGTATTGACTCTGCTATGAAGCTTGGTGCTAACCATCCAATGGGACCACTTGAGTTAGGTGATTTCGTAGGCCTTGATATCTGTCTTGCAATCATGGACGTTCTGTACAATGAGACAGGTGACAGCAAGTATCGTGCATGTCCATTACTTCGTAAGATGGTACGTGGCGGCAACCTTGGTGTTAAGAGCGGCAGAGGATTCTATGTATACAATGCTGATCGTACAAAGACACCAGTTGATGCTCAGTAATAGTGCTAAGTAATATAATATATTCATGGAGGAATAATTAGAATGGATTTCGCTTTAGACAAGAAGTATGAAATGGCGCAGAATTTATTCAGAGAGTTCGCGCAGAATGAAGTAAAGCCTCTTGCTCAGGAAATTGACGAACAGCACAGATTTCCTAGAGAGACTGTAGAGAAGATGGCAAAGTATGGTTTCTTAGGAATTCCTGTTTCTAAGGAGTTAGGCGGACAGGGTTGTGATATTCTCACATATGCTATGTGCGTTGAGGAGCTTTCAAAGGTTTGTGGTACTACAGGTGTTATCGTATCAGCACACACATCACTCTGTGTTGATCCTATCGTGACATTTGGTACACCAGCTCAGAAGGAGAAGTATGTTCCTGATCTTGCTTCAGGCAGAAAGCTTGGTGCTTTCGGTCTTACTGAGCCAGGTGCTGGTACAGATGCTCAGGGACAGCAGACAAAGGCTGTACTTGACGGAGACGAGTGGGTACTTAACGGATCAAAGTGCTTCATCACAAACGGTAAAGAGGCTGACGTATATATCGTTATCGCAGTTACTGGTATCGTTGAGAAGCGTGGCAGAAAGATGAAGGAGATTTCAGCATTCATCGTAGAGAAGGGTACACCTGGATTTACATTCGGTACAAAGGAGAACAAGATGGGTATCTGTGGTTCTTCAACATACGAGCTTATCTTCACAGACTGCCGTATACCAAAGGACGCTCTTCTTGGACAGAAGGGTAAAGGATTCAATATCGCTATGCACACACTTGACGGTGGACGTATCGGTATCGCTGCTCAGGCTCTTGGTATTGCAGAGGGCGCTCTCGAGACAACAGTAAACTATGTTAAAGAGAGAAAGCAGTTCGGAAGATCAATCGCTCAGTTCCAGAATACACAGTTCGTTCTTGCAGACCTTGCAACAAAGATCGAGGCAGCTAAGCTTCTCGTATACAAGGCAGCAAGAAAGAAGGATGAGTACCAGAGCGGTGCTAAGGTTTCTTACTCAGTAGAGGCAGCTATGGCTAAGCTTTATGCAGCTGAGGTTGCTATGGAAGTTACTACAAAGTGTGTTCAGTTACACGGTGGTTACGGCTACATCAAGGAGTACGATGTTGAGCGTATGATGCGTGATGCTAAGATTACAGAGATCTACGAGGGAACTTCAGAGGTTCAGCGTATGGTTATTTCTGCAAACTTATTAAAGTAATATAGGAGGTACTTAACGTGAAGGTTATAGTTTGTATAAAGCAGGTACCTGATACAAAGGGTGGAGTACAGTTCAACCCAGATGGTACATTAAACAGAGCAGCAATGCTTACAATCATGAACCCTGATGATAAGGCAGGACTTGAGGCTGCACTTAGATTAAAGGATCAGTATGGTGCAGAGGTAACAGTTCTTACAATGGGTCTTCCAAAGGCTGCTGATGTTCTTCAGGAAGCAATCGCTATGGGAGCTGACAAGGGCGTTCTTGTAACAGATCGTGTTCTTGGTGGAGCTGATACATGGGCTACATCAACAACAATCGCCGGAGCTCTCAGAAAGCTTGATTATGATCTGATTATCACAGGTCGTCAGGCTATTGATGGAGATACAGCTCAGGTTGGACCACAGATTGCTGAGCATCTTGGAATTCCTGTAATTTCATACGCACAGGAGATCAAGGTTGACGGAGACGCAGTTGTTGTTAAGCGTCAGTATGATGACGGATATCATATGTTAAAGGCTAAGATGCCTTGCCTTGTAACAGCACTTTCTGAGTTAAATGAGCCAAGATACATGACTCCAGGTGGAATCTTTGATGCAGTTAATGCAGAGATCACAACACTTGGCAGAGCAGACCTTGTTGATGTTGATGATTCTAACATCGGTCTTAAGGGCTCACCTACAAAGATTGCTAAGGCTTCAGATAAGGTAAGAAAGGGTGCAGGCGAGAAGGTTGTTCCTGATTCTCCAGACGAGGCAGTTAGCTATATTGTTGGCAAGTTAAAGGATAAGCATGTAATCTAATATAGTAAAGGAAAAGTGGTGAATAAAATGGGCGCAATGAACGCAGAAGAAATGAAGAACTACAAAGGCGTATTTGTCTTTGCACAGCAGGTAGATAATAAGTTAAGTGGTATTTCTTTCGAGCTTATTGGAGAAGGAAAGAGACTTGCAGAAAAGCTTGACGAGAAGGTAACTGCAGTACTTATCGGTTCAGACGTTAAGGGTCTTGTAGATGAGCTTGCAGAGTACGGCGCAGACAGAGTTATCGTTGTTGACGATCCAGAGCTCAAGGATTACAGAACTGAGCCATATGCACACGCACTTGCATCAGTTATCAATGAGTACAAGCCAGAGATCGTTTTAGTTGGTGCTACAGCAATCGGTAGAGATCTTGGCCCAACAGTTTCAGCTAGAGTAGCTACAGGTCTTACAGCAGACTGTACATTACTTGAGATCGGTGATTTCCCTCTTGTTGCACTTCCAAATCAGGAGCAGAAGCACAATCAGCTTCTTATGACACGTCCTGCATTCGGTGGTAACACAATCGCTACAATCGCATGTCCTGACAACCGTCCACAGATGGCTACAGTTCGTCCAGGTGTTATGCAGAAGCTTGACAGAGTAGCAGGTAAGAAGGCAGAGGTTATCGAGTACAATCCAGGATTCGTACCTAACAACAAGTATGTTGAGATCCTTGAGATCTCAAAGGCTATTTCAGATATCAAGGATATCATGGATGCTAAGATCCTTGTTTCAGGTGGTCGTGGAGTTGGTTCAGCAGAGAACTTCAAGCTCCTTGATGATCTTGCAGAGGTACTTGGCGGACAGGTATCATGCTCACGTGCAGTTGTAGATTCAGGCTGGAAGCCAAAGGAGCTTCAGGTTGGTCAGACTGGTAAGACAGTACGTCCACAGGTATACTTCGCAATCGGTATTTCAGGTGCTATCCAGCACGTAGCTGGTATGGAAGAGTCAGACATCATCGTTGCTATCAACAAGGATGAGGATGCTCCTATCTTTGATGTAGCTGACTATGGTGTAGTTGGAGATCTCAACAAGATCGTTCCAGCTCTTACAGAGGCTATCAAGGCAGAGCTTGCTAATAAGTAATTAACAAGTTGTGTATCATATAGATGATTTTTTAGATTATTATTTATATATCTTTTAGATTATCACATATATAATCCCCCTTTTGGATTTGTTTTCAAAAGGGGGATTTTTTTGCTGTGTATCATAGCTTGAAAACCCAAAATGGTAAATGATAACATACTGTTTTTGACTTTCCTATGTGCTTTTATAAATTTAGCTATAAATTTCTCCCTTTTTGTAATTTTATGATGAAAAAGTGAAAAAACCTGGATCGATTGTATTCTTTTTTGCTTTTTTGTACATAATGTGATAAAATAATGCACTTTTTAGGAATGGTAAAGATGTGGCTTAGGCATTAATTATTTATTAGATTGTTTATTAGATGATGCAATTTTATATTGAAAATAGAGTGAATATTGCTCGAATTATAGGCTTGCAAATATTACAAATAATTAATATTTCATCACAACCCATGCTAAATTTGATTTTCTGTATAATTAATTGGCTGAATATAGCATGGATAAAATTTTGAATTTGTAAGTCATAGAGAGATTTACAGGTTTAATGTAGCTTTGATTTTTTTGCGTTTCTGTATAATTTCTGCCCTGTTTCGGGGTGTT